>Ga0136639_10000356_pt1 | contig 14927 bp, 11 predicted proteins | sample AntDrymUQ8592106_2_FD_113739 | JGI IMG/M metagenome (GOLD analysis project Ga0136639, IMG submission 113739) | Polar desert sand microbial communities from Dry Valleys, Antarctica - metaG UQ859 (21.06) | ecosystem: Environmental > Terrestrial > Soil > Desert | place: Antarctica: Dry Valley...
CGATCGCGATTTCACCCAACGCGATGCGGATATTGCCAAGGTCATGCCGATGATGCAGCGTTTGTTGCCGTCCGCGCTTTTGGCCACGGTGACCGATGGCATCGAGTTGGGCGCGCTGACCCATGCGCTTGATCTGCGCATGGCGCAGGCGTTGCAAATGCTAGCGCCGCGACGTCGCACGATTGATGACGCCCTGTATGCGCGTGCTTACCGTGAGGTGGGATTGGCGCGATTGCGCGCGCGACAGATTTCATTGATCGATCATGTCGGCCAAGGGCTTGCGTCTGCATTGCGCATGCCCGGCGTCAGCATGCTGTTGAAGCTGTCGCGAATGCCAGCCAAAGCCGCAGGCCTGGGCGAGCTGCAGTTGTTCCTGGAGCGTGGTTTTGAGGCGTTTGCGGGATTGAATGATGCCCAAGCCTTCCTTGCTGACATCCGCCAGCATGAATCTACAGCCATGACGCGGTTGTTCGCCGGGCAAGCAAACCCGTTCCGGGTTGATTGAGTCACCAGATTCTTAATGTCAGCGCCTAGTCACACCAGCACCATTAGGCGCATGGTCGCAGAGACTCAGCGCGCCCCGAATACCAGCAGGACGGACAGCGCAGCAGCAAGCAGGATCGCGGCTAGCAGCAACCACGGCATGCGCCACAGTCCACGGCGATGGGAGTTGCGGGCGTACTCTTCGGCTTCATCGTCATAGTCAGGGTTTGGCTGCATCGCAGCGTTACCTGCCTCCTTGTGCAGTGGCGTGCCCTCGACCACGAAACGTTGCTGCACGTCAAAGGCGATCTGGTCGCCGGCCTGCAGCAACGCCTTGCGGGTGCGATGACCATTGACCATGACATCGGCCTGCGCATCACGCAGCACGGCTTGGCCGTTGACTGCCTCGATCAGCGCGTGGTGTCCGACGATGCCTTGGCCTTCGATGCGGATATCGGCGTCGCTGCCACTGCCGATCCGGCGCGGCTTCTCAAGGGTGATGCTCCGGCCATGGTGCAAGCCGCCGACACCCCGCAGGATCAGCCGATGGCCTGTCGTTGCGGTGTCGCGAGCGGCGCTTGTCGGAAATGTATTGCTGGGGTCACTGGCCGCCGTCAGCAGCAACTCGCCGCCATCGACATGGATGCTGTCGCCGGCACGCAGCATTGCCACGTGCTGAACAGGGCGGCCATTGACGTGCACGCCACGCAGGTCGTCGGCCACAGTGAGCCAGATCCCGCGCCGGTCGTTGCAAAGCTGCAGCAGCCAAGGCTGTTCGGCATCCACCGGCCCCAGCCCTGTTGGCAGACGGCCAAGTGCATGCAGCCCGGTACCCAGCATCAGGTCGGGTTGTTCGCCATCGCAAAAACGCAGCCGCAGTTCGTTCATCGGCGGAAATTTAGCATGCGTGCGCCAGCACCATTCGACCTTTCCGTCGTCCGGGCTTCACTGGTCGTGGATGGCGGCGCGCGGCACAATGCGGCAACTCCCGCCAACCGGCATCGCCCATGTCCCGTATCGATATCCGCCATTCCCATGCGCTGACCAAGCCAAAAGCCCGCAAGGTGGTCGAGGAGGTGGCGCAGAAACTGGCCGAACGTTTCCAGATGGAGTGCGGCTGGGACGGGGATGTGCTGAATTTCTCACGCTCCGGCGTGGACGGTCATATCGAGCTGGGGCCGAAAGACGTGCACGTGAATGCCAAACTCGGTTTCCTGGCCGCGATGTTCAAAGACTCCATTGAAAGCGAGATCCGTCGGGTGCTGGACGAGAATTTCTGAGGGCATCACTTCTGAGGGCATCACTAAAGCGTTCGGGTCCTCGGGTGGTCATCAGGAAACTTCTCGCGAATTGGTTACTTGGGAAACGGCGTCGCGCACGATGCTGCGCTGCGGCATACTGCGGACTCTCTTGGATTTCGGAGCCAGACGATGTCGCGCGCATTCAATTTCAGTGCCGGTCCTGCCACCCTGCCCGAATCGGTGCTGCGTCAGGCGCAGTCACAGATGCTGGAATTCGGTGATGCCGGCGCGTCGATCGTCGAGCTCAGCCACCGCGGGCCGGAGTTCATCGGCGTAGCCCAGAAGACCGAGGCCGACCTGCGCACGTTGCTGTCGATTCCCGTTGACTACGCCGTGCTGTTCACTGCGGGTGGCGCGACCACCACGCAAGCGTTGCTGCCGCTGAATTTCGCCGACCCAGGCCAGACAGTTGACTATGTAGTGACCGGTCACTGGGGCAAAACCGCGCTCAATCAGGCCAGGGCAGGCGTGAACGTGAACATCGCCGCCAATGGCGAATCAGGCGGTTATCGGTCGATTCCGGCGCGTAGCGACTGGACGCTTTCGAAGGATGCGGCCTACGTCCATATCACCGCAAATGAAACCATCCACGGCGTCGAGATCCGCGAGATTCCTGAGACAGACAACGTGCCCCTGTGTGCTGACTTCAGTTCTTCGATTGCATCCGAGCCGCTGGATATTTCGAAGTTCGGCGTGATCTATGCCGGCGCGCAGAAGAACCTCGGTCCGGTTGGTATTGGCGTGGTCATCGTGCGCCCTGACCTGCTGGCGCGGGAAGGCCAGCCGCGCGCGGACATCTTCGACTACCGCAAACAGCTCGACGCGGAGTCCATGCTCAATACGCCGCCCAGTTGGAACTGGTACATGCTGGGGCTGACCGTGAAGTGGATGCTCGATGAGGGCGGCGTTGAGGAATTCGCGATTCGCAACGCGCGCAAGGCGGCAGCGTTGTATGAGGCCATCGACAACTCTGGCGGCTTTTACCGGAATGACGTCGACGCCGCAGTGCGCTCGCGCATGAATGTGCCGTTCTTCCTGCATGACGAGGCACTGGACACGGCATTTCTGGCCGGCGCCAGGACGGCAGGTTTGATCGGGCTCAAGGGCCATCGCGTACTGGGCGGCATGCGCGCCTCGATCTACAACGCGATGCCCGAAGCGGGCGTGCAGGCCCTGGCCGATTACATGCGCGGGTTCCAGGCAAATCATGGCTAAGAAACCGGCATCGAAGTCGCCCAAAGCCAGCGAGGCGAAACCCGATCTGACGCAAGTACGCGAACAGATTGACGGCATCGACCGCCAGATTCAGGAGCTGATTGCGCAACGCGCGCAATGGGCGCACCAGGTCGGCAAGGCCAAGGGCAAGTTGGCCGCCGCGGTTGATTACTACCGTCCCGAGCGCGAGGCGCAGGTCTTGCGCCGGGTAGTGGACCGCAACGATGGCCCACTTGCAGATGACGTATTGGTGCGGCTGTTTCGCGAAGTCATGTCCGCTTGCCTCGCCCAGCAGGAGCCGTTGAAGATCGGCTACCTCGGGCCGGAAGGCACCTTCAGCCAGCAGGCGGTGCTCAAGCATTTCGGTCACTCCGCGCATGGCCTGCCGCTGGCCAGCATCGAGGAAGTGTTCGAAGAAGTGACCGCTGGCCATGCCGATTTCGGCGTGGTGCCGGTGGAAAATTCCGGGCAGGGCACGATCCAGATGACGCTGGACTTGTTCCTGACCTCGCCCCTGCGGATCTGTGGCGAAGTCGAACTGCGCGTCAACCAGTTCCTGCTGTCGCGCACGGGCCGCATTGAAGACGTGGAGCGCATCTATTCGCATCCGATGTCGCTGGCGCAGTGCAGCGGCTGGTTGCGCGAGCACCTGCCCAAGGTCGAGCGCATTCCTGTTGCCAGCAATGCCGAAGCCGCCCGGCGTGCGCGCAATGCAGACGATGCCGCTGCCATCGCAGGTGAGTCTGCCGCGCATGTGTACGGACTGAAGAAGATCGCAGGGCCAATTGAAGACCGCAGCGACAACACAACCCGGTTCCTGGTGCTTGGGCGTGAACCATTCCCGCCATCCGGGCACGACCGCACGTCGCTGCTGGTGTTCATCCGCGACCGCCCGGGCGCGTTGTACGGTGTGCTGGAACCACTGGCGCGACGCGGCATCAGCATGAACCGGATCGAATCGCGTCCCGCTCATGGCCACTTGTGGCAGTACGCGTTCTTCATCGATGTTGCCGGCCATTGCGACGAGTCGCCGTTGAAAGATGCGTTGGCCGAGCTGGGCGAGAAGGGCGATGACGTGCGCGTGCTGGGGTCCTATCCAGTGGCCATTCTCTAAGCGCCATGGTCGATTTCGAACGGCTGGCCCGGCCTGGCGTGCGCGAGCTGCGGGCATATGATCCTGGCCACGATCTGGTGTCTCTGCGCCGCCGCTTTGCCGAGGCTCAGCTGGTCGGCACACCGCTGATCGAGCTTGGTTCCAACGAGAACCCTTACGGTGCCAGCCCGTGTGCACGGCAAGCGATCGTCGATGCGCTTGTCAGCATCCACATTTATCCCGATCCGCTGGGCGGCGACCTCAAGCGCGCATTGGCAGCGTTCCACGGCGTGGAGACCTCGCGCCTGTTGCTGGGCAATGGCTCGCATGAACTGTTGATGCAGTTCGCGCAGGTGTTTGCCGGCCCCGGTGACGAAGTGGTGGCGTCCAAATTCGGCTTCGCGGTGTATGCGTTGGCCGCGCAGGCAGCTGGGGCAACGTTTTGCCCGGCGCCAGCATTGCCGCGTGGGCATGCAATGCAGCACGGCCATGACCTGCCCGAACTGCGCGCAGTGATCGGCCCGCGCACCAAGCTGGTGTATCTGGCCAACCCCAATAATCCGACCGGGACCTGGTTTTCCGCCGACGCCTTCGCGGCGTTCATGGCGTCACTGCCATCGGATGTCATCGTGGTGGTGGACGAGGCCTACGCCGAGTTCGTGGACGCAGCGGACTACGCAAGTGCGCTGCCGCTGGTCGCAAGCTATCCAAATCTGGTGGTCACCCGCACCTTCAGCAAGGCGTATGCGCTCGCCGGTCTGCGAGTGGGATATGCGATCGCTGATGCTGGGCTCATCGCGGTGATGGAACGCGTGCGCGAAAGCTTCAACGTCAATGCGCTTGGCTTGGCAGCCGCCGAAGCCGCGCTTGCTGATGGCGCGCATCTGCACTCGTCCATTAGCGGAAATTCGATGCAGCGCGCAGCGTTGTCCGCCGCCTTGCGCGCGCGTGGCCTGCATGTGTCGCCATCGCAAACCAACTTCTTGCTGGTGGCATTCGGCGAGCGCGCATCACACGTCGAAGCGGCCCTGGTCTCGCGCGGCGTCGTGCTGCGGCCGATGGGCGGCTACGGGCTTGGCGAGTACCTGCGGATCACTGTCGGCAGCGTATCCGGAAACGAACGCCTGCTGGCGGCGCTGGATGAGGTGTTGGGATGACGACGGCTACAGACTGGATCGCGCAGCGGGGCGCTGCATTGCATGGCGAAGTGCTTGTTCCCGGCGACAAGTCGGTGTCGCATCGCGCGATCATGCTGGGCGCGATTGCCGAGGGCGTGACCCGGATCGAAGGTTTCCTGGAAGGCGAGGACACCCGCGCAACCGCTGCAATTTTCCGTCAACTCGGCGTGCGCATCGAAGCGCCAGGCGATGGCGTGCGGAATGTGCATGGTGTGGGCCTGCACGGCTTGCGGGCATCGCAGGAACCGCTTGATTGCGGCAATGCTGGTACCGCGATGCGCCTGTTGACCGGTCTGTTGGCGGGGCAGGCCTTCAACAGTACCCTGATTGGCGACGCCTCACTGTCGCAACGGCCGATGCAGCGCGTCATCGATCCGCTGGCAGCGTTGGGCGCACACATTGATTCGAACGATGGGCGCGCACCGCTGCGCATCCGTGGCGGGCAACGGTTGCGTGGCTCGCACATTGATTTGACCGTAGCGAGCGCGCAGCTGAAATCTGCGGTGCTGCTGGCGGGGCTGTATGCCGCTGGTGAAACCCGTGTCACCGAACCGCACCCCACCCGCGACTACACAGAGCGCATGCTCACAGCGTTCGGGGCGCCCTGCGAATTTTCGCCAGGCATTGCGACGCTTCGCGGCGGCGTAATGCTGCGTGGCACCGACGTGCATGTGCCTGCAGATTTCTCATCTGCGGCGTTTTTTCTGGTCGCTGCCACGTTGGTGCCGGGCTCCGACCTGCTGCTGCGACAAGTCGGCATGAATCCGCGCCGGACCGGCCTGCTGCATGTGCTGCGCATGATGGGCGCGTACATCGTCGAGGAAGCCGCAAGCGTGCAGGGCGGTGAGCCGGTCTGCGATTTGCATGTTCGTCATGCGCCCCTGCGCGGCATCGAGGTGCCGGTCCAACACGTGCCCGACATGATCGACGAGTTCCCGATCCTGTTTGTGGCGGCGGCCTGCGCGCAAGGCGCAACCGTCGTGCGCGGCGCGGCGGAATTGCGCGTCAAGGAATCTGATCGTATAGCGGTAATGGCGACTGGCCTGCGCGCGCTCGGCATCCACATCGAGGAAACGCCCGATGGCGCCACGATCCATGGAGGAAAACTTCAAAGCGGTACGCTTCATGAGGGCGGCAATGTCATTCAAAGCCACGGCGACCATCGAATCGCGATGGCATTCGCAGTTGCGGCGCAGGTCGCGGAAGGCGAGGTTTTGATTGGCGATGTTGCCAATGTGGCGACATCGTTCCCGGGGTTCGATGCGCTGGCGCGCCGTGCGGGATTCGGACTGCGCGACGCCTGAATCATCGGTCCAGCAAGGCATTCCGGCTAGTGGCGAGTGGCTAGGGCGCGAAATCTACCGGAATGACCACAGTCGCCGAAACCGGCTGGCCGTTGCGCATGGCCGGCGCGAACCGCCAGCGCCGCACGGCATCCATCGCCGCTCGATCAAGGTAACGGTTGCCGCTGGATTGGGCGACATCCATTCGTTCCACGCTGCCATCTGGTGCGACCGTGACTTGCACGCGCACGGTGCCGCCAATCCCTTGGCGCATGGCTTCTCGCGGATACGACGGTGGTGGACGGATGATTGGAACGGGTGACGTGTTGTTGCCCCCGATGGAGGGCGAATTCCGGACTGGCATTTCCGATGACGGAAGTGAGGGCGCCACTGGCCAATCTGGTTCAATTATTTGCGGCTGCTCTCCGGCCGAGCTAGCCGGCCGCTGGCCTTGGGGTGGCAAGCTCAGGCCGCTCGCATTCTGCTCGTCACTGGCCACATCGGCCGGCAGTGGCACGGGCAGGCCGGCGTCATCACTGGAGGTCGCGCCGGTAGTGCTGGCCCTGAAGAAATCTGTGTCGTTGCGCTGGTCCACCCACAGGAACAGGAACAGCAGCAGGCCGGCGCCAAAGGCGATTGCCAGCAACTTCAGGTTGCGCGGCGACAGCAGGGACTTGAGTAGTGGGTGGGTTTCGGGCATGCCGCATTCTGGCACAGCGATGTAGACGCAAAGGAAAGACCGCTACGTGGATCTGCAGGCATGGGCCGCACGGGCGATAATGTGCGTTCATCCGCTGCAAGACCCGCCAATGCTTGATCCAACGCTGTTGCGCAACAACCCCGCCGAACTCGCCGAACGCCTGCGTGCGGCCCGGGGCTTTGATCTTGATGTACCGAAGATCGAATCTCTGGAGACCGAACGCAAGCACATCCAGGTGCGCACCCAGGAGTTGCAGAACCTGCGCAATACGCGCAGCAAGCAGATCGGCATGCTCAAGGCCAAGGGCGAGGACGTGTCTGCGGTGATGGCGGAAGTCGCCGGCTTCGGCGAAGAATTGAAAGCGTCGGAAACGCGACTGGACGAACTGCGCGCCGAGATTGAAGCGATCGCGCTGGGCCTTCCGAATCTGCCTGACGCCTCGGTGCCAGTCGGCAAGGACGAGGCCGATAACGTTGAACAACATCGTTGGTCTCCTTTTCCTGAGAGCAGGCCGCGCACATTTGATTTCGAAGTCAAGGATCACGTTGAACTTGGTGCTCGCAACGGCTGGCTGGATGGCGACACTGCCGCCAAGCTGAGTGGCGCGCGTTTCACCGTGCTGCGCGGGCAACTGGCGCGGCTGCATCGCGCGCTGGCCCAGTTCATGCTCGACCTGCACACCGACACGCATGGGTACGAAGAAACCAATGTGCCGCTGCTGGTCAATGCCGACTCGATGCGCGGCACCGGGCAATTGCCGAAGTTCGAGGATGATCTTTTCGCCACCGAAGTCGGGGATGGCGAATCGGCGCACAAACCGGCTTCTAATAAGCGATACCTGATTCCGACCAGCGAAGTCCCGCTGACCAATATCGTGCGCGACGTGATCGTTGATGCCGAGCGCATGCCGCTGCGCATGACCGCACATTCGATGTGCTTCCGCGCAGAGGCGGGCAGCCATGGCCGCGACACGCGCGGCATGATCCGCCAGCACCAGTTCGAGAAAGTCGAGCTGGTCAGTATTTCCACGCCCGGCGACTCCGCCGACGAACACGAGCGTATGACCCGTTGCGCCGAAGTCGTGCTGGAGTCGTTGGGCCTGCCGTATCGCAAGGTGCTGTTGTGCACCGGCGACATGGGCTTCGGTGCAATCAAGACGTACGATTTGGAAGTGTGGCTGCCTTCACAAGACAGCTATCGCGAGATTTCGTCCTGCTCGAATTGCGGTGATTTCCAGGCTCGCCGCATGCAGGCGCGCTGGCGCAACCCGGACACTGGCAAGCCCGAACTCGTGCATACGCTCAACGGTTCAGGCGTCGCCGTCGGCCGCGCGCTGATTGCGGTGATGGAGAACTACCAGAACGCCGATGGCAGCATCGACGTGCCTGAGGTGCTGCGCGGTTATATGGGTGGCGCCGAGCGGATTGGATGAGGCATGAATGACCTTAACGACCTGTATTACTTTGCCGCCGTAGTCGACCACGGTGGGTTTGCCGCTGCAGAGCGCGCGCTTGGCATTCCCAAGTCGCGTCTGAGTCGGCGCATCAGTTCGCTGGAAACCGAACTGGGCGTGCGCCTGCTGCAGCGTTCAACGCGTCGTTTCTCGGTGACCGATGTCGGCAACAGCGTGTACCTGCATGCGCAGTCAATGCTGGCAGCGGCGCAGGCCGCCCGCGAAGCGGTGGAGCGGCTGAGCGTGGAGCCTCGCGGAACCGTGCGTGTCAGCGTGCCGGTTGCGATGGCGCAGCAGCAGTTCCCGAAACTGTTGCCGGAATTCATGGCGCTGTATCCGAAAGTGCGCCTGCAGTTGATCGTGGGCAATCGGCGCGTGGACGTGATCAACGAAGGTATTGATGTCGCCGTACGCGTGCGCAGCAAATTGGACGATGACGGCAGCCTGGTGATGCGCAGCTTCGGCCAGATCCAGGAATTGCTGGTCGCCAGCCCAAAATACCTGGACCGGGCAGGGCGCCCGCAATCCCCGGAAGAGCTGGCCAATCACGTCACCCTTAGCATCAGCGAAGACGAAGCCCGCCAGCGCTGGGAACTGCATGGTCCGGACGGAGACGTGCAACGGATCGAACTGCAGCCCCGCATCACCGGCTTCGACTTCCCGATGATGCAAGCAATGGCCCGCGACGGCATCGGAATCACACTCCTGCCAGAAACCGTCTGCGCGGATGCCGTGCGCCGTGGCGAGCTTGAGGTTGTGCTACCCAAATGGCGATTACCACAGGGCATCGCGCATGCCGTCTTCGCATCACGCCGTGGGCTGTTGCCTGCGGTGCGGGTGTTCATCGATTTCCTGGCGGAGAAGCTGCCGCCAATGCTGGATGCGGCACGCCTTGAGTGCGCGGAGTGTCCGGGTGGGGTGTACCCGAAGGCTGCGAAGCAAGTCGTGGCCAGCGATGCCTGAGGTTAGACGCAAGGATATGGCGGAAGCGGTGAGATTCGAACTCACGGTGGGCGCAAACCCACGGCAGTTTTCAAGACTGCTGCCTTAAACCACTCGGCCACGCTTCCGTGGCGCAAATTGTCGCATGACTCGGCAAGATTGCACTGGTTTGACGCCCGTTACGGGTTTTGTACTGAATTCGAACGCATACTTCTCCAGCGAAGTCATGATTGCTCGCTGGCGAGGGACAGGCCTAGTCTGACCCCGGATACAAACGCTTGGGGGCGTCATGTCGGAGCAGGATTTTTTCAGTTGCGCGATACCCTTCGCGGAGCAATGCTCCGGGATCCGTGCGGAGGTCGGCCGATTAACGAAGGCGCGGATCGAGACTGTGTACGGCACGCGGTCAATCGGGGGTGGCAAGGCTGATGTCTACACGATCGACGACTTTCTCAGCCCGGCTCAATGCACTGCGTTGAAGGCGTTGATTGATGGTGCCTGCACTCCTTCGACGCTATTCAATGCCGAAGAATTCCAGGGCTACCGCACCAGCGACAGTTGCAATCTCAGTCCCTACGAGCCGGTCGTACGGCACATCGAGCTGGCGCTTTCCGGACTGCTCGGGATTGATCCAAAACATGGCGAGACGCTGCAGGGCCAACGCTATCGGGAAGGGCAGCAATTCAAGTCCCATGCCGACTTTTTCTACATCGACCAGCCCTATTGGGAAGAGGTAAAAGGGCATGGCGGACAGCGCACCTGGACAGCGATGATCTACCTGGACGCGCCCGAGGCCGGCGGGGAGACCGCTTTCCCGCATTTGCGGGTGAAGGTGCAGCCCAAGCCCGGACAGTTGCTTGCGTGGAACAACATGACCGTGGACGGCAGCCCCAACAACTGGACGATTCACGAGGGCTGTCCAGTCCGAAAGGGCATCAAGCACATCGTCACGAAATGGTATCGCGAGCAGCCCTGGAGCTGATCCGGGCCAACCATTCAAGCTTTCGTTCGTTGCGCTTTCGGCCGAAGCAGTTGAAACGCTGTGCGTTTGGAAAAGCGCCGGAGTTTGGTACCAATGACAGCTATTTAGATGAAGTTTCGCGCCTATTCGGCTTTTGTCGTCACGAAGGTGAATAGGACCGTCGTTGCGGTGCATGCTCTCACGTGTCGTTCACACCAAAAGGCCTACCCCTAGGGGATAAATTACCGCCACGCGTCCGCCAGGCGAAGCTGATACAGGGGCATCATCGTGAAAGCGCAATTGATCACCGCAACCCTGCTGGTGCTGAGCCAGAGCGCGCTTGCACAACAACAACAGCCTGCCATCACTACCGGGCAGTTCCAGCAGATTCCACCCTCTCCAACACCCCAGAGAGCTGCCCCGGAAATCAGCATCGAGGACGACGATACGACGCGTATTTCGGAAACTGACAACACGAAGTTCACGGTCAATAGCCTGCAGATTACCGGTGCTACCGTCTATCGCGAAGCCGAATTGCTCGCTCTCACCGGGTTCAGGCCGGGCGAACTGAGCTTGGCCGAACTGAAGGGGATGGCGTCGAAGATCGCCGCCTACTATCGCAGTCATGGCTATTTCGTGGCGCAGGCTTACCTGCCGCCACAGAAAATCACGAATGGTGCGGTGACCATCGTGGTGATGGAAGGCCGCTACGGCACGATTACCTTGCGCAATCAGAGCAGTTTGTCGGATGCGCGGCTCAACGGCTATTTCCGCGGGCTTGAAACTGGCGACCCGATCACCATTGCGCCGCTCGAGCATCGCCTGTTGTTGTTGTCTGACCTGCCCGGCGTCATCGTCAATTCAACCCTGGTGGCCGGCGGCACGCCTGGAACGTCGGACCTGATCGTCGACGTCCGTCCCGGAAAGAAGGTGACCGGCAGCGTCGAGGCCGACAATGCTGGCAATCCCTATACCGGCGCGAATCGGGTTGGGGCGACGGTGCACGTCAACAACCTCACAGGCAACGCGGACGTGGCGAGCCTGCGAGTGCTGACGTCCGGCGAGGGCCTGCGATACGCCCAGATTTCCTACCAGGCACAAATCGGCAAAGCAACGCTAGGCGTGGCCTACGCCGATCTTGATTACCAGCTTGGCAGGCAGTTTTCGGCGTTGGATGCGCACGGCAACGCGCAGATCGCGAGCATCTTCGGCAAATATCCTCTGATCCGCTCTCGCAAAAGCAATCTCAGCCTTACCGGGGGGATTGATCGTAGGAAATTCGAGGACGCCCAGGGTGTCATCAACTCCCGGACCAACAAGACAATCAATGCCGTGATGCTGGGTGTCCAGGGCGACCATCGCGACCAATTCGGCGGTGGCGGGTATAGCGCGTATGGGCTCACCGGCACGTTCGGAAACCTCGACATCCATACCCCGCTGGCGTTGTTCGTGGATCAATTGACGGCACGCACCGACGGTCACTACCGCAAGGTGGCATTCAATGCGATGCGCCTGCAACGCCTGTCCGATTCCTGGTCGCTGTATGCGGCGCTGAAGGGCCAACTGGCCTCGAAGAACCTGGACATCTCGGAAAAGATGGAGTTGGGCGGCATGTACGCAGTGCGCGCCTATCCCGAGGGCGAGGCCTATGCGGACGAGGGCGTGGTGCTGAATCTCGAAGCACGCTGGCTGGTGCCTGGGTTTTCAAATCGCATGCCTGGGCAGTTGCATCTGGTCGGTTTCGTGGATACCGGCACGGTGACCCTGAATACCAATCCCTGGGACAGCGGCACGAACCATCGAACGCTCAGCGGCGCAGGCGTGGGCACGACTTGGGACGACTTCAACAATTTTTCAGTGAGGGCCTATTACGCCTGGAAGACAGGCAACGAGATGGCACTTTCGGCGCCGGACAAGTCAGGTCGGTTCTGGATCCAGGCCGTGAAATACTTTTGAGCCGCGTTGCCGGTAACGGACACGGAGCCGGCAAACAGTTGAAGCATCAAGGAGATCGCCATGAATCGCATCCAAAATTTCCTCTCGAATATCGCGATGAGTGCCTGCGTTTCTGGAGCGGGGGGCGCCGGGCAGGCCGGCAAGACCATTTTGCGTAGCCGGGGAACAGTCTCCCATCCCGTGCTGTTTGCGCTGAAACCGCTGGCGGCTTGCATCGGGCTATTGCTTTCAGCGAACGCCTTCGCGGCCGATTTGCCCGTGGGCGGAGTCGTCGTGGCCGGTAATGCCAATATTGGCAGCGGTGCAAATACCACCACCATCAACCAGTCCAGCCAATACGTGGCCATCAACTGGTCAAGCTTCAATATCGGTGTGGGCAAGAGCGTCGTGTTCAACCAGCCCAACAGCAGTTCGTTGGCACTCAACCGGGTGCTGGGCTCGGATCCGTCGAGCATCCTGGGCAGCTTGACCTCAAATGGCCAAGTCTTCCTGATCAATCCAAACGGCATCCTGTTCGGCAACGGTGCGTCGGTCAACGTCGGCGGGCTGGTGGCCTCCACCCGTGACCTTGATATCGGAAAAACCGATTTCGGGGCAGGTCATTACGTTTTTTCGGGGACTGGAGCTGGCAATGTGCTCAACCAAGGCTCAATCCACGCGGCTGACGGGGGTTACGTGGCCCTGCTGGGTGCCAACGTCAGCAACCAAGGGGTGATCGCAGCCAGGCTCGGCACCGTGGCCCTGGCCGCCGGAAACGCGTTGACCATGGATGTTGCAGGTGATGGTCTGCTGTATGTGGCCGTGAATCAAGGCGCAGTCAGTGCGTTGGTGAACAACAGCGGCATGATCCAGGCCGACGGTGGCAAGGTGCTGCTGACGACGCAATCCGCGGATGGCCTGCTGCAATCCGCAGTGAACAACACCGGCGTGATCCAGGCGCAGACCATCGGTAATCGCAACGGCACGATCGAGTTGCTGGCCGACATGCATGCCGGCACGGTCAATGCAGGCGGAACGCTGGATGCCAGTGCGCCCAATGGCGGTGATGGCGGTTTTATCGAAACTTCCGGCGGGAACGTGAGGATCGCCGAAGGCACGCACGTCACCACTGCAGCGCCCCTTGGCAAGACCGGGCTGTTCCTGATCGATCCACAGGACATCATAATCGGACTTGGTGGCACGATTTCTGGCGCCACGCTGTCGGCCCAGCTCGTCACCACCAGCGTCAACTTCACCACCTCGCAGAGCGGAAGCGGAAACGGCGATATTTTCGTCAATGATGCGATTGCCTGGTCGGCCAGCGGCGACCCCACCACCCTGTCCTTCAATGCTATCCGGGACGTGAACATCAATGCGCCCATCACTGCCACCAACGGCAACTTCTCGGTGTGTTGTGGTCGTGACATCAACGTCAATGGGGCAATCACAACAGTCAATGGCAGCGTATTGTTGGCCGCCGGTCGCAATTTGAACCAAAACTCAGCCATCACCGTGACCGACGGCAACCTGCAGATGTGCGCCGCGAACGATATCAACGTCAGCGCTGCTATTACGCTGACTAGGGGTAGCAGCATTCCAGGCCAAAGCCTCGGCCTTCCGCTCGGTTTGACCATGAGGGCGGACTCTGACGGGACCGGCCCCGGCATTCTGGGCGGCACCGTCATTTATTCCGCGCTTGCGCCCAAGACAACCGTCACTGGCCCCAATGCACCAGTCAATATTTTCTATAACCCGACCAACTACTTGTCGCCGACTGACTACTTGCCGCGCTTCACCTTGACCTCTGGTGCGACGCTGACCCAGTTTATGCTCGTGTTTCCCACCGGGAGCAAGCCGGCAGATGGGAGCACTAACATCACGCTGACCTCATTGGCGGGTTTGCCGCCCGGCGTCACCTTGGTGGCCGGCCCGAGCGCCCAGGCGAATTTCGAAGACGCCAGCGCGGGAACGGGCAAGCGGCTAACGTTCAGCGGATATACGCTTGCTGGCCCGAACGCTGGTTCCTACGCCTTCGCAGAGTCGTGTTGCGGAACCATCACTAACAACAGCAGCGGGACAGTAACGCCGGCTTCGCCGCCACCGCCACCGCCACCGCCACCCCCACCACCACCACCCCCCCCACCCCCCCCACCCCCCCCCCCCCCGCCGCCACCCCCCACCCCCCCACCCCCACCCCCCCCACCCCCACCACCGCCGCCACCGCCGCCGCCACCGCCACCACCACCACCACCACCACCACCATGGCCGCCGCCACGCCCGCTGCGGTCGCCGTGCTCGATCTGGCCCCCGCCCGACCGGTGGGGTCTCCCGCCGCCGAGGCCGTCCTGGCGCACCTTCCCCGGTGCCAGGCCGGACCTCGGCG
>Ga0136639_10000357_pt1 | contig 14918 bp, 12 predicted proteins | sample AntDrymUQ8592106_2_FD_113739 | JGI IMG/M metagenome (GOLD analysis project Ga0136639, IMG submission 113739) | Polar desert sand microbial communities from Dry Valleys, Antarctica - metaG UQ859 (21.06) | ecosystem: Environmental > Terrestrial > Soil > Desert | place: Antarctica: Dry Valley...
CGGATCAGATTGAGGGTCGAGGCGGCCGTGTGGTAGCCCTTGACCAGGCGGGCCGGGTCAGCCTCCCTCGATTCGGGGGTGAAATCGTAGCCGTTGACGATGTCGCCGCGGTAGGCCGGCAGGGTGACGCCGCCCCGGGTCTCGAAGTCACTGGAGCGAGGCTTGGCGAACTGGCCGGCCATCCGGCCCATCTTGATCACGGGCATCGACGCGCCGTACGTCAGCACGACCGCCATCTGCAGCACGGTCTTGACCCGGTTGCGGATCTGTTCCGCGGTGGCGCCGCTGAACGTTTCGGCGCAGTCGCCGCCCTGCAGCAGGAAGGCGTGGCCGCTGGCGGCCTCGGCCAAACGATCGCGCAGAATATCGACCTCGCCGGCGAACACGAGCGGAGGCTGGGTGGACAATTCAGCGGAGGCCGCGGCGACCGAATCCGCATCGGGCCAGGCTGGCTGTTGCTTGATCGGGAGCGTGCGCCAATAGTCCAGGCCAGCAACCACAGATCGATCTGCGAGGACAACTGGTTCGGTAGGGTCTACCACGGGACTATTCCTTTTTTCTCTGGTCCGGCGCGAAAAAAACCGCGAGCCGGGCTGTGGGGTTAGGGCCTGCCGGCCCCAGGGCAACCCCATGACTCTATCGGGTTAGGCTGGCTCGCTTTTCTTTCACGCTGGTGGCGTAGACGTCCACGTACTCCTGCCGGCTCAGGGCCTGCAGCTCATACATCAGCTCGTCGGTGACTGACCGGAGCACGAACCGGTCGCCCTCCATGCCGTCGAACCGGCTGAAGTCGAGGGGTTTGCCGATCACGATGCCGATCCGGCGCACCTTGGGGATACGGGTGCCGGTGGGCATGGCCTTCTCCGTGTCGATCATGGCCACTGGGATGACCGGAACCTCGGCCTCGAGCACCATCCGCGCCACACCAGTGCGACCTCGGTACATCTTCGCGTCGGGGCTGCGGGTGCCCTCAGGGTAGATGCCGAGCACGCCGCCGGCGCCCAGAACGCGCAGGCCGGTGTTGAGGGAATCCTCGGACGCCTTGCCTCCCGACCGGTCGATCGGCAGCTGGCCGGTGGCCTTGAAGAACTGGCGAGTCGCCCAGCCCTTGGGCCCTTTGCCGGTGAAGTATTCGCTCTTGGCTAGGAAGACGACTCGCCGCGGCACAACCAACGGCAGGAAAACCGAGTCGATGAACGACAAGTGATTGCTCGCGAGAATGACGCCACCCTCTTTGGGGATGTTCTCGAGCCCGATCACCCAGGGCCGGAAGATAGCCAGCAGCAGCGGGCCGATGACAATGTTTTTCATGAGCCAGTAGAACATCGTTGCTCCCTCAGTAACCCGGAAAGCCTACTGCGCCAAGACGTTTCTCCGCGCCAGATCGGCCGCGCCGACGACACCGGCATCGTTGACGAGCTGTGCGATGGCGAATTCCGCCTCCGGGTGGAAGCCTCTGGCCGGCAGGTTTTCGAGGTACGCAGCGCGGATGGGCTCGAGCAGTAGTTCGCCGGCCGCGGCGACTCCCCCACCGAAGACGAAGATCTGCGGGTCGAGCACGGCCGCCAGGCTCGAGCAGGCCTGCCCGAGCGAGCTGCCCAGCTGCCGTAGGGCGGCCAGGGCGCCGTTGTCGCCCTCCTGGATCAGGCGACCGACCTCCTTGCCGGTGAGCTTGCCCTTCTGTTTCCGCGCGGCCGCGAGGCCAAGGCCGATTCCGCCGGCATCCGCCATCTCAGTGGCAATTCGGAGCAGGGCACGGCCCGAGCCGTACTGCTCGATGCAACCGTAGGCACCGCAGCCGCAGAGGCGGCCGCCCGGCACCACCCGCAGGTGCCCGAGTTCGGCGGCACAGCCGAAGCCGCCGCGGAACAAGCGGCTGTTGGCGACGATCGCCCCGCCCACACCCGTGCCGATGGTGAGGGTGACCATGTCGCTGTAGCCGCGGCCGGCACCGAAGCTGAATTCCGCCCAGCCGGCGGCGTTCGCGTCGTTCTCGATCAGGATGGGCATGTCGAGCCGGGCTTCGAGGGTGGCCCGGAGCGGCTCGTGGCGCCAGTTGACGTTGGGCCCGTAATACACGGTGGACTGCGCGGCGTCGATGAAGCCGGCGGCAGCGATGCCGGCCGCAACGACCTCCTGGCCTTCGGAGAGGTCCGTGATCATTTCCACCACGGCGTCTTCGATCCCGCGAGGATCGCTGGCGGTGGTCGGGCGTCGATCCGAACGGATGATCGTTCCGAGTTCGTCGACCAGGGCAGCGGCGATTTTAGTGCCGCCGATGTCGATTCCAATGGCGTGCACGCGGACTTCTTTCGTCGATGGATGAAGCGGAACGCTCTGCGAGGCGAACTACGAAGAAGGTGCGTCCCCCATAGAGTGTAGTGAATCAAGACACTGCCAGGCTAAACGTGCGCTTCTACGTACCGACGTAGATAGAGTGGGGCAAAATGCCCGCCCGGTACCAGAGGAGTTACCGTGAAACAGTTTGATATGCCCGCCATCGTTCCCACAGACCCGCAAGCCAACGTCACCGATCTACTGATCAACCGCCTCACGGCGACGCCCGACTCCGTGCTTTTCTCACTGCCGAGAAACGGAGCCTGGACCCCCGTCACCACGACGGAGTTCCACACTGAGGTCGTCGCGCTGGCCAAGGGGCTCGTTGCGGCCGGAATCCAGCCCGGCGACAAGATCGGCTTGATGTGCAAGACCCGATACGAGTGGACGCTGATCGACTTCGCCACCTGGTTCGCCGGTGCCGTGCTCGTTCCCGTCTACGAGACCAGCTCTCCCATGCAGATCCAGTGGATCCTCGGCGACTCCGACGCGGCGGCGGTGATCGTCGAAACCGCCGAGCACTTCTCCCGCTTCGACGAGGTCCATCCCGAGCTCGGCAGCGTGCAGAAGGTGTGGCAGATCGATCTGGGTGACCTCGACAAGCTCGCGGCCGCCGGGGCTGACGTGCCGGATGCCGAAATCGAGCGCCGCCGCTCTCTCGCCGTGGGTTCGGACATGGCCACCCTGATCTACACCTCGGGTTCCACCGGCCGCCCCAAGGGTTGCGTGCTCACCCACTCCAACTTCGTCGAAACGTCGCGCAACTCGGCGGTGGCCCTGGAAGAGGTACTCACCGATGCGAATGGCGCGTCCACGCTTCTGTTCATCACCACCGCGCACGTTTTCGCCCGGTTCATCTCGGTGCTCTGCGTGCACGCCGGAGTGCGCGTCGGCCACCAGCCCGACACCCGGAAGCTGCTCGAATCGCTCGGTACCTTCAAACCGACCTTCCTGCTCGCAGTGCCACGGGTGTTCGAGAAGGTCTACAACTCCGCCGAGCAGAAGGCGCTGGCTGCCGGCCGAGGCAAGATTTTCGAGACGGCCGCCCAAGTGGCCGTCGACCACTCGATGCTGGTCGATCAGGGCAAGAGCGTCCCGCTGATGCTCAAGCTCAAGTTCACGCTCTTTGACCGTCTGGTCTACAGCAAGCTGCGCGCCGCCATGGGTGGCAACGTGAAGTACGCCGTCTCCGGTTCGGCGCCCCTCGGCATGCACCTGGGCCACTTTTACCACAGCCTGGGAATCAAGATCCTGGAAGGCTATGGCCTCACCGAGACCACCGCGCCGACCACTGTGGGTCTCGCCACCAAATTCAAGATCGGCACCGTGGGTCCGCCTCTTCCCGGCGTCGCGGTGCGCGTCCTGGACGACGGCGAGATCGAGGTCAAGGGCCTCAACGTCTTCAAGGAGTACTGGAAGAATCCCGAGGCCACCGCGGCGACCTTCCACGACGGCTGGCTCCGTACCGGCGACATCGGCGCCATGGACAGCGACGGCTTCCTCAGCATCACCGGGCGCAAGAAGGAGATCATCGTCACCGCCGGCGGCAAGAACGTCGCCCCGGCAGCGCTCGAGGACCCGATCCGGTCCAACCCGCTGATCGGCCAGGTGGTCGTCGTCGGCGACCGCAAGCCGTTCATCGCCGCGCTGATCACGCTCGACTCCGACATGCTCGCGGTCTGGTTGAACAACAACGGCGAGGATGCGGGAATGACGCTGGCCGAGGCATCCGTCAACCCGAAGGTGCTCTCCGAGGTGCAGCGCGCCATCGACCACGCCAACGACCACGTGTCGCGGGCGGAGTCGATCCGCAAGTTCACGGTGTTGACGACCGAGCTGACCGAGGCTGCCGGGTACCTGACCCCGAAGCTGAGTATCAAGCGGGACATCATTCTGCGAGACTTCGCCGATCCGATCGAGGCGATGTACGCGGGTGCCCCGGTGACCGGGACAAACACGGTCATCAGCTAGAGCGCTTCAGGTCAACCAGACCAGACCCCGTCGTCAGCACGACGACGGGGTCTGGTCTGAGTCGTGCGGCCGGCTAGGTCAGAACCAGGTCGACTCGCGGACCTCCTTCATCGCGGCCCGCCGGTTTTCCGTGTCGAGGCGGTCCAGGTAGAGCAGGCCATCCAGGTGGTCGGTCTCGTGCTGCAGGGCCTGAGCCATGATGCCGGTGCCGGAGAGTTCGATCTCGGCGCCGTCGAGGTCGATGCCGGTGACCCGGGCGAACGGGTACCGCTTCGTGGGATACCAGAGGCCCGGCACCGACAAACAGCCTTCGTCGACGAGCTCGGGCTCGCCCGAGACCTCCACGAGGACCGGGTTGAGGATGTACCCGACCTCGCCATCGACGTTGTAGCTGAACGCGCGCAGATTAACGCCGATCTGGGAGGCCGCGACGCCGGCCCGCCCGGGGAGGCGCACGCTGTCGACCAGGTCCTCAACAAGGCTCCTCACCCGGTCATCGATCGCGCCGACCGGATCGGAAACGGTTTTGAGGACGGGATCTCCGAGGAGACGGATCTGACGCTCGGGCAAGGGACAACTCCAAGTTGTTGGTGCTTCGGTGCACGGCTAGTCGCGCTGTGGTGTTTCGGTGCGCTTTGGTTGGATGCGGTGCGGTGCCTGACCGGGTCAGACTCCGCGGTCGGCCGGCAGACCCTCGACGACCACGGCCGCGAGGGTGCGGGCGGAAAGGCGGGTGATGGGCTTCAGGTCGTCGAAGGAGATGACACTGCCTGCGGCGAGCTGCGGGTCCCAGGGGATGCGCACGATCTCCCGCACCCGCGAACGGAAGTGCGATTCGATCTCTTCCAACTTCACCAGGTTCGTGCCCTGCGTCGCCGTGTTGAGCGCGACGACCGCGTTGCGGACCAGGTCGCCGTACCCGTTAGCTTCGAGCCAGGTCAGTGTTTCTGACGCCAGTCGGGCCTCGTCGATGCTGCCCCCGGAGACGATGACGATCGAATCGGCTCGCTGCAAGGTGGCGCGCATGACGGAGTGCACGATTCCGGTGCCACAGTCCGTGAGCATGATCGAGTAGTACCGCGCGGCCAGGTCGGCGACGACGTTGTAGTCGTTCTCGTCGAACGCTTCGGAGAGGAGCGGGTCGGTGTCGGATGCGAGGATATCGAGCCTGGTGCCGTCGCGGGAGACCAGCGCTGAGAAATCGGTGTAGCCGCCGATCGATGCGGCCTTCGTGACCACGTCGCGCACGGTGGACCGGGTCTGTTTCGTGACCCGCTCGGAGAGAGTGCCCCGGTCGGGGTTCGCATCCACGGCGATAATGCGGTCTTCACGGGCGTCGGCCAGAGCCATTCCGAGGAGCGCGGTGACGGTCGTTTTGCCGACGCCACCTTTGCGGGTGAGGATCGGAACGAAGCGGGTACCACCCTCGAACTCCTTGCGAATGCGCTCGTCGAGTTGTTTGTGGGCGCGAACCTTGGCCGAATCGCCGAGGTTCACCAGGTGCAGGGTCGCCGTGTAGACGAAACTGTTCCAGGCTCCGCGAGGCGGCGGCTTGGTGCGGCGGTTGACGGCCAGCAGACGATCGGGCGTGAGCATGGCGGCGGACTCGGGTGCCGTTCCGCCGTCGGCCCGCAGGCTCTCCCGGCGGGACGGGTGCGCTCCGTCGCTCGCGGACGCACCGGACAGTGCCCGCACAGCCCCCGTGACGGCCGCGGACAACCGGTCGGTGCGCGCCACGGCCGGGGTGCTGATCTCGATCGTGTGCGTGGCAGGCCGGGCGTCCGGACCTGCAGGCGGCTCCGTGGACCGGGTCAGGCCCGACGGGCGCGCCGCGGTACCAGGCCGGGTGCGGCGAGCGTGAGCATCGACCTGATCATTCAGATTTCCGGGCAGGGACGCCGCCAGGTTCACGATCGTGTGCGGCGGCAGCTCGCTGTGGTATTCGTCGCCCGGTTGGGTCGTGAGAGGCTTCGAGGAGGCGTCCGGACCGGACGCCTCGGCGCCTGTGCGCTTATCTGACAAAAATGATCAGTCCCTTCGTCGAAAGATCGCACCTAGCCTAGCGCGGCCGCACCACCACCAGCAGATCGCCGGCGTCGACCTGCTGGGTTCGCGGCACCGCCACCCGTTCGATGTAGCCCGCGATGGGCGAGGTAATCGCGGCCTCCATCTTCATCGCCTCGATCGAGGCGACGGCCTGCCCGGCATCGACGGTGTCGCCATCCTCGACCTTGAGGGTGACCACTCCGGAGAAGGGCGCGGCGATCTGGCCCGGCCGGTTCGCATCCGCTTTCTCGGCGATCTTGGTGCTGACGGTGATGCTGCGATCTCGCACGAACACGGGCCGCAGCTGGCCGTTCAAGGTGGTCATGACGGTACGCATACCCTTGTCATCGGCCTCGCCGATCGCCTCGAGCCCGACGTACAGGCGAACGCCCTTGTCGATCTCCACCGCGTGCTCGATGCCCTGCTGAAGACCGTTGAGGTAGTCCACCGTGTCGAGCACGGACAGGTCGCCGAAGAGTTCCCGGATCTGCTCGAACTGACGTGTGGGTGCTGGGAAGAGCAGCTGATTCAGCATCATTCGGCAGGTGAGGCTGTCGCTACCCAAGGCCGCGCGTTCGTCCTGAGTGAGCTCGGTGATTCCGACGCGAACGTTGCGTCCGGCGAGCACCTTGCTGCGGAACGGCTCTGGCCAGCCGCCGGGCAGGTCGCCCAGCTCCCCCGCCATGAAGCCGATCACGGAGTCGGGTACGTCGTAGTTGCCCGGGTTCTCGGCGAAGTCGGCCGGGTCGGCGCGCACGGCGGCAAGGTAGAGGGCAAGGTCGCCGACCACCTTGGAGGACGGCGTCACCTTCGGCACCCGGCCGAGGATGTCGTTGGCCGCGGCATACATGTCCTCGATCAGTTCGAAGTCATCGGCGAGGCCGAGAGCGACCGCCTGCGTGCGCAGGTTGGACAGCTGGCCACCGGGGATTTCGTGCTTGTAGACGCGGCCGGTGGGCGCGCGCAGACCGGATTCGAAGGGGTGGTAGACCCGGCGCACATCTTCCCAGTACGGCTCCAGATCGCAGACGGCCTGCAAGGAGATTCCGGTGTCGCGGTCGGTGTGGGCGAGGGCGGCCACCAGGGACGACGCCGACGGCTGGCTGGTGGTGCCAGCCATCGGGGCGCTGGCCACGTCGACCGCGTCGGCACCGGCGCGGCTGGCCGCGAGCAGCGTGGCGAGCTGGCCGCCCGGGGTGTCGTGCGTGTGAACGTGCACCGGGAGGTCGAACTGATCTCTCAGGGCGGCGACGAGCTTCTCGGCTGCGGCGGGGCGCAACAGGCCGGCCATGTCCTTGATCGCGAGGATGTGCGCGCCGGAATCCACGATCTGCTCCGCGAGCCGGAGATAGTAGTCGAGGGTGTATAGCTTCTCGGCCGGGTCGAGCAGGTCACCCGTGTAGCAGAGCCCGACCTCGGCGATGGAGGAGCCGGTCGCCAGTACGGCGTCGATGGCCGGCCGCATCTGCGAGACGTCGTTGAGGGCGTCGAAGATGCGGAAAATGTCGACGCCGGTCTTGGCAGCCTCGCGCACGAACGCATCGGTCACCTCGGTCGGGTACGGGGTGTAGCCGACCGTGTTGCGACCGCGCAGCAGCATCTGCAGATTGATGTTCGGCAGGGCCTCCCGCAGCGACGCCAGACGTTCCCAGGGATCCTCGCCGAGGAAGCGCAGCGCCACGTCGTAGGTCGCACCACCCCAGGCCTCGACCGACAGAAGCTCCGGGGTCATCCGGGCCACATACGGGGCCACGGCGACGAGGTCGCGGGTACGTACCCGGGTCGCCAGCAGCGACTGGTGGGCGTCGCGGAATGTGGTGTCCGTCACGGCCAGGGCAGTCTGGGCACGCAGGGCGGCGGCGAAGCCGGCCGGGCCGAGCAGCTGGAGCCTCTGGCGGGAGCCGGCCGGGGCCAGCACGGACAGATCGAGCTTCGGCAGTTTCTCGGCCGGGTTCAGAAGAGTAAGGGGTACACCGTTGGGCTTATTGACGGTCACGTCGGCGAGCCAGTTGAGAATCTTCGTGCCGCGGTCCTTGGAGGGGCGTCCACGCAGCAGCTCCGGTCGCTCATCGATGAAGGAGGTGCTCAGGTTGCCGGACGCGAAGTCCGGGTCGTCGAGCACGGCCTGCAGGAACGAGATGTTCGTAGACACGCCACGGATGCGGAACTCGGCCAGGGCGCGTTTGGATCGGGTCACTGCGGATGAGAAGTCCCGGCCTCGGCAGGTGAGCTTGGCGAGCATCGAGTCGAAGTGCGGGCTGATCTGGGCCCCGGGGTTGATCGTGCCGCCATCGAGCCGGATGCCGGCGCCGCCGGGCGAGCGGTAGGTGGTGATTTTACCGGTGTCCGGGCGGAATCCCATGGTGGGGTCCTCGGTGGTGATCCGGCACTGCAGGGCTGCCCCACGCAACACGATCTTGTCCTGCGTGAGTTCAAGGTCGCGGAGCGTCTCGCCCGCGGCGATGCGAATCTGGGACTGCACGAGGTCGACATCCGTCACCTCTTCGGTCACGGTGTGCTCAACCTGGATTCGCGGGTTCATCTCGATGAACACGTGCTGGCCGGCACGTTCGCCGACCGTGTCGAGCAGGAACTCGACCGTGCCGGCGTTGACGTAGCCGATCGAGCGGGCGAACGCGACCGCGTCGGCGTAAAGCCGTTGGCGGATCTCATCGGAGAGGTTCGGCGCCGGGGCAATCTCGATCACCTTCTGGTGGCGGCGCTGCACGGAGCAGTCGCGCTCGAACAGGTGCACGGTCTCGCCGGCCGCGTCGGCCAGGATCTGCACCTCGATGTGGCGCGGCCGCAGCACGGCCTGCTCGAGGAACATGGTGGGGTCGCCGAAGGCGCTGTTCGCCTCACGCATGGCTTCCTCGAGGGAGCCGCGCAGTTCGCTCATCTGCGCCACGCGGCGCATGCCGCGTCCCCCGCCGCCGGCGACGGCCTTGGCGAAGATCGGGAACCCGATGTCTTCGGCCGCGGCGATCAGCTCGTCGACGTCGCGCGACGGTGCGCTCGACCTCAACACCGGAACGCCCGCCGCGATGGCGTGTTCCTTGGCGGTGACCTTGTTGCCGGCCATTTCGAGTACGTGCTCACCCGGGCCGATGAAGGTGATGCCGGCCTTGCGGGCCGCCAGGGCCAGCTCGGGGTTCTCCGACAGGAAGCCGTAACCCGGGTAGATCGCGTCGGCGCCGCTCTCTTTGGCGACCCGGATGATCTCGCTCACCGTCAGATAGGCGCGCACCGGATGTCCCTGCTCGCCGATCTGGTAGGCCTCGTCGGCCTTCAGGCGGTGCAGGGAGTTGCGGTCCTCGAAGGGAAACACCGCCACCGTTTTGGCACCCAGCTCATAGGCAGCCCGAAAAGCCCGGATCGCGATTTCCCCGCGGTTGGCAACAAGAATTTTCGTGAACATGCAGACCTTTCAAGCGTGACGCCGCGCACAGCTGACGGTTAGGTTCTCCAAGACTAGTGAAGGTAACGTAGCTACTTGTGCACGTACTAAGCGTTAGCTCCCTCAAGGGAGGAGTAGGCAAGACCACAGTGACCCTGGGTCTGGCGTCTGCTGCCTTCGCCCGCGGCGTACGAACCCTGGTTGTGGACATCGATCCACAGTCGGATGTCTCGACCGGGATGGACATCTCGGTTGCAGGGCACCTGAATATCGCCGATGTGCTCGCCTCACCCAAGGAGAAGGTCGTTCGCGCGGCCATCGTTCCCAGCGGATGGACGCGCGGCCGCCCCGGAACCATCGACGTGATGATCGGCAGCCCGTCTGCCATCAATTTCGACGGGCCGCACCCCAGCATCCGCGATATCTGGAAGCTGGAAGAGGCACTCTCCACGGTCGAAAAGGACTACGACCTGGTTCTGGTCGACTGTGCGCCCTCCCTGAACGCCCTCACGCGCACCGCGTGGGCCGCCAGCGACCGGGTCGCCGTGGTCACCGAGCCCGGACTGTTCTCCGTAGCCGCGGCCGACCGTGCGCTGCGCGCGATCGAGGAGATCCGCCGCGGGCTCAGCCCTCGGCTCCAGCCGCTCGGCATCATCGTCAATCGCGCCCGTGTGGCGTCTCTCGAGCACCAGTTCCGGATCAAGGAGCTGCGGGACATGTTCGGCCCGCTCGTGCTCACTCCGCAGTTGCCGGAGCGCACCTCGCTGCAGCAGGCGCAGGGCGCCGCAAAGCCGCTGCACACCTGGCCCGGCGACAGCGCGCAGGAGATGGCACGCTATTTCGACCAGCTACTCGAACGCGTGCTGCGCACGGCCCGCATCGGCGAGTACGCCGAACAGCGCTAGCTGACACCCGCCGGTTAGGGGCCAGCGGCCTTCCTGCCGGCGCTCACGCTCCGCTAGGAGACCTTGCGGCTGCCCCGACGAACCGACAGCTCGTCTGAGGGATCGATCGACAGGGTTTCCAGTTCGACCAGGCTCGTCTCCACCTCGCGCAGCACCTTGCCCACGGCGATGCCGAACACACCCTGACCGCGGCTGACGAGGTCGATGACTTCGTCGTCGGAGGTGCACAGGTAGACGCTGGCGCCGTCGCTCATCAGGGTGGTCTGGGCGAGGTCGCTGATCCCCGACTCGCGCAACTGGTTCACGGCGGTGCGGATCTGCTGCAGGGAAATCCCCGTGTCCAGGAGCCGCTTGACCAGTTTGAGAACCAGGATGTCGCGGAAGCCGTAGAGACGCTGGGACCCGGAACCGGCAGCGCCGCGCACGGTGGGCTGGACCAGTTCGGTGCGGGCCCAGTAGTCGAGCTGACGGTAGCTGATTCCGGCGGCCCGGGCGGCTACGGCGCCGCGGTAGCCGGAATGGTCGTCAAGCTCGGGCATTCCGTCGGTGAAGAGAAGCCCGAGTCCGTAGCGCGACGCATCATCACGCTGATTCAGCTCGCTCATACGATGGCCTCTCGGGGGTGGGTCTGCGATGCGGATGATCGCTGTATCTACGCTACCGAGGGGGACCGTTTGGATCAACGACATCCGGTCGAGCAAATTGGCGTGTCGGGCTGGCCTACTTGGTCAGGCGGCCCAGTGCCGAACGGATCAGGCTGCCGCGGATCACTTCGAGTTGGCCGGCGATCTCGACCGCCATTTCGGCCGCCTTCGCCCGGCTCGACGAGTCTTTGCGGCGGGAAAGCGGCACGAGGGCGCTCTCGATCAGGCCGAGCTCGCGTTCGGCCGCGCCGCGGAAGCCGCGCAGGTGGCGCGGCTCGATGCCGCTGCGCTGCAGTTCGACCAGGGCCCGCAGCACGCTCAGCGCGTCGTCACCGTAGAAGTCGGCAGGCAGGATGATCGACGCGGAGACGGCGTCGTGCAGCAGCATCGCGGATGCCCCTGCTTCGCGCAGCAGTTCGTCGCGGTCCAGCCGACGGGCGGTCGACAGAATCGACGGTCCCGGCGTCACTCCTCCGGGCAGGGTCGGCGAGAGGCCCATGTCGAGGTCGTCCAGGTAGCCCCGAATGACCTTGAGCGGAAGGTAATGATCGCGCTGCATGGAGAGCACCAGACGCAGCCGGTCCAGGTCACCGGCGCAGAATTTGCGGTAGCCGGACTCCGTGCGCGCCGGAGCAACCAGTCTTTGTTCCTCCAGAAACCGGAGTTTTGACGGGGTCAGGTCCGGGAATTCCGGCGTAAGCCTGGCAAGCACCTGTCCGATGCTGAGCAGTGCCGTCGCGCCCGGCGCTCTGGCCTGCGCGGCGGACGCGGGCACTACTCGCTCGCCAGAAGCTTGAGGTCGTGCCGCGAGGCGTAGAACGTCAGCCGGAACTTGCCGACCTGGACTTCGGCGCCGTCGATGAGCAGCGCGGTGTCGATGCGGACCCCGTCGAAGTACGTGCCGTTCAGGGACACCAGGTCTTTCACATCGAACTTGGTTCCGTGGCGCAGGAACTCCGCATGCCGACGGGAGACCGTGACGTCATCGAGGAAGATATCCGCGTTGGGGTGACGCCCCACCGTCGTCACGTCCGAGTCCAACAGGAAACGCGCACCCGCGTTCGGACCGCGCCGCACCACGAGCAGGGCAGACCCCGAGGGGAGAGCCGCGATGGCTTCCTGTTCCTCGGCCGTGATGCCGCCGTCGAGCGATGCGAGCTGGGCAGCGAATTCCTGCCCGAACGTCATCGTCGTATCGGTGTCGGAATAGTTATCGGGCGCGACCTTGCGCTGGGGTTCATTCGTCTTTTTGGAATCAATCACCGTGCACCTCCTACTTCCCCAGCGTATCGGATGGAACGGGTTGAATTGCCCGAGAAATGCGAATCACTCTGGTTGCCTCGACGGCGTAGATTATGCCTGCCCACCAGTAAAGAAACGCTCCCCAGAGCCCGAAGGCCCATCCCACCGGTAGCGACCACCAGGACACCGCCGGGAAGGCCTCTCCCAGCATGATCATCGGCAGGGCGTAGAAGAGGCAGAACGTGGCAACCTTGCCGAGCTGGTGCACGGGCAGCGGCCCGAATCCGTAGTTCGCGAGGATGACGCCGAGGCCGAGCAGGAACACATCCCGCCCGACGATGACCAGGACGATCCACCATGGCACCAGGTCGCGCCAGGCCAGTCCCAGCAGAGCGGCGAAGATATACAGGCGGTCAGCGGCCGGGTCGAGGAGCTGGCCGAGCCGCGTGATCTGACCGAACCGCCGGGCCAGGTAGCCGTCGAGGAAGTCGGTGAGGCTGGCGATCATGAGCACCAGGAGCGCCCAGGCATCCTCTCCCCGCACCAGAACGACCAGGAACACAGGCACCAGCGCCAGGCGCAGCATGCTGAGCAGATTGGGCACGGTGATCACCTTCGTGCTGATGCCGGTTCCCTCTGCCGCTGTCACATTCCCGAGTCTACCGACGCGCCGGAAGAAGCGGAGTGTGGCTCCGTGCGTATTCCGATTCAGTGTCCCGACCGCAGCGCCCGCGTTGAGCTTCGCCTCGAGCAGTTCCCGGAGCTGGTCCTGGTAGTCGTCCCGGAAGTCCTGCGGCGAGAATTCGGCGACCTCGATCTCACGGCTGCTCTCGACCGGCAGTGTGCGCAGATCCTCGTCGGTGCTGATGGCCGTCCTGTCGCCGCTCTCCCAGGCCGTGTCGATCTGCGCGTAGTCGACAATCTGGGCGTAGTCGACAATCTGGCCGCAGCGCTCCCACCGCCGCGGTCACGGATGCGCCCCTCGTCGGCGTCGTGCACCTGGTGCAGGGCTACGTCGTGATCTTCGGTCGCGCTGTAGACCTCGACGGGCACGTTGACCAGCCCGAAGGTGATCGCGCCCGCCCAGATCGATCTCATCCCACCAGTACACGCCCGGTGAGCGAAGGGGGCTAGGCACGCTGTGGCCGCGAGAGCATGCTGGTGCCATGAACGCGAGGACCGCCTCCCTGGACGACCGCCAGGTCGTCACCGTCGGTGGCCACCGGATTACGCTCACCCACCTCGACAAGGTGCTCTACCCGGAGTCGGGGACCACGAAGGCCGATGTTCTCGGCTACTACGCCTTCATCGCCGACGTGCTGATCCCGCACACCGCGAACCGCCCGGCAACCCGGAAGAGATGGGTGCACGGCGTGGGGACCATCGACGACCCCGGACACGTCTTCTTCCAGAAGAACCTGGACCAGTCGACGCCGAGCTGGGTGAAGCGCCGACCAATCCAGCATGCGACCCATGTGAACGAGTACCCGCTGGTCAACGACCTCGCGACGCTGACCTGGCTGGCCCAGATCTCGGCCCTGGAGATCCACGTTCCGCAGTGGCGGTTCGGCCGCGGTGGAAGCCCGCGCAACCCGGACCGGCTCGTACTCGACCTGGACCCCGGCGACGGGGTCAGCCTCGACGAGTGCGCGGAGGTCGCCCGACTGGCCAGAGCCATCCTGCGGGACATGGGCCTCGACCCACTGCCGGTCACCAGTGGACGGAAGGGCATCCACCTCTATGCCCCGCTGGACCTCAGGCACACCTCGGACCAGGTCTCCCAAGTCGCGCACGAACTGGCCCGGGCGCTCGAGGCCGACCATCCCGACCTCATTGTCAGCGATATGAAGAAGGCGCTGCGGCCGGGCAGGGTGTTCGTGGACTGGAGCCAGAACAGCGCGAACAAGACGACCATCACCCCGTATTCGCTGCGCGGCACGCTGCATCCGATGGTGGCCATGCCGCGCACCTGGCGGGAGTTGGCCTCCCCCGGACTCGCGCAGGTCGACTACAAGCAGGCGATGCACCGGGTGCAGCGTAGCGGGGACCCGTTGGCCGCGCTTCTCGAGGCACATTCCGGCCGAGGTACCACGGATGCCGACCGAGGTGCAGGAGGGATCCGCTGGGCGGGCGTTCGTCATTCAGGAGCACCACGCGCGCAACCTGCACCATGATTTTCGGCTCGAGCACGGCACGCAAGAACAGGACCGACCGGAACTGGCTGATCCACCCAATGAAGACGAAGCAGGCTCGGCGGGCCGGGGATGCGGGGGCCGGCGCTGGTCCGGGCGCTGCGAGGCTGGTCGGCGAGGTGGAATTCTCCGAATGGACCGCGACAGGGCGGCTGCGCCAACCGGTCTGGCGCGGCCTGCGGAC
>Ga0136639_10000358_pt1 | contig 14899 bp, 13 predicted proteins | sample AntDrymUQ8592106_2_FD_113739 | JGI IMG/M metagenome (GOLD analysis project Ga0136639, IMG submission 113739) | Polar desert sand microbial communities from Dry Valleys, Antarctica - metaG UQ859 (21.06) | ecosystem: Environmental > Terrestrial > Soil > Desert | place: Antarctica: Dry Valley...
GCAGTTCAAGGCCAAGTCCGAGGAGGCCGAAACGATTGGCGATGGGCTGCTGCAATACCCGGTCCTGATGGCGGCGGATATTCTGCTCTATAATGCCGCGGTCGTCCCTGTCGGGGATGATCAACGTCAGCATATGGAACTGGCCCGTGACATCGCCGAGCGATTTAATCACTTGTACGGCGAAACGTTCGTCGTGCCTAAGACGAGCCTGCCCATGGTGGGTGCCCGCGTGATGGGGCTTGACGATCCGACCAGGAAGATGAGCAAGTCGGCCACTGGCTCCGGCCATGCCATCGGCTTGCTCGACAAGCCCGAAGAGGCGCGCAAAAAAATCATGCGGGCCACCACCGACTCCAACCCCGCGGTCGATTTTGAAACAATGGGCCCCGGCGTGCAGAACCTGCTCGGTATCTTCCAGGCGTTTACCGATTGGTCCGACGATGCGATGAAACAGCACTTCACGGGGCTTCGCTATGGCGACCTGAAGAAGACCGTGGCCGAGGCCGTCCTCGCGGGCTTGGAGCCAATCCAGAAGCGGTACGCCGAAGTCATGGCGGATCCCGGCTATCTCGAAACGGTTCTGCGGCAAGGTCGTGACCGGGTCACCCCCATCGCCGCCGGCATCGTCAAAACCGCCAAAGAGCGGATGGGTCTCTACACCATCGCGCCATGACCGAGCGTCGCCGCGTCACGCTTACAGACTACTGGCAACTCCTCCGCAGCAATCGAAACTACCGGTTGCTCTGGAGCGCACAGGTCATCAGCGAAATCGGCGACTGGTTTTTCACGCTCGCGCTCTACAACCTCCTGCTCGATTTCACCGGTAAAGCCGAATCCATCGGCTTCGCCTTCGTGCTTCAGGTATTACCGCAGTGCCTCACCGCTCCGGCCGCCGGCGTGCTCAATGACCGGCTAAGCCGCCGGAAGGTGATGATGTTCGCCGACCTCTGCCGGGCGCTCATCATCGCCTGCATGCTCTTTGTTCGCACCCCGGTGATGCTGCCGCTGCTCTACGTCCTGCTGTTTCTCGAAACTGTAATGTGGGGCCTGTTCGAACCGGCCCGCTCTTCTATCGTCCCGAACATCACCACCGGCGATGAAGTCTTCGTCGGCAACGCCCTCAGCTCGACGACTTGGAGCTTCAATTTCGCCATGGGCTTCACCTTTGGCGGCATTGCTCTGGCCTTGTTGGGCCGCGAAGCAGTCTTCGCCATTGATGCCTGTTCGTTTATCGCTTCGGCCTTGATTGTGCGCCGGATGAAGTTTCATGAACCTCATACCGAGGGCCACGCTCCGTTGCACTGGCGGGATCTCTACGATTTCAAACCAATTCTCGAAGGGGTGCGTTATGTGCGGCGAGACGCGCGTATGCTGGCCACCCTGTTCGTGAAATCCGGCAACTCCATCATTGCGTCCAACTGGGTTTTGCTCACCATACTCGGCCGCGACAAGTTTGCCGTCACTTGGCTCGGTGCCGCTCCCGAACGCGCTGCCGCGCTTGGCGTCAGCCTGCTGATGGGCTCCCGGGGCATTGGAGCCCTCACCGGTCCCATCCTGCTCGGCTACATCGCGGGCCGCAATCAAACGCGCCAACGCTACGCCATCCTGATTGGTTTCGTGGTGGCTTCGTTCGGTTACTTCATCCTGAGCCAAGCCTCCACCATGCCCATCGCCTGCCTCGCTGTGGTCATCGCGCACATGGGGAGCACGGTCACTTGGGTGGGCTCGACGACGCTGCTGCAAATCAATACCGACGATAAGTTCCGCGGCCGCGTGTTCTCGGCTGAATTCGGCATCGCGGTCATCGTCATGTCGCTGGCGAGTTCTTCGGCCGGGGTGTTGATCGATCGCGGTTGGACGCCCCAAAACGTCGCCGGACTCACGGCGACTCTCCTGCTTCTGCCCGTCCTCCTCTGGGGCCTGGTGCTCGCTAACTGGAAACGACTCGAATCGCCGCAAACCCCTCTGCTGGCTCCGGACGAACCAACCGTCCCGCCATTAGCTCCATAGCCTCCGCGGGGACGACGCGCGTTCTTTTTTCGTTCCGGGCCAGGCATACCGCCAGCGGTAGATCGAAAAACACGGCCTCGCAATCCGCCCCCGAATCGTGGGCGATCTTCACCCAAATCCGCCGCTCTCGCCTGGTTAGGTTGGTCGAGTCGATGTACGTCGTCGCCGCTCCCAACCGGAGTCGCAGCCGCAAGAGGTGCCGGAGCAGCGCGAACACCTCACCGTGAATCGTCTGGTCGGCTTCGTCGTCACGGAGCAGTTTCCGCATCGCATCGGATGACAACGCGCCCCCGCCCTGATTCGCCAACCAAGTCGACTTGCCCGACCCCGGCAAGCCGACCAGCACCACCACTCGCTGCTTAGACGAGAACATACCGCTGCGCCGTCTGTAGCCGCTGGGCAATTTCCTGCCGCACCGCGATCGTGTTGATCGGGTCATGCTTGGCCAAGCGCCGGAGCGCGGCAAGTTGAATCCGCAGATCGTCTCCTTCCGCACACGCCGCCAGCACCATCCGCGCATGGCCTTCAATTTTTCCGATCGCGTCTTGCAGAAACACCGCGGTCATCTTTGGCGCTACGTTATGCTTCTGGCTCCGCAACTGCACGGACTCCATGGCAAACGCCTGCATCGTGATATCGCACAACGCGGCCAGAATCTCCTGCTGGCTATCGAGTTCGGCGAGAAAGCGCTGATAGGCGACGCCCAAGCAGAGCAACGCCACCTTCTTCGCCGCTTTGACGAGGTCCGTCGGCCCGCTGCTCAAGCTGGGTCCCGCCAACAGCTCGCCCTGTAACTGCTTTACCGCCGCCACCAGCGGCAACTGCCCGCGCTGCGCCCGCTTCAGAATCATGCCGGTCGCCAGCATCCGATTGATTTCGTTCGTGCCTTCAAAAATCCGGTTGATGCGCGAATCGCGATAGGCCCGCTCGACGAGATAGTCCTGATGATAGCCATAGCCGCCGTGGATCTGCACGCCCTCGTCCACTACATAATCCAGCGCTTCGCTGGCGAACACTTTGATGTAGGAACACTCCGCCGCGAACTCCTCGACCGCCTTCAACTTCACCGCCGCGGCGTCGGCCTGTGCCCAGCTCCAACCGGTGAGCTTCTCCTGAATCATGCCGGTAACGCGATAGCTCATCGTTTCCGCGGCATAGGTCTGAATCGCCATCTCGGCCAGCTTGGCCTGAACCATGCCGAACTGTCCAATCTGCTTGCCAAACGCGACCCGTTCCCTCGCATACTTCAAGCTAAGGAAAAGGACGTTCTTCATGCCCCCCACCGCGAACGGGCCCAGCTTCAGCCGCCCTAAATTCAGGATGTTGAAGGCAATGATATGCCCGCGGCCGATTTCGCCCAGGACGTTTTCTACTGGCACTTTGACGTTGTCGAGGAACACGGGCGTCGTCGAACTGCCCTTGATCCCCATCTTCTTCTCTTCCGCCCCGGCCGAAACGCCCGGGGTCGAACGCTCGACCAGAAACGCGGTGAACTTCTCGCCGCCGACCTTGGCGAACACCGTGTACAGGTCCGCCGCGCCGCCGTTGGTGATCCACATCTTCTGGCCGTTCAGCGTATAGTAAGTGCCGTCTTCGGAAAGATCGGCTCGCGTTTTCACCGCCAACGCATCGGAACCAGCCTGCGGTTCGCTGAGGCAATAAGCGCCAATCATCTCCGCCGAAGCCAGCTTGGTCAGGTACTTTTCCTTCTGCGCCGGGGTGCCGTAGAGCAACACCGGCAAGGTGCCAATGCCGCTGTGCGCCCCGTGCCAACCGGCGTAGGAGCCATCTTTCGCAATCCCCTCGGCCACAATCATCGCCGAGGTCAGGTCCATCTCCATGCCGCCGTAAATCTCCGGCACCAGCACCGCGGTCAGCCCCAGTTCGGCCGATTTCCGCAGTACCCGCACCGCTACCCCGGGCTCCTGGTGCTGAATCGCCTCCAGGTTGGGTTCAATCTCTTTGGCCGAGAACTCCTCGGTTGCTTTGGCGATCGCGCGATGTTCCTCGGTGAAATCTTCCGGGGTAAATACCTGCGCCGCCGTCTGGTCTTCGACTAAAAATCCGCCGCCTTGCATCGCTTCACATCCTTTCGAAAATTCCGGCCGCGCCCTGTCCGCCGCCGATACACATCGTTACCATGCCATACCGGTGATTGCCGCGCTCCATTTCGCGCAGAATCGTGGCTGTTAATTTTGCGCCCGTGCATCCCAGCGGATGCCCCAAGGCGAGCGCGCCGCCATTCCGGTTCACGCGTTCCGGGTCCAGGCCCGCTTCGCGCATCACCGCCATCGCTTGCACGGCGAACGCTTCGTTCAACTCGATCACCCCGATCTGGTCCAGCGTCAAACCCGCCAACCGCAGAGCTTTCGGGATGGCGACAACCGGGCCGATCCCCATCACCTCCGGTCCCACGCCGCCCACGGCGAAGCTGACGAACCGGGCCCGTGGCTTCAGTCCCAACGCCTGCGCCCGCTCGGCCGACATGACGAGCGCTGCCGCGGCACCGTCCGAAGTTTGCGACGAGTTGCCCGCCGTCACAGTGCCCTTCACGTGGAACGCCGGCTTCAGCTTGGCTAATGCCGCCAGCGAAGTATCCGCCCGCGGCCCTTCGTCTTTGCGAAACGAACCCACGGGAATCAACTCGTCATCGAACTTGCCCTGCTCCTGCGCTGCAATCGCTTTCTGATGGCTGGCCAACGCAAACGCGTCCTGTTCTTCACGGCTGATCCCGTAACGCCGCTGCAAGTTTTCCGCCGTCAGGCCCATATTTATATAGCCCTCCGGCCGATGCTCCACGAGATACGGGTTCGGGGCAATGCGCACCATCGCCATCGGCAGCATGCTCATGCTCTCGGTGCCGCCAGCGATCAGCGTCTCGGCCATCCCCGCCCGAATCCTCTCGGCGGCCATCGCAATCGCCTGCAAGCCCGAGGAGCAGAACCGGTTGATGGTCACTCCGCACACGCTATCTGGCAAGCCGGCGCGCAGCCCGGCAATGCGGGCGACGTTCATGCCGCTTTCGGCCTCCGGCGTCGCACAGCCCAGGATAATGTCTTCAATCTCTTCCGGGGCCAAGCCCGGATAGCGGGCGAGCAACCCTTGAATCGCCACGGCGGCCAAATCGTCCGGCCGCGTCTGCCGCAGTGCCCCGCGGGGCGCTTTGCCGACGGGGGTTCGTACGCAATCAACAATAACGGCTTCTTTCATGACATTAATTCCGCAGGGGCTTCCCGGTCTTCAACATATGCTGCATGCGTGCTTGCGTCTGCGGATTTCCGCACAAACTCAAAAACGCTTCGCGCTCTAAATCCAGCAAGCGCTGCTCGCTGACGAGCGTATCGGCCGGCACCGCGCCGCCGCACAAGACGTGCGCCAACTTGCCGGCGATCACCTCGTCGTACTCGGAAATGTAGCCGCCTTGCCGCGCCATCCAAGCGCCGGTTTTGAGCAGCGCGATGCCGGGTTCTCCCGCCACTTTCACGTCCGTCCGCTCGACGCCCGGCCGGTAGCTTTCCACCATCGCCAGCGCTTCGGCCTTAGCTACTCCCAGCAGTCGCTCCGGATTCATCACGACGGTCGCCGCCTTGTCGAGCAAACCCAACTGCTTGGCTTCGTCGGCACTGCCGGAGACCTTCGCATAACCGATCGTTTCGAACACTTTGCGGGGATCTTTCAGCCGCACGATCATCTCTTTACAGCCGCCCGCGCCCGGAATCACGCCGACGCCGACTTCCACCAAACCCATGTACAACTCGGCCGAAACCACCGCCCGCGGCGCATGAAGAATCACTTCCGCCCCGCCGCCCAGCGCCCGGCCATGTCCGGCCACCACCACCGGAACCGGCGCGTATTTCACCATCATGTTCGCTTGTTGGAACCGATGGCCGGCCATGTTCAAATCGTCCCATTCGCCTTCCTGGGCCAGCATCAGCACCAGCACGAGATTCGCCCCGGCGCTGAACAGATCGCCCTGGTTGCCAATCACAAGCGCCTGATGATTCCGCTGCGTTTCCTCGAGAGCCGCGGCGAATTCGCCTACCTGGTCCTCGCCCAGCACGTTCATCTTGGAGTGGAATTCCAGACATAAACAGCCATCGCCCAAATCGACGAGCGAACATCCGGCGTTCTTGCGGACGACGCCTCCGGCCCGCTTCCGGTCCGCCAGCGAGATCACGCCCGGCCGCGGGGCCACCCGGTCGTAATGCCCGGCGCCCAAATCGAAGTAGTCCGTTCGCGGTTGCCCCTTCTCATCGGCGGATCGATAGAAACCCTTCGCGCCGCGTTCGAGCATCGCCACAATCGCCGGCGGCAGTTCCATCCCTTCGCGCTGCATCCGCTTTGCCGTTGCCTCAAAGCCCAGTACATCCCACAGCTCAAACGGCCCGTAGGTATGGCCGTAGCCCCAGCGCATCGCCCGGTCAATGTCGACAGTTCGTTCCGCAATTTCGGGTATACACCAAGCGGAGTACCAGATCGCATCGCGCAGAACTTTCCAAACGAACCGGCCGTACTTGTCGTCGCTCTGCACGAGCGCCTTCAAACGCGTGGGCAGATCCTCCGGCATCGGCGGCAGCTTCGGTTTATTGGCCTTGTGGTATTCCAGCGTCTTCCAATCGAGCGCGTGAATCTCTTTTTCGGGTCCGACGCGCTGGTAAAAACCCAGGCCGGTTTTCTCGCCCAGCCACCGATTCGCCATCATTTGATCGACGAACGCCGGCGGCAACAGCCGCTCGCGCCAAGGGTCGTGCGGCACCATCCCGTACAGATTATTGGCCACGTGTACCCAGATATCCAGGCCCACAATATCGAGCAATCGGTAGCTCGCCGAGTTCGGCAAACCGATCAACGACCCCGTCAACGCGTCGACCTCTTCCACCGTCAAGTCGTCTTCGATCGTGTACTTGTAGGCGCTCGCACCCCACATGCTGCCAATCCGGTTGGCGATGAAGTTCGGCGTGTCTTTACAAACTACGACCCCTTTGCCCAAACGCCGGTCGAGAAATGTGCTGACCTCAGCGATCAACTCCGGCTTCGTTTCAACCCCGGGAATCACTTCGCATAAATGCAGGTACCGCGGAGGATTGAAGAAATGGGTTCCCAGAAACTGCTTCCGGAAGCCGAGGGCAAACCCCTCGCTGATCATCGCCAGCGGGATCCCGGACGTGTTCGTCGACAGAATCGCCTCCGTCGCGCAAAGGGCGGCCACCTTGCCCCACAGCTCTCGCTTCACGTCGAGCCGCTCGGTGACGGCCTCTAAAATCCAGTCGCAGCCCGCAACCTTCCCCAGGTCATCCGAGAAACTGCCGACGGTTACCCGGGCAGCGTATTCGGGCAGGTAGAAGCCCACCGGCTTGGCTTTGGTCGCCGTTTCAAGGCCTTTTCGCGCGGCGTCGACAGTGAGGTCGAGCAGAAGAACAGAAACCCCGGCGTTTGCAAAATGCGCCGCAATCCGAGCTCCCATCGTCCCTGCACCCAACACCGCCACTTGGCGGATATTTCGCATGAAGGTCAGCCTATCATGGTTCTTACGGATGTCTACTTCGTCTCGTCGACGCTTTCCCCACTGGCTCATCCCGGTGCTGGGCTATGCCGTCTCCCTCGCGTGTCTCATTCTCGTCTACCGTCATTTTGATTGGGCCGAGCAGTGGCCTCGCATCCGCGCCGTCCCTCCGTCGTATATCCTGGCCGCCGTGCTCACCGATATTGCCGTCTATTGCGTGCAAGGCTGGCGTTGGAATATGCTGCTTCGTCCCGTGGGCTGCCTGCCGGTTTGGCGCTCCATGCAGGCGATTTATGTGGGCTTGTTTGCGAACGAATTGCTACCGCTGCGTCCGGGGGAAGTGATCCGTACTTTCCTCCAGGCTCGCTGGTCCGGCGTGCCCTTCTCCGTCGTCATTTCGAGTGTCGTCATCGAGCGGCTCTTCGACGGTGTTTGGCTCATCCTCAGCTTTTTTGTTGCGTCGTATTTCGTTGAGTTGCCGGAGATTCTGGTCGTCGGCAGCCGCATCCTTGCCGGGCTGCTCTCGATCATTGCGTTCTTGCTCTGCTTTGCCCTCTACCAGCGGGATCGAGCCGAACGTTGGATCCGCCGCACCATTTGGGCCCAGGGCTTTCTCCACCTGCTCGACGCCATCGCGGCGATGAGCCGGAGCGACTCGTTCTACCGGAGCTTCCTTCTCAGCGCTCTTTACCTCGCTCTGCAAGCCGCCCCGATTTACTTCCTATCGGTCGGCTTCAACCTCGGTCTCTCGCTCGGCGAATGCGCGATCCTCCTGGTGATCCTCCGTCTTGGTGCCGTTCCGCCGCAGGCCCCGGGCAACGTCGGTACTTTCCAGTGGCTCGTCGTGATGGGCGTGATGCTCTTCGGCGTCTCGCGCCAATCGGCGATCGGCTACGCGACTCTACTATTCTTAGTGATTACCGTTCCGCTCTGGGTTGTCGGCTTCATCGCCCTGCTGGCCACGAAGATGAAGCTGAGCCAACTCCGGATGGACGCTCAAAACGAACCCGAAACCCTCCATGCAACTTCTACTACTTCTCGCCCTGCTGGCCGTTAGTCTCGCCGCGCAGCCTCTCCGTATCATCGCCATCGGGGCCCATCCCGACGACTGCGACATCAAGTTCGGCGGCACCGCCGTGATGCTCGCCAAAATGGGCCACCAAGTGAAATTCGTCAGCGTCACTAATGGCGACGCCGGCCACCACGAAATGGGCGGCCAAGTCTTGGCCAACCGCCGTCGCGCCGAAGCGAAGGAGTCCGCCCGCCGCCTCGGCATCGCCGAGTACGAGGTGATGGAGAATCACGACGGGGAACTCACGCCTTCCCTCGACGTTCGCCGCCAAATCATCCGGGCCATCCGTCAATGGAAGGCTGATGTGGTCATCACCCATCGCACGAACGATTACCACCCCGACCATCGCAATACCGGCATCCTGATCCAGGACGCGGCCTACATGGTTCAGGTACCCAACGTCGTCAGCGACACCCCGCCTCTGCGGCGCAACCCTGTTTTCCTCTATTTCTCGGACTACTTCCAGCGCCCCAACCCCTTCCGGCCCGACATCGTCATCGACATCGCCGACGCCTTTGAGCAAAAGGTGAATGGCCTGGACGCCCATGTCTCGCAGTTCTACGAGTGGCTCCCTTGGGTCAGCGGTAACTCCGCAGAAGTGCCGAAGGACGCTGCCGCCCGGAAAGACTGGCTCCGCACCCAGCGCACCAACGCTCGTCTGAACGACTCGACCAAAGCCGCTTACGAGAAATGGTATGGCCCCAATAAGACGCCGAAATATCTCGAAGCCTTTGAGATCTGCGAGTACGGTCGTCAGCCCACCGAAGCCGAGATCCGCCAGCTTTTTCCCATGTTGAAGAAGTGATCGAAGAAATGATCACGGAGCTCACTAGCGTCGAAGCGGTGCTCGTTAAACTCCGCGCGCAGTTCCCCGATGTCCCGCACGAACTGCTCAAGTCGGCCGCCAAACTCGCGCTAGCCGAGTTCCGCGCCGGGCGCCCGGCTGACCCGGCAACCACGATCAATGCCATGGCGCAGCCTTCGCTGCGCCCGGTCATTAACGCCACCGGCGTCATTCTTCACACGAACCTGGGCCGCGCCCCCCTCGGCCCAACCGCGCCCATTCCCGGCTACTCGAATCTTGAGTACAGCTTGGCCGAAGGCCGCCGCGGCCGCCGCGACCACCACCTTGACCGCTTGTTCAACTACCTGCTCAACGCCCGCGGCCTCGCCGTCAACAACAACGCCGCGGCTACCTACCTCGTCCTGCACGAACTCGCCGCCGGCGCCGAAGTCATCGTCTCCCGCGGCGAACTGATCGAGATCGGCGATGGCTTCCGGATTCCCGACATCATGCGCCGCGCCGGCTGCACGCTCGTCGAAGTCGGCACGACCAATCGCACTCGCATCGACGATTACCAAACCGCCATCACCGATCGCACGGCGCTCATCCTCCGCGTTCACCCCTCGAATTTCCACATCAGCGGCTTCACCGGCAAGCCGGCTCTGCGGGATCTTTGCCGCTTGGGCATTCCGGTCTACGAAGACCTCGGCTCGGGCTGCCTCGTCGATTTGAAGCCCTTCGGCATCGACGAACCGCTGGTGCAGGATTCGCTTGAAGCTGGTGTCGCCGTGGTCTCCTTCTCCGGCGATAAACTCCTCGGCGGCCCCCAAGCCGGGCTCATCGCCGGGAACAAGGACACAATTGAACGCATCCGCCGCAACCCGATGTTCCGCGCCCTGCGTCTCGATAAGCTCGTCACCCAGGCGCTTGAAACCTGTCTCCGCGCCCTCGCGCTAGAAAACTGGGACCAACTCCCGGCCCTCACCATGATCCGTCAAACCCCCGCCGAAATTCGAGCCCGCGCCGAACGTCTGCTCGCCGAACTCCCGTTCCCGGCGCAGATCATCGAAGGGCAATCGGTCATTGGAGGGGGCAGTACCCCCGATCAGTCGCTCCCGACTTTCCTGCTCGCCATTCCCGAACCGGAAATGGAACGGCGGCTCCGCCTGGGCGAGCCGCCGATAATTGCCCGTGTCGAAAAAGGCCAACTGCTGATCGATCTCCGTACGGTGTTCCCGCACGAAGAAGCAGCGCTTCTAAGCGCGCTGCTGGTAAGACCCGTCGGTCGTTGAAACCATGATCACTTCGCCTTCGTTGATGAACGCCGGTACCTGAACAATCAAACCCGTTTCCATCTTCGCCGGCTTGCCGACGTTGGATACCGTCGCGCCTTTCAACCCCGGCTCCACCTCGATAATCTTCATCGCCACCGAAGCCGGCAAGTCGACGCCCACGGCCCGTCCCTCATAGAACTCGATCTTGATCTTCAGGTTGGGAGTCAGATACTTCACGGCATCCCCCAGAGTATCCGCCGAAAACCCAAACTGTTCGTAATTCTCGATGTTCATGAAGTAGTACTGGTCGCCGTCCTCATACAGGTACTCCATTTCCTGCTCGTCGAGGGCGATTTTTTCAATCTTGTCCTCCGACGCAAAGCGGTGTTCAATTTGAGAACCGTTTCGCAGATTGCGCATTTTTACCTGCACAAATCCACGCAAATTCCCGGGGGTGCGGTGCACCATGCTGAAAACCGTGTGCAGTTCGTTGTTGAACTTCACTACCATTCCAGAGCGCAATTGGGTAGCTGCTAACATTAGGGCCCAGTTTACCAGCTATCCTGGATGGTTACATGATTCCCGATCAGATTCAGGAAGGCTTGACCTTCGACGACGTACTTCTGCAGCCCGCCCACAGCACCGTTTTGCCGGGGCAAGCCGACACCCGGACCATGCTCACCCGCCGCATTCCGCTGCAAATCCCCATCGTCAGCGCAGCCATGGATACGGTCACAGAGGCTCACCTCGCCATCGCCCTCGCCCAGCAGGGCGGTATCGGCATCATCCACCGCAACATGACCCTGGAACGGCAGGTGGAAGAAGTCGACCGCGTCAAACGCTCCGAAAGCGGGATGATCGTCGACCCGGTCACCATCCGCCCTGACCAACCCATCACCGACGCCCTCGAACTCATGAGGCAGTTCCGCATTTCGGGCGTCCCGGTGACGACCGTCGAAGGGCACTTGGTCGGCATTCTCACCAATCGCGACCTGCGTTTTGAAACGAACTTTCATCTCCCGGTCTCGTCCCGGATGACCCAGGGGCGCGACCGCCTCATCACCGTCCCCGTTGGCACCACCCTCGAAGACGCCGAAAGCATCCTGCACAAGCACCGCGTGGAAAAACTACTCGTCGTCGATGACCACTACACGCTGAAAGGGCTGATCACCGTCAAGGATATCCAAAAGAAGTTGAAGTATCCTAACGCCGCTAAGGACTCGCAAGGCCGGCTCCGCGTCGGTGCCGCTATCGGGTCCACCGGCGACTTCCTCGAACGCGCTCAGGAATTGGTTCGCCGCAAAGTCGACGTCATCGCCATTGACTCTGCCCACGGCCACTCGCAAGGCGTCATGGACGCCGTCAAAGCCGTCAAGAACGCCTTTCCCGACGTCGATCTCCTGGCCGGCAACGTCGCCACCTTCGAAGGCGCGCGGGACCTGATCCGTCTGGGCGCCGATGGAATCAAGGTTGGTATCGGGCCCGGCTCGATCTGTACCACCCGCGTCGTCTCCGGTGCCGGCGTTCCACAGATCACGGCGATCGCCGAATGCGTCAAGGCCACCCGGGACGCCGGCGTCCCGCTGATCTCCGACGGCGGCATTAAGTACTCGGGCGATGTCACCAAAGCCATCGCCGCTGGCGCCGACTGCGTCATGATCGGTAGCCTGCTGGCCGGTACCGATGAGAGCCCTGGCGAAACCATTCTGTTCCAAGGCCGCAGCTTCAAAACCTACCGCGGCATGGGTTCGCTCGGCGCGATGAGCGAAGGGTCCACCGCGGATCGCTACGGCCAGGCCCGCAGCGATAAAATGGTTCCCGAAGGGATTGAAGGGCGCGTGCCTCATAAAGGGCCCATCGCCGAACTCGTCTTCCAGTTGGTGGGTGGTCTCCGCAGCGGTATGGGGTATACGGGTTGTGCGACGATCCCGGAATTACAGGAACGGGCCCGCTTCCTGCGCATCTCCTCGGCCGGTCTAAGGGAAAGCCACGTTCACGATGTGATCATTACTAAGGAAGCCCCGAATTACCGGGTGGAATAGCCGCGGGAACTTTTCTGTCACCATGGCGTCAAATAGTGCAGTAGAATTTGGATTCAGGGAAAGGAAGTCGGTTATGGCAGACTCCATCATCGGGTTCGGCTACGAAGACGCGGCGCTTCCGGCGCGTCCAGCCGACTGTTACGAAGAAGACTCCCGGCTCATCGCCGAGCTGAAAGCCAACCAGGAGAGCGCCTACGAAGTGCTGCTCGCCCGGTTCCAACAGCCGGTTTATAACCTCGTTTACCGGTTATTGGCCGACCCCGCTGATGCCTCGGACGCCGTCCAGGAAGTGTTCTTGAAAGTCTTCCGGAACATTGAATCGTTTCGGGGGCAAAGCAGTCTTAAAACTTGGGTCTACCGGATCGCCTTGAACGAGGCCTATAACCATCGCCGTTGGTTTAGCCGCCATCGCAAGCAGGAAGTCGGACTCGAGACCGAGGAAGAGGGCTGCCGTAGTTGGATCGAGTCCATCTCCGATCCTGCTCGCGACCCCTACGAACTCGCTCTCAACGAAGAGCGTCATCAACTCATCGAAGACGGCTTACGCAATATTAACCCCGACTTCCGTGCCGCGGTCGTTCTCCGAGACCTCGAAGAACTTAGCTACGAAGAAATTGCCGAGGTCATGCAAGTCTCCCTCGGCACCGTCAAGTCACGCATTTTACGAGGGCGCGAGGCTCTCCGACGCGTCCTTCTTGGCCAAGCCGAACAACGTTCCACGCAGACTATCTTGGGCTGGATGCAGGAGACCGTTAAATGAACAGCAACGACAATCGACCGACCCGAACAGAGTGCATGGCGGCGCGGTCTCACAGCGCCGAATACCTCGATCGAACTTGTACCGAAGCGAACGCGAGAGAAATCGCTCGCCATCTCAGCACCTGCCCCGACTGCACCGCCCACCTCGGCGAAACGGTCCACCTTCGCCGCACGGTTCACGCTCTGCCGCAGCGCGCTGTACCCGTGAATCTTGCGGTTTCGCTTCGCGTCGCGGCTTCCAAACACTACGCCAACCGGGCCGCCCAACTTCGCTGGCGAGATCGCCTTTACCTCTGGAATACCAATATTTGGCGGCCTATCGCGCTGCCCATGTGCGGTGGCTTGGCCACGGCTTTTGTCCTGTTCGCCGTGCTCCTGCCTACGCTGGCTCCGCCTGTGCTCGCCAATGATGATCCGCCGCCATCCTGGTACCAAAGCGCGGAACTTAGCGATCTCGGCCCGTTCGGCGTACGGACCGATCATGTTACGCTCGACCTTATCCTGGATGATCAGGGCCGCATGGTGGACTATTCCATCCCCGCTTCCGAGACCGCTCTCCTCCACGACTTGAAGCTCCGGCGCAACATTGAACACAACCTGCTCTTTATGCGCTTCAAGCCCGCCGAATTCTTCGGCCAACCTACCTCCGGTAAATTGCGGATCACCATTCGCCGTAGCCAAGTGGAAGTCAAGGGTTAGTTGGGACAGAAACTCGGCCAGCATTTTTTGCAGAGCGAGCCCATGGTCGCCCGGATAGCCGGCGCGGTCTCTCGTTCGCAGCCGGGCCGAATCATCGAGGTCGGTCCGGGCAAAGGCGCGCTGACCCACCACCTTCTCGCGACCGGCGCCGAAGTCATCGCGATCGAAATCGATCCGGCCATGATCGTGGTCCTGCGGGAGCGCTTTCCCGACCACCCCTGCCTCACCCTCGTCGAAGCCGACGTCCTCAGCGTCGATCTCGCCCAATGGGGGCCTGCCGTACTGGCCGGAAACCTGCCTTACTACATCACCTCACCAATTCTCGAGCGAATCTTTCGCGCCCGCGCCGCCCTCCGGGAGGCCGTGCTTCTCGTTCAGAAAGAGGTCGCCGAACGCATCGCCGCTTCGCCGAACTCGCGCGACTACGGTTACCTCACCGTCTCCGCGCAAACCTACAGCAGCCCCGAATTTCTCTTCCAGGTGAAGCCCGGCATGTTCCGGCCGCCTCCCAAAGTCGACAGCGCCGTCATCCGGCTCACCCTCCGGCCTGACGCCCCCGACGCCGAAGCCTTCCTGCAATTCGCCGCTCGCTGCTTCGCCCAAAAACGAAAAACGCTGCGCAATAATCTCGCCCCTTTTTACGGCCACGACCTCATCGACGCGCTGCCCGAAGCAGGGCTACGAGCCGAACAACTCAGTGTTGCCGCCATGCGCGAACTTTACGCCCGGGTAATCGCGTAGAATCGGCGGATGCCC
>Ga0136639_10000359_pt1 | contig 14881 bp, 17 predicted proteins | sample AntDrymUQ8592106_2_FD_113739 | JGI IMG/M metagenome (GOLD analysis project Ga0136639, IMG submission 113739) | Polar desert sand microbial communities from Dry Valleys, Antarctica - metaG UQ859 (21.06) | ecosystem: Environmental > Terrestrial > Soil > Desert | place: Antarctica: Dry Valley...
CGACAGCCGCCTGGGGCTGCAGCAGGCGATCGCCGAGCAGCGCCGCCACGAGCGGTCCCTGGCCGACCTGGAGCAGAGCGTGCGCGAGCACGGCACCCGGGTCGTCACCGACGCCGCGCAGTTCGTCGCGCTTCGCGCCTCGCTGACCGCCCTCACCGACGCCGCGAGCCGCGGACGGAACGACCTCGACCAGGCCGCCGTCGTACGGTCCAGCGCGAACGCGCACTGGCAGTCGCACAAGACCCGCCTGTCGGCCGTCGACAACCTGCTCGAGAGCCGCGACGACGAGCGGCGCGCCACCGACGCCCACGACGAGGCGCGCGAGCTCGACGAGGTCGCCGGCCACCTGTGGCTGCGCCGTACGGCGGGTGGTCAGGCGTGAGCGTCTCGGACGTCACCAGCCGGATCGCGATGATCCAGGGCCAGCTCGCACTGCTCACCCCCCAGCGCACACCGTCCACGGCCTTCACCGGGGCGCTGGCCACCGCCGCGACCACGGCCCTGTCCGGCACGACCACCACGCCCCCGCTCTCCGGCACGGCCGCTGCGACGACCACCGGGGGCGCCGGCGTCAGCGGTGAGGCCGTCGTCGCCGAGGCCCGCAAGTACCTCGGCGTCCCCTACCTCTGGGGCGGCACCGACCCGCAGAAGGGCCTCGACTGCTCCGGGATGATCCAGCTCGTCTACAAGAACCTCGGCGTCGACATCCCCCGCGTCTCCTACCAGCAGGCCACCGCGGGCCGTCCCGTCGCCTCGCTCGCCGAGGCCCGACCCGGCGACATCCTGGCCTTCGGCTCACCGGTGCACCACGTCGGCATCTACATCGGTGGCAATCAGATGATCGAGGCACCGCGCACCGGGCTCGACGTACGCATCGCTGAGGTCTACGAGACCCCGGTCGCGATCCGTCGGGTCCTGCCCGAGGACGCCGCCGGCGCCGTCGCCCGCACCGGAGCCACCGCGGGCGGTGCAGTCGGGGGCGTCCCGTTCGCCGAGCTGTTCAGCGCAGCCGCGCAGAAGTACGGCGTCTCGCCCGCGTTGCTCTCTGCCGTGGCCAAGCAGGAGTCGGGCTACGACCCCACGGCCGTCAGCCCGGTCGGCGCCCAGGGCCTCATGCAGCTGATGCCCGGCACCGCCCAGGGTCTCGGCGTCACCAACTCCTTCGATCCCACCCAGGCCGTCGACGGCGCCGCGCGCCTGCTGCGTGACCTGCTCGACCGCTTCGGCAGCACCCCCCTGGCCCTAGCGGCCTACAACGCCGGACCCGGTGCGGTGCTGCGCTACGACGGCGTCCCGCCCTACCCCGAGACCCAGAACTACGTGCGCTCGGTGATGTCGATGCTGGAGGCAGGCTGATGACGATCGCCCCGATGGTGGCCCCGCCGGTTACCCCAGCCACCACCAGCACCACACCTGGCGTTGCTACACCTGGGGCTGCTGCCGGCGACCTCGGGTTCGGTGCCCTGGTGGCAGCCCTCGTCGCCGAGTCGGCGCCATGTGACACCCCAGAGGCCCCGGACCCCGCCGTCGCCCGGCAAGACACCGCCGAGTCGGCGCCGTGTGACACCGAGGCAGCCCCGGATGCCGCCGTCGGCGAGGACGAGACCGCCGAGTCGGCGCCATGTGACACCGCGGCGCCGGTCCTGCTGGAACTCCTCGCCGGGCGCATCCCCCACGCGACGCCGGTCCCCGTCGTCGCGGCGCTCCCCCCGCCCGTCGAGGCGTCGGCGGCCGTGCCACTGTCACATGGCGCCTACTCGTCGGAGTCCCCGGAGCTCCCCGTGGCCGAGGCAGCCACCACGACCTCGCTCACGACCGACCGGTCCGCACCCGACGCCGCCGTACGACGAGCCGACGGCACCGCAACCGACGCGCCCGCCGCAGCAGGCCAAGCATCCACCTCCCCGGCACTGCCGGCCCCCCAGGCATCCACGCCCCCGACAGGCCCGCCCGACCCGGGGGCAGCCGCGATGGCGGGGGTCGTCGGCAGCACCCCGGCGGCGTCGGTGGAGCGACCCGCAGCGCCCGCGGTGACGGCAGCGGTGACGCGTCAGGTCTTCCCCGAGGTCACGCGGCTCGCGTCGTCGGGCAACGGCACCCACCGGGTGACGCTGCGGCTCGACCCGGGCTCACTCGGAGAGGTGCGGGTGACGCTCACCGTCAGCGCCGGCCAGGTGCGCGTCAGCCTGGCCGCCGGCCAGGAGGCCCGCGACGCGTTGCTGTACAGCTCCCCCGAGCTGCGCCGTCTCCTCGAGCGAGGGGGTGCGGACGCGACCGTCAGCATCCGTGACCTCGGCGCGACCCCCGGGGCCCTCCTCGACCGCAGTACCAGCCGCGACGACACCGCGGCCGCCTATGCCCGCGCCGCAGGGGAGCAGGTCCCCTCCGGGAGCGACCGCCCCGGCGCCGGCGACACCGGACCCCAGCGCGGGCCCGGCCACGATCAGCACGCACGGACGCGTGGAGACATCACCGCCAGGGATGGCAGCCCGGACCCGACGACCCCGTCGAGACCGGTCGAGCTGCGCACGTCACGCGGGCCCTCTGGCCTGGACGTGTCCATCTAGGAGGAGGAAGTCGTTGTCCATCCCGGCAATCGAAACCGTCGCGCCACCCTCGGGCATGCTCGCCAGCACGTCGCTGGCGGGCACCGGCTCGGCCGACAAGGAGATGTTCTTGCAGCTCCTGGTGGCCCAGCTCCGCTACCAGGACCCGATGAACCCGAGCGACACCAGCGAGTTCCTCTCGCAGTCGGCCCAGTTCACCGCCCTGGAGAAGATGCAGTCCGTCGCTGACCAGACCGGCGCGCTCCTGGGGGCCCAGATGGCCTTCGGTGGCGCCCAGCTCGTCGGCCGGCAGGTCACCTACACCCTCGGCGACGGCACCGAGGGCAGCGGCCTCGTCAGCGGCGTGACCTTCGGTCCCGCGGGACCGGTCCTGGACGTCGGTGGAGTCGAGGTCCCGATCTTCCAGGTGCAGTCCGTCACCGACGGCACCCCCACTGGCACCCCCACTGGCACCCCCACTGGCACCCCCACTCCATCCCTGGCAGTTCCGGCCCTCTGAGGGCCCGAAAGGACATCTCATGCTTCGTTCACTCTTCGCCGGCATCAGCGGCCTGCGCGTCAACCAGACCATGCTCGACGTCACCGGCAACAACATCGCCAACGCCAACACGATCGGCTTCAAGTCCAGCACCGTCGTCTTCCAGGACACCTTGAGCCAGATGCTCACCGGCGCCTCGGGTGCCAGCACCAGCCAGGGTGGCACCAACCCCATCCAGGTCGGACTCGGCGTCCAGGTCGCATCCGTGGCCAGCAACCTGCTGCAGGGCTCTGCCCAGATGACCGGGCGGTCCACCGACCTGATGATCCAGGGAGACGGCATGTTCGTCCTCCAGGACGGCAACGAGCAGATCTACACCCGGGCCGGAGCATTCACCTTCGACGAGACCGGCACGCTGGTCAGCCCCTCGGGAGCTCGGGTGAAGGGCTACGCGCTCGACGCGGCCGGCCTCCCGACCGGCGGCCTGGTCGACATCACGCTCGACTCCGCGGGACTCACCCCGGCCGTGCCCGTCGGCGTGGAGCTCACCTCCTACGGCATCGGTGCCGACGGCAAGATCCGTGGGGTCTTCTCCGACGGTCTGCAGCGCGACATGGCCCAGCTGGCGCTGGCCGACTTCAACAACCCCAACGGCCTGGAGCGCGTCGGTGAGACGTCCTTCCGCGAGTCGGCCAACTCCGGCTTCGCCGAGATCGACATCCCCGGCGCCGGGCAGCGCGGCAGCCTCGTCGGTGGCGCGCTGGAGATGTCCAACGTCGACCTGGCCGCGGAGTTCACCATCCTGATCCTGGCCCAGCGCGGGTTCCAGGCCAGCTCGCGCGTGATCACGACGTCCGACCAGGTCCTCGAGGAGCTCGTCAACATCAAGCGCTGACCTACCTCCCTTCGACGGGCTGCTCGCCGCCGCTGCCCTGCAGCCCGTCGCACGGATTCCCTCAGGTCCCCATCGGGTGGACCGATGGGACCTCCGACGGCCATGGACGGCCGTCGAACAAGCGCACTAAGGATGGTGCTCCCCCCATGATCTTGCTGACCCGTCTCTCCGGCTCAACGTTCGCGCTCAACTCTGAGCTGATCGAACGCGTCGACAGCACTCCCGACACGGTGATCACCCTCCTCGACGGCTCGAAGTACGTCGTCGCGGAGAGCCTGCACGCGGTCATCAACGCGATCCGCTACCACCGCGCCGAGATCATCGCCCTCAGCGCCCACGTCCAGGTCGGCGAGATCGAGGCCTGGCCCGACGGCGACCGGGTGACGTCCGATCCGACCCGCCTCCTGCAGGAAGGTCTGCTCGCCACCGAGACCTCCCCCCGGCTGGCGTCGGTGACGACGCACCCGTCCTCGCCCGCGCACGAGAACCGCTCGGAGGGGAAGGCCTGATGGACCTCGCGACCCCGATCGGCATCGGCCTCGGCTTCGGCGTCGTCATCGCCGCCAACGTCATGGAGGGCGGCAACCCGATGAGCCTGCTGCTGCCGGCTCCTCTCATGCTGGTCTTCGGCACCACGCTCCTGGTGACGTTGGCGGGCGGCACGATGCAAGACGCCAAGAACTCCATGGGTGCTCTCAAGAAAGCGTTCACCGGCGGCATCGCTCCGGCCTCGGACGTCGTGCCGGCCGTCGTCAAGCTGGCTGAGCGGGCCCGTCGCGAGGGTCTGCTGTCCCTGGAGGACTCACTCAAGGAGATCGACGACGAGTTCCTCGTCAAGGGCGTCACGTTGGCCATCGACGGAACCGACCCCGAAGAGGTCCGCGACATCCTCGAGTCGGAGATGATCGCCAAGAAGCGCTCCGACAAGCAGTCCGCGAAGTTCTTCGCAGACGCGGGGGCCTACGCACCGACCATCGGTATCATCGGCACCGTCATGGGCCTGGTGCACGTGCTCGAGAACCTCTCCAAGCCCGAGGAGCTCGGCCACCTGATCGCCGCCGCGTTCATCGCGACGCTGTGGGGGGTCATGTCGGCCAACTGCATCTGGCTCCCGCTCGGTAGCCGCCTCAAGCGGCTCAGCGAGCTGGAGAGCGCCCGCATGGAGATCGTCATCGAAGGAGTCGCTGCCATCCAGGCCGGCTCCAACCCGCGCGTGATCGCGCAGAAGCTGACCTCCTTGCTCCCGGTGGGTCAGACGGTCCCCGAGGCGGCCTGAGATGTCGACGAAGCGACGTCGGCACGAGGATGAGGAGGAGCACGAGAACCACGAGCGGTGGTTGGTGACCTACGCCGACATGGTCACTTTGCTCATGGTCCTGTTCATCGTGCTGTTCTCCATGAGCCAGGTCGACCAGAAGAAGTTCAACGCCCTGAAGGACGGGCTCGCGGCCGGCTTCGGTCAGTCGACGTCGGTCCTGGATGGCTCGTCCTCGATCCTCGACCAGGCAGGCACCGCGGCGATGGCGCCGGTCGCGCCGGCAATCAACTACCAGGAGCTGACCGAGGTGGAGCTGGCGTCCACTTCCAACGGGCTCGCTGAGGCGATGCTCGCCGACGCCCTCCACCGGCGGCAGGACGCCGAGGCCGAGGTCAGCCGGTTCGAGAAGCTCCAGGAGCAGCTGCTGGCCGCCCTGCGCGCCCGGGGTCTCGAGGACGACGTGAAGGTCTCCTACGACGAGCGTGGCCTGGTGCTGAGCCTGGTCTCGCGACACGTCGTCTTCCAGGCCGACCTGGCCACGCTGAGCTCGCGCGGTCGCTCGGTCGTCGACACGCTCGCCGCGGTGCTGGTCGACGTGCCGGAGCCGCTGCAGGTCGACGGTCACACCAACCAGGTGAAGGTGAAGCCCAAGTACTTCGCCACCGACTGGGACCTCTCGGCGGCCCGGGCCGTGACGGTGCTGCGCCGCCTCAACGAGGTGGGCGGCCTGCCCGGCGCCCGGTTGATGCTGGCGGCCTACGGCCACGAGAAGCCGTTGGTCGACCCCGCGTTGCCGGGGTCGCAGGAGGTCAACAAGCGGGTGGACGTGGTGGTCCTGAGCTCCTTGCCGCCCGAGACCCGGGCGATGTTGGACGACGTGGCCGCGGCCAGGGACACCCAGGTAACTGGAGAGGGACAGACACAGGAAGGGGACGGGTCATGAGCACGATGACGGCGCCGGCGGCAGCCGAGGCCCCGGACGCGGAGAAGGCCACGGGCGGCGGGAAGAAGAAGAAGATTCTGCTGATCGTGCTGGTGCTCGCCCTCGTGGGCGGGGCCGCGTGGTTCTTCCTGCTGCGACCCTCGGGCGAGGTGGAGGCCGAGGCCGTCCCGGGTGAGGTGGTGGTCCTCGAGCCGGTGCAGATCAACCTCGCGGAGAGTCACTACCTGCGCATCGGGGTAGCGCTCCAGCTCGTCGAGGGCGCCCACGAGATCGACGGCAGCAAGGCCCTGGATGCGGTGATCGAGATCTTCAGCGGCCGACGCACCGAGGAGCTGACCAAGCCGACAGGGCGACACAAGCTCAAGAAGGAGCTGACCCACGCGCTCGAGGAGAGCTATCACGGCGAGGTGATGGAGGTGTACTTCACCGAGTTCGTGACCCAGTAGCCACCACTCTCCCGCCCCGCGTCGCCCCACGTCACGCAGCGGCGCGCAGCGCTCGGGCACATTTCGCTCAGGTGCACCACCGGGGGGCCGATCCCCCAGACGTGAGCCTGCCGCCGTCGACCCTCGCCCAGCCCCGAACGGGTGTCCCAGGCAGTCGCGCGCGCCGTCGCTCGGGCACAGCCGAGCCGGTCGCCTACGACTTCCGGCGTCCGATCCAGCTCTCGCGCGAGCACCAGCGCATCCTCCAGCTTGGCTTCGACGGCTTCGCCCGTCAGGCGACGACGGTCTTCACCTCGGCGCTGCGCAGCGTGTGCGCGGTGTCCGTGGTCGGCATCGACCAGCGCAGCTATGCGGAGTACGTCGACTCCCTCGGCACCGCGACGTACATGACGAAGTTCTCCGCGGACCCGATGCCCGGCGTCGGGGTGCTCGAGATCCCGCTGGACGCCACGATGACGTGCATCGACCACATGCTCGGCGGCCCCGGGTCGGGCGAGCAGCCGCAGCGCCCCCTGACCGAGATCGAGAGCGGCGTGATCCGCGGCCTGTTCGACCGACTGCTCGGCGAGATGCGCTACTCCTTGTCGGGCATCGTTGGGCTCGAGCCGACCATCCTGGGCGTGGAGTACAGCCCGCAGTTCGCCCAGGTCGCGGGGGCGGCCGACGTGATGGTCGTGATGCGACTCGAGCTGCGCATCGGCGAGCGGGCGCACCGGATGACCGTGTGCCTCCCCTTCAGCGGGCTGCTGCCGCACCTGACGGCCGCGGCCGCACCGGCTCCTGTCTCCAACCGCGAACGTGCCCAGCGGGCCCACGCCGCGGCGCTGCTCCAGGAGCAGTTCCAGACCGTGCCTGTCGACGTCACGGTGCGTTTCCGCTCCACCCTCGTCGACCCGGCGACGCTGAGCGACCTCCGACCCGGGGATGTGCTCCGGCTCGCCCACCCGGCCTCCGCACCCCTCGACGTGACCGTCGAGGACACCACGTTCGCCCATGCCACGCCAGGCGCCCAGGGCCCACGCCTGGCCGCCTTGATCGTGAGCACCCCAAAGGAGACCTCATGACCACCTCAGCGCTCCCCTCCGACCCGAACGACCTGGCGATCGCCGCCGGCGAGGCTGCTGCGGAGGTCCTGCCCGCCGCGACCCCGCTGGTCGCGGGCGGCGCCCAGCCGGGCACCGAGCACGTGGTCTCCTCCTTCGCTGGCGCAGCCACCGCCGAGGTCGCCGGTGGCCGGATCGCCGTGCTGGTCGGGGACGAGCTGGTAGCGGCCCTGGCGGCCAGCCCGCTCGGCGGTCTCGACCTCGCCGCCGCGGTGCAGCCGGCGCTCGACGCCGTCGCGGCCGTCCTGGGGCGGTCGGCACAGGCCGCCACGCAGGTCGACCTCGACCTGGTCGTCGCCGACCTCGGCGGCCCCTTCACGGTCGTGCCGCTGATCGGCAGCGGCATCGCCGCCGCACTCCTCGTGCCCGACGCCCTCCTGGCGCCTGGAGCGGCAGCAGCGACGGGGACCGCCCCGGTGGCGTCCGCGGCGGCCCCCGTCGAATCTCCGCCCGCCGCTGTGCCCGCCTCTGCCCCCGCTCCGGCTCCCGCGATCAACCTTGCTCACCGCGGGATCGAGATGCTGCACGGCGTCGCCATGGAGGTCACCGTCGAGCTCGGCCGCACCCGGATGGCCGTACGCGACCTGCTGGCACTGGCTCCGGGAGCTGTGCTCGAGCTCGACCGGGCCGCCGGCAGTCCGGCCGACCTGCTGGTCAACGGGCGCCTCGTCGCACGCGGCGAGGTGGTCGTCGTCGACGAGGACTTCGGCCTGCGCGTCACCGAGATCCTCGACGACCAGGCCGCGAGCTGACCCATGGCCGAGCTCGTCGTCCGTCTCGTCTTCTCCCTGGCGGTGGTGCTGGGTCTGCTGCTGCTCACCGCCCGTCTCGGCGCCCGCCGCTTCAAGGGTCGCGCCGACGCGCCCGTCCGCGTCCTGCACCGCCAGGCCCTGAGCCGCACCTCGTCGGTCACCGTCGTCACCGTCGGCTCCCGGGTGTTGGTGCTCGGCACCACCGAGCAGCAGGTCCGCGTGCTCGCCGAGCTGGAGCCCGACGAGCTCGAAGGCCTGGTCGGACCCGCAGACGTCGACGAGGTCGAGCTGGCACCGGTCACCCACCTGGTGAGCGCCCCGACAACCGGTTTCGCCACCGTCCTGCACGACCAGCTCGAGGGGGCGTCCACCGCACCGGCGTCGACTGTCACTGCCACCGGTCGCCACGCGGCACCCCGGGGCCACGCAAAGCCGCGGCGCAGCGCCGCGCCAGCGCCGGTCCCGGCCCTGGTGCCCGGCCACGGCGCCCTCGCCGGCTCCGTCCTCTCGCCGCAGACGTGGCGACAGGCGCTCCACGCACTCTCGAGGCGAGCCTCGTGAGTCGGCCGGGGGGCAGCCTGGGGAGGGTGCTCGTGCTGCTGGCGCTGGGCACCGCGATCTGGTCGGGGATCTCGCTGGGCCTCGGAGGCCCGGCCTCGGCGGCGCCCCCCGCCCAGGGGGTGACGAGCGCGGCCTCCGACGTACGGCTCCAGGAGACGCCGACGCCCACCCCGGACCCGGCGCCCTCGGACGAGCCCGGGGTCGATGGTCCGCGAGGGCCGCAGGGACCGTCCGGTGCTCAACAGGACCCGGGCTCGGTGACCGTGGAGTTCGACGGCCTCACCCAGAAGCCCAGCACCTCGGTCATCCTCCTGGTCGCCCTGACGTTCCTGTCGCTGCTGCCCGCGATCGTGCTGACCTGCACGAGCTTCACCAAGATCCTGGTCGTGCTCGGTCTGACCCGCAACGCGCTGGGCCTGCAGCAGACCCCGCCCAACCAGGTCCTTGCCGGGCTGGCGCTGTTCCTCAGCCTCTTCATCATGGGGCCGGTGCTCTCGGAGATGAACGACGTCGGTGTGCAGCCCTACCTCGACGGCGACAAGACCACGACGCAGGCCTTCGACGACGGCATCGTCCCCCTGCGCGAGTTCATGCTCGACCAGACCGGTGACGAGGAGCTGACGCTGCTGACCAACGTCGCCAAGCGCGAGCTGCCGGCCAACCGCGACGAGGTGGGCCTCTCCACGCTGGTGCCGGCCTTCGTGCTCAGCGAGCTCAAGCAGGCCTTCATCATCGGCTTCATCATCTTCATCCCCTTCCTGGTCATCGACATCGTGGTGAGCGGGGCGCTGATGGCGCTGGGCATGATGATGATGCCGCCGGTGATGGTGTCGCTGCCGTTCAAACTGTTGCTCTTCGTGCTCGTCGACGGCTGGGGGCTCGTCATCACGTCGCTGGTGGCGAGCTATGGATAGCCGGCCATGACCGATACCGAGATCATCGAGATCGCCATGCAGACGATGATGGTGGCGCTGAAGCTCTCCGCCCCCGTCCTGACCACTGCCCTGGTCATCGGCTTCGTGGTCTCGCTCTTCCAGTCGATGACCCAGATCCAGGAGTTCACGCTCGCGTTCGTGCCCAAGCTGGTCGGGGTCGGCATCGCGCTGCTGATCAGCGGCAACTGGATGCTGCACACGCTGATGACCTTCACGACCCAGCTCTACGAGCGCATCCCGGCGCTCCTCGGCTGATGACCCTCACCTTCGCCGGCGAACCGCTCGTCGCCTTCCTGCTGGGCTCGGTCCGGGTGGTCGCGTGGCTCGCGGTCGTGCCGCCGTTCTCCTCGCGGGCGGTGCCTGCGATGGCGAAGGTCGTGCTCTCGCTGGGTCTCTGCTTCGCGGTCGCCCCGGTGCTCGCCGAGTCCGAGATCCCCCTCGACACGACCGGCCTGCTGATGACGGTGCTGACCCAGGCGCTGATCGGTATCGCCATGGGCTTCGTGACCTCGATGCTGCTCGGGGCGATCGCTGCGGCCGGCAGCCTGGTCGACGTCTTCGGCGGCTTCTCCCTCGCGCAGGGATTCGACCCGCTGGGGATGAACATGAACTCCGTCTTCGGCACCTTCCACCAGATGCTGGCCACGATGCTGCTCTTCGCGAGCGGGGGGCACCTGCTGGTGATCGGCGGTCTGCTGCGCACCTTCGAGCTGCTCCCGATCGGCCAGACTCCCGAGATCGACGGAGCCGCGAGCGTGCTGACGAAGGCGTTCCTGATGTTCTTCGTGACCGCGGTGCAGATCGCGCTGCCGATGATCGCGGTGCTCTTCATCTCCGACCTGGGGCTCGCCCTGCTGACCAAGATCGCGCCCCAGCTGCAAGCGATCAACGTGATGTTCCCGGCCAAGATCGGGCTCACCCTGCTACTGGTCGGACTGTCCTTCCCGGTGCTGCCCGGCGTCATGCGCACGATGGTCGACATGGCGCTCCAAGCCATGGAAGCCCTGGCCGGCGGGCCATGAGGAGGTGGGTTGAGTGAGCAGCGGCGACGAGAAGACCGAGAAACCGACCGCCAAGAAGCGCAAGGAGTCGCGCAAGGAGGGGCAGGTCCCGCGCACCCAGGAGCTGGGCGCCTGGGCGGCGATGCTGCTGGCCGGGCTGGTGATGCCCGCCATGATCGATCGCGAGTTCGACGCCGTGCAGGGCCTGATGGTCGCGTGCCTGCGCACCATCGAGGAGCCCACCAGCTCCGATGCCCTCCAGCTCCTCGGGCAGGGCTCCGCCCACGCCTTCAAGGCGCTGGTGCTCCTGGGAGCCGTCGTGATGGTCGTCGGGGTCTCCGCCGCGCTCGCGCAGGGCGGCTTCTTCCTGGCCACCAAGACCGTCAAACCCACGTGGTCCAAGCTCGACCCGATCAAGGGCGCCAAGCGGATCTTCGGCATCCAGGCCCTGTGGGAGGGCGCCAAGATGCTGTTGAAGTGCGCGCTCGTCGCGGTGCTCGTCAAGGGAGCCGTCACCTCGATGATGCCGCTGATCGGCGGGATGGTCCCTGTCGACCTGATGCTCCACCAGACCGGCGAGGAGGCCCTGGCCCTGATCCGCAACGTCGCGATCGCCGGTCTCGTCATGGCGGGTGCCGACTACGCGATGAACCGTCGCCGCATCGGCAAGCAGACCCGCATGACCAAGGAGGAGATCAAGCAGGAGTACAAGCAGCAGGAGGGTGACCCGATGCTCAAGGGCGCCATCCGCTCCAAGCAGCTGGCCATGGCCCGCAACCGGATGATGGCCGACGTCCTGACCGCCGACGTGGTGCTCGTCAACCCCACCCACGTCGCCGTGGCACTGCGCTACGACTCCGACGCCGGGGCTCCCACGGTCATCGCCCGGGGCGCCGGCACCATCGCGGCCCGGATCCGCGAGCTCGCCGGCGAGCACGACGTACCTCTCGTGCAGGACGTGCCTCTCGCCCGGGCCCTCTACTCCTCCACCCAGGTCGGTCAGGAGATCCCGGCCGAGCTCTTCGCCGCCGTCGCCCAGGTGCTGGCCTTCGTGATCAGCCGCCGCAACGCAGGCCGCATCGGCGGGACCCACCGCAGCCCGCGCCGCGAGGCCGAGCTCGGCCCGGTGCCCGTCGCGGGTCGCCGCCGGCGGATCCCCTCAGGTGCGGCGCTCGCCACCCGATAGGAAGCACGACGCCAGGACGGTGTCGTGCTGCGCCAGGGACGGCGGGATCCGCAGCCGACCCTGAAAGGCGCACCCGATGCCCCTTAAGCGACTGACCCAGCTCGGTGTGCCGGTCGGCATCGTGATGATCGTCGTGATGCTGGTGATCCCGCTGCCGGCAGTGATCCTCGACCTCCTCATCGCCGCCAACATCACCGGCGCGCTGCTGATCCTGCTGACCGCGATGTACGTGACGCGGCCCCTGGACTTCGCAGCCTTCCCGGCCGTACTCCTGGTGATGACGCTCTTCCGGCTCGCGCTCAACGTCAGCGCCACCCGCCTCGTGCTGCTCGACGGCTACGCCGGCAAGGTCATCGACACCTTCGGCCACTTCGTCGTCGGTGGATCGCTGATCGTCGGCCTGATCGTCTTCGTGATCTTGTTGATCATCCAGTTCGTCGTCATCACCAACGGTGCCGGGCGCGTGGCTGAGGTCGGCGCCCGCTTCACCCTCGACGCGATGCCGGGCAAGCAGATGGCGATCGACGCCGATCTCAACTCGGGGCTGATCGACGAGGACCAGGCCCGCAAGCGGCGCACCGAGGTGCACGCGGAGGCCGACTTCTACGGCTCGATGGACGGCGCCTCGAAGTTCGTCAAGGGTGACGCCATCGCGGCCATCATCATCACCCTGGTCAACCTGCTCGGCGGCTTCGCCATCGGGATGACCCAGAAGGGGATGAGCGCCGGCGACGCCGTGTCGACCTACAGCCTGCTGACCGTGGGTGACGGTCTGGTCTCCCAGATCCCGGCACTGCTGCTCTCGGTCGCGACGGGCCTGGTGGTCACGCGCGGCGTCGGCGACCAGGACATGGGCTCCGACATCATCCAGCAGATCACCGCCCGACAGCTCCCCCTGCGCATCGCGGGCATCGCCGCGCTCGCGCTCTGCCTGATCCCGGGACTGCCCAAGATCCCGTTCATCCTCACCGGCGGCGTGCTGCTGCTCATCTCGACGCGCGTGGAGCAGGACTCCGACGAGACGCCGGAGGCGGCGCACGCCCTGGAGGCTGCGAGTGGCCCCGCCAGCGACTCCCCCGAGCACCTCGCCGCCGAGATCCGGGTCGACCCCCTCGGCCTGGAGCTGTCGGCCGACATCATCGACCTCGTCGACACCGGCGCTGGTGGCGACCTGCTCGAGCGGGTCAAGGCGCTGCGACGCAAGATCGCCACCGAGATCGGCATCGTCATCCCCCCGGTGCGCACCCGCGACAACCTCGAGCTGCCGATGCACACCTACGTCGTGAAGGTCTTCGGCATCGAGGTCGCCCGGGGCGAGGCTCCGCCGGGCACCGTGCTGGCGATCGGTGACCACCTCGGCTCCCTTCCCGGTACGGCGACCCGCGAGCCCGTCTTCGGCCTCGACGCCACCTGGATCGCCGCCGACCTCCGAGGACAGGCCGAGCTCAGCGGTGCGACCGTCGTCGACCGCTCGGCGGTCATCACGACACACCTCGCCGAGATCGTCACCGTCCACGCGTCGCGACTGCTCGGTCGAGAAGACGTGCGGCTGCTCACCGATGTCGTCAAGCGCACCCACCCTGTCGTCGTGGACGAGCTCACGCCGGCCCTGCTCACCCTCGGCGAGGTCCAGCAGGTGCTCCAGGCCCTGCTCGACGAGGGTGTCTCCGTGCGCGACCTGGTCCGCATCTATGAAGCGATGTCGCTGCGGGCCCCGCACGGCAAGGACCTCGACGGCCTGGTCGCGGCGGCCCGTGCCGCGCTGGGCCCGGCGATCGTCGCACCACACGTGGTCAACGGCGCCCTGCACGTCATCAGCTTCGAGCCTCAGCTCGAGCAGCGGATCCTGGAGTCGTTGAGGCCCACCGAGGGCGGGCTGACGGTCGTGCTCGACCCGGTCACTGCGCAGGCCGTGCTCGGATCGCTGTCGCAGCTGCTGGTCGACGCCGAGAACCGCAACATCCGACCCGTCCTGGTCTGCGCCCCCCAGGTGCGTGCGGCCGTGCACCGGATGATCACGATGGCGGTCGACCGGCTGCCCGTCCTGTCCTACTCCGAGCTCAACGGCAACGCACAGATCCGGTCGGTCGGCACCGTCACCGGCGAGCGCCTGATGGAGGTCACCGCATGAACCTGCTCTCCCTGCCTGTCCTGGCCGCGGCCGGCGTTCTGGCCTCACCGGCCCTGTGGCAGACCGCCATGACCGGCGCAGTCCCCTTCGACATCGCGGTAGCCCGCTATCTGGCGGTCGTGGTCGTCACCTGGGTCGCCCTGTCGATGGTCGGCTCACTGGTGTCCTGGGGCGCCGCGGCCGAGGCGCCGACGGCGGGGTCCGACGTACCGGGTGGAGGGGGGTCGTCACCTGGCCCGGACATGGGACGACCCGCAGGCGTGGCCTCGGAAGAGACCGCTCCGGCGGACGTGTAGCCGGATCACCTGCGGGTCGGGTAGCTGCTAGGAATTCGCCAGCAGCAGGCCGGGCAATCCTGTCCGGCTTGATGCATGGCTGCTAGCGGGCAGCCACCTCACGCGTCCTCAAAGAAATCATTCTTCGGACCACCTCCTTTCCCGTGTGCGACAACGGTAGGTCGGACGGCGCTCGGCTTCAAGGGGATATTCGCCGACATCCTGCGGCAGCTACTGTCCGCCGGTGACAGAAGACGAGCGCAGCCTGCTTGGGGCTTCTGTGCGACACCCCGTCAATGAGCGCCACGGCACCGGGCTGATGCTCCCGGGCCTACTCGAGGCTGCTGGCC
>Ga0136639_10000360_pt1 | contig 14870 bp, 9 predicted proteins | sample AntDrymUQ8592106_2_FD_113739 | JGI IMG/M metagenome (GOLD analysis project Ga0136639, IMG submission 113739) | Polar desert sand microbial communities from Dry Valleys, Antarctica - metaG UQ859 (21.06) | ecosystem: Environmental > Terrestrial > Soil > Desert | place: Antarctica: Dry Valley...
ATGGGGTCGTTCGAAGGGCTGCGGGAGCGGAGTTTTGCTGAGCGGTTGACGACCGTGCCGACCGAGCGGGAACGGGCGGGCGACTTCACGAATACGCAGGCGAGCGCGACGCAGGTGATCAATATTTTCGATCCTTCGACGACGAGGCCGAACCCGAACGGGGCGGGGTCGATTCGCGACCTTTTTCCGGGGAACGTGATTCCTGCCAATCGATTTGATCCGGTGGCGCGGAACGCGATGGCGTATTACCCGCGGGCGAATCAAGCTGGCGACCCGGGAACGTTTCGGAACAATTTTTACAACAACGGGGCGGCGAAGATCGATACAAATAACTTTGATGTGCGGGTGGACCACAACCTGTCGGATCGGCAGCGGTTGTTTGGCCGTTTTTCGACGCGGCGGTCGTTTAACGGGCCACCGCAACTGTTTCCGGGGGAACTGGGAATTGCGGAAGGACGCGTGAACAATAACGATTTCGGGCGGAACGCGGTGGTGGACTATACGAACACGCTGAGCCCGTCGACACTGTTGAACGTGCGGCTTTCGTTCGCGCGGAATCGGTTCCTTTTCGACAATCAGGGGCTGGGCTTTGAGCCGTCGAGTTTGGGGCTGCCAAAGGCGCTCGACACGGCGGTGGATCGGTTCATGTTCCCACGCTTTAATGTGGCGGGGCAGGCGGCGTTGGGCGGCAACGACCATCGGCAGAGCGGCTTCAATAACTACGGTTTGGCGGGGAGCTTGAGCAAGTTGGTGGGCAAGCATTCTTTGAAGTTTGGCTATGAGGGACGGATGCTGCGGATCAACGTTTGGGAGGCGCGGGCGGCGGGTACGTTTGGCTTTACGACGCTGATGACGCAGGGGCCGAACCCGACGGCGGCGAGTGCGACAGCGGGCAGCGGATTGGCTTCGTTTTTGCTGGGCACGGGCACGAGCGGTAACTTCTATCAGAACTGGAAGAACGTGGCGTCGCAGAGTTTCTATCAGGCGTTTTACGTGCAGGACGATTGGCGGATTACACGGAAGCTGACCCTGAATATTGGAATTCGGTACGACTTTGATACGCCGCGGACGGAGCGCTATGACCGGATGAGTTGGTTTGATCCTTCGCTGCCTTCGCCGCTGGCGAAGACGGTTTCAGCGTTTCCGAATCTGACGGGCGGGTTGCGGTTTGTGGGTGCCGGGGGGAACGACCGGACGCAGTTTAACGGCGATTGGAACAACATCGCCCCGCGGTTGGGCTTTGCTTATCAGGTGGATAACAAGACGGCGATTCGCGGCGCGTTTGCGCAGTTGTTTGGGCCGAGCACCATGTCGGCGCAGGGGACGGTGGGTCCGCAAGGCTTCCGGGTGGAGACACCGTGGGTGGCGACGCTCGACGGGATCACTCCGCTGAATCGGCTGCAGAATCCGTTTCCGGGCGGCTTTCAGCCCGTGCCCGGCGCATCGCAGGGGGCGTTGACGGCGATTGGGAGTAACTTGGATGCTCCGCTGAGCAATACGAATACACCTTACACGTTGCAGTACAACTTGACGGTGCAGAGGGAGTTGCCGGGGGCGGTGCTGCTGGAAGCAGCGTTTGTTGGTAACCGGGGCCGGCAGTTGTCGCGCGGGGGCGAGGGCGGCTTTACGCTGAATCAAATAGACCCGAGATTCTTGACGCTGGGGAACCAGTTGAACCAGTTGGTGGACAATCCGTTCTTTGGCCAGGCGGGTGGGGTCCTGGCGAATCGGCAGGTTTCGCGGGCGCAACTGCTGCGGCCATATCCGCAGTTTGGGGCGATTTACCCCTTGTTTTCGCAAGGGGCGACTTCGGACTACACTTCGCTGCAGACGACCTTCAGCAAGCGGTTTGCCAAGGGCATGGTGTTTGAAGGCAGCTACGTTTGGGCTAAGGCGATGGACGACGGGACGAGCCATCAGGACAGCACGAACTACAAGGAGAGCCGGGCGGTATCGAGTGTGGATGTACCGCATCGGCTGATTTTCAGCGGCGTGTATGAATTGCCATTGGGCCGGGGCCGCCAGTTTGGGAGCGGCATGTCGCGGTGGGTGGAGGCGTTGGTTGGTGGCTTGCAGGTGAACGGGATTGTGAACATTCAATCGGGTTCGGCGCTGGGCATCAGCGCGAACAATACGGCCGGTCTGTTTACCGAAGCGATTCGGGCGAATAACAATGGGACGAGCGCGACGTTAAACGTGGACGCTCATCAGCGGTTGGCACGGTGGTTCGATACGAGCGTGTTTAGCCAGCCGGCTCCGTTCACTTTGGGGAACATGAGTCCGCTCGTCAGTAACCTGCGGAATCACCATATCAACAACGTGGATATGTCGGTGTTCAAGCAGTTTCAAATTCTGGAGAAGCTGAGATTGCAGTTCCGGGCCGAGGCGTTTAACGCGATGAATCGGGTTCGTTTTGGGAGTCCGAATACAAGCGTGACTGGCGGAGCTAACTTTGGCCTAGTGACGAGCCAATCGAACGATCCGCGGCAGATGCAGTTTGGGTTGAAGCTCATTTGGTAAAGACGATGCCGGCGCTGGCTTGCACGTTGTGTTGCAGGCCGGTGAGCGGGATGTTGTAGCGCGGCGAGGGGGTCATGAAGTTGCGGACCTCGCCGCGGAGGGAAACGTGCTTGAAGACACGGACGTCAATGCCGCCGCCGACGTTACCCCCCCGGGGTGTGCTGACGGTCGCGGAGGGGATTGCGGGCGGACTTCAGGAGCAGTTCGCTGGAATGGTATTCGGCGTAACCGCAGCCTCCGGCGAGGTAGGGGGAGACGCGGGAGGCGGAGGCCGGGCTATCTGATAGAGGTGAGGTCGCGGACGGCGGTGGGCGTTTAGTTTCGACGTCGCGGAGCGGGGAGGCGAGCAGATGGACTTCGACGAGGATGGTGAGATTCGCGTTCTACCAGACGCGCTGGCCGTAGTTCGCAGGTCGAGAAGATTGCGCTACTGGGGGAATACGGAACCCAGGGTGAGGCTGAGTTCGGTGGACTGTCCGATCAAGCTGGCGGCCGTTAGGGCCAGGAAAGCAATCTTTGTCATGCCGAAGAGTTCGGCACAACGGCGCTAGAAGTTACGCGGCTATTCCCAGGGACGCTTGGCGACGACGTGATCGCGGTCCTTGACGCGGTCATAGACATGGCCGCTGCAAGTGCTGCCGAGCGAGGTGTTGTAAAGGCTGGTGGCACCGAGGGTTTCGGTGAGATCTTCCTTAAACGTATGGACCGCTTTAAGGTGTTCGGCGAGAGCCGGATGTTGGTGGCCGTCGGGGGTGAGGAAGAACATTTGATATCCGCCGTGCATCAGGCGGGCGACCTGCTTGCCGCTGAGAATGCCATGCTCGGTGATTTCGGCTTGGCCATCGGCGACCTCTTTGACTATGGCGGCGCAGCCTTTGCGGGTGATCAGATGCCCGCCGGCGACGCTTTCGGCCGTGAAGCCCTGGGCTTTGACGGCGGCGAGGCGATCGACAAAGGTGGTTACTTTTTTGGTGGCGAGCTTGAAGAACATGTCTCTCCATTATAATCGGCGGGTGCGCTATATTCTCTCCCTTGATGAAGGAACGACGACGGCCCGAGCGGCTCTTTATAACCGGGAGGGGAAACGGCTCGCCATGGCGGCGATTCCGACGCCTTGCCGGTACCCGGAATCGGGGTGGGTGGAGCAGGACGCCAGCCAGATTTGGAGTGCACAATTGGACGCCATGCGACGGACGATGGCCGAGATTGACGCGCAGCCGCTGGAGATCGCCGCGATTGGGATAACGAACCAACGGGAGACGACGGTGGTTTGGGACCGGCATACGGGGGTGCCGGTGGCACCAGCGATCGTGTGGCAGTGCCGACGGACGGCGGAGCGATGCAAGGCGCTGGCGGAGTCGAGCGACGGAGCTTGGGTGGCGGCGAAGACGGGGCTGGTGATTGACGCGTATTTTTCGGGGAGCAAGGTGGAGTGGATTTTGGACCATACCCCGGGGGCTAGAGAGCGGGCGGAGGCTGGAGATCTGCTGTTCGGGAACATCGATTCGTGGTTGATCTGGAACCTGTCGGGCCGGACGGCGCATGTGACGGACCCGACGAACGCTTCGCGGACGATGTTGATGGACTTGGCGAGCGGCGATTGGGCCGATGATCTGTTGCGGGTGTTTCGGATTCCGCGGAGCATGATGCCGCGCATTGTGCCTTCGAGCGGGATTTGCGGAATGGCGGCTTCGACGGTGCTGGGGGTGGAGATTCCGATTGCGGGAATCGCGGGCGATCAGCAGGCGGCGTTGGCGGGGCAGGCTTGCTTTCGCAAGGGGCTATCGAAAAATACTTACGGAACGGGCTGTTTTGCGCTGCTGCACACGGGAACGGAGATGCCGGTATCGAAGAACCGGTTGCTGGCGACGCGAGCGGCGGGGCTGGACGCGACGGCGCAGTTTGCGGTGGAAGGATCCATTTTTATCGCGGGGGCGGCGGTGCAGTGGTTGCGGGATAAAGTAGGTTTGATTGAGTCGGCGCCGGATACCGAGCAGATTGCGATGTCGGTGCCGAATACGGGGGGCGTGTATTTGGTGCCGGCTTTTGTGGGGCTAGGCGCACCGCATTGGGACGCTTCGGCGCGAGCGAGTTTGACGGGGATGACGCTGGCGACGGGTCGGAACGAGATTGTGCGGGCGACGCTCGAGAGCATGGCTTACCAGACGCGGGAGTTGGTGGCGGCGATGGAGGCCGATAGCGGGGCGCCGTTGACCGAACTGCGGGTGGACGGCGGGGCGGCGCAGAATAATTTCCTGATGCAGTTTCAGGCTGATATTCTGGGGCGGCCGGTAGTGAGGCCGAAGGACAGCGAGACAACGGCGTTGGGGGCGGCGTATTTGGCGGGGTTGGCGGTGGGGTTTTGGCAATCGCTGGCTGAGGTGGAGGTGTTTTGGCAGGCGGATCGGAGCTTTGAGCCGGTGATGGCGGCGTCGGAGCGGGAAGGGCTGTGGGCGGGTTGGCAGGCGGCGGTGGCCCGTACGCGTTTTAACTAGATGTTAATTAATAGTCCGGGGTCGTGCACTCCGGCATCTTTTCGGATATTGTCCAGGTAGAGACTTTCGATAAATGAAAAAGACAATTCTTGCTTTTGCCCTGTTTGCCGTTTCCGCGCTGGCTCAGCGCGTTGAGACGGCTACATTCCTCGCGGCCCTATCGCCAGCGAATCAAGTTCCCGCCATTGTTGGCTATGACGCACGAGGGACCGCGCTGCTATACGCTCACGTGCAGCGAGACGCGCAGGACCAGATCGTTTCCGGGTCCGTCGATTTCGTGGTGCTTTACACCTTTCCGGGAGAAGCGACCGTGACGGGGCTGCACATCCATTCGGGAGCGGCAGGGGTGAATGCGCCGGTGACCATCAACACGGGCATCGCGGCTGGCGATGCATCGGTGGCGATTATGGCCCCGTTCCGTGGACAGGTGGTACGGCAGGCGCAGGTGTTGCCGGGAGACATGGCGGGTGTGGCTTCGTTGCGCGGTTTGTTTTCGAATCCTTCGGGATATTACGTGAACATGCACACGACGGTTTACCCAGGCGGTATTATCCGCGGACAGGTGATGCCGGCGGAGCGGGCGGTTTTGCTGGCGCGGCTTTCGCCGGCCAACGAAGTGCCGGCGATCACGACCGTGGCGGCGAACGGTGTCGGGACGATTGAAGCGCTGCGGGCCTACAATGGCGGGCAACTGGCGGCTGGGGTAGTGATCTTCGATGTGGACTATCAAGTGCCGGGTGACGCTGTGTTTACGGGCATGCACATTCATAATGGGGCGGCGGGCGTGAATGGTCCGGTGATCATCAACTCCGGGATTGCGGCGGGTGCCAACGCGGTCCCGGCCTCTTCGACCGGGGCGGGGAACTTGTTTTATCGGGTGGAGGTGGCGACGGGCGTACCGACGCAGGTAGCGACGCTGGAAGGGATTTTTGACACCCCGGCTGAGCATTACTTGAATGTGCACACGACGACCTTTCCGGGCGGCTTGCTTCGCGCCCAGTTGGTGGATACTGAGGCGATTACATTCCGGACGAATATGCTGACCTCGAATGAGGTTCCGGCAATTACGGGGCTGGATGCGACGGCTTCGGGCAACGCCTACATTAACGCTCTGCGGGATCGGACGGGGAACGTAACGGCGGCTCGGGTGACTTTCGACATCAACTATCGGTTCCCGGCGGCGGTGACGTTTACAGGCCTGCATATTCATGACGCAGCGGCGGGCGTGAATGGCCCGGTGACGATCAACAGCGGCATCGCGGCGGGCGACCGGAGCGTTGTCTCGATGAACGGTTTCGGCAATGTGTGGCGGTCCGTTAACGTGACCGGCGGGCAGGCGTTAATGTCGGTGAACGCGATTCTCCGGAGCCCGGAGAACCACTACCTGAATCTTCACTCGACAGTCAATGCGGGCGGAGCGGTGCGGGCGCAGTTGGCGCCGGCGAACACGAGGATGCCGCGAGTGGCGGAAGTGATCAGCGCGGTGAGCGACATCAACGTTCGGACCCTAGCGCAGGGCGGCCAGTTTACGATTTTCGGCGAAGACCTGAGCAAGTTGGCGACGGACTTGAGCGGTCTCGAAGGGCTGCAACTGCCGACGGCGGCGAATGGGACCTCGGTAACGATTGGTGGCATTCCGGCACCGATTATCGCGATTGGTTTTGAGCCAAAGAATAACCCATCGGGGTACATTGTGGCGCAAGTTCCGTTCGAGGCTCCGGCGGGCGAGCATGACGTGGTGGTCCGGTCGGCGAATGGCGCGTCGAATGCGCGGAAAGTGACCGTAGCGGCGGTCGCACCGGCGATGTTCTTCGACGCGGTGGGCGCTTTCGCCGTACGGGCGGCCGATTTCACGATCGTTCGGCCGGAAAGCGCGGCGCGGGCGGGAGAGACGCTGGCGTTCGTAACGACCGGCCTGGGCCAGACGGTTCCGGCGTTGACGACCGGGCAGATTCCGGACGGGGCCAATGTGGCGGCGGCGACCGCATCGCTGACGATCGGCGGTCGCCCGGCGATGGTGTTGGGCACGACGACGATTCCTGGTTACCCGGGCATCTACATTGTGCTGGCGAACGTGCCGACGGGCGTGACCCCAGGGGCCGCCCAAGTGATGTTGCGGGTAGGCACGGCTACGGCGAACGTTACTTCGCTGGCCGTTCGATAGGACCTATGACAGTAATGCGGAACTCTACTTGGAGCTGGCTTCTACTCGGAGCCGCATTACTGGCCCAAACGAACCCCGCCCAAATTGCGGAGCGTCTTGCGACGTTCCGCAATTTGGGCAAAGCTTTTTATGAGAACCCGACGACGGGCAAAGAGGCCGTGGTGGAGTTCGAGAAGGCCCTGCGGCTGGTTCCGGGTTCGGCCCGGGAACGGTTGAACGTGGCGCTGGCGCTGCTGCGGACGGGCGAGACGCAGAAGGCAATGGCGGAGCTAGAGAAGGTGCAGCAGCAGGCTCCCAAACTGCCACATACCTGGTACAACCTGGGCATTCAGTGGAAACGGTTGGGCGAGACGGATAAGGCGCTGGCGCAGATGGCGCGATTTGTGGCCTTGGAGCCGGAGAATGCGGGTGGGCACTACAACCTGGGCGTGTTGCAGAAACAAAGCGGCCAGACTGGCGAGGCGTTGGCTTCGTTTCGCAAGGCCGCAACGTTGGACCCGAACATTTTCGCGCCCCATTTTCAGATGTTCAACCTGTATCGGCAGGCGGGGGAGAAAGAGGACGCGGCGCGGGAGTTGGCGGCTTTTCAGCGGATTAAAAAAGAGCAGGAAGGATCGGCGATTCCAGAAGACATGGAGTGGAATTTCTTTTCGGAGATTCTGGATGACGCTGAGCCGGTGCCCGGATCACCCGGGCCGGTGGAGCTGAAGTTTGCGTTTGAGAAGGCTGCCGCGCCGGCGAGCGAAGCCGTGGTTTGGCTCGACTACGATCACGACTACGACCTGGATAAGTTCGTGATTGGGCCGCAAGTGAAGTTGCTCCGGAATCAGGGCGCGGCGGGGTTCGTGGACCGGACGGCGGATTTTCCGTTTGCCGAGGGCGCGGTAACGGGGGGAATGACGTTTCGGGCGGTGTATGAGACGAAGGGGATGGACTTGGTGCTGATCCATCCGACCAAGGGCGCGGTGCTGTATCGGGATCATCTGGCGGGGAAGTATACAGCCGAGCCGTTGCCGCCGATGGGGCTGCCGCAGGCGTTTGATTTGGCGAATCGAGCGGAGATGGATTTGCTGCACGCGGGCGGGATTTTGAAGAATTCGTTGGGTAAGTTTACGGCGTTAGCGGGGCCGGGCGGGTTGACGGCGGCGGACCTGGAAGGCCGCGGAATGCTGGACCTGGTGACGGCGCGAGGCATTTTGCGGAACGAAGCCAACTACCGTTGGGGGGCGGTGGTGACGCCGGCGGGTTGGCCGGAGGGCGTGACGGGGGCGACAAGCGCGGACCTGGACGGCGATGGGCGGATGGACCTGCTGCTGAGGACGGCGACGGGTTTTGTGCGGGCGTTGAACCGGTCGGTGACCAAGGCGAACTGGATTCGGATTCAGTTGACCGGGGTGAAAAATTTGAAGCTCGCGCCGGGGTCAGAGGTGGAGGTGAAGGCCGGCGGGCTCTATCAAAAAAGGCTGTATGACGGGCGGCCGTTGACGTTCAATTTGCGGCAGTATAGAGAAGCGGATGCGATCCGGATCACGTGGGCGAACGGGCTGATTCAGAACGAGACGCGGGTGGCGGCGAACAAAGCGCACGAGTTCAAAGAGGCGCAGCGGCTTTCCGGCTCGTGCCCGATGATCTGGACCTGGAACGGGAAAAAGTTCGAGTACATTACGGACGTGCTGGGCGTCGCGCCATTGGGGGCGGCGGCGGGGGACGGGACTTATTTTCCAGTGGACCATGACGAATATGTGCAGATTCCGGGTTCGGCGCTGGTGGCGCGGGACGGGGCTTACGAGGTTCGGCTGACGGAGGAGTTGAGCGAGGTGGCTTATCTCGATGAGATCAAGTTGATCGCGGTGGACCATCGGGTGGGTAGTGATCTTTATACGAACGATAAGTTCAAGGCACCCCCGTTTCCGGAGTTTCGTTTGTTTGGGGTGACGAAGGCGGTCCGGCCGGTGCGCGCGCTGGATCATCACGGCGTGGACGTGCGGGGGAAGTTGTGGGCGCGGGATGGGGCTTATGTGGACGGGTTTCGACGCGGCATGGACGGGATCGCGGAGCGGTCGCACGTGGAGTTGGATTTTGGGAAGGTGGCGGCGGATGGGCGGGCGATTTTAGTGATGAGCGGGTGGGTAGACTGGGCGGATGGGAGCACGTTTCTGCAGGCTGCCCAGGCGTCGCCGCAGGGGCTGGAGATGCCGTACTTGCAGGTGAAAAATCAGCGGGGCGAGTGGCAGACGGTGATCGAAGATATGGGGATGCCGGCAGGGAAGCCGAAGACGATCGTCGTGGACCTGAGTGGGAAATGGCTGAGCGCGAGCCGCGAGGTGCGGGTAGTTTCGAGCTTGTGCCTTTATTGGGATGAGATTTTTTTGAGCGAGCAGACGGCGGCGCCCGAGGTTCGGCAGCAGGAGTTGACGGGGACGGCGGAACTGCGTTTCCGCGGGTTTTCGCCGGTGACGGTGCATCCGGAGAGGCGGCAGCCGGAGCGTTTTGCGTATGAACCAACGCGGCCGACTTCGATGTGGAACCCGACGCCCGGGTTGTATACGCGGTATGGCGCAGTGGGCGAACTGACCCGGACGGCGGATGACCGGATGGTGGTGATGGGGTCGGGCGACGAGATTCGACTTCGGTTTGCGGCGTTGCCGCCGCCGGCGGCGGGTTGGCGGCGGAGCTTTTTGTTAAAGGTACAGGGCTGGGCGAAGGACCGGGATGCGAACACGTTGTATTCGCAGACGGTGGAGCCATTGCCGTTTCGGAGTATGAAAGAATATGGAGAGGCGGGGCCGGAGGGGGGCTGGAAGCGAGAGTTCAACACTCGTCCGGCGCTGCGGTTGCTGCGTCCTCTAGAAAATACCCGATGAAGAAACTGAGCGCGATCCTATTCGTTGCGATGCTGGCAAACACGGCCTACATTGCAGCTTTTGCTTCGCCAACGATCTTCTACATGGCGAATGTGCTGCTGCACCTGGTGCTGGGCAGCGTGGTGTTTTTTGTCGTGTTGCGGTATCTGCCGCGGCCGTTGCAGGTGCTGGCGGCAGTCGTTCTCGCGAGCGGGGCGTGGCTCATCTGGGCCGGGGCGGTGACGGAGAATCAGAAGATATTGTGGGCGCATATGGCGGTGGGAGTGGTGGCGGCGATGTGGGGGCTCTATCTCTATCGGCGCTCGCTGGCCCCGTGGGCGCTGGCTCCGGCGGTGGCTTTGCTGGTGGCTCCGTTCGTGCCGGAAGCGGCGACGCGGATTCGAAATCCGAAGGTGGTTCCGATTTCGATGCAGGCCGAGGGCGGCGGGCCAAAGAGTCCGTTTTGGCCGAGTTCCGCGAAGACCAATGTCGGTGGGACGATTCCGTCAGATTTCTTCATGGACTCGAAGCTATGCGGCGAATGCCATCAGGACGCCTATAAGCAGTGGGACAGTTCGGTGCACCATTTCGCCAGCTTCAACAACCAGTACTACCGGAAGTCGATCGAGCACATGCAGGAGTTGAGCGGGACGCAGGGCAGTAAATGGTGCGCGAGTTGCCATGACCATGCGTTGTTCTTCAACGGAGGGTTCGACAAGCCGATGAAGGACCAGATCGATACTCCGGAGGCGCAGAACGGACTGGGCTGTGTTTCGTGTCATTCGATTACTCACGTCGAAGGCTCGATGGGTAATGGTGGGTTTACGATCGAGTATCCGCCCATGCATGAGTTGGCTTCGAGCAAGAACCGTTACATTCGTGCTTTCGATAATTTTCTGACGTACCTGGATCCGGAGCCGCATCGGCGGACGTTTATGAAGCCGTTTATGAAGCAGGATTCGGCGGAGTATTGCTCCTCTTGCCACAAGGTGCATTTGGACGTGCCGGTGAATAATTATCGCTGGATTCGGGGCTTCAACGACTACGACAACTGGCAGGCGTCGGGGGTATCGGGGCAGGGGGCGCGGAGCTTCTACTATCCGTCGAAGACTTCGACCTGTACGGATTGCCACATGCCGCTCGTCGATTCCAAGGACCCGGGCAATCGGGACGGCAAGATTCACAACCACCGGTTTCCGGGGGCCAACATGGCCGTCGCGCACGTGAACAAGGACCAGGAACAACTGGCGATTACGGAGAAGTTTTTGACGTCCGGGTTCATCAGCGTTGACATCTTCGCCGTCTCGCCGATTAAGGCCGATGCCGCGATGCAGATGCAGCGGAAGACGGGCGAAGCGCCGGCGTTGAACTCTTTGACCGGGGTGGGGGAGGAAGCCGAAAGCGGCGGGGCGATGATGCTGCGCGAGGTCGGCGAGTTGGCGGCGCCGGTGGACCAAGCGGGTGTGAGCTTTCAGCCGGGGCAGACGGTGCGGTTAGACGTCGTCGTCCGGACGCGGAAGATCGGCCACTTCTTTCCGGGCGGCACGATCGACTCCTTCGATATCTGGCTAGACCTGCAAGGCAAGGACGCGGCTGGGAACGTGGTGTATTGGTCGGGGGCGCTAGAGGAAGATGGGTCGGTGGAGCCGGGGGCGCACTTCTACCGGTCGCTACTTCTGGACGGGGAAGGAAATCCAATTAACAAGCGCAATGCGTGGCAGGCCCGGAGCGCGTTCTATGTGCGGTCGATTCCGCCAGGCGCGGCCGATGTGGTGCATTACCGTGTGAAGTTGCCAGCGGAGGTGAAGGGGCCGGTGACTTTTACCGCGAAGCTGAATTACCGCAAGTTTTCGCAGTATTACAACAAATACGCGTTTGCGGGCAAGGCCGGGGCGGGGGACGCGAGCGTCCACCATGACAGTCGCGAGTATAGTTTCGACAAAGCAAATATTCCTAAGAATGTTTCGGGCCAAGTGAAGGGCGAAATTCCGGTTTTGCCGATTGTGACGCTGGCGGCGTCGCGGGCGGTGTTGAACGTGGGTTCGACGCCGACACAGTGGAAGCCCTTGGTCGAGAAGGCGAATCGGGAGCGATGGAACGATTGGGGGATTGGGCTGCTGTTACAGGGGGACTTAAAGGGTGCTGAGTACGCCTTCAAGAAGGTGACGGAGGCCGAGCCTGGATACGCCGATGGGTGGTTGAATGTAGCGAGGGCGCTGATTCAGGAAGGCGAGACCGAGGGAGCAAAGCCTTACTTGGCTAAGGCGATGGCGATTGACGCGTCCCTGGCTCGGATTCACTTCTTCAAGGCTCTGGTGCAGAAGGCCGACGGCGATTACGACGGGGCGCTGGCGAGCTTGGCGACGGTGGTGGGGAAGTATCCGCGCGACCGGGTGGCGCAGAACCAGATTGGCAGGCTGTTGTTCCTGCAGCGGCGCTATAGCGAGGCGATCGTCGCCCTTGAGAAGGTGTTGGCGATTGACCCCGAGGACGTTCAGGGCCACTATACGCTTATGTTGGCGTATCGTGGGCTCGGCGATGCCGGTAAGGCTGAACGCGAAGAGGCCCTGTTCCGGCGGTTCAAGGCGGACGAATCCTCGCAGGCTATCACGCAAAAACATCGTCAACGGAGCGCTGAGGATAACAACGAGCGCCAGATGATCCACGAACACGAATCGATATCTTTACCCCATGCTCCATCGTCTTCTCCCCGTCCCATGCATCGCCATGATGCTGATAGCTCAGCCGGTGCCCGTCCGGTTTCAGGAGGTGACAAAGGCAGCCGGGCTCAACTTCGTACACAACAGCGGCCGGGCGGGCAAACGATGGCTCCCTGAAACGATGGGCTCGGGCGCGGCTTGGTTCGACGCCGACGGCGATGGCTGGCCGGATTTGTTGCTCGTGAATTCCAAAGACTGGACGCCGAAAGGGCGGCGCAGTTTGAGTGCGCTGTATCGGAACAACAAGAATGGAACATTCACCGATGTGACGAAGGGGAGCGGCCTGGACGTGGAGATGTTCGGGATGGGCGTGGCCGTGGCGGACTACGATAACGATGGGCGGGAGGACGTTTACATCACCGCGCTGGAGGGCGATCGGCTCTTCCACAACGAGGGGGGATGGCGGTTCAAGGACGTGACGAAGGCGGCCGGGATTGCCAACGCGGACTTCGGGACTTCGGCGGCGTTTTTGGATTTTGACCGCGACGGGCACGCGGATCTTCTCGTGGCGAACTATGTGCAGTGGACGGCCAAGGGCGATCTGTTCTGTTCGATGGACGGTAATAGTAAGTCCTATTGCACGCCGGAATCGTACAAGGGCGTGCCGCCGAAGCTGTACCGGAACCGGGGGAATGGGACGTTTGAGGACGTTTCGAAGAAGGCGGGGATTGCGGAGGCGAATAGCAAGGCGTTGGGCATTGGGGTGTTTGACGTGAATGGCGATGGGTGGCCGGACGTGTTTCTGGCTAACGACACGCAGCCGAACCGGTTGTATCGGAACAATAAGAATGGGACGTTTACCGACATCGCCGTCTCGGCTGGGGTCGCGTTTAGTGAAGACGGGGTGGCCCGTGGCGCGATGGGCGTAGCGGCGGCGGACTACGATGAGTCTGGACGGGCGCACTTGGCGGTGGGCAACTTTTCGAACCAGATGCTGGGGCTGTATCACAACGAAGGCAATGGCCTGTTTGTGGACGAGGCGCCGCGTTCGACGGTGGGGCGTTCGAGCCTGTTGAGCTTGACGTTTGGGCTGTTTTTCTTCGACTACGATTTGGACGGGCGGCCCGATTTGTTTGCCGCCAACGGGCACATCGATGAGGAGATTGGCCGGGTGCAGCCGAAAATCCAGTTTAAACAGTTGCCGCTGCTGTTTCACAACGACGGGAAGGGGAAATTTTCGGACGTGTCGAAGGCGGCGGGGCTGACGAACGCGTATGTGGCGCGCGGGACGGCGTATGCGGACTACGATCGGGACGGGGACTTGGACGTGATTGTGACGAACAACCATGGGCCGGCGGTGTTGCTGAAGAATGAAGGGGGAAACGCGAACAATTTTCTGTCGCTGCGGCTGCAGGGGAAAAAGAGTAATCGTAGTGCTTTGGGGGCGGTGGTGCGGATCGGCAAGCAGTGGCAGACGGTGACGAGCGGCACGGGCTATTGCAGCCAGTCGGACTTGGCGCTGACGTTTGGTTTGGGGAAGGAAGCGATGGTGCCGAAGATCGAGATTGAGTGGCCGAGTGGGGCGCGGCAGACACTGACGAACGTCAAGACGCGGCAGCACATGGTGATCGCCGAACCGTGACGAGAAGGCGCGAGGCGGCGAGGATGGTGAAGAGTCTGAGGAAGCCGGCGCTGTCCTGCGAGTATCTGGCGAGCAACATGCCGATGCCGCCGGAGATGCCGCCCGCCATGTTCAGGAGCTCGGCGGCCCAGCCATGGCGAGCGGGGCCGACGAGGGCGAAGCTGATACCAACGTCAAGACGCGGCAGCACCTGGTGATCGCCGAACCGTGAAGAGAAGGCCCGAGGCGGCAAGGACGGTGAAGAGTCCGACGAACCCGGCGCTATCCTTCGAGTAACTGGCGAGCAACATGCCGATGCCGCCGGAGATGCCGCCCGCCATGTTCAGCAGGCCCGCCGCCCAGCCGTGGCGGCCGGGGCCGACCAGGGCGAAGGCGGCGGCGAAGAGGTTGGCCATGACGAGGCCGGAGCCGAGGCCGAAGCCGATGGCGGCGGCGATGGAGCCTTCGAGAGAGGGGGCGGCGAAGACGAAGTAGCCGAAGATGGGGCTGAGCAACATGCCGACGGCGGCGAAGAAGAGGCGGCGGCCGGTGCGGTCTCCCCAATAA
>Ga0136639_10000361_pt1 | contig 14865 bp, 13 predicted proteins | sample AntDrymUQ8592106_2_FD_113739 | JGI IMG/M metagenome (GOLD analysis project Ga0136639, IMG submission 113739) | Polar desert sand microbial communities from Dry Valleys, Antarctica - metaG UQ859 (21.06) | ecosystem: Environmental > Terrestrial > Soil > Desert | place: Antarctica: Dry Valley...
ATCGTTGCCAGCGATCTAAATTGGGAATGTCAACAACATCGAACTGTCGAGTTTTAGCCACAGCTCCTGTTGAATTGGTCAGCCCCATCTTGCTATAGTGTGGGTAGTTATCTAGTAGTATCACTGCGGTTTGGGATCGCCGGCCCAGATCGATCGAACTAAGTAAGCGATCGCTAGAGATCTCCAGGCTAGGTCGGGAAGTTTGTCAGTAATTAATTTTCACCATGCTTTACCCCTCGACAATGCCATCACTCAGGTGCTAATTCCTTCTTATCGACCGCAATACCATGACTATGATTAATGAATTTCTGGAAATGTTATTTCCCCGTGTCGGCAGTGAGCCGAGTAGAGACCATGTAAAGCGGCGATTACAATTGGTGATTGCACACGATCGCACCGATCTGAGTCCGCAAATGGTCGAGATGATGCGTCAAGAAATTCTGGAAGTCGTATCACGGTATGTTGAAATTGATACTCAAGGGCTAGATTTCTCACTCGAAAGCAATCAACGCGTCACCGCTCTAATTGCTAATTTACCGATTCGGAGGGTCAAAGAGGATGGCGAGATCTCCCCGATGGGTTGGTCTGGTGATGAGCCAGCAAGTTAGGCTTTAGGGATTAGGCTTTAGGGATTAGGCTTTAGGGATTAGGCTTTAGGATAGTAGGGTGGGCACTGCCCACCATCTGGGTTTAAGCTTTATTTAAACAGGATATGAGCTATCCATTGCCTGAGTTTGAGCCACGACTAAATATTCCCAATCCATCTAAATCCAAAGAGCTTTAACAGCTCAAATCCACACATCTTTCAGCTCGATCGATCGCCAACTGTTTCGCGTAAAATTTTGCATTTTAAATCTTGAATCACTCCAATTTCGCTTTCGACTGCATCGGTAAATGTAGTCACACTCACGCTCGTGCAGGTGTTTTTCATACTCCGCATGGAATTGTCGAGACACCCAGATTTATGCCTGTTGGTACCACTGCGACGGTAAAAACGCTCACCTCCGCTCACCTCGAAGATGCCCAGGCGCAAATGGTATTAGCCAATACCTATCACCTGCATCTGCGCCCAGGTGAAGATATCATCAAAGAAGCTGGTGGATTGCACAAATTCATGAACTGGAAAGGGCCAATGCTGACCGATTCCGGTGGTTTTCAGGTATTTAGCCTTAGCAAAATGCGGAAACTTACCGAAGAAGGCGTGACCTTCAAATCGCCGCTCGACGGACGCACGATCTTTATTTCGCCCGAAAAATCGATCGAGATTCAAAATGCGCTCGGTGCGGATGTGATTATGGCATTTGATGAATGCCCGCCCTATCCCGCCACCCGCGAAGAAGTTGTCGCCGCGACCGACCGCACTTATCGCTGGCTCGCCCGGTGTATTGAAGCCCATCAACGCCCTCACGATCAAGCCTTATTTCCGATCGTCCAAGGTGGCGTACATCTAGACTTACGCGCCGAAGCTGCCAAAGCCCTGCAAGATTTTGACGTGCATGGTTATGCAATTGGTGGCGTTAGTGTCGGCGAACCATCACATTTTATCCACAAAATCGTCCGCGCTACCGCCCCATTATTACCCGAAAGTAAACCGCGCTACCTGATGGGCGTGGGCACCTATAAAGAAATGGCGATCGCGATCGCCAGTGGTATCGATTTATTCGATTGTGTCATCCCTACCCGCGTCGCTAGACACGGTGCCGCCTTCGTTAGGGGTGAAAGGTGGAATATCAAGAATGCCCCCTTTAAGCGCGATTTTACCCCCTTAGACGATACTTGCCCTTGCTACACCTGTCAAAATTTTAGCCGCGCTTACTTGTGCCATCTGATCCGCTGTGGTGAAATCACGGGATTCACCCTCCTCTCACTGCACAATATTACTGAACTAATTCGATTTACCCAAAAGATTCGCGATGCTATTTTACGCGATCGATTTATGGAAGAATTTGGACATTGGTTGACTAGTGAGGACGATGAATTAAGTGATGAATCCTGCGACTAATCCCATCAAGGCTTGGTTGAGAACTGACTACCGGCTAATATATACCCTAGGGCGTGTCATCAATTAGCAACCTTGCCAGTTAAAGGTTCTGGGTTCGCTCGTTTCAGCTAATCGGCAGAAATCTAGAGAAATTCAGGTAACTCAAAAACCTTCTCTATACGGAGCCTAGATTTAATTGATGACACGCCCTAGACCTCTAACTTCAGACATAATGCCCATAGACGTACAGACTGCGATTTTACAACGCCGATCGATCAAAAGCTTCAAACCAGACCCGATCGCCCCTGAATTACTCCGTCAACTAATCGAACTCACAGTAGCGGCACCGAGTAGCTATAATATCCAAGATTGGCGGATCGTAATCATCCAAGATCCCGAGCAAAAAGCGGCACTAGGGGCAGCTTGCTTCAATCAACCTCAAATCACTCAAGCACCCGTAAACCTCGTGTTTGCAGCGGATATCAAAGGTGGAGAGCGCGATATCACGCCGATTATCGAGCAAGGTATCCAGACAGGTGCTTGGAGTGAGGCTACCGCCGCTTTTTTCAAGAAGGCAGTTCCCGAATTTGCAGCAGCAATCGGCGATAAAGCTAGGGAATATGCCATCAAAGATGCAATGATTGCCGCGACTCACGCCACATTAGCGGCTGAGAGTTTGGGATTGTCTACCTGTATGATGAATGGCTGGAGCGAAGAGCAAGTTAAAGCTGTCATCGGTGCCGAAAACGATCCAGATCTCGCCATCGCCTTAGTACTCCCGGTTGGCTACTGTGCCGAGCCGCGCAAAAATCCCGGTCGGATGCCCTTTGAGTTTAATGTATCACTCGATCGCATCGATCGACCTTATCACGGTTAAAATTCTCCCCATAGCCCCGATTTCTTACCAGAAGTCAGGGCTATTCACTATTCACTATTCACTATTCCCTATCCCCTCCCTAACCCTTCACCCCACTACCAGCAGCAGTCGGCACGATGTATCGCTGCACAAACATAAATAATACCAATACCGGCGCGATCGAAATTACCGAACCCGCTGCTACCAATCGCCAATTCAACCCAAATGCACCAGCGGCTAACTTGGCTACTCCTAAAGGGAGCGTATAATAAGTATCATCTTGCAGGATGATTAATGGCCATAAAAAATCGCTCCACGCCCCAATAAAGACAAAAATCGCTAGTGTGACTAAAGACGGACGAATTGCGGGTAACATCACACTCCACCAGATTCCAATGTCCCAGCAACCATCCATCCGCGCCGCTTCTTCGAGTTCTTTGGGGACGGATTGAAAGGCTTGACGGAGGAGAAAGATCCCAAAAGCGGAAGCTAGATTGGGTAAGATCACGCCCAGATAAGTATTTACTAAACCCAAGTTGACGGCGATGATATAGAGCGGAATCATCACAATCTGAAAGGGAATCATAATCGTCGAAACGACGATCGTAAAAATTAGCTCTTTGCCTTTGAATTCCAGTCTGGCTAATGGGTAAGCAGCCAGGGCACTAAAGACTAAGTTAATGATGACACTCGCGATCGCCACCACACTACTATTAAATAAGTAGCGTCCAAAATCATTACTTTGCCAGACAGTAATAATATGCTCGAAGGTGGGATGACTGGGGAATAATTGGGGCGGCGATTGAAAAATATTTTCATCTGCTGATTTGAGAGCGGTACTCAACAACCACAGCAAGGGAAATAACATCACACTCGCGATCGCACTCAAGCCGCCATAAATCTTGACTAGTTTCATCGTTGGCGATTGCCAAATAGTGACAGAGCGGGAGCGCAGCGAGGTAGATGGTGACATGATGCAAGCCAGATGAACCACTGCCGATCTTACGTCGATCTGCGGCTTTTTGGTCATAAATACAGGAAATGTGCGATCGAAAGAGGGTAATCTAGAGTAACGGTATTTTAAAAGTTGTAAACTTTAGTTAAGACTTGCCACTATTCTTAACAAGGTATATCATTGACATAATGAGTATTTATACCTATACATCGGATATCGTCATTGTCTAGCAGTGTAGTATTCTCTTCGATCCTCATCGCCTATCTATGATCTCTGAATTTCCCTGGCTCACTGCGATTATTGCGTTCCCACTCATAGCTGCCTTGGCTATTCCCGTATTACCCGACACCGACGGTAAAAATGTGCGGCTGTACGCACTGGGTATCGGGATTTTGGAATTATGTCTGATTATTTATACGTTTGCTACACAATACGATGCAAATAACCCTGGCTTACAATTAGTCGAACGCTATAATTGGATTCCCCAATTGGGATTAAATTGGTCGTTGGGCGTTGATGGATTATCGATGCCGCTAGTGGTACTGACGGGATTTGTAACTACGCTAGCTATCTTTGCCGCCTGGAAGATCGAGATCAAGCCTCGCTTATTTTATAGCTTGATGCTAGTGATGTACAGTGCTCAGATTGCTGTATTCCTCGCTCAAGATTTATTGATGTTCTTCATGCTCTGGGAACTGGAGCTAGTCCCTGTTTATCTAATTATTTCGATTTGGGGCGGCGCACAAAGGTTTTATGCCGCAACGAAGTTTATTTTATATACTGCTCTAGCTTCGATCTTTATCCTTATCGCTGCACTGGCACTGGCTTTCTACGGCGATACCGTCACTTTTGATATCACCGCCCTCGGACTCAAAGAATACCCGATCGAGTTAGAATTATTAGCCTACACAGGTTTACTGATTGCTTTCGGTGTCAAGTTACCGATCTTTCCGTTTCATACTTGGTTGCCAGATGCCCATGGAGAAGCTCCCGCACCTGGTTCGATGATTTTGGCAGGGGTATTGCTAAAGATGGGTGGTTACGCATTGATTCGGTTAAATGCTGAAATGCTCCCTCACGCTCATGTTTACTTTGCACCAGTACTAGCAGTATTAGGTGTGGTGAATATTATTTATGGTGCCCTAGCCGCCTTTTCTCAAGACAATCTCAAACGTCGTCTGGCTTATTCATCGATTTCGCACATGGGCTTCGTGCTGATTGGCATCTCCTCCTTTACAGCTCTGGGTATCAATGGTGCGATGCTCCAGATGATTTCACATGGTGCGATTGCGGCCGTGCTATTTTTTCTAGCCGGGACGATCTACGATCGCACGCACACTTTGTCGATGGATAAGATGGGTGGTATTGCCAAATCAATGCCGACAACCTTTGCGCTATTTACATTCGCATCGATGGCTTCATTGGCGTTACCTGGAATGAGCGGTTTCGTCAGCGAATTGACAATTTTCTTGGGCTTGACAACTAGCGATATTTATAGTAACAGTTTTAAACTCATTATTATCTTCCTCGCGGCGGTAGGCTTACTGATTACACCGATTTATTTATTATCGATGTTGCGCCGAGTCTTCTTTGGCAACCAGAGCGAATCGAGCTTTGCACCATTTGTAGATGCCCAACCGCGTGAATTGGCGATCTCGTTGTGCTTATTAGTGCCGATTATTGGGATTGGTTTGTATCCCAAGCTAGTGACTCAAACTTACGATCGAACGACAGTTGCTGTCGCCATGCATTTGCGTGAAGCGTTACCGACGACTGTTGCCGCTCAGAGTACACAGACTAGTCTATATGCACGGTTGACATCTGAAAAGACACAAGCGGCGATCGTCGCCCCTCTGATTCCGAGTAAATTGGTGAGTATTGCCGATTAGAGTGGAATGGTGATTGGGAGCGATCGATCGCTCCCAATCCTAATCTAGTAGCCATCTCTGAAGATCTACAGCTATAAAAATTTACCGATCCGATCGATTAACTGCTCGGCGGTTAAGACACCTTCAACCCGATCGACAGATTGCCCACCTTTGAACATTACCAAAGTCGGTAAAGCTTGGATCTGGTGACTAGAGGCAATCTGAGGATATCGATCGGTATCGATCTTCATAATTCGTACTTGTCCATTAAGTTCGATATTGACTTGTTCCAGAATTTTGGACATCATCTGACAAGGACCGCACCAAGTCGCATAAAAATCAACTAAAATTGGTAGTTCGCTATTAGCGATCGCGTCTTCAAAACTGGTGAACTGTTGCTTGACTGCCATGAGAAGATTGTCCTGAAACGAAGTTTGAGTAACTCGATTCTAAACATTTTTAGCTCGACCGGACAGATCTCGATAACAAAAGATAAGAGTCTCTCATAATTATACCGTCGAGGGAATAGCTATCGATCGAGTTTTGGCTCCCACCAGCCATCAGGCAGATAAATACCGCCAGATCGTCGCACTAGCTCTGGATTCATAAAATAAGCCCAAGCCACTACACTAGAGGTTCGATTCTCCAAAGGAGAAGAGGTTACACCAACGGCAGCTAGATATGCCACGATCGATTCGCGGTTATAATCATTTTCTGCGGGATTTCGGTGCGGCTGAAAGTCTTCAAGTTCGTCTAACTCTGCTAATATTGTCGGGCGATCGAATGAGAGCACAAATCCATGTACTTGGCTGTTGCCATGAATTGCACCGGGATAACCCAATGCGGGTAGATCGTACAGACTCCCCTCGATCTGAGCACGCCGACTAGTAATGACTCGATTGCCACAATAACGCTCGAAGTTGGCTGCTCCAGGCTTGAGAGTCCCGTAGACAAAGACATATAGTTCCTCATTCATCGTGGCGATCGATTCCTCTAAACACCTCGATCGAGTATAACTGCTCGACACCATTTTGACGCTCATGCCCCACCCACCTGCGATCGCCACTACCAACAAAAGCCAGTCAATGCAAATCCCTAAACTACTCGCAGATCACCTGCGGTGGATGGTGGTGCTGGCGCAATTGAGAGAACTGGGGGGCAAAGAACATCGCTATCCGGTACGGCAATTGGTAGCCGATCTTCAATTGAGTAGTTTATTTGCCAAACCTACTGGTGAAATCGTTGGCACAGCCTCTCTTTTAGAGAATCGAGAACCAGTAGTTGGTTTGAGCAAAAAAGCCTGGGAAATTTGGTTTTGTGGCAAGTCGGTAGACAAAGGTGAAAGTCCGCTCAATTCGATCTATCAATGCCGGAGTTTCTACGGTTTGGATGCGCCGAATAACTTATTAAGTAGATTGAATAAACTCTTGGATCTGGCGATCGATCGACACAAAACGCTCGAACCCGAAGCTAGGCGTGGTAAAAAGGATAGTAAATACGATCGTTATCTCGAACAGTGGGGTGATTACGCCATCCAACTAGTTGCACTTAATGGCGGTTGGGACAGTTTTAGTAGTCAAGAAAGTTTAGCTCAAATCAAAGATTTGTGGGTCGGAATTCACCCGTCAGCAGTAGAATTGACGGGTGTAGATCGGGAGTCTTTGATTCAACGGATTATTCATCTCGATCTCGATCGCTATATCCAAATTGTCACTACCGCGATCGGCTCATTATATCCCCTGTGGTTCTTCAAATCTCAACAGCGCAAAGAATTACTCGATCGGATCGCCACCCAAGATCGCGAGATGAAAAAAGCCCTACCCAAGCGCGATCTCTATATCGATGTCAATACCCAAATCGGGCAAATGGCGGGCTTGCCTTACCCGTTTGGCGTGGCTGATGAGCTGTTGGCTTATTGCTGGGATGTCGAAATTGGGCAAGTCGAAAATTATCTACCAGAAACTGCTTGGTGTCCGATTGCGATTCAATCGATCGCGAGAGAACTCCAAAATGAATATTGGAGTCCACCGTTATTGTTGACGATGTGGGGCGATGAATTTCCCGTCCCCGATGATGATAAGCACAACTATTCAATTCCATTCATTGCCCTGACTCAAGGCGGCAATCAGTTTGGAGAATTATATCAACGAATTGAAATCCCCATCACCGATCGTACCACTCCACTCAAATCGCTAGCAGAGATGAGTATCGGCATCGAATCGCATACTTATGGTGAAAAAATACTCGATCGACTGGAAATACAAAAGATAAAGCTCGGTACCCAATCTAACTACAACCGTACTCAAATTCTCACTACCCAACCAGAGTTCGATCTAGTTGCTAGTTATTTTCCAGTTAGTTTATCATTACAAATAAATCCTCGCTATCAGCAATTAAGTACGGCAGATTTATATCAAAACTGGGGAAAAATTGGCGATGCTTTTAATTATACTTGCCCGCAATTAGTCTTAGCTGGCGGACTATTTTTGGCGAGACAGGCAAAAGCCACCGATCTAATTATCGATTTGGGTATTTATCTGCGAACGGTAGAGTTATTAATTCGCAATCTCCGACCGGAATGGGACTCGATCGAGCGTTACTTTACCCAATTGGCTAGTAATGACATTACCACCAAACAAGCGGCGGCACAGTCCATTCGCGAGGCTTGTCAGATCGTCGCCAAGAAGAGTAAATTAGTCAAAAGTGGGGATCTAGTCGGTGCGAATGCGATCGCCGAAATCCTGAGTCAAGTTGCAGTTGAAATGTTAATGGCTCTCATTCCTACAGATGCCACCAAGTATCAAGAGTGTGTAGAACAAATTGATGATTGGGGCTGGGCAAAGTTATTAGAATCAGTGCAATCGACATCAGTATATATCGCCTGTGAGCTATTTACTGGTTAGCAGGGTGGTTTCATCTCAGTTGACAGTTGACAGTTGACAGTTGACAGCGAGTATATGAAATCACCCTGCTCCCTCAGCAGAAGCAGGGTTGGGGATGAGGGCAAAGGCTCTTGCTCAGTCTAGCGGGCGTGAGTCATTAGATATTGACCATTACCATTATATTCACCATCACAAGTCGCAAAAGCTGTTCCCAGCATCAATAAATAGAATCGCCAGATTCGCCGAAACTTGGCATAATCCATCCCAAAATCTAGTAATTTAATACTCGCTTGATTATCATCGAATCGCTGCAACCAGGCGGCAAATGTTTTGTGGTAATTTATCCCATTTAGATACCAACGATCGATAGTTTTTAGATCGCGGTTGTGACTGGGAATCGCATCATAATTCCAATACCGACCGTGTGGAAAAATGTACTTATGAGTAAAACCAGATGACATGTTATTGGGAAGCCGTGCCGTAATAATATGAATCAAGACTTTGCCATTGCTTTCGAGAAAAGATGATAGCTTTTGGAAAGTGTTGGTAAGATTTCCAACATGACTAAAAACACCGATCGATAGAATCTTATCAAATTTTTCGGTAAATTGAACCTGATTTAGATCGCCCTCAATCAGTGTGAATCGACCAGAACTCAAATAGCTGTGCGGATCTTGCATTTTGTGACGCATGTACTCACACTGCTGATGACTGAGATTTAGTCCGGTAAACCGAACATTGGGAAACTTAGACATAATATAGTTGGGCACACAACCCCAGCCGCAACCAAAGTCTAAAATATTGTCCCCATCAACGATTTCCAGTCGTGCGATGACTCGATCGATCATCTGGATTTGGGATGCTTCTAAATCGGTCGCGCCATCTTCCCACCAGCCCATACTGTACTTGGGATAAATCACCGGCCAATCTCCCAACATCTGATTTAGCATGGCTTGGGGTAAGTCATACTGTAATTTCATCAGTTCTGGCGAAGATTCCGCCAATCGATCGGACTCTGCTAGTACCCACTCATAAGGAGCTAATAGCCCCGGAGCAGATTTAAATAAAGTTGACAGCGATACCTCAAATATCGATCGCAAGACCGGATCGGGTATTTCAATACCGTTAATATAAGCCTCTGCCAATGCCATTTGAGTGGCATTGAACGCGCTCGCCATCAATCGCGTTGTTTGGTACGAAACCGAGGTTTTAACCGCGTCGCCACCGCTGGGGACATACTCATTCACTGCTGGAAATAGATGTTTAGACATTTTTCTTTCCTAATTGCTGAGAATACTGGTTCAGTCACGTTGCCAGCGGCACATCGCCCGATCGCTTACGGAGATCTTCTCCACCCAAAATTAAGACCCCGATCGTTGGCATCGTCTTTTCTAACACATTACCAAGACCTGCGATTTGGCTAGCAGTTTGTGACTTGTAACTCATTGTATCAACAGCTATTTTCGATCGTGAAAAATCTATGGATGTCTTAACAATCGTGAAGATTCCCAAATGATTTAGAACTATAGCACTTCAACCGAGCCAAACTTCAGATCGATCGGCTAAATCGCTGCACGCACAAGCAAAATCCGCCTTCGCCGACTAGTTTATTAGTCGGTGAAGGCGGACTTCACATCATTAGCCGCGAGATGTGAGGTTACTTATCAAACGGCGACACACCATTTATCACTTCATGCCAAGGTAATCCCATCGGGCCGAGTAATGCCATGAATGGATCTGGATCGCATTCTTCGACATTGAAGACACCAGACTTGTGCCAATTGCCATTGACAATCATCAGTGCGCCTACGACAGCCGGAACACCAGTTGTATAAGAAATTCCTTGCGATCCGACTTCCTCATAAGCTGCCGCATGTTGACAGTTATTATAGACATAGTATTTCTTTTCGATACCATCTTTGATACCGCCAATGTGACAGCCGATCGAGGTTTGTCCGGTATAATTGGTCGCGAGGGAAGCCGGTTCTGGTAGGAGGGCTTTGAGGAATTGTAAGGGCACAATTTTCTGACCTTGATATTCGATCGGATCGATCCGCGTCATCCCAATATTTTCTAAGACTTTGAGGTGGGTAATATAGTTCTCAGAAAATGTCATCCAAAACCGCGCCCGCTTGAGGGTGGGGATATTTTTGACAAGGGATTCAAGTTCTTCATGATAGAGCAAATATGACTCGCGGTCGCCAATTTCGGGATAGGGAATCGGTCGATGCAATGATAAAGCCGGAATTTCTACCCACTCACCATTTTCAAAATATCGTCCTGGCTGAGTGATTTCGCGAATGTTAATTTCAGGATTAAAATTTGTAGCAAATGCCTTACCATGATTGCCGTCATTGCAATCGATGATGTCTAAATAATGAAGTTCATCAAAATAATGCTTGAGCGCGTAAGCACTAAATACACCCGTTACGCCAGGATCGAAACCACAGCCGAGAATTGCGGTTAATCCTGCCGCTTTGAACTTATCCTGATATGCCCATTGCCAACTATACTCGAATTTAGCAACATCGATCGGCTCATAATTGGCAGTATCGAGATAATGAATCCCAGTCTCTAAACAGGCATCCATCAGTACCAAATCTTGATAGGGAAGTGCCACATTAATCAGTAGATCGGGTTTGAACTCTTTAATTAACTTGACTGTATTTGCCACCGTATCGGCATCGAGCTGGGCGGTGGTGACTTTTGGCGAACCAATACTCGCCGCAATTTTGTCGCATTTATCGACACTGCGACTTGCCAGTAAAATAGCTGTAAACTCGGCACGCGCAGCACACTTATGTGCGACAACATTTCCGACTCCACCTGCGCCGACAATCATTACCCGTGCCATATTATCCCCTGAATGAAGTGATGTTTAGATTTGAGATCGGTATGAGCTGGGATTCACGCTCGGATCGAAGTCTCCCAGTCTCCCAGTCCCCTAATAAATTACTATACCCGACTGGCTAAATTGGCTAACAACCAACTTGCTGCTGTCGCTCTGCGCGTCTGACGCGGCCCGAATTCACCGATTTTATAGCCTTTAAAGCCGAGCTGTTCCTTGAGCAGTTGTTTGTGCTCTGTCGGAATCGATCGAGTCAGTTTGACTGTTGCGGGACGACTAGCGATAAAATCAGGTGGTGTGGGGTAGATTTCCTGCCACTCTGGAGCCACCTGGCTCAGATCCCAAGTTTGCTCGACTGGCTGATATCGGTATCCCAGATAGTGCCAGAGGATCTGATTAACCTGAAGATCGGAAATCGATTCGTTGATAATTGCCCAAATCGTATCCGTGTTGAGTGGTGGCAGTTCTAACCATTCCAAGCTTGAGTAATCGTTGGCGCACAGCCTACCGGAGGTAATCGATCGATCGTCATTATCCATGTAAATTATGAATTATATCTCGAATCAGCAAGGACAGGAGTTCTTGCTTGGTATTTGAGTCACGATATTTTTGTTGAATTGGTTGCCAATTATCCCAATTTAGATAGTTGCTACGAGCGATCCGATCGTAAATAGTTGGTAGTTTTGTCGGTGCCCGTTTACCCAAGCTTTTGCGGATAAATTTATCGAACACTCGATTATCCTGAACATCCCCAAATAATTGATGTATTTGCTTAAAATCTTGGAGAAAATCGTTGTATCTAGCTGGGTATCGATCGGGGAAAAGCTCCATCAGATAACGGGTGGCTTTGATTTGCTTGCGGAGGTAGTGAAAGGTATCCCCATGCACCAGCAATACTTGAGCAATTGCCAACTCTGAGTCGCCACCTGACTCCAGATCTGGATCGATCCACCACCCAGGATTGAGCAAGAGGTTACTAACCACTGACAATAATAATTCTGGTAAGATTGACTCGATCGCCACTCTTCCGGTTGGCAGATACTGAGGACTATTGAGCCAATTATTGATACCTAATTTAAAGTATTGATAGTCGCACTCATTGAGCATCAACTTGACTTTGGTAATTTCCTTACGACGACGCTTGGCAATTGTCGAATCAACTTTTTCGAGCTGGATTTGCTCGGATTCCGGCAGACTTTTGAGATGCTGCTTACAAGTCTGATGGAGTACATCTAGATCGCGAACTTTACCCAAGACTCTAGCGATTTTGCCGATCTGTGGCGCGCCCATGACTTTGGGGATGTCCAAAATTGCCCCAAATGCCTGCACCTGCGATCGCAATCGGCGCAGACTCACCCGCATCTGATGGACGGCTTCGCGATCGTCATCCTTGAGCACATCGGCTTCGAGGGTGAGGATGCGAACGTATTGTTTCTGAATTGCTGGATAAATATAATCAGCGAGTGTGGCTGGCTCGGTGGCGCAGTCTTGCTGAGACATCAAATCTCGATCCACGATTGTCATTCCCTAAAGTGTGTCCACAGGATCTACTCTAGTTCGATCCTAACCGAATCATTATCTCATCGCCATCACGCTACAGTCAGTGATGTTATTTACAGCGACGATCGGACAAAGTTACCAAAGCTAGCCCTCACCATGCTGGCACCTCCGGCTTCAACTCCCCTCAGCGTATATTCAAGCAAGCGAGACAGCGACTGAAATCACGCGGAGAGGGAGGAGCATGTGTTTCAGTAAAGACAGGGTGAGGGCAGGATTGATGGGTGTTACTAACTGATTTGGTGTAAATCGATCGATCTCAATATCTCTCAATCTGGCAGACTAGACATCTCGATAAAATCTATTGTATTATTAGATAATAATCGGTATCTTCCTCTTGGCAAAGTAACCCAATTAACTCTTACTTGCCATCTAGCAGTTTCGTTATTCACAGCAATGATGCTGTTGGCTAGCAATAGCTAGACTAACGACCCGATTTATCGCTCGAACCCTTTCCCTATCTCCAATCTTCGTGTTCAATTTGTCGCTTTACTCAATCTCCTCAATCTACATTACCGCCCAACAGCGCGGTGAGCAGAATTTGTGGCAGATAGTCAGCGACAATCGCAGTAATTGTGACGCAGAGATCGCCAGCATCTTACCACTACATCTATTCTCATTCGACCATAGCGGGAAGAATACTGTCGTAACACCACCCCAAATGTTACTCAGTTGAAATAATCACAAGAATACAGATCTCATCTTCTTGTAACCCCCGCTTGTCTATCATAGACGACGGGGGTTGTTCGTTAGGAGGCTCAACATCATGAAACCTGCCACAAATGGGATCGCCGACGGTAAAATGTTCGATCTCCGATCTACAACCATCCCATCCGTACTCAATCATTCTGTAGTTGTCTTTTCCACCAACTATCTACCAATGGCACGAATTAATATCCGCCGTGCCATCACTTTACTGATCGGCGGTAGAGCAGAGCCGTTAGACTTACAGGATACCAAATTAGTCTGGGTATTGCGATCGCCTTCAGTGACGATCGAAGTCCCCCATCATATTCGCCTCAAAACCACTACCGCCGAACGGCTGTGGAAACTGCCCAGCGTCAGTCGTCGCGAGCTACTTAGGCGCGACGGACATCGCTGTCAGTACTGTGGCTGTGCCAAACAACTCACCATCGATCACGTCATTCCCCGTTCCAAAGGTGGGACTCACACCTGGGATAATGTCACGATTGCTTGTGAAACCTGCAATCACAAAAAAGGCGACAAATATCTCAATGAGACGGCAATGGTGCTCAAAACTAAACCTAAAGCACCGATGCATCCAACAGTAGCCTTTGCCGAGCAGTTTTGGCAGAGTCAACAAGATCGCGGTTAGACAGTTGACAGTTGACAGTTGACAGTTGACAGCTACCTGTAACCAAAGCGGTTAGAAATCGCAGGTAGCAACTTGGGTTACTTAGATAAATCCCCATCACTCAACCGCGTCGTTGGATGACTTGAGGGGCAGCCACCGCTAGCGGAAAAGCACTGGCAGTATGATGCTGGAGATCTACTCCCGCCCAAACATTGAGGAGACTTTGTGCCCAGGATAGCCACTGCGCTCTTTCCTGCGTGGCTACATAGCCATTGAGCGGAATTCCGCTCAAACTATTGTGAGCACCAGCCAAAATACCTGTCAACGCCAAGGCGAATGGGGATGGCTGCTTCAGCCGAGCGATGCGCCGAGTCGCCAAGCTGAAGTCTTCAGGGGTAGAAAGGACGCAATAAATTGCCAGCATTGTTGGTGCTACAATAGGATGCTCGATCTTGGCTAATCGATAAGCAACTTGCTGGAGGCTGCTGGCTCGATCTAACGATCGATGCTCCCCAACAGCGACTTCACCAGCAAGTATACTCAGTTCTTGAAAAATCAGTGGGTGCAGATTCGTCATTTCATCCAGCAGTTGGGCGACTAATG
>Ga0136639_10000362_pt1 | contig 14835 bp, 14 predicted proteins | sample AntDrymUQ8592106_2_FD_113739 | JGI IMG/M metagenome (GOLD analysis project Ga0136639, IMG submission 113739) | Polar desert sand microbial communities from Dry Valleys, Antarctica - metaG UQ859 (21.06) | ecosystem: Environmental > Terrestrial > Soil > Desert | place: Antarctica: Dry Valley...
GGCTGAAAAAGCTGGTGGAAATCGCCGCCTTCGCCCCCCATCCCCCCCACGTCCAGGCTCAGAAACGAAAGCGTATGTCATTGGCACAGAGCCTTATGGAGATATTAGATTGATGCGAATGGGTTCAGACCATAATCCGCCGCATCAAACCCAACCTCGGAGATATCGATGTAATGGTGCACTCGGCGGCGATCGAGACGCCGTATCATCGCCGTCTCGCGCCTGCAGAAAACGCATGCGCCATCGTAGAACAACTTCATTTGATTGGCCTCAGGTAATTCAGCGGCAAGCCGCGGCGGATCTATTTCCTGCCGGAGTAGCTGCGCTTCAATCCCCCCGTAACAATTCTCACTCCTTGAGGGATTTTTTCAACACGCCCAGCATCCTCGTAAACAATACCAAAGCCTCCTTCTCTGTCGGAACATTCGACTTATCGCCAGGATAGCAAATAATATCCAAGTAGAGAGGAGAGTCCCATGACGATCCATCATCCATTTTCATTTCAGTGCTATTGTCGCCCCGTTCAACAACCTCGATATGCTTTTCCACCGCTTCGCTAAGCCACTGCGGATTGAACTTGCGGGGATCCAGCCGGAACCATCCTTTGTATCTGCTGCCAATATTGGGATCTTTCTCGCTTTCAAAATCGATCCGGACGCTTCCATCCAATTGGAGGTCCGGGAAGACCTCCAGCTTGCCAAGAAACGGCTTGAAGGAGGTCGCAGGTTCCTGGACCCCGGGCTCATTCATCATTGATAGCAAAATGCGGCTACAAAAATCATCCCCAACAAGAAGTTCTTCCTTGAAGCCGGACTTGGAGAATGCGGCGCGCAGCTTCTCGTAGTGCTCCTTTTTGGCCTTCGCGAATTCTCCGCTTTCTCTGTCCTTCTTCCAATCCAGGACAAACGGATAAGACCAGTATTCTATCCAACCACCTTCGTCACCGGCAGAAACATCAAACCCAATCCTTGCCGTAAGCGGGGCGTCCTGTTCGGGGAAGGTATCAAGGTAGGCATGAAATTCATACGGTTTCCCGGGTTTCATCGCGAAATCCTCCGCGCCCGTCCCACAATAGCCGACCTCAACGTCCTTCCACACCCCATTCTCCAACCTCTGATACCTGACAAAGCGAAGTTCGAATTTCCCTCCCCTCGGTTTGTCAAAGCCGGAAACCATCACGGCGGATGGCCCTTGGTTCACGAACAGGAAGCGGCCGTTGTAGCCGTCGCCGCTGGGGCTAGGGGTGATCGCGATTGGCTTGAACACATAGGCGCTATTTTCCCTCACAATCGGTTCTGCTTGAGGCGGCTGCTCCTCCGCCGGTGCAATTACCTGGAGAGCGAGAAACGCAACCGCGTACATCCAAACCTTTTGAATGGAGCCAATCAAGGGTGTCTGCGCATTCATTATTTTTAGCCTAGCTTGAAGCTGCCCCCCGCTGCAGGAAGCGCCAGTCTGCTCCAAGGTGGTGGTAAGAACATGAAGACTGAAGCTCTGATTGCCAAGGGATTGTTTCAGGGCGCCTGACCGGGCTCCGTTTTGCGGCGGTTGTTAGATGTGACCCACCTCAGCCATCCGCGCCGATGGTTTCAGTCGGGCATGCCAGCCGCGCTTCCTCGGCGGCGGCGAGCTGCTCGGCGCTCACCGGTTGCCGCCAGACGTAGCTAAGCCCTTCCGCCTCATCACGGGCGAAGACCTCCGGCGCAATCTCGCGACACATATCGCAGTCAATGCAGGAAAGGTCGTTGTAATAGGTGCCGCGCACGTTGAGCGGGTTTTTGTCAGTTCTATCAGCCATGGGCGGAAGCTAACAGCGCTTCGGAATTGCCAGAAATTCATTCATCGCCACAATTGATGCACCCACCGCATGAATACCGATCCCTTCTTGGACCCCTGCATTGACCTTTACGCGCTGCATTTGCTGCGCGCGGTGGCAAAACACCGCGGATTCACGGCTGCCGCGGAGGCCTGCGGGATGTCTCAGAGCGCGCTGACGCGGCAAGTGCAGGGCATTGAGAGGCGATTGGGCATCAAGGTGTTTGAGCGGACCACCCGGAGTGTGACGATCACCGAGCCTGGGGCGGTGCTGCTGCGCGAGACCGCAGCCATTCCAAACATCCTCAGCGGGGCGATGCGCAGAATCCGCGAGGAGTATCTCGGCGGTCGGCGGGAGATCCGCATCGGCATCTCGCGCAGCCTGGCGCTGGCTCACATTCCGGGGATCTTCCATGCCCAGCGGCGGCTTCAGCCCGAGGTGAAAGTCATCGTCTCGCAACCCGGCACCGCGGAGCTCATCCGGCGGGTCAGCACCGCGGATCTGGACTTGGCCATCCTCACCCGCCCCGCGGCCCTGCCCGCCAATGTGACCCTCACCCACACCATGACGTATCCATTTTCCGTTCTCACCGCAAGCAGTTCCGCCGCGCCGCCCTCCGCCTCACTCCGCGACTTCAGAGCCTGGGCGGTCTCGCAAAGCTGGCTGCTGCCGCCGCCATCCTCCCGCTCACGCGAGCTCATCGACCACTGGGCGCACGCCCAAAAAATCCACCTCCAGCCAGCCATGGAGCTGGAAAACTTCGACCTCATGATCCAACTCGCCTCCATGGGCATGGGCGCCGCCTTCATCCCGCGACGCAGCCTCGCGAGCTTCCCGCGCAAGCGCCTCGTGCGCCTGGTCCCGCCACCCGTGGACCTCAGCCGGGAACTCATCGTCGTTTCTCCCAGCCACTCCGCCGCTCCCGAACACCTCACCCGCTTCGTCGCGGGCATCTTGTTCTCGTAAGCGCGGCAGCCGCTCCGCCCTGGCCGCACAACATCCTTGCCACAAGCCACCGGATTTCCCAAACAACCGCGCCCCAACAAAGACGCCGGGTCCTGCGTTAGAGCCGTCTCAGGTTCGTTTCCATCCCGATCAATCAAACTTTCTCTATGCGCCTTCCCCTTCGATTTTCCGTCCTTCCCGTCTTGGCCGTCCTTCTCTCCTCCGCCTCGGCCGCTCCCCGCACGTGGACAAGCTCCGACGGCCAACGAAAAATCCAAGCCGAACTCGTCAAACACGACGGCCCAAACGTCACACTGCGCCTCACCAATGGCAAACTCGTGACCATGGAGGTCTCCAAGCTCGCCGAGGCGGACCGCAAGTGGCTTGCCGCCAATGACCCGGCGGCCGCAGCAGCCCCCAAACCCAGCCTCACCAAGGCAGCCGTCTTTGACACCTTGGCCTTCGGCGACACCCATGACAAGGTCCTGGCCAAGCTCAAGGCCAGCAAACTCGTGAAGCTGCAGATGGATGAACGGCTGCTTGGCCGGACGGGCCTCAACGATGTGTTCCGCACCGAAGCCGCCGTCACCGGCCTGCACTCCACCCTGTACTTTGGCTGGGATGATGCAGGAAACCTGGAGGAAGTCTCACTCCATTCAGAGGCCGTGCCCACCGCGGATTTCACCACGAAAATCATCCCCTGCTGCGCGGAAAACGTCGCCCAACTTACCAACATCTACGGCCCGCCCCTTCAGGCAGCTGCCCCTTCCTCTCCAGCCGACATGAAGGATGGCAGCCTCCTCTTCACCCACCTCTGGCATCTGGATAGCGGCGGCTCGATCCTCGTCGGCACCGCCAATGATGCTGGCCAATTCCGCACCATCGTCCGCGTCACCCGCCAAGTGATCCAGCCCGTCGTGGTTCCCATGCCGTAGGCTGCGCGGCGTCCGCGCTTCGCCTCGCCCGGATCCGCCCAACCCCAGATCGGCAACACCTTGTCGCGCTGCAGCACCACGTGGTCGGAAATAATCGCCAGCAGCTTGACCTCCGCGTGGAGCGGCACACCGGCTAACAAAAACGCCAGCCCTGCAAGCCACGAGCGGAACTTGGTTTTTATCGCCTACCAAATGAGGCCTCGCCTTCCGCGGAGCAACCTTGAATTCCGCAACGCCGCGGCTTGGTCAGCTGCCTGCGCGAGCCGCGGCCTCAAGCAACCGGATCTTCCACAGCGCGAAGACCAACGGCGGAATGCACAAAATGCCAAACGACGCGTCAATCCAACTCCACCACAGCGGAATCCCCCGCAGCGGCCCGCAAATGAAGGCCAGCGGCAGGATCATCAGCGAGGCGACAACCCCGACTGTTAGCACGCCTGAGTAGCGCTGCGGGTCGCGCCACGGCAGGACGAAGAACATCGCGATGGTGAGGTGGGCGAAGGCCAGCCAGTCGGTGCCGTAGGCAATAAACGGATAGGTGGCGTAGGTCACCTCCAGGCCCTCGCGGACCTTCAAGAGCCAGTGGACCAGGCCGGTGTGCGCCGCGGCGTCGCGCGAGGCGCCGGCCAACAACGAGCAGATCCAGTTGAGCTCGGTGAGCAGCGGAAAGGCCGTCACGCCGCTGACCACCAGCCCAACAATGACGACGAGGATGGCCACGCGGATTTGCCTGATGGGTTTCATCCGCTCCATTTGATGCTTTGCCCGCCACCGCGTCGATGCCGGATCGGTGAAGAATACGCGAAGCCTGAGTGAAGCAAATGGCGCATCGTGGGGGGGCTGCGCATGAAGCTAACTTATGGATGAAAGTCGCATCGCCCCGCGGGGTGGCACGCAGATGGCTTATAAGACCCCATGCAAACAATCGGATTTTTGTTGGACATGGATGGGGTGATTTACCGCGGCAACCAGCTCATCCCCGGGGCTGAGCGCTTCGTTGCGCGCCTGCGCCGCGAGGGCATCCCGTTTCGCTTCCTCACCAACAACTCGCAGCGCACCCGGCGCGACGTCGCCCTCAAGCTCCGCCGCCTCGGACTGCCCGCCGAGGAGTCCGACGTCTTCACCTGCGCAATGGCCACCGCACGCTTCCTGGCGCGCCAAAAACCTAACGGCACCGCGTTTGTCATCGGTGAAAACGGCCTGGCCGCGGCCCTGCACACCAACGGACTAACCGTCGTGGATGATGACGCGGACTACGTGGTGGTAGGCGAAGGCCGCACGCTGACCTTTGAGATGATCGAACGCGGGGTGCGCCTGGTGGAGAAAGGCGCGCGCCTGATTGCCACCAATCCGGACCCGACCTGTCCGACCGATGCCGGCACCCGGCCCGGCTGCGGGGCGATTGTGGCAATGATCGAGCGGGCCACTGGCCGGACCGCCTTCTCGGTCGGCAAGCCAAGCGGCGTGATGATGCGCATGGCTCAAAATGAGCTCGGTGTGCGTTCCGCGGACACCATCATGGTCGGCGACACAATGGACACCGATGTCCTTGGCGGCGTCGGCATGGGCTATCAAACCGTCCTGGTCCTCAGTGGACACACCCGCCGCGAGGACCTGTCCAACTATGCCTATCAACCCGACTGGGTCATCGACTCGGTCCTCGACATGCCCGACGCACTCTTCCCCGGCGCCAAAATCCACGCGGAAAACCTTCTGGGGGCCGGCCTGACCTGCTAGGAAACGGACTCCCGGCAACCACGGCCGGCGATCTAATTGCTAGAAATGCCGCCTGCTTGTGTTAGCAGGTGGGTTCAATTTCCTTTTCCCTTATGGACAGCTACGACCGCCGAGAATTTTTGAGCCTGAGCTTGCCCGGATTTCTGGGGGTGCTTACGGCGCTGCCGGCGCTGTGCGCCATGGCAAGCCGAGCCAACGCGTGCGACGGGCGACTGGCCGCGGGCGGGAAGATCAACTGGGAGGCGTTTCTTGATGCGGTGGCCAAGGAGGCGGCCAAGCAGCATCTCGACCAGTGGAACCAGGATCAATACGTAGCTTCCATCGCCAAGCTTGCCGGGCAGCTCCACCTTGAGGATCCGGTCCTGCGCCAGGGCATGGAGCAACTTGGCAAACGCCTCAAGAACGAGCGGGTCGATTTCGGCGACCTGGAAAACCGCGTCGACTTCAGCATTTGCCTCGTCCAGTTCGACGTCGGCGAATTCATCCCCGCCCACGACCATCCAGGCATGACCGGCATGATCCTCTGCGCCTCGGGCGAAATCCAGACCGCCAACTACGACGAGCTGATCGATCCCCCCGTCGCACCCGCCGCCGAGGCGGTCGCTCCCGTGGCCAACCACACGGTGCTGCGCCGCGTCGGCCAAAGCGTCCTGCGCCCAAACGACATCTCGACGCTCACCGCAAAGGAACGCAACATCCATACCCTCAAAGCTCTGAAAGTCACCCAGCTGGTCGACATTTTCACCCCGCCCTATGACCACGACCGCTCCGAGCGCAGCCGCTGGTTTGAGCTCGACGCCGAGCCCCGGCCTAACTACCCGGACCTCTTCCAGGCGCGGGTGGTGAAGTGAGAAGCTGTTGGAGGATGTGACTGGTTTCTACCTAGGTCCCTCTTCACCTCCACAATCCGCAATCCGCAATCGATCCCCTTCCCTCACTCCAGCGCCGCGTCAAACTCGATCCGCTGGCCTGGCACGAGGCGGTCGCACTCGATGGTGACCCGCGGGTCGGGACCGCCGGCGGGGATCACGATTGCTAGAGTCGCTCCGGGCAGGAGCCCTTTGAGCGTGGTGGTGGAGCGGATGCCGTTGACGGCGGGAAACGCATCGCAATAGAGCGGAGCAATACCGCGGTTAGTGAGGGTTAGCTCGGAGCGGCCGGGGGCGGATGCCAGGCGGGTGATGGCAAACCGGTAGCCGAGAGCCAAACCGGCCTCGCGCATGCGCTTGAGCGAGGCATGCTCCGGTTGATCGTTGGCGATGATATAGGTGAGGTGGAAATCCGCGGCGGCTTTCTCGAAGGGAACGCCGTGGGGTCCATTGGCAGCGAGCGCCAGTTTTTGATCGCGCTTGCTGAAGTAGCTGAATTCGCCCCCGGCAGGTGCGCGCTGCCAGCGCAAGGGATCGAGCGCCTGCCAGTTCTTCGCGTTTTCCTGCGCGTGCTTCTTGCACAGGAACGAATCATCAAAGACTCCAAAGTTCAGCGCCAGCAGCTGCGGACTTGCCGCAAACGGCGCAGCCGTCCGGCTCGCAGCGTCCACCGAGATGCTCCACGGCAGATGTTTGAACACCCCCGCAAGGTGGCGCGCAAACCGCTCCTGCAGCGCCAGATCCGGAAACGTCTTCCCCAACTCCATCGGGCCGTCGTAAATGTGATACTCCGCCCACAAGCCAAACCCGGTTTGATAGAAAGCAAGCCGCCGATCTTGGTCGTAGCGCTTGGCAAACTCGCTGTGGAATTCAAAGAGAAACGCCTGCAGGTCAGGGTGGCTCCAGTCACAAAAGCCGGTCAGCTTGCCCTCGCTGAGCGCCCGGGTTTCCCGGTAACCGGCAAGCTGCCGAATGTATTCCGGCACGCCCGCCTCACGCCCCGGATAGACAAAGTGCATCCGCAGGATGAGCTGGTGATGGCGCGCCGCCGCTGCGGCTAACAACTCCTCGAGCGCACTCCAGTCATAGCGCCCGCGCTGCGAAACAAGCTCGGAATATTTCAGATAGGCAAACTCCAACTGAACCGCCTCGGTGGCCACGGATTCATGGGTCGACCAAAGCACCAAGCCGGTCATTGGCTGCACCCCGCTCACCCGGCTTTCCAGCCGCACCTCCTCAAGCTCCGCCACGGCCGCCGCCACGCCAACCCACGCCAACACCACAGCTGCCCACCCAGCCCGTACCTGCCTCACCCGCAAACCGCTCATCCCCCAAGTAAATCGCCCCCCACCCCGCCGTCAAGGCAGGCCCCGCAACAAGAGATCCCTCAACAACCCGCAATCCGCAATCGAGCCACAGCGATTCCAAGCTAGTCGTGAGTTTTCAGTTCCCACGGATGGGGTTTGGAAGCATTGATCCAGCATGAACATCGCCACCCAGCTTGTTGCCGCCGCTCTTCTGTTAGCCCCGTCGCTGCCCGCGTCTGCGGGTGACACCTTGGTGCAGGTTTCCACCCTTGATGCGCTGGTCAAAGGGGTTTTTGACGGGCAGGTAAGCATCGGGGCGCTCAAGAAGGAGGGCGATTTTGGTCTGGGCACGCTTGACGGACTGGATGGCGAGATGGTGGCACTGGACGGAAAATACCTCCAGATCACCGCCGACGGGAAAGTCCACACGCTCGCGGACACGGCCGAAACGCCATTTTCAGAAGTCACCTTCTTTAAGCAAGACCAGGAAATCGCGGTGCCGGAGGCCAAGTCGCTCGCCGAACTCGGAACACTCCTTGATGCCAAGCTCAAATCGACCAACCAGTTCTACGCCGTGCGCATCCACGGCACGTTTTCCAACATCAAGCTGCGCAGCGTTGCCAAACAATCCGTGCCCTTCCCCACCCTGCCGGAGGCGGTAAAGTCCCAGGCGCTGTTTGAGTTCCAGAACATCGCCGGCACCCTTGTTGGCTTCCGATGCCCGGTCTTTGTCCAGGGCCTCAACCTGCCCGGCTACCACTTCCACTTCATCAGCGATGACCTCAGCGCCGGAGGCCATGTGTTAGATTGCGCCCTATCCGGAGCGACGGCGGCCTTCGACACGCTGGAAAACTTCAAGATCCTCGTTCCCAGCAATCCGGCCTTCCTCAAGGCGGACTTCTCGGTCCATGACGGGGCGGGGCTCCACGCCGCGGAGAATCCGGCGCTAGAAGAAGAGCCCGGCCCGCTCAAAAAATGACGCGGCGAGCCTCAGAGGTCTTTGTAGGGCATGGAGAAGGTATCGCCCTCTTCCATTTTACCGCTGCGCAGGCCTTTGTTGAACCAGCGCATACGCTGGGCTGAGGTGCCGTGGGTGAAGGCGTGGGGGACAACGCGTCCCTGGGACTTCTTCTGAATGGCGTCATCACCGATGGCGTTGGCGGCGGCGATGGCCTCTTCGATATCGCCGTGGTCAAGGTAGTGCTTGGAATGGTTGGCCCAGACGCCGGCGTAGAAATCCGCCTGGAGTTCAAGCCGCACGGACATCTCGTTGGCGTCGCTGCGGCCGCGCGCGGCGTTGACCTTGGCGGCCGTGCCTAGCAGCGTCTGGACGTGGTGGCCAACCTCATGGGCAATCACATACGCCTGTGCAAAGTCCCCGGGGGCTTGGAAGGTTTCCGCCAGTTCGTCATAGAATCCTAGATCGATGTACACATTCCGGTCCGGCGGGCAATAGAATGGACCCATGGCAGCATTCCCTTGCCCGCAAGCGGTCCGCACCTGTCCGCGGAACACCGTCAGGGTGGGCAATTCATAGTTCCGGCCAAGACGCTTGAACTCGCGAGTCCAGACGTCCTCGGTGTCCGCCAGGACCACCTTGACGAACTCAAAGCGCTCCGCCTCGGCTGGGCTGACCTGCAGTTCCTGCGTGCCCCGCGAGGCACCGCCACCTTCCGAAAACATGCTCGGGCTGACGATCCCGAAGGCCCACAGCAAGCCGGCAATCACCACGGCCACCAGGATCCCTTTGATCCCAAACACCCGCCCAATCATCATCACAAGGCCGATCCCCCCGGCACCGCCACCGCCCCCGCCCTGGCCACGCACGTCACTAACATTGCCGCTTTGTCGTCTTCCTCGCCATTGCATGAGGTCACTGATAGCCCACCTTTGCCTTATGGCAAGTGCTTGACCTTCATGCCCACGACGCAGACATCATCGTCGAATGACTCACGTTCGGTGAAGCGGCGGATTTCATTGAGGACGCGCTCGAAGATTTCCTCGGGAGTGTGGGCGGCATGGCGGCTAACGGAGTCCTGAAGTTGTTCCTCGCTGTAAATTTCCCCGGAGGCGCTGAGGACCTCAAACAAGCCGTCGGTGAAGAGCATGACGAGGTCTCCCGCGGCCATCGGGCGGCACGAGGTGTGATATTGGACGTTGGGGAAGAGCCCCATGGCGGGTCCCCGGCGCTGGCTGGAGCTCATGAGTTTTTCCGCGCCGGCGTGATCGTTGCGGATATGCAGCGCGCAGGGGTGCCCGGCGTTGGCGAAGCGCAACTCGGCCTTGGCCACATCGGCCACGACGTAAAAACTGGTGGCAAACATGGTCGTGTTTGCCTGTTGGAAAATGAGCGTCAGCGCGCGGTTGACCTGGGTGAGCAGGGCACCCGGATCGATGGCGGCATGCGCGTGCTCCTCGACGAGCCCGCGTATCATGCTGGTGATCAATGCCGAGCGGACCCCGTGGCCCATCACGTCGCAGATCAGCACGCCGACGGCCTCCTTGCCGACCGGGAACACATTGAAAAAGTCCCCGCTGACATCCCCGGTCGGAAAATAGAAGCTCAAGAACTGCAAGGCGCTATCGTGATCCGGAACGTCCGGCGGGATGGTCGGGAAAGTGCGCGGCAGCAGGGCAGTTTGCAGCTCGTGGGCCATGCGCAGCTCGTCGCTCATTTGGTCGTTTTTTTCCCGCAGCTCGCGGGTCCGGTCGCTGACCCGGAGTTCAAGCTCGGCATTCAAGAGAACCAATGCCTTTTGAGCCAGGTTGCGGGCCTGCTCAGCGCGGTCGATCCGGCCGCCGACGACCCGCGAGACTTGGGAAACAATCCAAGTGATGACCACGGCGAAGACGACCGCACTCATGGCGGAAATCAGCGCCGGGTTGACCTGCATGCGCAGCATCGCCGCGGTGCGCGCCCAACCACTCAGCAAGGACACCAGAATGATCACCGGGACAAAGGCCCGCAGGAGAACCGCGCGGGCCGAATCCCCAATAAACGGACTCAGCGGCCAGGCGCCCGACCCGGCCGCCGCCATGATGCCCATCCCACACAGAAAAAATGCCACCGCCGTGGTTAAGGCCACGGGGATGACCGACCCGCCGTAGAGCAGCGGCGTACCGTACCAATAGCCGACCAAAATCACCCCCGCCATCCCCAGCGCCAACGCGCCAAGCGTGCACGCCCGCGCCGCCATCCGCGGAATCGTCAACTCCAACAGCCCGCCGGCCGCGAATAGAAACGTCACCGCCGTCAGCGGAGACATCCGCCCCGTCGGCACCGGCCCGAAAAACCCCGGATCGCGGACAAACCACGCATCAATGCCAAAGTGAAAGCCCCCAACGAACTCCACAATCTTGGCCGCCACCAGCGCCAGCACGATCAAGCTGAAAACACGCGCCAACCAAACCAGCTCGGGGCGCGTGACAAACAAGATCAAGCCGCTCCCGATCAGCGAGAAACACAAGGCCGTGCTCGGTGCCATCGGAATGTAACTGGCTCGCAGGCTCGCCAGCAACGGCATCTCGATGAGCCACCCGAGAAAAGTCATCAGCCCCAGCATCACCGCCAAGGACGCGCACGCCACTGTCACCCTCGGGTATCGCCGATGGCCAAGCTCAACCATCTACTAATCTCGTCAGTCATTTGAGTTTGTCTAGAGGCTTTGCCACCTCCCCTAGCCAAAGCACTCAGAAGCTTCTCTCGCTCCTGGAAATGGCCACGACCACCTCCCCACCCCAGGCCATCGCAACCCCCGCAGCATAGCAAACCAAGTCACTCCACAAGAACCCGTGGCCAAGAACCAGCGCACCGAGCCGATTGCCCCGCAGCGCGTCGATCCACGCCGCGTGATACAACTGCGACACCTCAATCCCGAGGCAGAACAGCCCCGCAGCCAAACCAATCTTCCACGTCAACGCCCGGTTCCAAACCAGCGCAATGAGCAGGAAAACCATCGTCGCCCAGAGCGTGTCGCCCGCGTATTCGCCAAGAAATCCGGGCAATTCCCCGCGGAAACCCCGCGACCCAAGCCCAAGAACCACCACCACCAGGGTGATGAGCAAATACCATGGCCGCGAACGCTCCATCACAAGCTCCACTTCCGCGGCTAGAAGCTCCAATCGTGCCCATCAAGCTCACACACACAGGCGGCGAGCAATTCAATGCAGGCCGCAATGTCCTCCTTGTGGCAGGTCTCGATGGTTTGGTGAATGTGGCGGGTTGGAATTGAGACAGCCCCGGTGATTGAACCGCCCCCGACCATGCGCTGCAGGCTGGCAGTGTCCGTGCCGCCGGCTGCCAGGATCTCCGGCTGCCACTTGATCTTGTGGCGCCCAGCGGTGGCCTTCATGTAGGCAATCATACGATAGTCGCAGATGACCGAGGAATCCATGAGTTTGATGGCCGCGCCCTCGCCCAAGGCGGTGCAGCGCTCCTGCGGCGTTGAACCCGGAACGTCGTAGGCAATCGTGGTGTCCAGCCCGAAACCGAAGTCCGGCTGGATTTGCAGCGCGGACGCCTGGGCACCACGCAGACCGACTTCCTCCTGCACCGTGAACACGGCATAAAAATCATAGGCCGGCTTGCGCTTGCTGCGCTTGAGCTCCCGCAAGGTTTCGAGCAGCACGAAAACCGATGCGCGGTTATCGAGCGACTTCACATTCACGCAATCACCCAGCTCCATGAGCGGCGAATAGCGCGTCACAAAATCACCCACCCCGACAATCTTATCCACCGCCTCCTTCGTTAGACCCGTATCAATAAAGTAGTCCTTGATCTGCGGAATCTTGTTCTTCTCCTCGGCCGTCATGATGTGCACCGGCTTGGAGCCCATCACGCCAAGCAAGTCACTGCGGCCGTGGATGATGACGCGCTGCGAGGTCAGGGTTTTCGGGTCAAATCCGCCCACCGGGTTGAAGCGCACAAAGCCCTGCTCGTCCACGTGGGTGACGATGAACCCGATCTCATCCATGTGCGCGGCGGCCATGGTCTTCATTTTGGACGAGCGGCCCTTCTTCAAGGCCACCACGTTGCCCATGTTGTCAATGCGTACCTCGTCGGCCAGCCCCTTGAGCTGGCTCACCACCAACTCCCGAATCTTCTTCTCAAACCCCGGCGCACCAGGAACTTCACAAACTTTGGCGAGCAGCGCGACGTCGATGGGCATAGGCCCGCAGCCTAACGAGCAAAATCCGGCAAATCGATGCGAAATTCCGCAGGCAATTCAGCGCACCGTCGGCTTCAGCACGAACAGCCCGTTGGTCGCCTTGATGGCATCGGAGTACTTGATGGTCTTGAACTCATGGCCGGCACCCCATGAGTCCGTGAAGATCAGCCGCTGGTCCTTTTCATTGTAACCAATAATCAGGCGCATGTGGTAGCCGCTCGTCTGCATCTTCATCGCTGGCTCTTCCGGGTAGACACCCACTTTGAGAGCCCACAAGACCGGAATCCCATCGTTGATGAAGCCTTGGATGCTCTTGAGGAACTTCTTATCATCAATCGGCTTGCCCACGTAGTACTCGCCCTTCTTGACCTCCACTTCGGTCAGATTGCCGGTGTCGCCCAAGCCCAGGATGACCAGCCGGGTTTTGAAGTGGAAGTCGATCTTGTCGAGCTCCTTGGACATGGCCATCGCGCTGGTTCCCGCCTTCGGGTCCGAGCCGGCCACTTCCGCGATCTGGTGCATGTCGGTGCCCATGCCAAAGTACTCGAAAACGCGCTGGATCGAAGCCGGCAGGCAGTAGCCCTTGTTGCCTTGGTCGGCCATGGGCATATTGCCAATGAACACGTTGCCCTTGTCGTCCTTGGTCAGGTTGCCTGGCAGCTCGCTCAAGCGCACGGCCGAGGTGCCGCGCGCCTTCATGCTTGCCGCCAGCGCCCCGGGGGCATCCCGACGAGCCACGCGCAGGCGTAGGAACTCACGGTCTTTGCCCGTCGTTGCCCCAACATTGCACTCCAGCACCGCCATCCCGCTTGGCGACTCCCAACCAAACCCTTCTGTCTGCAAGCCGGTCCCCGCTGCCCGCGTGTAGGGCTTCACGCCAAGTTTTTCGCCCATCGCCTTGCCCACTTCCATGTAGCGGCGCTTGAACTCGTCCACGGGAATGTCCTTCGCATCGCCACGGTTATGGATCGAAAGCGTCACCAGGTTGAGCTTCCCGCCGGCAAAATCCACCACCGCTTCCTCCACCGGAATCGACTTCCCAAAGCCCACCAAGCCGATCGTCGCATCCGAATACAAATTACGACTGAAAATCGCCCGCGTCTTGTCGCTTGTCAGCCAGCGAAACAATCCCTCCCTCTGACCATTGAAATGAGTCTCAAACGCCTCAGGCGTCAAATCCCAGCACTTCGGCGCATCCAAAACCAAGTCCAGCTCAACCTCACCGACTTGCACGTTGTTCTTCGGCGCCGCCACCACGCTCCCCCCCGCCACCAGCAGCGCCGCGGCCATCATTCGTAGCCATGCCAGCGGTGCCATTCGATAGTAACGAGTGCTCATGATCGGTACCCTAACCATCGCCATACCTCCCTTCCTGCCAAGGACTTTTTCCACCAAGCAGAGCGTGTTTCCTCAATGCAGCGGACACCGAAAAAGTTCTCCGAATCGGCGGGAAGTGTCCCGTTGCCTCACAAATGAGGACACATGGCCCCACGATTGTTGATCTCCGATTGTGATTTTTGCGGCTGGCACCAACCTCCCACAAGGTCGCACATGTCTTCTCCGATCGCCCGGCCTTCCTTCCTTTTTCTCCATCTCGAATTCCTACCGCAACGCGGTTGCGCCCCAAAGCCCAGGGTTGGCGTACTCGCCTACCCTGGGAAATCGCCCCGCCACATTCCACAACCCCGTAGGCGGCGCAGCCGCTTTTGGAGTGCGGTGGCAGAGCGCAGCGGCGACACCGCTTTGGCTCAATCCCAAGACGCCGCAAACCTAACCCCTCCTTGCCGGAAAAACCACCCACCGGTCATTCAACTCAGCGTCAACCCGGCAGCCGCCGCAGGCCTTCACCGCCCACCCCGGCAAGCGCCTTTGGAGGCTTCCCGCGTGAATGGCCAAGCCAAAGCGGTGTGGCGGGGAGTACCCCTTCCCACCGCACTCCAAAGGTAGGCGGCGCAGCCGCTTTTGGAGTGCGGTGGCAGAGCGCAGCGGCGACACCGCTTTGGCTCAATCCCAAGACGCCGCAAACCTAACCCCTCCTTGCCGGAAAAACCACCCACC
>Ga0136639_10000363_pt1 | contig 14791 bp, 15 predicted proteins | sample AntDrymUQ8592106_2_FD_113739 | JGI IMG/M metagenome (GOLD analysis project Ga0136639, IMG submission 113739) | Polar desert sand microbial communities from Dry Valleys, Antarctica - metaG UQ859 (21.06) | ecosystem: Environmental > Terrestrial > Soil > Desert | place: Antarctica: Dry Valley...
ACCTCGCTGTTCCGAGACATCCGCATCCTCAACACCCTCGACGAGGCAGGCCACTGATGACCATCCCCGCCACGCCCCAGTCCCTGGTGGACCAGGCCGTTGCCGTGTCCACGGCCGACGACTGCATCGTGATCGTGCGTGACCACACCAGCGCCAACCTGCGCTGGGCCAACAACACGCTGACCACCAACGGCGTGATGCACGGTGTCTCGGTGACGGTGGTCTCCTTCATCCGCACCGGCGACGGCGTCGCGACCGGCTCCGTCAGCGGGAGTGCCAGCACCCAGGCCCAGGTCACGGCGCTGGTCGAGGCCGCTGACCGCGCCGCTCGGCTCTCGTCGCCGGCCGAGGACGCCGCCGACCTCGTCCGCGACCAGGTGTCCCCCGACTGGGCCGACGAGGCCGTGCCGACCGACATCCACGTCTACGATGCCTTCGCCCCGGCGCTGGGTGAGGCGTTCGGTCGCTCCGCTGCCGCCGACCGGGTGCTCTACGGTTTCGTCAACCACGAGGTCGCCACCACCTACCTCGGCTCGACCACCGGCCTACGGCTGCGGCACGTGCAGCCCACCGGCCATTACGCCTGCACCGCCAAGACCGCCGACCTGCGCGAGAGCGCCTGGGTCGGCGGCGCGACGCGCGAATTCGCCGACGTCGATGCCATGGTCATGGAGGCCACGGTCGCTCAGCGCCTCGGCTGGGGCGCCCGTCGCGTCGACCTCCCGGCCGGTCGCTACGACACGATCCTGCCGCCGACCGCGGTGGCCGACCTGATGATCGACGCCTACTGGTACGCCGGCGCGCGCGTCGCGTGGGAGGGCCAGTCGGTCTACAGCCAGCGCGGGGTCGGGACGCGGATCGGTCAGCAGATCACCTCGCCAGGCGTCCACCTCTACTCCGACCCGACGTACGACGGGCTGCAGTGCGCGCCGTTCGCGCTCGCGACGTCGTCGGGCAACGAGTCGTCGGTCTTCGACAACGGGTTGCCGCTGGAGCGCACCGACTGGATCCGCGACGGCGAGCTGGCCGCGCTGCTCCAGACCCGCCACTCCGCCGCGATGACCCAGCAGCCGGTGACCCCGGCGATCGACAACCTGGTGCTCGAGGTCGACTCCGGCGCCGGGTCGATCGAGGACCTGGTCGCCGGCACCGAGCGCGGTCTCCTGCTGACGTGCCTGTGGTACATCCGCGAGGTCGACCCGCAGTCGCTGCTCCTCACCGGCCTGACCCGCGACGGCGTCTACCTCGTGGAGGACGGCGAGATCACCGGCTCGGTCAACAACTTCCGGTTCAACGAGAGCCCGATCGACCTGCTGCGGCGGTTCTCCCATGCCTCGGCGACGGTGCCCAGCTTCAGCCGGGAGTGGGGCGACGACTACTTCTCGCGCACCGCCACCCCGGCGCTGCGCGTGCCCGACTTCAACATGTCGAGCGTCTCCCAGGCGATGTAGAACCTGGTGTCCGCACTGTGCACCTTCTTCTCGGGCAGTCGGACGGTGCAGCTCCCGGGGTAGATCCCTACGGGCGGAACGCGGTCCGGTAGAGCGGTGTGAAGATGCCGGACACGGCAGGGTTGAGGTGCAAGGGGTCCAGGTACGTCGCGGTGCCGCGCACCGTCGTACGGCACGTCGAAGGGCCGCACAGCACGGACCATGACCTCATGCTTACCTACGACGGGACGAAGGTCCCGCTCGCGTGCGCTCCGGCCCTCGCCTACGTCCTCAACGTGAGCAGGACCGACATCACCGGTGATCGACCACGCTGACCCGCGCCCGCACTCCACGGTGGGTCAGCGTGGCTCCGGCCACGCACGCAGCCTGCGTGCCACCTTCGGCCAGTGACGGAGGTAGGCCGCCGTCAGCTCGTCGGCGTGCTGTTCCTCCAGCGCGTGCAGCCGTCCGTGCACGAAGGCGCTCTCACCGGCCTGGGTAGCCTCCGCCGCGAGCCTTTCCAGCTCTGCCCGGGTGAGGACGGTGTCGTTCCTCTCACCAAGCAGCTCGGTGACCTGCTTGGCCCTACGCCGCAGACGGCGGGCATCTTTCCGCCAGATCGCCTCCACGCTCTCGCAGGCGTAGCGCAGTCGCTTGGCCGCCTTCCTCACCTCGTGCGTCGCGTGGTCGTAGGCGCCCTCCTCGCCCGGGGCGCGCCACGCATCCGCCTCCTCGTGACGACGTACCAGACGCTCGACGTCCTTGACGACGCGCGAAAGCACGACATCGTGCGCCGCTCGTTCGGCCGCCTCCGTCCACGGCGGCACGTCCTGGAGCGTCACGAGGTTCTCCACCAGGACCAGGTAGCGCTCCGACCCCAGGAGCTCGGCTGCGTGGTCTGTCATCTCCTGCTCTGCGGAGTCGTGAGCAGCAGCGAGCTGCCGACGCAACGCTGTGACGTCGGTGCGTTGCGCCTCGCGTTCCACCAGCTCTGCGAGCAGCTCGTGAGCCACCTGGGCGTCCCTGGCTCCCCCCAACGCGCCGATCAGCCATCGGAGCTCGTCACGCAGCGGCTCGGTGACCTCGCGATCGAGCAGCGGCCGGTAGGTCGCCAGGGCAGCCCGCAGGCGCCGGCCGGCAACGCGCATCTGGTGGACCCCGCTGGCACCTCCCCGTCGCGTCACGAGGTCCTGGCGCAGCAGCTCCTCGACCTGCTCCTGGAGCCACGGAAGCACGAGCAGCCGGGCCGGCCCGGTGGCCGACGGCGGCTGGCGCTCAGCTGTCGGCGTGTTCTCGAGCCGGGGGGCGAGTGCCCTCACGATCTTGCTCTGCACGGCGCTCACCGGCACCCCCGCGGACGTGATCAGCTCCTCAGCTGCCTCGAGAAGCCCGAGATCACCCGCCACGAGCTCGACCTCCCATTCTCGCCACTGCGCCGGGGCCGTGTCCGCCACGGGTGACTCGGCCCGGACGACGTCGTCGGCGATCTCGGCCAGGACCGTGCCGTTGACCCCGAGCAGACGTCGTACGGTCCGCGTGGTGGTGATGTTCGCGACCGGCTCCAGGCCCGCGGTCCGGGTGCGTCCCAGCACCAGCTCACGCAGCTCCCCCGGCGGGGCGAGCCGAGCCCGCGAGAGCGGAAGGCGCTCTTCGAGCCGGCCCACGGCAGCTGGCACCTTGAGGTGCCACCCCTCGTCCTCACCGCCCGTACGCCGTCGCAGCGAGATGCCTGCACGGGTCAGCGCCAGCCCCTGGGTGTCGAAGTAGGTTGCCTCGAGGTGCCAGGTCTGCGGCTCACTGATGCCAGCCACCCCCGGTAGACCGGTCATGTCCGGCAGCTCGGTGTCGACGTCCGGCGCGAACGTGCGCTCGACCTCCAGGTGTGTGCCCATGCGACAGGTCTATCGGATCAAGCTGGAGGCAGCGTCAGCGGTGGGGTGGCCGCCAGGCACCGGGACCGACGGGTCGTAGGGCGTGCGGGTGTAGACGAAAGTGGCGCACTCGAGGTGGGAGACCGTACGGTCGCGACGCCGGTGCACCCGCAGCCGCTCGCCCCGGTGGTAGCCCCAGGTGCCGACGATGCCGGACTCCCCGAGCTCGAAGACGTCGGTGAGCCGGTGTCGGGCCGCGCTGCGCAGGTGCAGCTGCTCGTTGTGCCAGCGCACCTCGACCGCGCTGTTGCCCCAGAACCACAGGCCCAGCAGGTCCCGCACGCCGGCGGGCACTACCTCGGTCGGCACCCACTCCTCGAGCGGCTCGAGCGCGCGCTCGCCGAGGAACAGACCCGGCACGGTGTCGGTGTCGAGCCCGGTGGTGGCCGAGGCCAGGACCACCACCCCGTCGTGGGTCGCGGGATCCACGAAGAGGCTGGACTGGAAGCCGGGCATGGAGCCCGGGTGTCCCACCAGGCGCCGACCCGGGAGCTCGGGCAGCTCGAGCAGCCAGGTACCGAGTCCGTAGGTCGCGCTCGTCGGCTGCGCCATCTCGGTCACGCTCTCCCGCGACAGCACGTCGGGATGTCCGTCGGCGAGGAACACCGCGAATGCCGACAAGTCGGCCACCGTGCTCCACAGCTGCCCCGCCGGCGCCATGGCGCCGGTGTCCGGGTGCGGCTCGGGGGTCAGGGTGCCCGCGAAGTGGTCGACGCTCCACCCCCGCGCGGCTGGCGCCGCGTCGTCGTACGACGTGTGGTGCATGCCGAGCGGTATCAGCACGCGCAACGACACGAGGTCCCACCACGTCACACCGTGCAGCCGCGCGACCGCCTCCCCGAGCAGCGCGAAGCCCACGTTGCTGTAGTGGAAGTCGCCCGGTCCGGACACGGCGCGGGACCCGTCGCTGGAGGCCACCAGCGTCGCGAAGTCGACCCCGGGCGCGCGCTCCCACCAGGGGCCGGCCGGCTCGCTCGGCAGCCCACCGGTGTGCGCGAGCAGCTGGCGCACCGTCACGTCGGGGTAGCCGCACTCGGGCAGCATCAGCCCGATGGGGTCGTCGAGTGAGAGCAGACCCTCGTCGCGCGCCTGCAGGACCACGACCGCCGTGAGCGTCTTGGTGATCGAGCCGATGCGGTAGCGGTCCTCGAGGGACCCGCCGACCGCGCCCGTCCACACGAGCTCTCCGCCCTGCAGCACACCCGCGACCACCGAGGGCAGTCGTCCGTGCGCCTGCAGGGCGGCCAGGCAGGAGTCCCAGCGTGTGCTCACTCGGCGAAGGCCTCCAGCGGCGGGCAGGAGCACTGCAGGTTGCGGTCGCCGTAGGCCTGGTCGACGCGACCGACCGGCGGCCAGTACTTGTCAGGGTCGATGCCGGTCGGGAAGACCGCGAGCTCGCGCGGGTAGGCGCGGTCCCACTCTCCCAGGAGCGCGCGCGAGGTGTGGGGCGCACCGCGCAGCGGCGAGTCCTCGGGGGTCCACTCCCCTGCCGCGACCCGATCGATCTCGCCCTTGATCGCGATCATCGCGTCGCAGAATCGGTCGATCTCAGCAAGATCCTCCGATTCGGTCGGCTCGACCATCAAGGTGCCTGCGACCGGGAACGACATCGTCGGAGAGTGGAAGCCGTAGTCGACCAGGCGCTTGGCGACGTCGTCGATGCTGACGCCGGTCTCCTTGGTGATCCCCCGGACGTCAAGGATGCACTCGTGGGCGACCAGGCCGCTGTGGCCGCGGTAGAGCACCGGGAAGTGCTCGCCGAGCCGCGCCGCGACGTAGTTGGCCGACAGCACGGCGCTGGCGGTGGCCCGCGTCAGGCCGGCGCCACCCATGAGGCGGATGTAGGCCCAGGAGATGGGCAGGATGCCCGCTGATCCATAGGGTGCGCCGCTGATCGGGCCGACGCCCGAGCGCTTGGCCTCCTCGGGGTGCATCGCGTGCGAGGGCAAGTACGGCGCCAGGTGGGCGCGCACCGCGACCGGGCCGACGCCCGGGCCGCCGCCACCGTGGGGGATGCAGAAGGTCTTGTGCAGGTTGAGGTGGGAGACGTCGCCGCCGAACTCACCGGGCTTGGCGTAGCCGAGCAGCGCGTTGAGGTTGGCCCCGTCGACGTAGACCTGGCCCCCGTGGCTGTGCACGATCTCGCAGAGCTCGCTGATGGTGTCCTCGTAGGCGCCGTGCGTCGAGGGGTAGGTCACCATGATCGCGGCGAGGTCGTCGGCGTGCTTCTCGCACTGTGCGCGCAGGTCGTCCAGGTCGACCGTGCCGTCGTCGGCTGCCTTGACGACCACGACGCGCATCCCTGCCATGACGGCGGAGGCGGCGTTGGTGCCATGGGCCGAGGAGGGGATCAGGCACACGTCGCGGCCCTCCTGGCCCCGGGCCCGGTGGTAGCCGCGGATCGCCAGCAACCCGGCGAACTCACCCTGGGATCCGGCGTTGGGCTGGATGGAGACCTTGTCATAGCCGGTGACCTCGGCCAGCCAGCCCTCGAGGTCGTCGACGAGCTGGCGATAGCCCTGGGCGTCCTCCGCCGGCACGAAGGGGTGCAGGTCGGCGAAGCCGGGCAACGAGACCGGCTCCATCTCGGTGGTGGCGTTGAGCTTCATCGTGCAGGAGCCGAGCGGGATCATCCCGCGGTCCAGGGCATAGTCGCGGGCCGAGAGCCGGCGCAGGTAGCGCAGCATCTGGGTCTCGCTGTGGTGGGCGGAGAACACCTCGTGGGTGAGGTACGACGTGGTGCGGCGCAGGTCGTCCGGCAGCGCGTCCGCGGTGGCCAGGTCGATCGCATCGAGGTCTGCGGTGACGCCGAAGGCCTTGAGCAGCCCACCCAGCGTCGCCCCGGTCGTGCACTCCGACGTGGAGATGCCGACAGTGTCTGCGTCGACGAGCCGGATCTGGATCCCCATCTGGCGCGCGGCCCGCTGCACCTCGGCGCCGCGGCCGGGCACGGTGACCGAGAGCGTGTCGAAGAACTGCTCGTGGCCGACCTCGATACCCGCGCTGCGCAGGGCCTGCGCCAGCACGGCGGCATAGCGGTGGGCGCGGGTCGCGATCGCCTTGAGGCCCTCGGGTCCGTGGTAGACGGCATACATCGAGGCGACCACGGCCAGGAGCACCTGCGCGGTGCAGATGTTGGAGGTCGCCTTGTCGCGACGGATGTGCTGCTCACGCGTCTGGAGCGCCAGCCGGTAGGCGGGGCGACCGTCGGCGTCGATGGAGACACCGACCAGTCGACCAGGCAGGTGCCGCTCGAGGCCGGCGGCGACGGCCATGAAGCCCGCGTGCGGTCCGCCGTAGAAGAGCGGCACGCCGAATCGCTGGGAGGAACCGACCACCACGTCGGCGCCGAGGGCACCGGGGGCCTCGAGCAGCGTGAGGGCCAGCAGGTCGGCCGCCACGACGGCCAGGGCGTTGCGCTCATGGGCGGCCTCGATGACCGCACGCGGGTCCACCACGCGACCGGAGGCGCCGGGATACTGCACGAGCACCCCCGACAGCTCACCGTCCGGCAGACCCTGGGTCAGGTCGGCCACCAGGACCTCGATGCCCATCGCCTCGGCGCGGGTGCGCACGACGTCGATGGTCTGCGGGAGCGCATCGGCATCGACGACGAAGGGGCCCTGCGCCTTGCGGTTGCCTCGGCGTACGAGCGTCATCGCCTCGGCGGCCGCGGTGCTCTCGTCGAGCAGGGACGCGTTGGCCGTGGGCAGGCCGGTGAGGTCGCCGATGACGGTCTGGAAGTTCAGGAGCGCCTCGAGGCGGCCCTGAGAGACCTCCGGCTGGTAGGGCGTATAGGCGGTGTACCAGCTCGGGTCCTCCAGGACGTTGCGCCGGATGACGGGCGGGGTGATCGTGGCGTGGTAGCCCAGACCGATCATCGCCTCCCCCGGTCGGTTGGCAGCCGCCAGCGTGCGCAAGGCCTTCGCGGTCGCGTGCTCGCTCAGCGCGGTGGGCAGGTCCAGCTCCACCCCGGAGCGGATCCCGCCCGGCACGGCGGCGTCCATGAGCTCGTCCAGGGAGCCGAAGCCGAGGCGTTCGAGCATCGTCTGCTCATCGCGAGGTCGCAGCCCGATGTGACGCTCGACGAACGGCGAGACGCCGTCCAGGTCGGTGAGGCTGGGGTGGTCTGACACGGTGACTCCTGCAGGATCGAGGTCGATGAAACCCATCGCCCTCCCCCTCTGTCGGACCTCCGTTGGCCCTTCAGAGTTGCCTGCTCCGCACGGTCCGGGCGCCTGAGAGGTTCCGGGGAGGAATTGCCCCTTCGGCGCTTCGTTCCCGACTGCCCCTGGATCGATGGTGCGGGCCGCCGAGCGAAGACTCTCCCGTGCGGGATCAGTCAGCGTCCTCACCCTACCAACCGCGCCCTGCTGCGGCGTGGTCCGCAGCGCACCCGGGCCTCCCCTGGTGCGCCGAAATGACGACCGGGCCGCCACCACGAGGGTGACGACCCAGCCGGAGCAGGAGCTGATGGTGCTGCGTCAGCCGGTCTGGCGGGCGGCACGACGCGCGGAGAGCTCGTCCCTGGCGGTCGTTGCCGCCTCGGAGACGCGCTCGCTGGGCAGCTCGGCCAAGGTGCCCTCGATCTCGCGCCAGACCCCGCCGATGGCGATGCCGAACACGCCTTGGCCGCCCTGCAGCAGGTCGATGACCTCGTCGTTGCTGGTGCACTCATAGACCGACGCGCCGTCCGACATCAGGGTGACGTGGGTCAGGTCGTCGGTGCCGCGCTCACGCAGGTGGGAGACGGCGGTGCGGATCTGCTGCAACGAGATGCCGGCATCGAGGAGGCGCTTGATGATCTTGAGGATCAAGATGTCACGGAAGGAGTAGAGCCGCTGCGAGCCGGAGCCTCTGGCGCCGCGCACGGTGGGCTCGATCAGGCCGGTGCGGGCCCAGTAGTCGAGCTGACGGTAGGTGATGCCGGCCGCGCTGCACGCCGTGGGACCGCGGTAGCCCTGGTCGCTGGGCAGCGACGAGACGTCGTCGCTGAAGAGCAGTCCCTGCTCCTCGGCGGTCTCGGCGGCCTCTACTGCTGCGGCGCTCGCGCCGGACTCAGGCTTCTGCTCGTTCACACGGTCCTCCGTGGGTCTACTCCGCTGGACGTAGCTCCGGGAAGACGAGCTGTGGCCGGGAGGCCACAACCACACGCGTGGAGTTACAACGAAGACACTTCAAGGTACGGCCGAAGACCTGGGTGGTCAAAGACTCCAGCGGCGTGTCGCAACCCTCAACCTCAACTTGAGGGTGAGGGGACGACCCTCACTCACTCCTTCGGGGCGTCGAAGTCCTCGGGGGTGACCTGGTCGAGGAACTCGCGGAACTTCTCGACCTCGTCCTCCTGCTCGACCGGCACGGCGAGGCCAGCCTCGTCGAGCACCTCGTCGGCGCACAGGATCTTGGTCCCGGTGCGCAGGGCGAGGGCGATGGAATCGGATGGGCGCGCGCTGACCTCGGCACCGGACTCGAAGACCAGCGTCGCGAAGAAGACCCCGTCCTTCACGTCGGTGATGCGCACCTCGGTGAGCTCGTTGCCGGTCGCCTCCAACACGTCCTTCATCAGATCGTGCGTCAGCGGTCGCGGCGGGATCACCCCCTGCTGGGCAAAGGCGATCGCTGTGGCCTCCACCGCCCCTATCCAGATCGGGAGGTAGCGCTCCCCCGTCACCTCGCGCAGCAGCACGATCGGCTGGTTCGAGGGCATCTCCACCCGGACTCCCATGACGTCTACTTCGCGCACGCCTTCACCCTACTCCGCGCACCGAACGGTGTCGGGTCCCCCCGGAAGTGCAGTGGGCTGCTCTCAACGAGATCGCAGTCCCGCCTTGACCAGCGTCGCGTGCAGCCGCACCGAGAGGGCCGCGATCTCCGAGACCACGTCATCGGCTCGAGCCCGCGCGGAGGCGTCGCGGCCACGCTTGAGCGGCGCGATCACCTGCTCCACGAGACCTACCTCGCGATCAGCGGAGGTCTTGAACGCACGCAGGTGGCGTGGCTCGAAACCGAAGTCGGCCAGCTCGCGGGCTGTCTGGGCGATGACCAGCGCGTCGGTGTCGTAGTGGCCGGTGCCCGCGCGCGGGGTGATCAGCCCGAACTGCTCGAGCTGCACCAGCAGGTCCTCGGAGATCCCGGCGATCTTGACCAGCTCACGCCGGGATAGTCGCAGGTTGTCGTGACGTGCGAACGACTCGGCGCTGGGCAGGCCATCAGCAGCCAGTGCCACCTGGGGGACGGTCGGCACCACCTCGTCGATGGGCGGCGGCTCCAGCCCACGGTCGATGGCGTCGAGGTGCTCACCGATGACCTTCAGCGGCAGGTAGTGGTCGCGCTGCATGCGCAGCACGTAGCGCAGACGCTCGACGTCCTCGTGGGCGAACTTGCGGTAGCCGGCCGGCGTCCGCTCTGGCTTGATCAGACCCTTGTCCTCGAGGAAGCGGATCTTGGGGATCGTGATCCCGGGGAAGTCAGCACGCAGCAGGTCGAGGACCTGCCCGATGTTCATCCGCGCGCGAGACCCTCCGGCAGCGCTCTCCGGCAGCGGCGAGCTCGCCACGGTCAGTGGCTCTCGTGACCCGAGAAGAAGACCAGGCGGTACTTGCCGATCTGGACCTCGTCGCCATCGTTGAGCTGCACCTTCTCGATGCGGTCGCGGTTGACGTAGGTGCCGTTCAGGCTGCCGACGTCGCTGACGGTGAAGGAGTCACCGTCGCGGTCGAAGACAGCGTGACGACGCGACACCGTCACGTCGTCGAGGAAGATCTCGCTGTCGGGGTGACGTCCGGCGTTGGTCACGTCGGCGTTCAGCAGGAACCGGCTGCCCGCGCCCGGCCCCTTCTGGACCACGAGCAGGGCGTGGCCACTGGGCAGGGCGTCCACGGCAGCGGCATCGACCGGGTTGAGCTGACGATCCGAGGTCTCCACGCGGTCACCGCCCGGGGTGCCGATCTGGATCGTCGCGGTGGACTCCCCGATCGGCTCGACCGCTCCGGTGGACGGTGCCTCGGCGGTGACCAGCTTGGTCCCGCACTGGGCACAGAAGCGTGCGTCGTCCGGGTTCTGTCTGCCACATGCGGTGCAGAACGGCATCGGTTCATCCTCCGGTCGCGTCGTCCGTCGAGCTTTCGGCCCTCGCGAACCCTCAAGGCAGGGTGGAGGTTGACGGTTGTTCCGAACCTATCAGCCGGGACGCCCGGCGCACGACCCGATCGGCACTCAGCCCTCGAGCGAGGCGACGTAGGCATCGGCCTCGAGGAGGTCGTCGAGCTGGGTGGCCTGGGACGGGACGATCTCGAAGAGCCAGCCGCCGCCGTAGGGGTCGTTGTTGACCAGCTCGGGAGTCGCGTCCAGCGACTCGTTGCGCGCCACGACCTCGCCGGAGACCGGCGCGTAGACGTCGCTGACCGACTTGGTCGACTCGAGCTCGCCGCAGGTGCTGCCGGCCTCGAGGCTGTCGCCGACCTCGGGCAAAGACACGTAGACGATGTCGCCGAGGGCGTCCTGGGCGTAGTCGGTGATGCCGACGCGGACCGATCCCTCGTGCTCGCCCGGCGTGCGCAGCCACTCGTGCTCGGCGGTGTACTTCAGGTCATCGGGATACATGGGATCTCCTCCGGTCGGTGCGCCGGGGCCGAGCGCCGGTGCGTCGCGACGAGGTTACTGCCCCGCGTCGGGCACGGCGTACTCAGGCTGGACCGGCGAGCGGATCGCCTCGATGTCGAGCGAGGTGAGCTTCTGCACCTCGAGGTCGGCGCCATCGGTCTCCAGCTTGGCCTTGGGGCCGAGCGCGAAGGACATCGCGCCCGCGAGCACGTCGGGGTCGCCGATGACGTCGATGACGTAGGGCGACTGGAGTGCGACTCCGTCGACGGAGAGGCCGCCCACGTCGTCGGTGAACGAGCTCTGGGCGATGATGCGCACCTGGCCGTTGAACTGCATGGCCTCGGCCCCGGCCGTGCGCAGCTCCTGGACGGTGTCGATCAATGACGCGACCTCGACCGTGCCGTCGAGCTCGGCGATGGTGATCCGGATGCCTGGACCGGTGACCGGGACCAGCCCGGCCAGGATGTTGAGGGTGTCGACCTCGCCCTGCGCCTGCTCGAGGGCAGCCTGGCGCCGGCTCGTGTCGGACTGGAGTTCGTCGCGGGTGCGCTGGAGGCGGATGATCTCGGACTCGGAGCGCTGCGTCGTGCCGGCGAGGCCGTTGAGGACGTCGATGAGGTCCTGCTCACGCAACGCGGAGTAGGTGTCATCCGCCCCGGTGCTGCGCACCTGCGTGACGGCCGCGAATCCCACGAGCGCGAGCAGGATGGCGACGACGACCTGGCGGCGCGAGGGCTGGAAGAGCGCTCGCAGCAGACGCTCGCGACCCGAGACAGGCTTCTCGTCAGGCATGGAAGAGGTGCCTTCGGATAGCGGCGACGTTGGAGAAGATCCGGATCCCGAGCACCACGATCACACCGGTCGAGAGCTGTCCGCCGACGCCGAGCTTGTCGCCGACGTAGACGATGCCGGCCGCGATGACGACGTTGCTGACGAAGGAGACGACGAAGACCTTGTCGTCGAAGATGCCGTCGAGGTAGGCGCGCATCCCACCGAAGACCGCGTCGAGGGCCGCGACCACGGCGATCGGCAGGTAGGGCTCGAGACCGAGCGGCACGTCGGGCTTGAGGAAGACCCCGAGGAGCACGCCCAGCACCAGGCCGAGCACGGCGATCATTTGTCCATCTCCTCAGTCTTGGGCGGGTTCTGGTCGGCGCCGCTGCCTTCCTCGGCGGACCGCAGGAAGAGGAACATCGACGGACCGGAGGGCAGGGAGACCCGGTCCTCATTCTGCATGTCGAACTCGAAACCGAAACGTGCGGAGAGGTCGTTGAACGCCAAGCCGCTGCTGGTCTCGAAGAAGTTGGCCTGCAAGGTATCCCGGTTGCCGATGGCGAGCACCGTATAGGGCGGCGCGATGCCGACGCCGTTGACCTCGATGGCAGACCCCGAACTGCGGATGGAGCTCAGGGCCGTCAGCCGTTGCCCGTTGATGGCCATCGCCTCGGTCCCGGCCGTCCAGAGTCCGTCGGCGAGCAGCGCCAGGTCCTCGTCGCGGACCACGCCGTCCTCGTTGCCGGTCGCGGCGTCCTTGACGACCACGCTGATGCCCTCCCCGCGCACCGCGACGAATCCGGCGCGCACTCGTAGCCGCCGCAGCCGCGGCGTCAGGCTGGCCTCGGCGGCGGCGATGGCGCGTGAGCGGGCCTCCCGGGCGACGTTGCCGTCCCGCAGCTGCGCGATCTGCTTCTGCAGACCGGCGACGCGATCTCGCTCGGCGTCGACGCGGGAGACGAGACTGGCCCGTCCCTCGTCATCGACCGAGGCGTTGCGCTGGGTCTGCACCGCAGCGGTGGAGGCCATGATGCCGAAGACGGTCACCACGACCGCGGCGATGCGGCGTGGGTGTCGCGGCGCCGGCGTGGCTCCGCTCCCCCGCGGGTCCTCCTGCGCGCGGCTCGCCCTGCGCTCGGCAGCGAGCAGGTAGTCCTCGTCGAGGGCTTGTTGCTGGATCAGGTCCAGGAGCGGAAGGGTGATGCGCTGCGGGACCTGGGACACCGGGTCCGTGACATCAGGCATCCTGGACCGCCGTGCGCGGCTCGGTGGTCATCAGGAGCTTGCGGACCTGCCAGGTGTAGAGGATCCCGGCCCACCAGTAGAGGCCGATCCCCCAGAAGGCGAAGGCCCACCCGAAGACCCGCGCCAGCACGGAGATCACGCCGTCACCGTCTCCCAGGAGCAGCAGCGGGAAGGCGTAGAGAAGGTTGAACGTGGCTGCCTTGCCGAGGAAGTGGACCGGAAGGGCGCTGTAGCCGCGGGTGCGCAGCAGGGGCACGAGGCCCCACATGAGCGCGTCGCGCAGGGGCAGCGAGATCGCCATCCACCACGGGATGATGTCGCGCAGGGCGAGGCCCACCACGACCGCGAGGATGTAGAGGCGATCGGCGACGGGGTCGAGTATCTGACCCAACACCGACTGCTGGTCCAGTTTGCGCGCGAGCCACCCGTCGAGGAAGTCGGTGAAGCCGGAGACCATCAGGAGCGCGAGCGCCCAGCCGTCCTCCTCGGGGCCGAGCACCAACCAGAGGAACACCGGCACCCCGGCGAGCCGGAGGGCGCTGAGGACGTTGGGCAGGGTCCAGACGCGGTCCTGACGCGTCACGAGATCCTCCACTGCCGCCTGCTTCTCGCCGATGATGAGCTGGTGCTCCGGTCCTGCGGTCACCCTATCCGTCGGCGAGTGATCCGCCGGGCAGGCGCCAGGTCAGAGGGCGTCCTCGTGGTGGGCGCCGTCGCGGATCTCGCCGACGAGCTCCTCGATGACGTCCTCGAGGGTCGCGAGCCCGATGGTGGCGCCCGTCAGGTCCACCACCCGCGCCATGTGGGCTCCCCGACGCTGGAGCGTCTCGAGGGCGTCGTGGAGCTGGTCATCGGACGTGACCGGGGCGAAGGGACGGATCCACTTGTCCTCGATCGGCTGCTCGCGGCGCAGCTCGTCGGGCTCGAGCACATCCTTGATGTGCAGGTAGCCGATGAGCTCACCGTCCTCGCTCGCGACAGGGAACCGACTGAAACCGGTGGCTGCGCAGAGCGCCTCCACGTCGGCCGGGCTGGAGCCTCGCACCACCGTCGCGAGCGTGTCTGGGGGCATGAGCACGGCGGCGACGGTCTTCTCGGTGAAGCCGAGCGCTCCGGCGAGCCGGTCGTACTCGTCGTCGGCGAGCAGACCCTCGCCGCGTGACTCCTCGACGAGAGCCGCGACCTCCTCGCGGGTGAAGGTGGAGCTGATCTCGGCCTTGGGCTCGACCTTGAGCAGGCGCAGGGTCGCGTTGGCGACCGCGTTGAGCCCGGCGATCACCGGACGCAGGATCGTCACGATGCCCATGAGGGGTGGGCCCAGCAGGATGGCGGAGCGCTCGGGACCGGCCAGTGCGATGTTCTTCGGGACCATCTCGCCGAGCACGACGTGGAGGAAGACCACGATCAGGAGCGCGAGCACGAAGGCGATCGGGTGCAGGAAGGCCTCCGGGACCCCCAGGGCGGCGAAGCCAGGTTCGAGGAGGTGGGCCACTGCAGGCTCTCCGATGGCGCCGAGGCCGAGCGAGCAGATGGTGATGCCGAGCTGGGCGCCCGCCATCATCAGCGAGACGTTCTCCATGGCGCGCAGGGTCGTCTTGGCCATCCGGGACCCGGCCTGGGCCCGCGGCTCGATCTGCGTACGTCGTGCCGAGATGATCGCGAACTCCGCGCCGACGAAGAAGGCGTTGGCCGCCAGCAGCAGCACGGCGACCAGCACCGCGGTCAGGTCGCTCATGACCGACCTCGCTCTGCAGTGCCAGCCGAGGTGCCAGCCGAGGTGCCGACCGAGGTGCCGACCGAGGTGCCGAC
>Ga0136639_10000364_pt1 | contig 14790 bp, 14 predicted proteins | sample AntDrymUQ8592106_2_FD_113739 | JGI IMG/M metagenome (GOLD analysis project Ga0136639, IMG submission 113739) | Polar desert sand microbial communities from Dry Valleys, Antarctica - metaG UQ859 (21.06) | ecosystem: Environmental > Terrestrial > Soil > Desert | place: Antarctica: Dry Valley...
ATTGCTGCGGTTAGGTCCGGCATTGTCATCGCGCCGGCTTGGATCCTGCATGAAGACCCGCACCCGGCCCTCATCGTCCACGACCTTGACCCGATGCATGTCGCGGCCATCGTATTGCACGCGTTCGGCAGACAACACTTCACCTCGCGTGTTGCGCTCGATACGGCGCACTGCATCGGAGAGGCTGCTGTTGTCGCGAGATTGGCCACGGTCTTGGCGGCTATCTTGCTGCTGCGGTGCCGCTTGCGGCCCGGCATATACGGAAATGGCCGGCAGCACCGCCAAGATGGCGATGGTCAGCAGCTTCATCGAGGGCGTGGGGCTGCAGGTCATATCTCGACTTCCGGTCTTGAGGCGGGGTGGAGCGTTCATTTTGGCTAGAGCCGGTGAATCAGCCCTGAAGTTTCCTGAACAGGACGCTCCCCCATTCATGTTCGCCATCAGTTTGTCTGCCAAGAACTCAAAATATTTCGCCTATGCAGCAGCGCAGCGAACCCCCGGCGGCTTCGATCGCATCCAGCTGGACCGTGGCCACCTCAAACCCTGCCTCGGCCAGTTGCTGGCGGTGCTCAGGTAACAGGGCGTATCCCGCTGCCGCGCTCATCCAGACCCTGTGCTGATCCAATGCGATGCAGTTGCCTACGAAGCCAGCATGTTCCCCAGGCGCGCACAGGATCGCGTGTGGCGCATACAGCGCCGCAATCGCCTCGACGACAGCCTTGTTGGCGAAGCCATCCGGACAGATCACTACTGCACGCCCGGCCAGCACCGCCAGCACCACATTGGTGTGGTATTCGCCTTCGCTCAGATCGAACATCAAGGTCGCGCGCAGGCCGAAAGCCTCGTGCATCAGGCGTGCACCGGCTTCATCGCAGCATTCCGACAACCCGCAGAAACCCAATCCGCGCGCGCGGTCAATCACCAGCGCGCCGGTCAATTCACAGGGATTTTCCTGCTTCGAAAGATCGATCTCGCGGTAGCCGAGAACGTCACCGAAGAAGTCCCGGATATCGTTGCGCGTCGCTTCGCGCTGACGCACGGGATGGCGCATTCGCCCGACCACGTAACGCCCGGCAGCGGTGCCAAACACATTGTTCGGGAACAGCGCATCGGGCGTTTCGGGGTCGCCGGCAAAACACATAGTCGGCAACACCGCCGACAGCGCGCGCTGCAAGTCGCGATGCTGCATCGATGCGCGGGCGCCGTCGAATGCGCCGGCATCGGCCATATACGCATTGTCCTGCGCGGACTGTTCGGCCAGGCGAAAACCGTCGGGCGCGACCAGAAACGCGGCGCGCGCCGTGGCCGGGCCGAAATCAGGTGCTGCAGTCCGTGCAAACGCGAGGAAGGACTCGATGTCGCGGGTCATCATGCAGCGTTCTCGATGGTTTGCTTGTTGGAATACGTCAGGGAGATTGCGCGCTCCACCAGTGACCAGTCTGCGCCCGGTTTGTGCGCACCTTCGCTGAGGACCTGGCGGAACGCGCGACCTCCGGGCTGGCTGGCGAACATGCCCAGCACGTGACGGACGATATGTTTGAGAAACACGCCCTGCGCCAGTTGCGCTTCGACATACGGCTGCATTGCGCGCATCAGGTCCACGCGCGAACGCAGCTCACCACCAAACCATTCGACGTCGAGCCGATGCAACAAATAGGGGTCGTGATAGGCGGCGCGGCCCAGCATCGCGCCATCCACGCGCGCCAGATGCGCGGTTGCTTCGATGGCATCGGCAATTCCGCCGTTGACGATCACCTGCAGCTGCGGCCGTTCGCATTTGAGCTGATATGCCCAGTCGTAGCGCAGCGGCGGCACCTCGCGGTTTTCCTTCGGGCTCAGCCCCTTGAGCCAGGCATTGCGCGCATGCACGACGAACAGCCGGCAGCCGGCGTCGGCAATCGTGTCGATGAAGGCAAGGAAGTGGTCCCACTCATGGTCGTCATCCACGCCCAACCGGCATTTCACCGTCACCGGGACGTGCCTGTCCAGCGATGCGCACGCCTCGACCATCGCCGCCACGCCCTCTGCGACAAGCGCTGGCTCCCGCATCAGGCAGGCACCGAAGCGGCCCGCCTGCACGCGGTCGGACGGGCAACCACAATTGAGGTTGATTTCGTCGAAGCCGGCCTCGGCACCAATGCGCGCGGCTTTTGCCAACAGTTCCGGATCGCTGCCACCTAGTTGCAGGGCGACCGGATGCTCAACCGGATTCATTGCCAGCAAACGCGAGCGGTCGCCGTGAATCACCGCGTTGGCATGCACCATCTCGGTGTACAGCCGTGCGTGTGGTGCCAGCAGCCGGTGGAATACGCGGCAATGCGAATCGGTCCAATCCATCATCGGGGCGACGGACAGGCGCAGTTGCTCGGCAGGAATGAGGGACGATGCAGTCATCTGGGCCGCATTGTACGGTCGCGGGCCCGGCAGTCACTCGCTGGCACGCGCACCAGTAAAGGTGCGATGCGCGACAATGCCGGTTCAACCGCAACGCCTGCCATCACCATGCCTATCGCCATCAAGAGCCGCCAGTTCCGCAAACCCCTGCCCGGTACCGACCTCGATTATTTCGATGCGCGCGCTGCTGTCGATGCGTTGCAGCCCGGCGCCTGGGACCAGCTGTCCTACACCGCCCGCGTACATGCCGAGAACCTGGTGCGCCGTGCCGAACCCGAAATGCTGGATGCCTACCTGGACCAGTTGATTGAACGCCGCCGCGACCTCGACTTCCCGTGGTTCCCGGCGCGCGTGGTCTGCCACGACATCCTTGGCCAGACCGCACTGGTCGACCTTGCCGGTTTGCGCGATGCGATCGCCGAGCAAGGCGGCGACCCGGCGCAGGTCAATCCGGTGGTGCCGGTGCAGTTGATCGTCGATCACTCGCTGGCGGTGGAATCGGCCGGCTTCGACCGCGATGCGTTCCTGAAGAACCGCGCCATCGAGAACCGCCGCAATGCCGACCGTTTCGATTTCATCGACTGGACGAAACTCGCGTTCCAGAACATCGACGTGATCCCGCCGGGCAACGGGATCATGCATCAGATCAACCTGGAACGAATGAGCCCGGTAATCGGCGTGACTGATGGCGTGGCCTATCCCGATACGTGCGTCGGCACCGACAGCCACACGCCGCACGTCGATGCGCTGGGTGTCATCGCAATCGGCGTCGGCGGGCTGGAAGCGGAAAGCGTGATGCTGGGTCGCGCCTCGTGGATGCGCCTGCCGGACATCATCGGCGTGGAACTCAGTGGCAAACCGCAGCCCGGCATCACCGCCACCGACATCGTGCTGGCGATGACCGAATTCCTGCGCGCATCGAAAGTCGTTGGCGCCTATCTGGAATTCCGTGGCGAAGGCGCCGCCGCGCTGACCCTGGGTGACCGGGCCACCATCTCCAACATGGCGCCGGAATATGGCGCGACCGCGGCGATGTTCTTCATCGACGACATGACCCTGGATTATCTGCGCCTGACGGGTCGCGAGGACGCGCAGGTCGCGCTGGTCGAAACCTACGCAAAGCAGGCCGGCCTGTGGGCCGATGCGCTCGCTGACGCCAAATACGACCGCACGCTGCATTTCGACCTATCAACGGTGGTGCGCAACATGGCTGGGCCTTCCGTTCCGCACAAGCGGGTGTCGACCAGCGAGCTTGCCAGCACCGGAATTGCAACCAATCTCGACGGCGCGCTGAAGCAGGAAGCGCAAGGACTGATGCCGGATGGTGCGGTGATCATCGCTGCCATCACCAGCTGCACCAACACCAGCAATCCGCGCAACGTGATTGCCGCTGGCCTGCTGGCGCGCAACGCGAATGCGAAGGGGCTGATCCGCAAGCCGTGGGTGAAAACTTCACTGGCGCCGGGCTCGAAAACCGTCGAGCTCTATCTGCAGGAAGCCGGTTTGTTGAGCGAACTCGAAGCACTCGGTTTCGGCATCGTCGGTTTCGCCTGCACCACGTGCAACGGCATGAGCGGCGCGCTGGATCCGGCGATCCAGCAGGAACTCATCGAGCGCGACCTTTATACGACTGCGGTGTTATCCGGCAACCGCAACTTCGACGGCCGCATCCATCCGTATGCGAAGCAGGCGTTCCTGGCCTCACCGCCACTGGTGGTCGCCTATGCCATCGCGGGCACGATTCGCTTCGACATCGAGAAGGATGTGCTCGGGCTTGACCAGGACGGAAAACCGGTCACGCTCAAGGACCTGTGGCCGAGCGATGAGGAAATCGATGCGGTGGTGAAGGCGTCGGTCAAGCCGGAACAATTCCGCCAGGTGTATGACCCGATGTTCGCGCTCCACGCCAAGGGCGCGGCAGTGAGCCCGCTGTACGACTGGCGTGAGATGAGCACCTATATCCGCCGCCCGCCGTACTGGGAAGGCGCGCTGGCCAGCGAACGCACGATGACCGGCATGCGCCCGCTGGCAGTGCTTGGCGACAACATCACCACCGACCATATGTCGCCATCCAACGCGATCATGGCCAGCAGTGCCGCTGGTGAATATTTGACCAGAATGGGCGTGCCGGAAGAAGACTTCAATTCCTACGCTACCCATCGCGGCGATCACCTCACCGCACAACGCGCGACCTTCGCAAACCCGAAACTGCTGAACGAAATGGTCCGCAATGCCGACGGCAAGGTGCGCCAAGGCTCACTTGCCCGCATCGAACCCGAGGGCGAGGTCGTGCGCATGTGGGAAGCGATTGAAACCTACATGGATCGCGCGCAGCCGCTGATCATCATTGCCGGTGCCGACTACGGCCAGGGCAGCTCGCGCGACTGGGCCGCAAAAGGCGTGAGACTGGCCGGCGTGGAAGCGATCGCCGCCGAAGGCTTCGAGCGTATCCACCGCACCAACCTGATCGGCATGGGCACGCTGCCACTGCAGTTCAAAGCGGGCACCACGCGACTTACGCTGGGCATTGATGGAAGCGAAACCTTCGATGTACTCGGCACGCCTGCCCCTGGCGCGGAGCTGACGCTTGTCATCCATCACCGCGATGGCGAACGCGTTGAGGTGCCGATGACCTGCCGGCTGGATACCGCGGAGGAGGCATCGATTTACGAAGCCGGTGGCATGCTGCAGCGGTTCGCGCAGGATTTCCTGGCCTCCAGCAAGGCCGCTTGAGTGAGCGTGCAGGCGTATCGCTGCCTGCGCGTTGAACTGCGTGACGGCGTTACACTGGTTGCGCTGAACCGCCCCGACAAGCGCAACGCACTGAGTTTCGAAATGCTGCGCGAACTGGTTGCCTGCGCACGTGCGCTGGCGCGGGACCGCGATGTGCGAGCTGCGATCATTCACGGGAATGGCGAGTGCTTCAGCGCCGGCATCGACCTCAACGACCTGAACAATCCGCGCAACCGGCTGCTCGCGCTGTGGTCGCTGCTGAAACCTGGCATGAACCTGTTCCAGCGCGCCTGCCTCATCTGGAAAGACCTGCCTTTCCCTGTGATCGCCGTGATCCACGGCCATTGCTACGGTGCCGGGATGCAGCTCGCACTGGGTGCCGATTTTCGAATCGCCCGCGCCGACGCCAAGCTGTCGATCATGGAGGCACGTTGGGGATTGGTGCCTGACATGGGTCTTTCGCGTAGTTTGCGTGGACTGGTGCGATCGGACGTGGCCAGGGAACTGGTCATGACTGCGCGCATTGTCGAAGGCGAGGAGGCGGCACGTATCGGACTGGTCACGCGGCTTGCCGATGACCCGCTATACGCCGCGCTGAAGTTGGCGCGAGAGCTGACGGAACGCTCTCCAGATGCGGTGCTGGCGGCCAAGCGCGTGCTGGAGGCCATGCACGGTTCGATCGGCAGCGGCTTGCGTGCGGAGAAGCGCTGGCAATTGCGCTTGATCCGTGGCCGCAATCTGGGCATCGCCCGTCGTCGTGCCAAGACACCCGAGTTGCCATTCCACCCGCGTCAATACGACTGAACAATGCTACCCACAACCCTGCATCGCTCCAAACATTCAAGAAGAGCCCGGCACGTTTGATGCACTTGCGTTTGCACGCTTCAAGAAGGACATGACGCCATGACCCAAGCACCTCGAATTCACTCTCCACAAATGCGTATCCCTGCCACCTACATGCGTGGCGGTACGTCGAAAGGCGTGTTCTTCCGGCTTGAAGATCTGCCTGCCGACTCGCAGCTGCCGGGCACGGCGCGCGATGCGTTGCTGATGCGCGTCATCGGCTCGCCCGATCCGTACGGCAAGCACACCGACGGCATGGGCGGGGCGACATCGTCCACCAGCAAGTGCGTGCTCATTTCAAAGTCGGATGTGGCCGATCACGACGTGGACTATATGTACGGACAGGTCAGCATCGACAGTTCGTTGGTGGACTGGAGTGGCAACTGCGGCAACCTGAGTTCTGCAGTCGGACCATTCGCGATTGCCAATGGAATGATTGATCCCACTCGCGTGCCGCATGACGGCATCTGCATTGTGCGGATCTGGCAGGCCAATATCGGCAAAACGATTGTTGCGCATGTGCCGGTGACGAATGGCGAGGTGCAGGAAACCGGCGATTTCGAACTGGATGGCGTGACTTTCCGGGCGGCGGAGATCGTGCTGGAATTCATTGATCCCGCTGACGATGGCGAGGGCGCGTTGTTCCCGACCGGCAACCTGGTCGATGACCTCGATGTACCCGGGGTGGGCATATTGAAGGCAACGATGATCAATGCCGGCATCCCGACTATTTTCGTCAATGCAGCCGACATCGGCTGCACGGGTAGCGAGTTGCAAAGCGCGATCAACGACAACCCGGATCGTCTTGCGATGTTCGAGGCGATCCGCGCGCATGGCGCGGTGCGGATGGGGCTTATTGGAGATGTATCGCAGGCGGCAACGCGCCAGCACACGCCGAAGGTCGCTTTCGTTGCGCCGCCGGCCGATTACCTTTCATCCGCCGGCAAGCAAGTAAATGCAAGTGAGATAGACCTGTGCGTACGCGCGATGTCGATGGGCAAGCTGCATCACGCGATGATGGGCACGGCGGCAGTGGCCATTGCCACGGCGGCAGCGATTCCCGGCACGCTCGTCAATCTTGCCGCTGGTAGTGGCGAGCGGGATGCAGTCTGCTTTGGCCATCCGTCCGGCACCTTGCGTGTTGGCGCTGCGGCATCGCAAGTCGATGGTCAATGGCAAGTTACCAAGGCGGTGATGTCGCGTTCCGCACGCGTATTGATGGAAGGCGCGGTGCGGGTGCCACCGTCCGATTGAAGCACTCAGACTGGACATGCAAAGCGCCCCCTCGCGGCGGGCGTTTTGCTCACCCACAGGTCGAATCACTCAGCCTTGGCCTTGTGCAGTTCATGGCGGGCCTGATCGAAACCCTGTGTCGGCACGAAGTCATTTTCGCGACTGCTGAGTTGCCGCCACTGTTCCAGGATGGCTTCGGCAGTGGCCGCTTCGCCCAGATGAATGCCTTGGGTCAGGGCGATATAGGCCAGCTCGAAACCACCCGCGCCTGCACTGAGAATGGCGCGATTGGGCGCTTGTTCGGACACCAATGCCAGCACGGCCGGACTCACTAGTTCCGGCTTGAATTTCGCCAACTGTTCGGGTGGCAGAATGCCTTCCATCATCTGCGTTGCGCCCGTGGGTGCAAGGCAGTTGACGCGGATGTCGTGCTTGCCACCCTCAATACCCAACGTCTGCATCAAACCCACCAACCCCATCTTCGCGGCAGCGTAATTGGCCTGGCCGAAGTTGCCATACAAGCCACTGCAAGATGTGGTCATGACGATACGGCCGTAGTTTTGCGCACGCATCGCATTCCACACGGCCTTGCTGCAGTTGGCGGAGCCCATCAGGTGCACATCGACCACAAGCCGAAAATCAGCCAGACACATATTGGCGAAACTCTTGTCGCGCAGGATGCCGGCGTTGTTGACCAGGATGTCGATGCGGCCCCAGTCGGCAAGCACTTCATCGGCCATCGCCTGCACCGCTTCGGCATCGGCCACCGAGCACTTGGCCGCGCGTGCCTGGCCGCCGGCTGCAACAATTTCCGCGACCACCGCATCGGCTGCATCACCAAGATCGTTGACCACCAGATTGGCACCACGTTCCGCCAGCAGCAGCGCATGCGAGCGCCCCAAGCCGCCGCCCGCACCCGTGACGATCGCCACGCGCCCTGTCAAATCAATCACTCGCATCTCCCGATTTCAAATCAAATTCCGGCCCACCGGGCCGACGGCGAGCCTAGCGCAGGTGGATGATCGCGGCCATCGCGGCGTCACGGTCATTGTCATCAAACTGCGTAATGTTGAACCGCTCGACGGTCCCGGCGTCCAAGCAGCGTCCATTGACGCTGAACCCATCCGGATGGCTGCGCGGCACGTAAAAACTCTTGATTCCGCAATGCCGGCAGAACAGGTGTTTGGCCGCGCCGGTATTGAAGGTGTAATCGACCAGGTCACCAGCGCCGGACAGCAAGCGGAAGCGTGAGGCCGGCACGATCAAGTGCAGGAAGCCGGTCATCGTGCAGATCGAGCAGTTGCACTCCAGCACTTCGGGCCTGGTGGACGCGTGCACTTCGAAACGCACGCGGCGGCAATGGCAGCCGCCGTGATGCACGATGAATTGTTCGGAAGATGATTGCGACATCGGCAAAGTTTAGCGGGGATATGCCTCGGCGAAACCCCGTCGCAAATCAGTGCTCAGTGGGTCCTGTCAAAACGCGCCGGTTCCAGCACATCCCCTTCGACTGCTGGAATGCGTTGGCCTTGCGTGCCCCGCGCCTGCAGGTAGCCGTCTTCGCTACGTGCATAGACACGTTCACCGCCGTGGCTGGAACGAAGCCGAAGCAGTTCGCCATCCGCGCTCCATGCGCCCTCATCTTCGAAACGGCGCTCGTGATCCTGGCCGTAGTAAACCTCAACCATCCGATAGCGTCGTGTTTTGCCGGCTTGCTCCAGCCGCAACCAGGACTCGATGCCGTCGCAGTCCACGCAATCGCGTTCGCCGCTGAATTCCATGCCATTGGTCAGTATGCGTGCGCTTGAACTGGATTTTGCTTGTGCGGCAGGCGGTTTGCCATCATCGCAACCAATCAGCGAGAGCGCGGCAAAGACAGCAAGGGCGCGAATCATGAACATGCGTGGATTGTGACCCACCCAGGCTTCGCGCACACGGACGAACGGCGCCTCATGGGCGCCGTTCGTCACTTTTTGCCAGTGCTGCCCCTGGGAAGGACTTCAGCACTGGAGCAACGCGCATTCAGCTATTCAAGGCGCACCTGTTCAATGCGTAAACCGCATCCGCCAATTGTGCGATGCCGGCAATACTCCGCATGCGTTCGATGCCGACACCCACCTTGCCTTCGGCCTCATGGGCCCAGGTCACGTGGTACGGCACGTGCACGCCCCAACCGCCAAGTTCAAGGACCGGCGCGATATCGGAGCGCAGCGAATTTCCAACCATCAGGAACTGCGTCGGGTCGACGTCGAATTCTCGCAGCACGCGTGCATAGGTTGCCGGATCTTTCTCACTGACGATCTCGATGCGCCCAAACAAGTGAGCCAAGCCACTGTCGCGCACCTTCGCCTCCTGGTGGAACAGGTCGCCCTTGGTAATCAGCACCACCGGGAACTCGGTCGCGATCGCTGCAACGGCCTCACGCACGTCGGGCAACACCTCGACCGGATGCCGCAGCAGCTCCTTCCCAAGTTGCACGATGCGGTGGATGTCGGATGCGGTGATTCGTGCCTCGGTAATCTCGACGGCCGCTTCGACCATCGACAACGTCATCCCCTTCACGCCGTAACCGAAGATGGCGAGATTGCGCGATTCGTACTCGTACAACTGCTTGGCGATGTCGGCCAAGTCTACGTAGGCTGAGATGATGCGCTCGAATCGGGCTTGGGCATCATCGAAATAATCCTGGCTGCGCCATAGCGTGTCATCGGCATCGAAGCCGACAAGTGCGATTCCGTCATTTTTCAGTGCGCCCATGTCCATCGCACCAGTGTAAAACGCTGCCGGCATGTGCCACAAAGATGTCGACAAAGATCAGCTGAAATTATGCGGACTGCGCCCTGAAAAAACTGGGCGGTTTGCGCCGCCCTGGGCGCCACAGCCCGTTGATATTGTCTGCTCTGAGTTGGGCATGTCACTTGTCGTTGGTTTCAGACTATTCGCGTTTGCAGGTCAACTACCTTGCTGGTTGGGCTGCTGTTTTGCGCCATTGGAAGCCAGCCAGTTTTCGTACTCGTCTTGGGTCAGCTCGCCATCAGCATCGGCCTTTGCTTCTCCGCTCACACCCTACGGATCACGAATGAATCCGAATATCTGCGCAGCCTGAACGTCAAGATCTGTTTAACGACTGGCGGGAAGAGTCACGTTAGACCGCAGCATCCGCCGTATTCATTGCGCAGGGCGTAGCGGCGGGTCCAGCGGCTTCAATCCCATCGCTGCACGATAGCGAGCGTGCAGGATTTTGACTTTCGCCACGTACTCGCGGGTTTCTGCATAGGGCGGCGGGCCACCATATTTTTTCACGGTGCCAACCCCTGCGTTGTAGGCCGCCACTGCAAGTCCGACATCACCCTTGTAACGTCGCAACAGGTCGCGCAACAGGGTCGCGCCGGCATCTATCGACTGTTTCGGCGAGAACGGATCGCTGACCCCATAGTCCTGTTGCACCGCAGGCATCAACTGCATGATTCCCTGGGCCCCCTTCGGCGAAACCGCAGTGGCATCAAAGCCGCTCTCAGCATGGGCAATCGCCCGCAACAGTGCATCGTCCAGCTTGCGCACCCTGGCCGCGTTGCGAAATTCATTTGCATGCACGTTGAGCCTGGGCTTGCCCAAGGCCCCCAAGCCAACGTGTGCGGGTGAGGCTGCTGGCGTGGCCACGGTGAAGGCGAGGAACTTGCGCGCACCGGGAAGTTTGCGGGTGCCGTAGACCAGCGTGCCGTCCTGTTCGCGCTCATAGAGCGTGCCACTGAACACGCCAAAAGCGCCCCACAGATTGGGGACCTTTCCGGCATCATCCTCTACGGTCTTCGCCTCGCAACGGCTACCAGGCTCGGGGGCAGTGGACAGGCTCACGGTGCCATCGCGCACACAGCGGTAGACCGTGCGCGCATCTGCCGTCCCCGTGCACACGACCCCCATGATGATCGCGAGGATCAAGACGCGGCGCGACATGGCGTGAATTGAGTGCACGTTGATACGCATGATGCCGCTACATCGCGCCACGTGTCGTGACCAGCCGCATGAACGCGGTCCACGTCATCATGATTGCCGTCATCGACATCAAGGCGGATCAGGCAGGCTTGCCCATGAAATCCATCTTGCCTAGCGCGACCCCGGACTGACGCAGGATCGCGTAGGTAGTGGTGCTGTGGAAGAACAGGTTGGGCAGCACGAACTGCAGCAGGAAATCCTGCCCGCTGAAACGCAATTCAACGTCGTCGCGCATCTTCAGCACGATCTCGCGGGATTCGCTGCCGTCAATCCGGTCGACAGCGTATGAGCTGGCGTTGTCGCAAGCGCGGTCGATACGAGCGTAAAGACCGGCGAAATCGGTTTCGTCATCGGCCACGGATTCCGGCTCGATACCGGCAAGTCGTGCGCACCCGCGCATCGCCATGTCACAGGCGATCTGCACCTGTCGCACCAGCGGCAGCATGTCAGCAGTCAGGCGCGCCTGCACCAACAGCTCAGGATCGAAGCCACGCTCGGTCGCGTGCGCTTCGCCCAACGCAAGGACGTGTTTGAGGTTGGACAGCGCGCGAGTGAACACGGGCACGGAAGCCTGATGCATGGAAAGCGTCATGGTGATCCTGGGAAGCCGGGGAAAAGTGAAGTCTATTCCGTGTCGCGTGATGCCGGGCCGATGTGCGGTTGTCTGCTGGTAAGCGCAGGAATACTGCCGCGCCATCGCAGACTGCATTGGTCTTCTGAGCAACAGGCCCGCCTCCGCACCCGGCACACACCGTCACTTCATTCCTACCTCACCTAGGCTCGCCACACTGCGGGCATGTCAACGCAAACACCCGCCCCTTCAATACGATGGCTGCGCAGCATTATTGTGGTCGTCATACTTGCAGTGGGAGGATGCTGGCTCTGGCAAAGCGACCTCGGCCAGCAGCTGCGGCTGGCATGGTGGCTTCAACGCCAGCCATCGCCGACGTCGCTGCCTGTGCCGGTGGAGGGTGTCCGCGCCCGCCGGATCGCAGATACCTGGGGCGGACCGCGCAATGGCGGGCGTCAGCACCAGGGCGTGGATATCTTCGCCAAACGCGGCACCCCAGTGCGCAGCACGACACCGGGGATTGTGTTGCGCGTCGCTGAGTTCGGCATTGGCGGCAAGCACGTCTGGGTACTGGGACCCGCGGGCGATCGCCATTACTACGCGCATCTGGATGGATGGGCTCCCGGCCTTGTGCGCGGCACGGGCGTTGCTACGGGATCACCACTGGGGTTTGTCGGTGACACTGGCAATGCGAAAGGCACCCCGCCTCACTTGCATTACGGACTCTACGGCACAGGCGGTGCACGAAACCCGTGGCCGCTGTTGCAGGCGAACCTCGGGTTTCGCGGTGGCGATAGGGCTGGCGAAGTCACACCTCACACAAAACCTGCCGGCGGCTGAACTCAGGCAGTGAGCTGATACATAGCTGCATCCGTATTTCGGCAAACCGCGTACGCCTCGCTGTCACCCGGTACAAACGCCTCGGTACGTACAACACACTCTAACCAACGGAGATTCTCCATGAATGCCATGCTTCCTATCGCTATTGCTACCGCCCTTGTCTTGTCTGCCTGTAGTGCCTCCGAGGAGCCCGCGCCAGCTGCAATGCCTGAAGCCCCCGCGGCAACGGTAGACGCGATGCCTGCGTCACCGCCTGAACCCGAGATGGCTGCCATGCCTGAAAACCCGATGGTTGGTGGCGCCGCAATGAACGCCACCGACAACATCGTCGCCAATGCATCAGCCGCACCGAACCTCAGCACGCTGGTAGCCGCCGTCAAGGCAGCAGACTTGGTGGCGACGCTGCAGGGCGCTGGCCCGTTCACCGTTTTCGCACCCACCAATGATGCATTTGCCAAGCTGCCTGCGGGCGCCGTGGACGGCCTGCTGAAGCCGGAAATGAAGGCTGACCTGGCCGGCGTGCTGACCTACCACGTGGTGTCCGGCAACGTGGACGCCGCGAGCCTGCTCCAGCAGATCGAAGCTGGTGGTGGTACCGCCAACCTGACCACCGTGCAGGGCGCCACCCTGAAGGCGATGTCGGATGGCGCCGGCGGCGTCATGCTGCACGACACCAAGGGCGGTATGGCCAAGGTCACCACCGCCGATGTGCGCCAAAGCAATGGCGTCGTGCACGTCATCGACACTGTGTTGATGCCGAAGTAATTCTGGCAAACAATGAAATGAAAACGGGCAGCTTCGGCTGCCCGTTTTCATGTTGGAAGGGCTGAAACGATTGGCTCTATATCGATACTCGCCCGGCGCGGCTCATGAGATGACTCAATCATTCGTAGCGACTGACAGTCGTTTTTGCAGGTCGTCGCGCATGGTCACGATCTCGGTCGCAAGCTGTTGGCGTGCGGCCATGCCTTCGCGATGGATCTGGCGGACCTCCTCGACGGTGCTGATCAATGTCTCGTTGACGCTGCGCAAGGTGTCGAGATCGACGATCGAACGCTGATTGGCCTTGGCCGCGCCGACGGCAGTGGAATGCACTAACTCCGCGTTCTTGCGCATCAACTCGTTGCTGGCATCGTCGATCGCGTTGGCAAGATCGACCGCATTGCGCTGGTCGGCAAGTGACAGCTGGATCGCGAACTGATTGCGCCACATGGGAATCGTGACGTCGCGAACCGCGCTGAATTTCTCGATCAGCTGGATGGCGTTGGCCTGGATCAGCCGGATCATCGGCAAGGTCTGTTCGGCCACATGCTGCAGCACTTGCAGGTCGGAGACGCGCTTATCGATCAGGCGCAAAGCGGTGTCCAGTTCGGCGCGGCGTGTGCGCGATACCGGATCTTCCTGGCCCTGCAGCGTCACCAGTTCCTGCTGCAACTCAGCCATGCGCACGCGTCCTGCGGCGACATGGATGCCCAGCCCATGGCGCTCCTCCAGCACGATGCCATGCATCTGGTCGTATTCGCGCACGCGCTGCTGCTGGGTGGTCTGGGTCTTGCCGACATCGACCATCAACTGGTCGATCTGCTTGTTGGTCGTGCTGTAACGCTGCACCAGTTCGCCTTTTTTGGCCTTCATCTTGTCGATCAGCGGACCGAGAATCGGCAGGCTGGAACGCTCGTTGAAAGCACCCAGATTCAGGCTGCGCGCGATGCGCACCACTTCGCCCAGCTTGTCTCCGCTGCTGTCCAAGTCGGCATTGCGCACCTTGTCCAGCAACTGCGTGCTGAATGTGGTGGTGCGTCCGGTCGCCTCGCGGCCGTATGTGTGCAGATTGCCGGGGCTGATGTCCTGCAGCGCCTTGGCGGCCTCCATGATCGGGGCTATGTCGTCATTGGTCAGCCCCAATCCTCTGAGAGCCGGTGCGCTCAGCACGGCAGGCATCAGGGTCTGGGTGTTGTCCTGGGTCGGTTCGGTCATGGGGTTGTCCTTATCGGGGCGTGGAATCTTCGTGCCTGGCACTGGCTACGTTAACGTGTTCGAGGCCGTGCAAGGCATCCAAAGATTGTGTCGCAGCCGCAAACGCGGCCTGTTCGGTCAGGCCGGCCTGCAGCATGCGCTGCTGGTCCAGCAGCAATTCGACGCGCGGCAACATCTGCTGGACACGCTGGATCAGGTCGCGATGG
>Ga0136639_10000365_pt1 | contig 14789 bp, 11 predicted proteins | sample AntDrymUQ8592106_2_FD_113739 | JGI IMG/M metagenome (GOLD analysis project Ga0136639, IMG submission 113739) | Polar desert sand microbial communities from Dry Valleys, Antarctica - metaG UQ859 (21.06) | ecosystem: Environmental > Terrestrial > Soil > Desert | place: Antarctica: Dry Valley...
TATTTCGTCTGGTCGTCCCACGAGCTCGACAGCAGCCCGGCGGACTCCCCTTGGAAGCCGACCTCGGTGCGCTCCCCGATCCCGAACGCCCGGAAGTAGTCGTAGCGCATCTTGCTCGGCAGGCGCACCGCGAGCTGGGAGATTCCGACGTTGGACGACTGCTGGATGACTCCCGCGAGGGTGAGCTGAAGCTCGGGGTGGAACACGGCGTCACGGATTGCGCTTCCCTCGGGCGAGATCCACCGATAAGGCACGGTGACCTCGGTGCTCGGGTCGGCCGCGCCCTGATCGAGCAGCATTGCCGCGGTCATCGGCTTGAAGGTCGACCCCGGCTCGTAGGGGGTGCTGAACGCGAGCGAGCCCATGTTGTTGGGCGAACTGCCGCCGACATTGTTGGGGTCGACGGAGGGGTAGTCGGCCAGGGCGAGCAGGCGTCCGGTCTTGACCTCGGTGACCGAAGCTGTTGCGGATTCCGCGCCGAGCGAGAGCGCCTGCTCGGCGATCATCTGCTGCACCGTCCACTGCAGGTCGTGGTCGATTGTGGTGGTGATCGTGCCGCCGTCGATCGGCTCCTGCTCGGTGACGGTGCTGCCGGGGAGGCGGATGCCATCGGCGCCGCGCTCGTACGTGGACGAGCCGTTCGTGCTTGCGAGGCACTCGTTCTCGGTGAACTCGAAGCCGTTCTGCGGTCCCTCGGTTCCGACGAACCCCACAAGGTTGCCCGCTACGGACCCGTCGGGGTAGATGCGGGCGGGGCGCTGTTCGAAGTAGATGGCGGGGATGCCGAGATCGCGCACGGCTCGCATCTGCTCGGTGCTCACCTTCTGGGCGACGTATTCGAAGTCCGATTCCGGGTCCTCGGTGAAGACGGCGAGTACCTCGTTCTGGGTCTGCCCGGTGATTTCTGCGATCTCCGCCGCCGCCTGCGCCAAGGTGACCGTGACCTTGTCCTCGCCGCTGCCGCGGGTGAAAGACGCCGGGTTCTTCGGCATCGTCTTGGGCGACACGGTGATGTCGAACCGCATGACACTGCCGGCGAGCACGGCGCCGTCGCGGTCGACGATGTCACCCCGTGCGGCATAGGTCGTGACGGCGATTGCGTGCTTATTCAGCGACTGCGTGTTGAGCTCCTCGGCGCGGACGAGCTGGATGTCGACGAGTCGCACGACAAAGACGCCGAACACGGCGATCATCGCGATCAGCGCCAGCGCAAGGCGGCGCCGGGTCATCCGGGGTGTGTTCACGATTCGTGTCCCCCCGTGAAGTGTTGTGGTGAAGCCAACCCCTGGTCGATCAGTGGGTGTTGGGCGATGGGATCGCCGCTGGCTGCTTCGACGGTATCGAGACCGGACCGTCTGGCGCGGCAGGCGCGCCAGCAACGCTCGCCTCGACCGGAATGAGATCGGGCGAAACGAGGGCCGCCTGAACGGCATCCCCCGACAGCGGGACCCCGGTGAGCAGGCGGTTGGGGATGAGGGGGCCGCCGTCGGGCGCCGTGATCAGGGCCGAGGATTCGCTAGCCGCCACCGGGGCGCCGAGCACGACGGAGTCGGCGAGGCGAAGGTAGGCGGTGCTCTCGCTCGCGACCATGCCCATCTCCTGCGCCTCGGCGGCGAGGTGCTGCGGCGCGCCGAGAACCTGGAGAGTTTCCACGAGCACCTGCTGGTCGCGCGCGAGTTCGCTGTGCTCGCGCTGCAGCGATGAGATCTCGTAGGCCCCGTCGGAGGTCGCGATGGTCAGCAGCAGCTGAGCCGAGAGGATTACGAAGAGGCCGCCGACCGTCACAATCGCGGCGAGAAGGCGGGGGCGTGCGCTGCGCTGGCTGCGGGAGGCGACGATCTCGATGTGACGGTGTGCGTCGTCACGGGTGGGCCTGGGTGAGCGCGCCGGGGGCGCGATCGGGACTGCGCTCATGCTGCCCTCCTGATTCTGGTCGCCGCGCGAAGGCGCACGGGGGTGGCTCTGGGGTTGGCGAACTTTTCGTCATCGCCGGCCAACTCGGCACCGCGGACGAGGAGGGAGAATTCCGGGCGGTGCTCGGGCAGCTCCACGGGGAGTCCGGCCGGGGCTGAGGAGGTGGACCGGGCCGCGAGGGCGCGCTTGACGATTCGGTCCTCGAGCGACTGGTAGGCGAGCACGACGATGCGGCCGTCGATCGCGAGCACCTCGAGTGCGGCGGGGATCGCCCGCTCGAGCACAGCGAGCTCCTGGTTCACCTCGATACGCAGGGCCTGGAAGACCCGCTTCGCGGGGTGCCCCTTGCGCTGGATTGCGACGGGGGTCGCCGCGGTGATGATCTCGACGAGGTCGGCCGAGCGCACGAGGGGACGGCTGGCGCGTCGCTCGACGATCTTCTGCGCGTATCGGGGGGCGAGCCGCTCCTCCCCGTAGTCCCGGAAGATGCGGCGCAGGTCGGCCTCGCTGTACTCGGCGAGCACCCGCTCGGCGGTCAACGCCGAGGTCGCGTCCATTCGCATGTCGAGCGGCGCATCTTTTGAGTAGGAGAAACCGCGCTCGACCCGGTCGAGCTGGAGGGAGGAGACGCCGAGGTCGAACAGGATGCCGGTGGCCTCTGGGATGCCGAGCGAGTGCAGGGCATCACCGATCTCGTCGTAGACGGTGTGCACCAGGTGAACCCGCGCACCGAACGGGGCGAGGCGCCGGCCTGCGATCTCGAGCGCATCCGGGTCCCTGTCGAGCCCGACGAAGGTGAGCTCCGGGAAGCGGCGAAGGAACGCCTCGGCGTGTCCGGCCATGCCGAGGGTCGCATCGACGAGCACGGCGCCGGGTCCTTCCAGGGCAGGGGCGAGCAACTCGACCGTGCGGTCGAGCATGACGGGGGTGTGGATCTGGCTGTCGGTCATGGCATCGGCACCTGCTCCTTGATCCTGATTCCCCTCCGGTCCGACCTGCCACTGGGGAAGTGTGGCAGGGCTGACATCGGCTGGGAGTCAGAAACAAAGCGCTAGAAGAGTCCGGGGATCACCTCCTCCGTGGTGTCGGCGAAGCCGGCTTCTTGCTCGGCGTAGTAGGCCTCCCAGGCGGCCGTGTCCCAGATCTCGGCACGGTTTCCCGCCCCGATGACGGTCACGTCGCGGTCGAGTCCTGCATAGGCGCGAAGCTGTGCGGGGATCGTCACGCGGTGCTGCTTGTCCGGCACCTCGGCGTTCGCGCCGGAGAGAAAAAGTCGCAGGTAGTCGCGCCCCTGCTTGCTCGTAATGGGGGCCTGTCGGATGCGCTCGTGCATCTCCTCGAAGTCCTTCGTGGCGAAGACGTATAGGCACCGCTCCTGGCCGCGGGTCACGACGATGCCCGATTCCAGCTCGTCACGAAACTTCGCGGGAAGGATGAGGCGGCCCTTTTCGTCGAGCCGAGGTGCGTAGGTACCAAGAAACATACGCACTCACCCCCTCGATCTCCGGCCCTGCCCAGGTTCCCCCACTTTACTCCACCTCCATCCACAAATCAACGAGATCTCCCCTTTCTGGGGTGATTTTGCCTCCAATTCCCCACCATTCCGGCTCACGTGCCGGTGGAGGAAAAATGCTGGCAATCGACCGTGCGTGGGGCGGCCGTGGGGCGGCGAGGCGAAAAGGGCACAAAAAAAGAGCCAGCGTGAGGGCTGGCTCTATTTTTGCGGTGGAGAGTGGAGGAGTTATCCCCGGTCGTCCCGGCCGTCCTGGCGCTTGTCCCAGCGCTCGTTGATGCGGTCCATGAATCCGCCTCGGGCGGGACCCGCCGTTGACTTGGCGGATGCGCTGGCACGCTCGTCGGCGCTTGGCTCTTCCGGCGGACCGGACCGGCGAGGCGGCGAGATCGCGAGCAGGGCCCCCCCGAACATCACGATGAATCCGGCGACGCCCACAAGCGGCTGGGCGATCACGACGCCCGTCACGATGATCCCGACGCCGAGAATGGCGATCAGAATTCCGACGACGATTATCGTGTAGTTCGGCTTGCCCCGTCGGGTTCCGACGGTGGCTATGAAATCTGCATCGTTGTGATAGAGATTTCTCTCCATCTCCTCGAGCATGCGTTGTTCGTGTTCTGACAGTGGCATCGTTTCTCCCCTCACGCTCGAGATCGACGCAAATTAGATTCCAAGTCTATGTGCCCCCGGGTGGCTAGGCTAGGCGCGTGGCTGAGAGTACGCGGTTAGTTGACCTTGTCCAGGCTGACATCGATCGCTTTCTCGACGAACGCGAACCGATGCTCTCGGGGATCGCCCCCGACCTGGTGCCGTTCATCGACTTCTCGCGCGAGTTTCTGCGGGGAGGCAAACGGTTCAGGGCACTGTTTTGCTATTGGGGCTGGCAGGCGACGAGCGGACACGCTCCCGGCTTCGACCCCATGTCGAGCGAGACGGCACCGAGCGACCTTGCGTCGGTCGTGCTCGCCGCGAGCGCGCTCGAGGTGTTCCACGCCGCCGCCCTGGTCCACGACGACATCATGGACAATTCGGACACCCGCCGCGGCCGCCCGTCCGCCCACAAGCGCTTCGAATCGATGCACACGGAGGGGCACTGGATCGGCAGCGCCTCGACCTTCGGGGCATCCGCCGCACTCCTGCTCGGCGACCTTCTCCTCAGCTGGAGCGATGAGCTATTCGAATCGGGTACGAGCTGCCTCCCGTCCCGGACTGCGGCCATCGCGGCACGGGCCGAGTTCAACCGCATGCGCACCGACGTCACTGCCGGACAGTTCCTGGACATTCTCGACGAGCGTGCTTGGCAGAGTTTCCCCGAACCCGAGCTGCTCGGGCGCGCGCACCGGGTCATCGTCTACAAGTCGGCGAAGTACTCCATCGAGGCACCGCTCGCGATCGGGGCGGCCCTGGCGGGCGCCAGCGCGGAGCAGATCAGCGCCCTGCGCCACTTCGGACTGCCGCTCGGTATCGCCTACCAGCTGCGCGATGACCTGTTGGGAGTGTTCGGCGACCCCGACATCACCGGCAAGCCTGCCGGCGACGACCTTCGCGAGGGTAAGCGCACGGTGCTCATCGCGCTCGCACGCGCGGCGATGCCGGCGGGCTCCCGCAGGACGCTCGACGAACTGCTCGGCGACGAAGACCTGGGCGAGCAGCAAGTACTGATGCTGCAGGCGTCGATCAGGGACAGCGGCGCGGTCGAGAAGGTCGAAAGGATCATTGCACACAACGTCACGCTGGCTCTGTCGGCGATCATCGACGCGCCCATCAGCGCTGCCGCCCGCGCCCAACTCGAGAGCCTCGCCGACACGGCCACCCGCCGGATCGCCTGACGCCGGGATCCGCCCTTAGTTAGAAGGCCACGGGTTAGAAGGCCACGGGTTAGAAGGCCAGCGCCTGGGCGACCCTCCGCACCTCGGCCTTGCGGCCGGCGCGCAGCGCCTCGATCGGGGATGTGCGCAGGCTGTCATCCATGCTCAGCAGCCAGCGCATGGCCTCATCGTCGTTGAACCCGCTGTCGGCGAGCAGCACGAGGGTGCCCTTCAATTCGCTGAGAGGCTCGCCGTCGCGGATAAAAGACGCGGGCACCTTGAGCACGCCGTCGACCCGGATGGCGAGAATGGCACGGTCCTCGATGAGGCGGCGCACTCTACTCACCCCGATGCCGAGCAGCTCAACGAGGTCGGGGACGGTCAACCAGCGGGTTTCAGGAACGGTACTCACCAGCCCAGCCTGCCAGAGCGGACGACCGTGCGGGTACGGACCGATCGTTTCGGGCAGGATAACTCAAATAACATCTGCAACTCTGATTGACATGAATATGCATCTGTGCCAGCTTTGAGAAACTGTTTACGATCCGGGTGGGCGTCGGGCAGCAAGCATCGGGCGGGATCATGTGGCCGGGACGCGGCCGAGAACACAACGGGGATCAGTAATGACCAACGCATCACAGAACGACGCTGCGCGTGCATCGCGCAGGCAGCGCGGGGCAATCAAGGCGGGCCTGCTCAATGCGGGTCGCACCAAGACCGCAATGATCAGGAAGGGCTTGTTCAACACGATACCCATAGTGCTCGCCGGCTCGATGGCTATGAGCATGAACTTTCCCACCCCTGCGGCATCCGTGGAGGCGAAGCAACCTGGCACAGACCGGACGACCCCGAGCGAGCTGGGCAAAAACATCCGCGAGGCCCTCGCAGCTGCGCACACGGCCGCTCTCGAGGAGGCCACGAGCGCCGGGGTCGTCACGACTGCCGCCGCCCCGGCCAGCTACACGGTCGTCGCAGGCGACTCGATCAGCGGTATCGCGGGTCGCTTCGGCATCGCCACCGCGTCGGTGCTTGCGCTGAACGGACTCGGCTGGAAGTCGGTCATCTTCCCCGGCCAGGTCATCAAGCTCACGAGCGCGACGGTCACTCCGATCAAGGCGCCGATAGCACCAACGGCTAATCCGGGCCGCTATAAGGTCGTGTCGGGCGACACCATCAGCAAGATCGCCGCGAAGTTCGGCGTAACCATGCAGGCGGTGCTCACCGCGAACGGCCTCGGCTGGTCGAGCCTCATCTACGCCGGCAGTACCCTTGCGATCCCGGGATCATCCGCCACTGCCGCAGTGAAGCAGACGCCGATCGTTCCCGTGGCTGCCGTCAAGCCCGCCGCACCGACCCCGGCTCCCGCCCCCGCCAAGTCGGGCACCCACGTCATCAAGGACGGCGACACCATCGGCAAGGTCGCCGCGAAGTACGGCGTCAGCACGCAGGCCATGCTCACGGCGAACGGCCTCAGCTGGTCAAGCGTGATCTACACCGGTCGCATTCTGTCGATCCCGGGAACCTCGGCTCCCGCCGCGGTGAAGCAGGTACCCATCGTGCCCGCGGTCTCGATCACTCCGATTACCGCGAACCCCGGCACGCACGTCATCGCATCCGGTGAGACGCTCTCGAGCATCGCGACGAAGTACTCGGTGAGCGTCCAGGGCATCCTCAATGCGAATGGCCTCACCTGGTCGAGCATCATTTACGGCGGACGCAGCCTCGTGATTCCGGGCGCCGCGCCCGCGAGCAGCAGCAGCAGCAGCAGCGGAACACGCGTCACCCCGCTCGACGCGCCAATGACCGAGAACGCGAAAATCATCATCGGCGTGGGTACGTCACTCGGCGTAAGCGATTACGGCATCGTGATCGCCCTCGCGACCGCCATGCAGGAGTCGACCCTGCGCAACCTCAACTACGGGGACCGCGACTCGCTCGGCCTCTTCCAGCAGCGCCCGAGCACCGGGTGGGGCACCCCCACCCAGGTCACGGACCGGGTGTACTCCAGCAGGCTCTTCTTCGGCGGGTCCACCGCGCCGAACCGCGGCATCACCCGCGGCCTGCTCGACATCCCGGGATGGCAGTCGATGACCGTCACGCAGGCGGCTCAGGCTGTGCAGATCTCCGCCTACCCGGATGCCTACGCCAAGTGGGAAGCGTCGGCCTGGGCCTGGCTCGGCCAACTCCGCTGAGACGCGACTTCGCGGTGTTTTGGCGGCTCGATCGGGCCCGTCGTGCCTAGACTCGATCAGTGACCACGAACAGCACCGACCCGATGATTGGGCGTCTTATCGACGGCCGTTATCAGGTGCGCTCGCGAATCGCACGGGGCGGTATGGCCACGGTCTACCTCGCCACCGACTTGCGGCTCGAGCGCCGCGTCGCGATCAAGGTCATGCACGGTCACCTTGCCGACGATAGCCAGTACCGGGCCAGGTTCATCCAGGAGGCGAGGTCGGCGGCCCGCCTCGCGCATCCGAACGTGGTCAACGTTTACGACCAGGGGCAGGATGTCGACACCGCCTACCTCGTGATGGAGTATCTGCCGGGAATCACCTTGCGGGACCTGCTCGACGAACACCACATTCTCACGACAGATCAAGCCTTCGACATCATGGAGGCGGTGCTCTCCGGGCTTGCGGCCGCGCATAAGAGCGGCATCGTGCACCGCGACCTCAAGCCCGAGAACGTGCTGCTCGCCGACGACGGGCGCATCAAGATCGGTGACTTCGGCCTCGCTCGCGCCGCAAGCGCGAACACTGAAACAGGCAACGCCCTTCTCGGCACGATCGCCTACCTCTCCCCCGAGCTCGTCACGCGCGGCATCGCCGACACTCGCAGCGACATCTACGCGGTCGGCATCATGCTCTACGAGATGCTCGCCGGTGAGCAGCCGTTCAAGGGCGAGCAGCCTTTCCAGATCGCGCACCAGCACGCGAACGACACGGTGCCAACCCCCAGTTCGAAGAACCCCAACGTGCCAGCCGAGCTGGACGAGCTCGTCCTGTGGGCGACCGCTCGCGACCCCGACCAACGCCCGCGAGACGCGAAGACCATGCTCGATCAGCTTCTCGAGACGCAGGAGGGGTTGGCCTCCGCCGCTCCGGCGACATCCCTCCAGCGCACCATGGTGCTGCCGTCGGCGATGGCAGAGAAGACGGCGACCGCATCCAACGACAAGACCCAGGTAATCACGCCTCAGGCACGGCATCGCACCGGGCCGGTCGTCGTTGACAACCAGAGCGCTCTCCAGACCAAGGCGGGTCGGCGCAAGGCCAGAGGCTTCTGGCTCTTCGCCCTAGTGGTACTGCTCGCCTCACTCGCCGGGGCAACAGGGTGGTACTTCAACGTCGGCCCGGGAGCTCTCGTGTCGGTCCCCGAGGTCGCGGGGCAAGACCTCGCCACGGCGACCACGACCCTCACCGCCGCCGAGCTCGTCGTAGCGCAGGCGCCGGAGGAGGTCTTTGATCCAGTTGTGGCCGTCGGCACTGTCGTCGGCACCAACCCCTCTGCGGGCGACTCGGTCGCGATCCAGTCGACGGTCACGATCCTCACCTCAAAAGGGCCGCAGCCGCTCCCGTTCCCCGCCCTTGCAGGTGTGTCCGAATCGGAGGCGCTCGCCCTCATCGAGGATTCCGGGTTCACTCCGGGGGACGTGCGCTACGAATTCAACGCCGACGTCGCCGACACCCTCGTGCTGCGCGCGATTGGAGCCGGTGATGTCGACATCACCGCGGCCCCGGAATACGGTGAGCTGCAGTCGGTGTCACTCGTGGTGTCACGGGGAGCCGTGCCCAAGGTTGTCGGAGACAGCCTCTCCGACGCGATCGCCGCACTCGAGGCGGTCGGCCTGCTCGGCGAGGAGGGTGAGGCCCGCTTCGACGAGGGGATCCCCGACGGCGCCGTCATCGCGGCTGTGCCCCGCTCCGATGCCGCGGTAGTGCCCGGCGACACCTTCGACCTCATCGTCTCCAAAGGCCCGGCGCCCGTCGTGATCCCGGATGTCGCCGGAGAGTTCCGCGACGACGCGGTGGAACAGCTCGAGGCTCTCGGCCTCAGGGTGAATTACAACCCGATCTTCGGGCCATTCTCCGGCGCCACCGTGACGAGCACTGACCCCGCGATCGGGTTGACCGTGCGTAAGGGGTCGTCGGTCACACTGTTCCTGCAGATCTTCGGTTGATTCGCCAGCGGCCGTAGCCCGCGAGCCGCCCGCATCGGTCGCCCCCACGGCCCCGGAAGCAACACAAGCCGGCAACTCGCGCCAACCTAGGCCCGCCGATGCCCCCGCCCGCCCCTCACGCAGGACGTGGGGTAACGTTCCGCGTCAATATGCGAGTCAGCCCGGCGTGGCGCAGAATCTCCTCCGTTGCGTCTCGCCACATCCGCCCACGCGCTCAGCGCTGCTCCCGACAATCCGGCGCAGGGCAGAGTCTGCCGAACCCACGCTTCGCCCAGCTCCCGCTTGGTACTCACGGACCGAGGCCCGCAGCCGGCCGGTCGCGACTCGCCCAGATAGGTCGCCTCCACCGCCCCCGAAGCGACATAAGCGGGCAACTCGCGCGCTTAGTGCCCGCGAGTCGCCCACAGCGGTTCCCTCCACCGCCCCCGAAGCGACATAAGCGGGCAACTCGCGCGTGCTCAGCGCGCGGCGTATGCTACGCCGAGCTCCTCGGCCACGAGGAACGCGAGCTCGAGCGACTGCATGTGGTTCAGGCGTGGGTCGCACAGCGACTCGTACCGGGTGGCCAGGGTGGCCTCGTCGATCTGCTCGGAGCCGCCGAGGCACTCCGTCACGTCATCACCCGTGAGCTCGATGTGGATGCCGCCGGGGTGAGTCCCCGCGGCGCGGTGCGACTCGAAGAAGCCCTTGACCTCGTCGACGACGTCATCGAATCGGCGGGTCTTGTACCCGGTCGGCGTCGTCATGCCGTTGCCGTGCATCGGGTCGGAGACCCACAGTGGGGTCGCGTCGAAGCTCTTGATCGCCTCGAGCAGCGGCGGCAGGGCATCCCGCACCTTGCCAGCACCCATTCGCGCGATGAAGGTCAGGCGGCCCGGCTCGCGGTCGGGATCGAGCTTGTCGATGAGGCGTTCCATGTCGTCCGGCGACGTCGACGGGCCGAGCTTCACGCCGATCGGGTTGCGCACGCGAGAGAAGTAGTCGACGTGGGCGCCGTCGAGGTCGCGGGTGCGCTCGCCGATCCAGAGGAAGTGCGCCGACGTGTTCACGGGATCTCCCGTGCGGGAGTCGATGCGGGTCATCGGGCGCTCGTAGTCCATCAGCAGGCCCTCGTGCGCGGTGAAGAACTCGACCCGCTTGAGCTCATCGAAGTCGGCTCCCGCCGCCTCCATGAACTTGATGGCGCGGTCGATGTCGCGGGCCATCAGCTCGTAACGAGCGTTCGCGGGGTTACGCGCGAAGCCCTGGTTCCAGCTGTGCACCTGGCGCAGGTCGGCGAAGCCGCCCTGCGTGAAGGCGCGCACGAGATTCAACGTCGATGCCGCCGTGTGGTACCCCTTCACAAGCCGGCGGGGGTCCGCCTGCCGGGACTCCGGCGTGAAGTCGTAGCCGTTGACGATGTCGCCGCGGTACGCCGGAAGGGTCACGTCGCCGCGAGTCTCGTTGTTGCTCGACCTGGGCTTGGCGAACTGGCCTGCCATTCGGCCCATCTTGATGACCGGCGTGGATGCGCCGTAGGTCAGCACGACCGCCATCTGAAGGATCGTCTTGACGCGGTTGCGAATCTGCTCGGCCGTCGCGCCGGCGAAGGTCTCGGCGCAGTCGCCGCCCTGCAGCACGAACGCCTTACCCGAAGCCGCGCTCGCGAGCCGGGCGCGGAGGATGTCGACCTCGCCCGCAAAGACGAGGGGAGGCAGGGTCGCGATCTCGGCGGATGCTGCGCCGACGGCGTCGGCGTCAGGCCATTCCGGCTGCTGCTTGATGGGAAGGGTCCGCCAGTAGTCGAGGCCGGCCACCACGGTGGGGTCAGGGAGAACGACAGTGTCTTCGGTCGGATGAACCACGTGAATTCCTCATTGCTGCTGTGAACGCGAGGCGACTTACCCGCGAGAATGCCGAAGCACCCCATCTAGCCTATTCGCTCAGCGGGAGAGTGACGCGCGCTTCTCCTTGACCGACGTCGCGTAGACGTCGAGATACTCCTGGCCGCTGAGCCGTGACAGCTCGTACATGATCTCGTCGGTGATGGATCGGAGGATAAAGCGATCGCCCTCCATGCCATGGAAGCGTGAGAAGTCGAGCGGCTCTCCGATGACCATGCCGATCCGGCGCACCTTGGGCAGTCGCTTGCCGATCGGCATGACCTTCTCGGTGTCGATCATCGCCACGGGGATGACGGGCACGTTGCCCTCGAGGATCATCCGCGCAACGCCCGTGCGGCCGCGGTACAGCTTGGCGTCGGGGCTTCGCGTGCCCTCGGGGTAGATGCCCAGCACTTCGCCGCGTTCGAGCACCCCGAGCCCGGTCTGCAGTGATGCCTCGGATGCCTTGCCTCCCGAGCGGTCGATGGGCAGCATCCCGGCCGACTTCATGAACGTCTTGATGATCCAGCCTTTGAAGCCCGTACCGGTGTAGTAGTCGCTCTTGGCGAGGAAGCTCACCTGACGGTCGATGAGGAGCGGGAGGAACACGGAGTCGATGAACGACAGGTGGTTGCTCGCGAGGATGACACCGCCCGTTTTCGGGATGTGCTCGTGACCGGTGACCCACGGTCGGAACGCGGTTCGCAGGATCGGACCGACGATCAGGTTCTTCATGAACCAGTAGAACATTCGACCTGCCTTCGTTGGACCGTGCCAGCATAACCCGCGCCGTGGGGGCGGGCGCCCCGCTCGCACCTCACCCGTGTCGACTCAGCGCAAGCCGAGGTGGACCCGCGCAAGGTCGGCCGCCCCGACGACGCCGGCATCGTTCACGAGTTCGGCGATCACGAACTGCGGTTCCGGGTGGTAGCCGCGGGCCGGGAGGTGCGCCACGTACGCCTCGCGCACCGGGTCCAGAAGAAGGTCCCCGGCAATCGACACCCCGCCGCCGAACACGAACAACTGCGGATCGAGCACCGCGCTGAGCGAGGCGCAGGCCTGGCCAAGCCAGTGACCGAGCTCGCGCAAAGCAGCCAGCGCACCAGGATCGTGCTCGACAAGGAGAGCGCTGATGTCGTGACCGGTCAGCGTTCCGTTCTGGTCCCGCACGCGGGAGAGCGCCTGCCCGATCCCCCCGACGTCAGCGATGGCATTGGCCATGCGGAGCAAGGCGCGCCCGGAGCCGTACTGCTCGATGCATCCCCGCGCGCCGCATCCGCAGGGCAGCCCGTCCGGGACGACCCGCATGTGGCCGAGCTCCGCCCCGGCGCCGAAGCCACCCCGGAACAGCTGGTCGCGGGTGACAATGGCCCCACCGACACCCGTGCCGATGGTCAGCATCGTCATGTCGCTCACGAGGCGGCCGGCGCCGAAGCGGAACTCGGCCCACCCCGCTGCGTTAGCGTCGTTGTCGATCGTGATGTCGAGGTCGAGTCGTTCGACGAGCCGGTCGCGCAGCGGCTCGCCCCGCCACGGGATGTTGGGCGTGTAGTACACGGTCGACTGCGCGGCGTCGATGAACCCCGGCGCGGCAACTCCCGCGGCGCCAATGTCGCGACCGTCGGCGAGCGATTCGATCATCGCGACAACCGCGTCGACGATGGCATCCGAGTCCCCCGCCTCGGTCGCGACACGCTCCTCCGCGACGATCTCGCCGAGTTCGGTCACCACGGCGCCCGCGATCTTCGTTCCACCGATGTCAATCCCGATCGCATCCACGCGTGTCACCTTTCTTGAGCACTCCGGCTCGATTGCTGAGCCTCCACCACAACCGGGCAGGGCCACCTAGAGTTTAGGGATGGGCACGCCACCCGCCGAGACAACTACCGGAAGAATGTATCCGGTAGACTTATTGTCACTTGCCCCGTCGGTGCCAAAGGAGTTGCCGTGAAGACCTACGACGTACCCGCACTAGTTCCAGCAGACCCGGAAGCCAACGCGACAGATCTGCTGGTAGACAGGGTTCGAGACACCCCTGATCTCCCGATCTTCGCACTCCCCGCCCCTGGCGGCACGTGGACCGATGTCACCGCAGCGGAGTTCCACCGGCAGGTTGTCGCCCTGGCCAAGGGGCTTGTCGCCTCCGGCGTTCAGCCGGGGGACAAAATCGGCCTGATGTGCAAGACACGCTATGAGTGGACGCTCATCGACTTCGCGACCTGGTTCGCTGGCGCGCTGCTCGTCCCCGTCTACGAGACGTCGGCTCCCAGCCAGCTGCTGTGGTATCTGAGCGACTCCGGCGCGACCGCCATGATCACCGAGACCCCGGATCACTTCGCCCGGTTCGACGAGATCCGGGCCGACCTCCCGCTCGTCTCCCGTGTCTGGCAGATCGACCTCGGCGACCTCGACAAGCTCGTCGCACAGGGCGCCGATGTTCCCGATGAGGAGATCGAGCGACGCCGACAGCTCGCCAAGGGCTCCGATGTCGCGACGCTCATCTACACCTCCGGCACCACGGGGCGGCCGAAGGGCTGCATCCTCACCCACTCGAACTTCGTCGAACTCTGCCGCAACGCGCAGAAGGCGGTGCCCGAGGTCGTTCACCCCGGCTCCACCACGTTGCTGTTCATCACCACCGCGCACATCTTCGCCCGGTACATCTCGCTTCTCTGCGTGCACGGCGGGGTGAAGGTCGGCCACCAGCCCGACACCAAGCAACTCCTCCCCTCGCTCGCCACTTTCAAGCCGACCTTCCTGCTCGCGGTCCCCCGCGTGTTCGAGAAGGTCTACAACTCCTCGGAGCAGAAAGCCGAGGCCGGCGGCAAGGGCAAGATCTTCCGCGCTGCCGCCGATGTGGCCGTTGCGCATTCGAAGGCGTTGGATGCTGGCAGTGTGCCACTCGGACTCAAGGTCAAGTTCGCGCTCTTCGACCGGCTCGTCTACTCGAAGATCCGCGCCGCGATGGGCGGCAACGTGAAATACGCCGTGTCCGGATCCGCGCCCCTTGGCCTCCGCCTCGGACACTTCTACCGCAGCCTCGGTATCACGATCCTCGAGGGCTACGGCCTCACCGAGACCACGGCTCCCGTGTCGATCAACCGGGTCGACGGGTTCAAGATCGGCAAGGTCGGCCCGCCCCTTCCCGGCGTCTCCGTTCGCATCACCGACGAGGGTGAGATCCAGGCCAAGGGCGTGAACATCTTCGCCGGCTACTGGAAGAACGACGAGGCGACGACCAGTGTCTTCGACGATGGCTGGTTCAGGACCGGCGACATCGGCGAGATCGACGAGGACGGCTACCTGCAGATCACCGGGCGCAAGAAGGAGATCATCGTGACCGCGGGCGGCAAGAACGTCGCCCCCGCCGCGCTCGAGGACCCCATCCGGGCGAACCCGATCATCAGCCAGGTCATCGTCGTCGGCGAGCAGAAGCCGTTCATCGCCGCGCTCATCACCCTCGACGAGGAGATGCTCCCGGTGTGGCTGAAGAACAACGACGAAGA
>Ga0136639_10000366_pt1 | contig 14765 bp, 13 predicted proteins | sample AntDrymUQ8592106_2_FD_113739 | JGI IMG/M metagenome (GOLD analysis project Ga0136639, IMG submission 113739) | Polar desert sand microbial communities from Dry Valleys, Antarctica - metaG UQ859 (21.06) | ecosystem: Environmental > Terrestrial > Soil > Desert | place: Antarctica: Dry Valley...
AACTCGTGCATCTTGTCGATATCGCGCGCCCGCTGCTCTGCCGCCGACCGATACATGTCGTTCATCTTTTCGAGGTCTTGAAGGCGTTGCTCGTTCGCCTCCCGATAGTCCGCCACCTCTGTTTGCAAAGAAGCGCTCAACTTGTGCATCTGGTCGACATCGCGCGCCCGCTGCTCTGCCGCCGACCGATACATGTCGGCGTCCTGCCGTGCCTTGCGATAAAGGTCGTTCATCTTTTCGATGTCTTGAAGGCGTTGCTCGTTCGCCTCCCGATAGTCCGCCGCCTCTGTATGTAAAGAAGCGCTCAACTCGTGCATCTGGTCGACATCGCGCGCCCGCTGCTCTGCCGCCGACCGGTACATGTCGGCGTCCTGCCGTGCCTTGCGATAAAGTTCGTTCATCTTTTCGATGTCTTGAAGGCGTTGCTCGCTCGCCTCCCGATAGCCCGCCACCTCTGTTTGTGAAGCAGCGTTTAGCAAGTGAGCCTGGTCAACCTCACGCGCCCGTTGAACTTCCGCCGGCCGATACCTGTCGGCTTCCTGCTGCGCCGTGCGATAAAAGGCGCTCATCGTTTCGAGGTCTTGAAGACGCTGCTCACTCGCCTCCCGATAACCCGCCACCTCTGTTTGTAAAGCAGCGCTGAGCTCGTGCATCTGGTCGACATCACGCTTCCGTTGCTCCGCCGCCGACCGATACATGTCGGCGTCCTGCTGCGCCTTGTGATAAAGATCGTTCATCTTTTCGAGGTCTTGAAGACGCTGCTCATTCGCCTCCCGATACCCCGCCACCTCTGTTTGTAAAGAAGTGCTGAGCTCGTGCATCTGGTCGACATCACGCGCCCGCTGCTCCGCCGCCAACCGATACATCGTCTCTCCCGCCTGCGCTTTGCGGCAAAGATCGGTTACCTCTTCTAAGTTACGCAGTCGCTCCTCGGCCGCTTGCCTGATGATGTTCAGCTGCGTCCCTTGTTCGGCTAGCACGGTAAGCAATTGCTCGATGCCGCGGTCGGGTGAAGTTTCCTCCACCTTAATATTCAGCGGAAGCGACTTCCACCAGTCGTCCTGGTCGACGTAGTCACACACCCGCAAAAGGCCGGGGCAGGCGACCTCCAACATCTCTCCGGTCTCCCGCGTAAAGTGGTTTCGCCAATCTCCGCTGACGCCCTTCCGCCGATGACTGAACTCGTTTTCTTCGCCCGCCTTTCGCCCGCCACTGGTCGCCTGGAATGAGTGCCGCGCGATTACTTCCGTCGCCACTTCGTCTGGAATCGTCCAGCCGAAAAACTCGAAGATCCGGCGGAACTGCTTCTGCTCGTCGGCGATAAGTTCCGCATAGTCCAGGCGCATCTCTCGCGGGCCAATGGGGTTTTTGAACCAAGAATCGAACTGCGCCGACCAGTAACTGAATAAGTGAATTCCTATCCGAATCCGATCACTCCGATCAGCATGCCGAAGCGGGAGTCGAAGCAGGGCCGTTACCTCATTTGGGGTATGACTCAACGCCAGCGACGTCACCAGCGAAACGATCATATCCCGCGGGTCGCGGACCACCACCAGGCAGCGATCCTCCGGCCGCGGATTCGAGCGGTTGTACCAATCTTCCGCTTTGGCCGTATAAAGCGGGCTGGCCAAGCCGCCTCCGTCGAGGACCGGCCACCCTGCCCCCGGGATATCTCGACCGGCTTCCACCAGCTGGATCTGACTGTGGCCCACGATTGCTGGGTCGCTTAATACGTCCCGGACCCACTGGCTGCCACACTTGTAAAAGGTGCAGTGAAAAGTGCAACCTGCCGGTTTCTTTGCTGGCATATCTAGGTATAACACAGACCAAGATGAAAAAAAAGCAATGTGATCATATCGGCGTAACTATAGTAAGTATCGTCGTTTTTGAACAGCGGGTGAACTTCGCGGAACGAACCGATAAAGTTCACGACAAATATCCCGCGACCGGGTATCCCCAAAATAGATCTAGTGAGGTAATCCGCAGAATCTCAATATTTTAGCCCAGGGATTGGCCGAGTAAATCTCATGGAGCTTACGGTCCAACGACAACACCAATCGCAGTCGATCCTCAGCCGCGCTTTTATACAGGTTGGCGTCCCTCTGCGCTCGGCAATAGAGTTCGTTTAGCTCTCGGAGTTTGCGCAGGCGTTGCTCGCTCGCGACCCGGTAGGTTTCCGCCTCCTGACGGAGCGACTCGCTCAAACCATGTAACTCGTCCACATCGTGCGCCCGCTGCTCGGCCGCCTGCCGACTGATGCTCAACTGGGTCTCCTGCTCCGCCAAGGCCTCGAGCAGTCGACCGATCCCCTCGTCTGTCGAGGGATTTGCGACGCACACGTCGGTCGGAATCGACTCCCACCAATCGTCCGTCTCGACGTGCCCCCCCGCCCGCAGCAATCCGGGGCAGGCATCTTCCAGGGCGGCGCCCGTCTCGCGCGTGAAGTGGTTTTCCCAATCCCCGCTGATCCCTTTCCGGCGGTGACTGAACTCATTCTCTTCGCCCGGCCGCCGCCCGCCGCTCGTCGACTGAAAGGAATGCCGCGATACCACCTCGGTCGCTACTTCGTCCGGAACCTGCCAGTTCAGAAACGCGAAGATCCGGCGGAATTGAGTCTGCTCATCAGCGATTAGGTCCGCATAGTCCAACCGCATCTCGCCCGGCCCAGCCGGATGGCCTACCCAAGACCGAAACTGCGCCGCCCAATGCGTAAACAAGTGGATTCCAATCCGGATCCGGTCCCCCCGATCAGCGTTGCGCAGCGGCAGGCGCAAAAGCGAAGTGATCTCATTGGGCGTATGACTGTGCGCCAGCGACATCACCAGCGACACGATCAGGTCGCGAGGGTCGCGCAGGACAACCAAACACCGATCGTTCGCCCGCGGCCTCGGACGGTTGATCCAGTCGGCCTTCCCAGCCGTATACAACGGGCTCGCCAGGCCCGCCGATTCGAGCACCGGCCAGCCAGCGCTAGGAACGTCTCTCCCGGAATCGATAAGTTCGTTTTGACTGAAAACGGCAATGGCCGGGTCGCTTAATACGTCCCGGATCCACTGGCTCCCACATTTGTAAAAGGTGCAATGAAAGGTGCCATTAGCTTCTTGCTTTGTTGACATCTATTGGCCAAACACGGGCCTTGATGAAAAGTTTTAAACTTTTTGCAATTGAGGTAAAGTGTCTCCATGACCCCTCACGATGCAAAAGCGATCGCTGATTTTCTAATCGGCAATGTAATGATGGAATCCGCCACCACCAAACGCGTTTTCTCCGCAGTGCCGACGGATAAATACGATTACGCCCCCGACGATAAGTCGATGAAGGCGTTAGATCTCGTAAAGCACACGGCCGGAGCCGAGATCATGATTCTCGAAATGGCCAGCGTCGGCGGCGATGCTGCCTTCCCGGAAGCGGTCAACGCTCTCGGTTCGGCCGCTGAAGTCGTCGCATGGTATGACACGGAATTGGCCGCCGTCGTCGGCCGCCTGCAGGCCAAAAGCCCCGAAGATCTCGCCGCCGTAATCTCGGTCTGGGGCGGAGCGTTCACCATGCCCGCCGTAAACTTCATCAGCTTCGCCATGGGCCATTCCATTCACCATCGCGGCCAATTGTCGGCCTACCTTCGTCCCATGGGTGCCAAAGTGCCTTCCATCTATGGCCCCAGCGGCGATTCGGCCAGCTAACTGATCCGGGCTTTGCGAAAACGGTAGTCTTCGATTTGCGGCATACGGATCACGCGGCACATTTCGAACAGACGACTGCGGGCGCGAAGCCCAATCTGATCGGCGAGGGTGCGGCCATACTCGCGACCGCTCCCCGTCGTCGTCGCTCGGCCCGCCCCGCCGATGTCCGGGTCCGATAGATTCGTCGTCGCAATAATCGGCTTTCGATTGTTACAGCGATGCGTAATCAGGCTCGTCACGGTATCTTCCACCCAGTCCGTAATCCGGTGCGCTCCTAAGTCATCGAGTAACAGCAACTCCGAATCCAGAGCTGAGGAGTAAGCTTCCCGATCGCCCCCGCCGCTGGCCGGGTCGTAACTCGAACGAATGCTTTGCAGTAAGTGCTGGTAGTCGTAGAACAGGCCTGAAAAGCCCCGGCCAATCAGCGTCCGCAGCGCCGCCACGGCCAGATGCGTCTTCCCCGTCCCCGGCTCGCCGATCAGCAGCAGCCCCGGCTTTTCCACCGCCGGAAACTCCTTCGCGTAGCCCCGCACAATCAACATCACATTCTGCAGATTGCGGAACGCAATCTGGTTATCCACCGGCAGCACGAAATTATCGAGTGAGGCGTTCTCGTACAACGGCGGGATCCCCGCGTTGTCCCAGTTCTCCTGCTGCTGGTCGGCCAGCACGCATTCGCAGCGCTTGGCACCGCTGATGCCGTTCCGTTCGACGATGATCCAGCCGGATCCTTGGCAGTGGGGGCAGGCGGGGTTAGGCATCGATCATTCCAGTGTAACGAGTACCTGGCCCGACGTGACCGTGCTCCCCTCCTGCACCCGCACCGCCGCCACCACCCCCGCCCGCGGGCTCCGCAGTTCGTTCTGCATCTTCATCGCTTCCAGAATCAGCAACCCCTGCCCCGCCTCCACTGCCTCGCCCGGCTGCGCCAGCACCCGGACCACCTTGCCGGGCATCGCCGCCTTCACCTCTCTCGCCGCCGAAGCCGCCGCCCCCCCCGACTGAGTCCGAGCCCGCGGATTCGCCACCACCCGTCGCCATTCAATCGAGTTCACCGCCACCCACTCCGAACCCCTGCTCTCATGAATCACAAAACTCTGGCCATTAACCAGCACCGAGTACACCCCGGGACGAATCTCGACGATATCGGGTTCCATCACGAATTCCTCCAGGCCGACCGGCGCGGCACCGGCAGCGCCTCAGCCGCCGCCGGCCGATAAGTCGCCAACGCGGCCACCAAAGCATCGCCCTCCGGCGCCGCCGGATCCGAATAATTGAACGTGTTCAAAAAAGTCGTATGCAACTCTCCCGCCGCGAACGCCGGATCGGCGATCAACTGCCGGAAGAAGTGCACGTTATTGCGAATCCCCAGGATCACCGTCTCGCTCAGCGCCCGCTCCATCCGAGCAATGGCCGTCGGCCGGTCCGGCGCCCAAACCGCCAGCTTCGCCAGCAGCGGGTCATAGTCCAGCGGTACCGTCCAGCCCTCGTACACCCCGCTATCCAGCCGAACCCCAGGTCCCGACGGAAGTTCCAACCGTTCAATCACCCCGGGGGAAGGGAAGAAGTTATTCGCCGGATCCTCGGCGTACAACCGGCATTCAATCGCCGCCCCCGACCAGCGGATATCCTCTTGCCGATGAGGAAGTACGGCCCCGGACGCCACGTCAAGTTGCAAGTGCACCAAGTCCAGTTGCGTCACGAGCTCGGTCACCGGATGCTCCACCTGCAGCCGCGTATTCATCTCCAAAAAGTAAAAGTTGTGCTCGGCGTCCACCAGGAACTCCGCCGTACCGGCGTTCGTATACCCCGCCGCCCGGGCAATCTGAATCGCCGCCTCGCCCATCCGATGACGCAGCGTCGAGTCAATCGACGACAACGGCGACGGCGACTCTTCAATCACCTTCTGATGCCGCCGCTGCAGCGAGCATTCCCGCTCCCCCAAATGAATCAGATTGCCATGATGATCGCCCAATAACTGAATCTCGATGTGCCGCGGTCGAATCAGCGCCTTCTCTAAATAGACCTCCGCCGACTTGAAACTGCGCTCGGCTTCGCTCGCCGCATCCCGCAGCGCGGCTTCCAGATTCGCCTCCCGGTCCACGATGCGCATGCCTTTCCCGCCGCCGCCCGCCGCCGCCTTGATCATCACTGGATAGCCGATCTCACTCGCAATCCGCTTGGCTTCGCCCAGATCGGTCACCGCCGACGCCGTGCCCGGCACAACCGGCACCCCGACTTGCAGCGCCAACTGCCGAGCCGCCGTCTTCGAACCCAGCGAGCGAATCGCCGCCGCCGTCGGGCCGATGAAAACAATTCCCGCCTCCGCGCAGGCCTCCGCGAAATCGGCATTCTCGCTCAGAAAGCCATATCCCGGGTGAATCGCGTCGGCCCCGTGCAGCCGGGCCGCCGCGATCAGCTTATCGATCCGCAGGTAGCTCTCCGACGACGGCGACGGACCCAGATACGCCGCTTCGTCGGCCATTTGCACGGCCAGCGACTTCCGATCAGCCTCCGAATAAACGGCCACGCTGCGGATGCGCCGTTCCCGCAGGGCCCGCACAACGCGGACGGCGATCTCGCCTCGATTCGCTACCAGAACCTTAACAAACATGAACCGCGATTGTACCAGCGGTTTGGTACTCTTCAGTAATGGCGGTCGAAACAACTAAAAGTTCGTTGAAGCTTCAAGGGGTGCGCTTGACGCGGCAGCGGAAGATATTGCTCGATTTAATCGATAAATCGGGCAAGCATCTGGACGCCGAAAGCTTGTACCAATTGGCGCGCCTCCAGGACCCCAAGCTCAACCGGGTCACGGTCTACCGAACGCTGAAAATGTTGAAGGTCGGCGGCCTCGTCGACGAACTCGACCTCATGCACCATTCGGGCGACCAGCATTATTACGAAACCCGCATGAAGCGCGAGCATGCCCATATCATCTGCCTGCGCTGTGGCAAGGTGGAGGAGTTTTTCGGCGAGCCCCTGCTCCAGATTCGCAAGCAGGTCGAAGAGATGTTCGGCTTTCAAATCCTGCTGACGCGCACCGAAATTGGCGGCTATTGTGCGACCTGCCAAATGCAGCGCGCCCAAGAGTTGGACGAAGCGGCCGTAGGAGCTTAACCAGATGACACTAGCCGGGGTACCTGTTCTCGAGGTGGTTTCGCCGTCCGGGAACCGGTCGCCCGTGCCCCTGGAGCCCGTGCCGTTCCTGATCGGCCGGCAAGCGGATAACCACCTCGTCCTGCGGGACAATCGAGCTTCCCGCTCCCATGCGCGCATTGTTTGGGAGTCCGGCGAGTACGTCGTCGAAGACCTGCAAAGCCGCAACGGAATCACCGTCAACGGCGACAAGTGCGAACGCGCGAAGTTGAAGGAAGGCGACGTGATCGGGTTCGGTGTGGAGGACTCCTACGAACTCGTCTTTCGCACGGCCGGTCAAGGAAATACGGTCGCCCCTGCCACGGGTTTGCGGCGGCTGCGATCAATTCTGGAAGTGGCCCGGACGCTCACCGGCGCGCTCTCGACTGACCACGTTCTCGCCAGTCTGCTCGAAGCGGCGCTCAGCGTCACCCAGTGCGAACGAGGGTACGTGCTGCTCCGCGAAGGCGACGGCTTGGCCATGCGGATCGGCCGCGATGCGGCGGGCATGGTCTTGAGCGAAGACGAGTTGGCTGTCCCCCGCGACGTGCTGTGCCGCGGCTTGGAGCGCCGCACCGAACTGCTCTCGATGACCCTCGACGGCCACGGTCATATCGTCTGCGTCCCCCTGCTCCGGGTGTCGATGGCGGGCGGTGAAGAGACCGCGATGTTAGGGACGGTCAAGGATACCGTCGGGCTCCTCTACCTCGATTCCCGCGGCATCCAAGCCGATCTATCGGGCACGAGCCGAGAGCTCTTGCAGTCCTTGGCGGTCGAAGCGTCGATGATCCTCGAAAATGCGCGGCTCATTGAGCAGGAGCGCCTAAAGCTGCGGATGGAGCAGGAGTTGGACCTCGCCCGGACAATTCAGCGGGAATTGTTGCCGGACCAGTTTCCAACCACAGGATGGTTTCGCGCCTGGGGCGTCGGCATCTCCTCCGCCCAGGTCGGTGGCGACTATTTTGACCTGTTGCCGATCGGGGACGAACGCTGGGCCGCCGTGATGGCCGACGTCTCGGGCAAGGGGGTTAGTTCGGCCTTGCTCGCTTCCTTCTTGCAGGGTGTTTTCCTCGTGGCCACCGGAGAGACCACCTCCGCCGCCCGCGTGATGGAGCGGGTCAACCGGTTCCTGTTGTCCCGAACCAAGGGCGCAAAGTACGCGACGCTAGTGCTCGTGACGGTGGACCGGGCGGGACGGCTCGTCTGGGTCAACGCGGGTCATTGCCGGCCTCTGCTTTGGCGACGAACGGGCGAAGTGTTTGAGTTGCAATCGGCCGGCATGCCCATCGGAATGCTTGAAGAAGCGACGTGGGACATCTACCGGCAGCAGCTGGAGGCGGGAGACATGCTCATGATGTACACCGATGGTTGCAGTGAGGCTCGGGATCAAAAGGGCGATATGTTTGGCGTCCGGCGCATCGGGGAGAGCCTTCTCCGCTACGCTCCGGAAGGGGCCAGAGCGGTCGCCGAAGGGCTCTGCCGAGACGTTGACGCCTTCGCCAACGGCGAAGAGCAGGCCGACGATTTAACCGTGCTAGTGGTCGAGTATCGAGGCGAACTCTAGACGGAACCGCCGTCCCAAACATGTTCGGCGTCCGGCAGAAAGGTCAGGCCGCCATTGGTCACCGAAACCAGCCAACCCCCCGGAACCTTGCATCGGGATGCCGGAATCGACGAATGCATGGCCTCCCACTTGAGCTTGTATTCGGGTTTCGCGAACGGGCTGGGCGACGAAGAACTCGTCGTTGCCGCGGAAGGAGCCGCAGCGTCGCCAATCAAGCGGGCGGCGGCGTTCAGCTCTTCGGATTTGGTCCGGTAAAGCTCGCCGAGGTACGTGAACCGCTCCATGTCGCGGTCTTCCACCCGATCCTGAATGATCGCCCCAAACGGTAACGTCCGCTTCTTGCCCGTAGGCATGCCGCTCCGCTTATTGATCTCGTCGACGTCGATCGACTTCGTGATTTCGTATTTAGTCATGTCTGAATCAAGATACACAAACTAGGGGCGGGCAAGCGAGTCAATATAGCGCCGATCGAAGAAATACACGTGGCCGTCCTCGGCCCCCACCAGAATGTCCAACCGCCCATCCCCGTTCCAGTCCGCCGCGTTCGGCGTCGGATTGTGCCCGTTCAATTTGGCCTTGATCAGCGTTCCGCGCAGGCGCATTACGGGCTTCGCCTGCGTCCCTTCGTTTTCGTACCAAATCGGGCCCTCATCGGAGTCGGTCACCAGGTCCAAATCGCCGTCGCCGTCCCAGTCGACCAGCTCCACTTTCCGTCGGCCACTCGAACCGAAATTGCCCTTCGCCATCTGCAGAAAGCGCCCGTTGGGCTCAACGAAAATACGTTCGGGAGGCAGCAGAACCAACTTGCTGCCTACGCGCTGGCGGCGGTACAGCGCCAGGTAGCCGCGATGGTCCACCATCACGAGGTCGGGCAGGCCGTCGCGGTCCCAGTCGACCACCTTCGGCGTCGTCCGCCATTGCGTCACCAACTGCTTCGGCTTCGGCTGCCACCAAACCCACGATGGCTTGGGCGGCGCGCCCGGCCACTCAACTTCCAACGATTGCGGCGGCCCCAGTTTCCCATCGCCCATGTTGCGATACCAAATAACGTCGCCCCAAATGTCGTTCACCACCAGGTCCGGCCGGCCGTCCAAATCCCAGTCCGCCGCCGATGGGTTCGCGTAGCCCCACTTCGCTTCCGCCGGGCCTTGAATCGAGCCATTCGGCCCGGCCATACGCTTCGGGATCAGCGAGCCGCGCGCCGTGAACGCGGGCATCTCCTTCGTCCCGGTGTTCTCGAAATACTGCACTTCGCCCGCCGAGTTGCCCACCAGCAGGTCCAGCTTGCCGTCGCCATTCCAATCAAACGCCACCGGCCGCGCCAGCGACCCGGCCTTCACGTAGGGATCAATTTGCTCCAAATACTGAGGGTTTTCGCCGCCATGCGCCAGCGCCACATAGCCGCCCTCCTCCCCGACCAGCAACGAAGGCGGGCCCCCGGCCAGCCAGCGGACCACCCGCGGCTGCACCATCTGCAACTCCATCCGAAACGGAAACTCGACCGGCTTGGTCTCGCCGCTCTTGAGCAGAAACACCTGATCCAGGAAGTTAGCAAGCACTAGGTCCAGCTTCCCGTCGCCATCCCAATCGATCGCGTTCGGCGCCGGCGTCCCGTATTGGTCAATCGGCAACTGCACCGGCGTTCGAAATACCGGCTCCGCGTTCGAGCCCTCGTTCCGCCAGAAATAAACGTAACCATGCAGCGGCCCCCGGGTCCATTCGCCGCGCTCGTTAAATGCGTCGTCCCAGCCGTACTCCCGCCAATCGGAGACGCCGTTCAATACGTCGATCTTTCCATCGCCATCCCAGTCCACGGGGAACCAGAGATCGTCGCGGCCCACGTGGTACTTCCGCGGCAGCGTGATCGCCACCGGCCGCGTCACCCGGTTCTTCACGAGATCAGAGAAGTATCCGCCGGAGTAGACGAGATCGAGTTTGCCATCGCCATTGAAGTCTGCCACCACCGGGTCTTTCACCGACGGCCCCAGCCACACCGGTCGCCCGAACAGCGGTGCAGTATTCGACCCGATGTTTTGAGCCAGGAAGATCCCGTTGTAAGGCCGGTCAGGGCAGTTCAGAATCAGGTCGAGGTCCCCGTCCCCATCCATGTCCAAGGCCCCTGGATGCGCGTACAGCCCGACGCCGAGCCGGGCCCGGACGTTAGGCCGCCCATAGGTCAGCCGATCGCCCGTGCCGACCATCGCCGGTTCGTTCTGCAGCGATGCCGCCGGGTTAATCGTATACGGGCCAGGGCCCTCGGAGACGAACGAGATCCGAGCCCGCGGAGCGCGATACTCAACCTTGGCCGGCACCGGCCGACCGCTATAGAGCACTTCAGCGAACGGAGAAGGGAAGTCGAGCTCTACCGCCACCGGCTGCCCGGCGGGCGCGACGATAATCTGGATGACGGCGAGAAGGAGGATGCCCATGCGGGCTTAGAATAGCGCGGTTTGCCGATGATCGACGGCCGGCGGCCGGGGCTGAGGACGCGCTTCGTTCTTCGCGTTCCGAATCAGCGTCGTCAGGTGGGCGTGCGCTTGGTAGATTTCGAACAGCGCCTGGCACCGGGCGCAACCGCCGCGAATGGCGCCCGCTCCTTCGTCTTCCGGGTCGAAGCGAGGGTGGCGAGGGCACTTGCCAGCGAAACTGATGGCACCGAGTTTCAGCATAGAGTTTTAAGCTAGACGGAGATGAATAAGATTATTGTAGCTGGCCATGCGATTTGCAAGAGGCTTGAGACCGCCGAACGCGAAGAAAGTTGAACTTTACATCGAGCACATCCAGACCGGTGTCACGAGGGCAGCGGCCGATAAAGCTTCTCTGCTCGTGCTCTCCGGCGGGTACACGCGAGCCGGAGCCGATCCAAGAAGCCAGGGTGGTGAGAGTACTTGCCGGCGAAACGGATGACACCGAGTTTCAGCATAGAGTTTTAAGCTAGACGGAGATGAATACGATTATTGTAGCTGGGCACGCGATTTGCAAGAGGCCCGAGGCCGCCGAACGCGAAGAAAGTTGGATCCTGCTCGATTTTCAGAAGGGCGAGGTCGGCCGCTATGTCGAACACATTCGAACCGGCGTCGAGCGGGCGGCCGCCGATCCGTCGTCGTTGCTCGTCTTCGCCGGCGGCTATTCACGAGCCGACGCCGGCCCCCGCAGCGAGGGGGCGGGCTACTATTGGATCGCCGATCACTATGGTTGGTGGGGCCATCCGCAGGTCGCCCAAAGGGCCGTGACCGAGGAGTTCTCCCGCGATTCGTTTGAGAATCTACTCTTCGGCATCTGCCGGACAAAGGAGTTCACCGGCGAATGGCCGGAGCGGGTTGCCTTTGTAAGTTGGGCCTTCAAACAGGATCGGTTTGAGTTACATCGGGAAGCGATCCGCTGGCCCGCCGCTCGATACGAGTTTATCGGGCCCAACAACCCGCCGGAACTCAGCCAGGCGCTGGCCGCCGAAGCGCGCACGGCCGCCGGATATCGCCTCGATCCCTACTCCTCCGGCGACGAGTACCGAGCCAAGCGGCAAGCGCGCAATCCCTATCGGCGGCAGCACGGCTATGCGGTCAGTTGTCCCGAGGCGGCCGGCCTGTTCGACTGGGCAGAGTACAGTCAGTTTGCAGGGGAATTGCCCTGGGCGTGACGCCGCCCAGTATACTAGGTCAGTCATGAGAATCCTTCGTCGAACGTTGCTGCAATTGCCTGTAGCGGGAATGGTTTTAGGAGCGGCCGCGCCGCGTCATCGGGATGTGTTTGCCAAGCCCGGGAGATTCGGCGGTTGGCCCGCCAACCACGGCATGTGGGCCTGGGGCGATGAACTCCTCGTCGGCTTCGAAGCCGGCTGGTTCAAGGCCAATTCGAAGGAGGGGCGCGAGCACTCCATCGACTATTCCAAGGCCGCTGAACACGTCCTCGCCCGCAGCCTCGACGGCGGCGAAACCTGGAGTCTCGAAAAGCCCGCTGCGCTGATCGCGCCCGACGGCATGCTGGTCGCCGGAGTGCCGGTCGAACCCGGCGGGAAAAAACCGATCGCCTGCCCCGGCGGCATCGATTTCACAACACCCGGCTTTGCGCTCACGGCCCGCATGACGAGCATCCACGTCGGCCCGTCCCGATTTTTGGTCACCAATGATAAGGGGAAAAATTGGCAAGGGCCCTTTATCCTTCCCGATTTTGGAACGCCTGGCATCGCCGCCCGAACGGACTACATCGTTGACGGGCAGCAATCCCTGACGATGTTCCTCACCGCCGCGAAGGCGAACAAAAAAGAGGGCCGCGTAATCTGCGTCCGCACGGTCGATGGGGGCAAAACCTTCAACCTCGTTGGCAACGTCGGCCCCGAACCCTCCGCCGAAGACTTCGCAATTATGCCCAGTTCCCTGCGCCTGGGGCCGAAGACGTTGCTGTCGACCATCCGCCATCGAAAATTCATCGCCGCCTGGCGAAGCGAAGACGACGGGGCCAACTGGACCCAGCTCTCCCAGCCAGTTGACGACACCGGCGGTGGCAACCCTCCCGCGCTGGTTCGGCTCAAGGACGGACGCATGGTGCTCACCTATGGCTTCCGGAACAAGCCCTACAGCATTCGTGCCCGGGTCAGCAAAGACGAAGGGAGAACCTGGGGACCGGACATCATGCTCCGCGACGACGGCGGTGCCTGGGACTTAGGCTATACCCGAACGGTGCAGCGCAAAGACGGAAAGTTAGTAACTGTCTATTACTACAACACCAACGCCGGCGCCGAACGCTTCATCGGCGCAACGATCTGGGAGGCTTAAGTGAGAGCAATTTCTTTCCTGCTGGCGGTCAGTTTGTGGGGTGCCGAACCGTTCCACAAAGCCGAACTGCTCTTTGCGCCGGAGAAGTGGCACAACCACTCCTCGTCGATCGTCGAATTGCCCAATGGGAACCTGTGGGTCGTTTGGTTTCATGGTTCCGGCGAACGAACCGCCGACGACGTATTGATCCAAGGGGCGCGCCAAGTCAACGGTAAGTGGACCGCTCCTTTCGTCGTCGCTGACACCCCGGGCTTCCCGGACACCAACTGCGTCACCTGGATCGACAACGACCAGCGGCTCTGGCTCTTGTGGCCCGTCATCATGGCCAACCAATGGGAGACCGCCCTGATGAAGTACCGTATCTCGCGGGACTACATGCAGGCCGATGGACCACCGAAATGGGAGTTCGCCGATAACATCCTGTTGATCCCCCAACGGATGAACGAGCGAACGAAAGAGGTATTGGGAAAGGATTTAAACGGTCCGCCGGCGGTCGCCAAGTGGGCCGAAAAAATGATCGCCTTGAGCGCGGATAAGTACGCCTCTCGCATGGGCTGGTTCTCCCGGACGCACCCGCTGCAACTGCCCAGCGGACGGATTCTCGTCCCGCTCTATTCCGACGGCTATTCGTTCGGCTTGATGGCCATCTCCGACGACAAGGGCGTAACCTGGAAGGCGAGCGAACCGATCGTGGGTTACGGCAACATACAGCCGTCCGTAGTGCGAAAGAACAGCGGCGAGTTAGTCGCTTTTATGAGGGATAACGGCCCTCCTCCGAAGAGAGTACACGTTTCGACGTCGAAGGATGACGGGGTCACCTGGACCGCCGCAACCGATTCGGAGATCCCGAACCCGGGCACGAGTCTGGAGGTCGTTCGGTTGAAAGACGGCCGCTGGGTCATGGTCTATAACGATTTGGAAAAAGCGCGAACGTCTCTGGCGGTCGCGCTATCGGACGATGAAGGAGCGTCGTGGAAATGGAAGCGCAATCTCGATAAGGGCGAAGGCCAGTACCACTACCCGTCGGTGATTCAGGCCAAGGATGGCTCTATCCATGTCACTTACAGCATCTTCGAGAAAGCGGGCAAGTCCATTAAGCACGCCCAGTTCAACACCGAATGGGTGAAGCAATGAAGTTACTCACCGGCCTCTTGGCCGTCTCTTTGTTCGGGGCCGAAGTCAAGCACGGGTACGCCGATTCGGGCGGCGTGAAAATCCATTACGCGACCATGGGCCAAGGGCCGCTGGTCGTGATGATCCACGGCTTTCCCGACTACTGGTACACGTGGCGGCATCAAATGGAGACGCTCGCGCCCTCCTTCCAGGTCGTGGCGATGGACACCCGCGGCTACAACCTTTCCGACAAACCGAAGGGCGCTGAGAACTACGACATGCGCTTGCTGGTTGGTGACGTCGCGGCCGTCATCCGGCACTTTGGCAAGGAGAAAGCAATCGTGGTCGGCCACGATTGGGGCGGAGCGATTGCCTGGCAGGTGGCGCTGAACTTGCCGCAAATGGTGGAGAAACTGGTGATTTTGAACCTGCCCCATCCGAACGGCATGAGTCGTGAGATGGCGACCAATCCGGAGCAGCAGAAGAACGCTGCTTACG
>Ga0136639_10000367_pt1 | contig 14756 bp, 16 predicted proteins | sample AntDrymUQ8592106_2_FD_113739 | JGI IMG/M metagenome (GOLD analysis project Ga0136639, IMG submission 113739) | Polar desert sand microbial communities from Dry Valleys, Antarctica - metaG UQ859 (21.06) | ecosystem: Environmental > Terrestrial > Soil > Desert | place: Antarctica: Dry Valley...
ACAAGCTGGAGCTGATCGGGCTCAAGGGCTCGGGCACGACCGACGTCGCCGAGGGTGCTTCGGTCGAGGTCGGCGCCGGTGACCTGACGATCTACGACAACGTCCGACGTAACGGCGACGTTGCGTGGAGCGACCTGTGTCGTGGACCGCACCTGCCCACCACCAAGCGGATCCCGGCGTTCAAGCTGATGCGCTCAGCGGCTGCCTACTGGCGCGGCGACGAGAAGAACAAGATGCTGCAACGGATCTACGGCACCGCGTGGCCCTCCAAGGAGGAGCTTGAGGCGCACCTGCACCGCATCGAGGAAGCCGAGCGTCGCGACCACCGCAAGCTCGGTCGCGAGCTCGATCTCTTCAGCTTCCCCGACGAGATCGGCTCCGGCCTGGTGGTCTTCCACCCCAAGGGTGGCGTCATCAAGCGGGTCATGGAGGACTACGTCCGCCAGCGCCACATCGAGGAGGGTTTCCAGTACGTCGGCACACCCCACATCGCCAAGGAAGGGCTCTTCCACACCTCGGGGCACCTGCCCTACTACGCGGACACCATGTTCCCGCCGATGGAGTTCGAGGGCGCCAACTACTACCTCAAGGCCATGAACTGCCCGATGCACAACCTGATCTTCAGGTCGCGCGGGCGGTCCTACCGTGAGCTGCCGCTGCGGTTCTTCGAGTTCGGCTCGGTCTACCGCTACGAGAAGTCCGGAGTCATCCACGGCCTGACCCGCGTGCGCGGGCTGACCCAGGACGACTCGCACTCCTACGTCACCCCCGAGCAGGCGCCGGCCGAGATCAAGCACCTGCTCGAATTCGTGCTCGGGTTGCTCAAGGACTTCGGCCTCGACGACTTCTACCTCGAGCTCTCGACCCGTGATGACTCCAAGCCCGACAAGTTCGTCGGGTCCGACGAGGACTGGGTCACCGCCACCGCCGTCCTCGAGCAGGCAGCCATCGACTCCGGCCTCGAGCTCGTGCCCGACCCCGGTGGCGCGGCGTTCTACGGCCCCAAGATCTCCGTGCAGTGCCGCGACGCCATTGGCCGCACCTGGCAGATGTCGACCATCCAGTACGACTTCAACCAGCCCAAGGGCTTCGACCTGCAGTTCAACGCCTCCGACGGCTCGCGCCAGCAGCCGGTGATGATCCACTCGGCGAAGTTCGGCTCGCTGGAGCGGTTCTTCGGCGTCCTGGTCGAGCACTACGCCGGTGCCTTCCCCCCCTGGCTGGCGCCGATCCAGGTGCAGGCGATCCCGGTCGCCGACTTCGCCGCCGACTACCTCTACGACGTCGCACGCCGGATGCAGGTCCAGGGCCTGCGGGTCGAGGTCGACGACTCCGACGACCGGATGCAGAAGAAGATCCGCAACGCGCAGCTGCAGAAGGTGCCGTTCATGATCATCGCGGGCGCCGACGACATCGAGGCCGGCGCGGTCTCGTTCCGCTACCGCGACGGTCGCCAGGACAACGGTGTCCCGATCGAGGAGGCCATCGAGCGGGTGGCTGCCGCGGTCGCCACGCGCGAGCAGGTCTGACGACGTCACTCGCTGGTCGACCAGGGCGGGCCAGCAGTCCCGGTGCGCTGGGTGAGGGGCTGGACCCGGGGCTCGCCGGTGCTCGCCCGGCTCGACCAGCCAACGAGGAGACTCGGTGGTCGGCTCACGACTCACCAGCGGTGTGGTGAGGTGGGGACATGGCACGGACAATCGCAACCACGACCGAGGTCGAGCTCGAGCAGCTGCTGGAGTTCGTCCGCCCCCGTCACCAGATGGTGCTGATCACCACGCGCAAGGACGGTGAGCCGCAGTCCTCGCCGGTGACCGGTGGCGTCGACGACGCGGGTCGGATCGTCATCTCCACCTATCCGGAGCGCGCCAAGGCGGCCAACGCGCGCCGTACGGGCAAGGTGAGCGTCCTCGTGCTCTCCGACTCCTTCAACGACGCCTGGGTGCAGGTCGAGGGCAGCTGCGAGGTCATCGACATGCCCGAGTCGGTCGAGCCCCTGGTCGACTACTTCCGCAGCATCTCCGGCGAGCACCCCGACTGGGACGAGTATCGCCAGGCCATGCGCGACCAGGGCAAGTCGTTGATCCGCGTCACGCCCGAGCGATGGTCGCCGGTCGCGACCGGCGGCTTCCCGCCGCGTCTGGCCGACCAGGACTGACGTGCGTCGGACCGTGCTGGGCCTCGCGACCCTGGCCCTCCTGGCGGGGTGTGGTGGCACGCCGGGGTCCGAGGACGCCTCCGGCGCGACCCCCGGGCCTGGCGCCACGCTCGAGCCGACTGCGCCGGCGCCGGCTTCGCGCAAGCCCGTGCCGAAGCCGTCGCCGACCCCGCGCAACGAGCTGGCAGACCTTGCCGAGCAGGCGGCCAGTGCCGCACCGGCGCCATCGATCCCGCCGCAGACGGGCGCGGTGCTCGGCGCCGACATCAGCTGGCCGCAGTGCCCGGTGGGAATGGGCATCCCCGAGAAGCGCACGCTCGGCATGCCACTGCCGCTGCCCGACGCGCGCTACGTCGTCATCGGACTGACCAACGGCCCCGGCTTCTACGCCAACCCCTGCCTGGCCGAGCAGGTCGCATGGGCGCGCCAGAACGACGTGCTCGTCTCGGCCTATGCCGTGGCGAGCTATCCGGAGGCGCCCGAGCTGCAGCGCTTCGCCGACACCGGTCCGTACGACGGGTCCGACGGCCTGGGCGCGTTGCGCAACGTCGGCTACCAGCAGGCGCGCTTCAACATCGCGTCCCTGCAGTCGGCCGGCTTCGTGACACCGATCGTGTGGATCGACGTGGAGCCCGTGCCCGACTTCGAGTGGAGCAGCGACCCGGTGGCCAACGCGGCGGTCGTCGAGGGGCTGGCGCGCGGCTACCGTGACGCGGGCTACGAGATCGGCGTCTACTCCACGCCGTACCTTTGGGAGGGCGTCGTCGGCGACCTGGCCCTCGGGGTTCCGGAGTGGCGCGCGGCCGGTCAGACCTCGCGCGCCGAGGCGCTGAGCCGCTGCGGTGCCGAGTGGGTGATCCAGGGCGGGCCTGCGGTGCTGGGGCAGTGGGTCGAGGCCGATCGCGACCAGAACGTCACGTGTCCGGGCGTCTCCGCCGATCTCGGGCGGTGGTTCCACCGCTACTGACATCTCGCTGACCTACGGCGTGTTTGATGCGACGTGATGTCGCGCTAACCCTTTACATGTAACGCACTGTCGCACTAACCTCTGGATCGTTGACCGACCAACGGTGAGAGGTGAGCCCCCATGAGTGCCGTGCAGAGTTATCAGGACACGCTGAGGACCCTGTCGGAGGCGTCGGTGCACCAGCGCTTCGACGCCTTCCTCGACATCGACTGGGACCACCCGGACTATGCGATCGACCCGCACGACGAGCGGTGGATCCTGCCGGAGGCCGACGTGCTCGGCCGACACCCGTGGTACCGCGCGCTGCCGCGTGAGGAGCAGATCCGCGTCGGGCTCTACCGGCAGGCTCAGGTCACCAAGGTCGGTCTTCAGTTCGAGCAGATCCTCATCTCGGGCCTGATGAACTTCGCCTTCAACCTGCCCAACGGCTCGCCGGAGTTCCGCTACTCCACGCACGAGGCGACCGAGGAGTGCCACCACACCCAGATGTTCCAGGAGTTCGTCAACCGCTCCGGCCAGGACGTCGGTGGGGGCTCACGGCTCTTCCGCCTCGTCGCGCCGGTGCTGCCGCTCGCGGCCACGAAGGTGCCGTTCGTCTTCTTCTTCGGTGTCCTCGCCGGCGAGGAGCCCATCGACCACGTGCAGAAGACGGTCCTGCGTGCCGGCGACGACATGCACCCCCTGCTGCAGCGGATCATGCAGATCCACGTCGCTGAGGAGGCGCGTCACATCGGCTTCGCCCACCAGTACCTTGAGCACCAGGCCCCCAAGCTCGGCCGCGTGGACCGTGCAGTCATCTCGGTCGTGGTGCCGCTCGTCATGCGGTGGCTCTGCGACGAGATCCTGAAACCGACCAGGAAGGCCCGCCAGGACATGGGCATCCCGAGCAGCGTCGTCCACGACATCTACTGGGACCAGCCCGAGTCCCGCAAGATGCTGCGCGACCTCTTCGGAGACGTGCGGATGCTGGCGGAGCAGGCGGGCCTGATGAATCCGGTCTCGCGGCGCGTGTGGCGCCTCATGCGCATCGACGGCCGTTGCTCACGCTTCCGCAGCGAGCCCGCCTCAGCCGCGGCCTGACCAGGTGCCCTACGTCGTCACCCAGTCCTGCTGCGCCGACGCCTCGTGCGTCGTGGCCTGCCCGGTCAACTGCATCCACCCAGCGCCGGGGGAGCCCGGCTTCGCCGAGGCCGAGATGCTCTACGTCGACGCGCGCTCGTGCGTCGACTGCGGAGCCTGCGCGACGGCGTGCCCGGTCGACGCCGTCGTCCCGCACACGGCACTGAGCGAGGTCCAGCTGCCGTTCCTGGCGCTCAACGCCGACTACTACCAGGTCTTCCCGCACGCCGGTCGGACACCTCTCGCGATCATGCCGCCCCAGCGCCGGCTCACGCGCCGCGGGCCCTTCCGCGTCGCGGTGGTCGGCGCCGGGCCGGCCGGTCTCTACGCCGCCGACGAGCTCCTGAAGCACCCCGAGGTCAGCGTCGACGTCTACGACCGGCTTCCGACGCCCTACGGGCTGGTCCGTGCCGGGGTCGCCCCCGACCACCAGCACACCAAGCAGGTCGACCAGCTCTTCCGCGCGATCGAGCAGCAGCCCGGCTTTCGCTACTTCCTCGGCGTCGAGGTCGGTCGCGACCTCAGCCTCGAGGAGCTCACCGCGCTGTACGACGGTGTGGTCTACGCCGTGGGCGCGTGCTCGGACCGCCCGCTCGGGATCGAGGGCGAGCAGCTGACCGGCTCGGTCTCGGCGACCGACGTGGTCGGTTGGTACAACGGCCACCCTGACAAGCAGGATCTCGAGCTGGGTCTCGACCGACTCGCCTCGGGCCGCGTGGTCATCGTCGGCAACGGCAATGTCGCCCTCGACGTGGCCCGCATCCTCACCGCTGATCCCGCCGAGCTCGAGGGCACCGATATCGCCGCCGTGCCGTGGTCGGCCCTGCGCCGTAGCCGCGTGCGCGAGGTGGTCGTGCTCGGTCGTCGCGGCGCCGCCCAGGCCGCGTTCACGGTGCCGGAGCTGGTCGGCCTTGCGGGGCTGCGCGGTGTCAACGTCTCCGTCGCCGGACTCGCGACCGACCGGGACGCTGTCGACGACCGCAGCCGGATCCTCGCCGGGCTCGCCGATCGCCCGTGGCGCCCCGGGCTCCCCACCATCGAGCTGCGCTTCCTCACCTCGCCGACCCGCATCGTGGGCGACGAGCACGGGGTCACCGGGATCGAGGTGGTGACCAACTGCCTCGAGCCCGACGCGGACGGCGTGCTGCGCGCCGTACCGACGGGGGAGCGCGAGCTCCTCGAGACCGGTCTCGTCCTGCGCGCGGTCGGCTATCGCGGCGAACCTGTCACGGACCTCCCCTACGATCCGACGACCGGCGTCGTGCCGAGCGACCGCGGCCGGGTACGTCCCGGTGTCTACGTCGTCGGGTGGGTCAAACGTGGGCCGAGCGGCTTCATCGGGACCAACAAGACCTGCGCCCAGGAGACCGTCGCACGGATCCTCGACGACATCGACGGTGCAGCGACCGCACCGTCGGTCGGGACGCTTGCCTCGATCGCCGAGGTCGTGCGCGGGCGGTGCCCCGAGGTGGTCGACCTCGCCGGCTGGCGGGCGATCGACGTCGAGGAGCGCCGCCGGGGATCGGCGCGCGGTCGCGTGCGCACCAAGATCGTCGACGTCGAGGAGATGGTGCGCGTCGCGCAGCAGGGTGCTCGACGTTCGACCCGCCGCCGCTACCCTTCCACCAAGAAGAGGTTCGAGAAGCGGAGTTGAGCTGGTGGTCGGCGCGAAGGTGACGGACGGACGTCAGGCGCGTTGGGACCGCCACAACCAGCAGCGCCGTCAGCAGATCCTCGATGCTGCCATCGCCGTCGTGGAGGCGGACGAGCCAGGCGCCGAGTTCCACGTGCAGCAGATCGCCGACCAGGCCGGGCTCAACCGCACGGTCGTCTACCGCCACTTCTCCGATCGCGCCGACCTCGACCGGGCGATCCAGGACGAGATCCTGCTGCGGCTCACCGCGCTGCTGCTGCCGCAGGTCAGCCTCGACGGCACGGTCAACGAGATCATCCACCGGATCGTCTCCACCTACGTCGACTGGGCCGTCGAGCACCCGGCGCTGCACCGGCTCGCGGAGTACGACTCCACGGGCGGACCCGGCCCGCTCCACAACGGGATCCACCAGATCGCAGGGGTGCTCGTCGAGATCCTCGAGACCGTCATCGCCACGCTCGAGGTCAAGCTCGACGACGGCGAGAGCGCAGCGATCGACCCCTTGGCCTACGCCCTGGTGGGTGCGGTCTTCGGCGCCGTACGACGGTGGGCCTCACGCGAGAAGCGCGAGCCCTCGGCAACCCAGCTCTCCGACATCCTCAGCCGCTCCGTCTGGCACCTCCTCGACGGGCATGCCCGCAGGCTCGGCCTCGATCTCGACCCCGACGTACCGATCGATCAGCTCCTCGGGCTCGCGACGCTCTCGCACGACGACCCCGAGGCGGCCCAGGCATGAGTGAGGAGATCGTGCAGGACGGCGTCGGCGAGCCCGACGAGCTGGACCGCCTCTGGACCCCGCACCGGATGGCCTACATCCGCGGTGAGAACAAGCCCGCCGACGGCACGTCGGGGGAGTGCCCCTTCTGCCGGATCCCCTCACTGGACGATGCGGCCGGCCTGGTCGTGCGTCGCGGGCAGCTCGCCTTCGCGGTGCTCAACCTCTATCCCTATGCGCCCGGACACCTGATGGTCTGCCCCTACCGCCACCTCGCCGACTACACCGAGACCACCGACGAGGAGGCCGCCGAGATCGCCGACCTCACCCGCCAGGCGATGCGGGTCATCCGCTCGGTCTCGGGCGCCGGCGGCTTCAACATCGGGATGAACCAGGGTGTCGTCGCGGGCGCCGGCATCGCCGCCCACCTGCACCAGCACGTCGTACCCCGCTGGACCGGTGACCAGAACTTCATGCCGATCATCGGCCGCACCAAGACCCTGCCCGAGCTGCTCACCGACACCCGCGCACTGTTTGCCGCTGCCTGGGATCACGTGTGAACGATGTCCTGCGGACCCCCGACGGGTGCTTCGAAGGCCTGCCCGGCTTCCCCTTCGAGCCGCACTACCTCGATGTCGAGAGCGAGGGGCTGGAACCGGTGCGGATGCACTACCTCGACGAGGGACCGGCCGAGGGCCCGGTCGCGCTGCTGCTGCACGGCCAGCCCACCTGGTCCTACCTCTACCGCACGGTCGTGCCGGTCCTCGTCGACCGGGGGGTCCGGGTCATCGCACCGGACAACATCGGCTTCGGGCGCTCCGACAAGCCGGTGGTCGCGACCGACTACACGTTCGCCCGTCACATCGAGTGGACCCGCAGCCTGGTCACCGGCCTCGACCTGCGCGACGTCACGCTGGTGGCCCAGGACTGGGGCGGGCCGATCGGCCTCAGTGTCCTGGCCGCGGAGCCTGAGCGTTTCGCCCGCGTCGTCGCCGCCAACACGATCCTGCACACCGCCGACCCGGCGCTGGCCGACCGGCTCACCTGGGCGGTGCACGGCACCGGGGAGTCGCGGGTCGTCCTGGAGGAGTCGCTGGTCGACTACCTGCTCTACACCCAACGCGCACCCGAGCTGCGCGCGAGCGACTTCGTCGGCGCCGCCACGTCGACCTCGTTGTCGGCCGGCGAGCTGGCGGCCTACGACGCGCCGTTCCCGGAGGCCCGCTTCACCGCCGGCCTGCGCCAGATGATCGCGCTGCTCCCGCTGACCCGCAACGACGTGGGCGCCAGGATCGGGCGACGGACGATGCGCGCGCTCGAAGCGTTCGAGCGGCCGTTCGTCACCTGCTACTCCGACGGCGACCCGGCCACTCGTGGCTGGGAGAAGGTCTTCCAGGAACGGGTCCCGGGCGCGCACGGGCGCGACCACGTGACCATCGCCGGCGCCGGCCACTTCCTCCAGGAGGACGCCGGGGCACAGCTGGGTCAGGTCGTCGCCGATGTCATGGCGACGACCTGACGCACTCGGGCTGGTGGATCAGCGCCTGACCTTCAGGGCCTTGCGGTCGTGCGAGCCCTGGAAGGCCGAGCCGGCCTTCGGGATGAAGCGGACGGTGGCGGTGTAGGTGCCGTTCCGAGACAGCTTGGGACCGACGATCGTCGTGGTCGCACCGCCGTAGTAGACGTTGCGGGCCTTGAAGAAACCGCCGCCCTCGCGCTTGATGACGAGTCGTACGGTGCCCTTCGGCTCCGTGTTGTCCACCGCGTCGACGGTGATCGTGAAGCGAGGGTTGTTGCCTGACGTCAGAGCAGTGGTGCCCGTGATCTCGGAGTCGGTCTGGCCGCGATCGTTCGAGTGACCCTAGGTCACGGGAGCTGGGCAAGAGCGCTGAGGACCTGCTCCTTGCGCGGGGCTCCTGCCGCGCGGGTGACCTCCGCGCCCTGGGCATCGAGGATCAGGGTGGTGGGGGTGCGCAGGACGCCGACGCGTCGGACGAGGTCGAGGTGCTGCTCGGCGTCGACCTCGAGGTGGGCGACGCCCGGGACGACCTCGGCCACCTCGGTGAGGATGCGGCGGGTGGCCCGACAGGGCGCGCAGAAGGCGCTGGAGAACTGCAGCAGCGTCGCCTTGTCACCGAGCTGGCCGGACCACGGGGTGTCGGCGAGGACGGAGGGCACGGCCTCGGGCTGCTGCTCGGCTGCGGCCGGGCTGGGGGCTGCCTGAGCGTCTCGGACCCGGTGGGTCCCGCGGAAGCGGCCGTCGGTGAGGGCGCGGTAGCCGCCGAAGGCCAGGGCGGCGACGACCGCGATGAGGAGCACGAGCTGTCCGGGGGTCACGGGGTGCTCAACGATCCTGGTGTCGTGAGCATTCCGACGAGGTGGTGGTCTGACACGCGGAGATCATCTCGCCGCTGTCCCCTTGCGCCGACTCCGCAGTCAGGCCTCGACCAGCGCGTACGGCGCCGCGGCCTCGCGACCCTGGAACGCCAGGATCGCGGGGTTGACGACCATCCCCTCGCGGATCTCGATGGCACGCTGGATCGTCTCGTCGGCATCCCACGCCTCTGGTCCCTCGAGCACGGTGCGCAGGAACGGCACCGTCGCCGAACTGTTGTCCCAGGTGGCCGAGCTCCAGAGGTAGGACGGGCTGTGGTCGACCGCGTAGTAGGTCACGTGACCGTGCTCGCCGACCTGGAACGTCGGGTCGTCGAAGCCGGTGGGTCGTGCCCACTCGAACCCCATCGCCAGGTCGCACGAGACGTCCACGATCAGGCTGCCGCGCCGGAAGGCCTCGAGCTCGGAGGTCGCGAGGTAGGTGAGCGGGGCCGCCGTGTCCTGCAGCGTGCAGTTCACGATGATGTCGTTCTCGGCGAGGTACGCCGCCAGCGGCTCGCGCCCTCGCTCGGTGATGACGCTCATCGCGATGCCGTCGGCGTCGTGGTCGATCGTGCGGATCTGGACGGAGTGGATGGGGGCGGCGACCGCGGTCACCTGCCGGGTCGTCAGCACCGCGACCTGGTGGACCCCGTGTGCGTTGAGAGCCGTGACCGCACCACGTGCCGTCGCACCGAAGCCGATGACGATCGCGCTCAGACGGCGCCCGTAGTCGCCGGTGATGCCCGCGAGCTGCATGGCCTGCAGCACCGAGCAGTAGCCCGCCAGCTCGTTGTTCTTGTGAAAGACGTGCAGCCCCACGTAGCCGTCGCGGGTCCAGTGGTTCATCGCCTCGAAGGCGATCAGGGTCAGCCGCCGGTCGATCGCGGCCTGGGTGACCGCGGTGTCCTGGACGCAGTGCGGCCAGCCCCACAGCACCTGACCAGGAGAGAGTGCCTCGACATCGGCGAGCTGGGGCTTGGGCAGCAGCACGACGTCGGAGGTGGCCAACAGCTCCTCGCGCGGCAGGAAGCCGGACACGAGGTCGGCGAGGTCGCGGTCGTCGTAGCCGAAGTGGGTGCCGTAGCCAGTCTCGAGGGTGATGCGGGCGCGCACGTCAGCGTCGAGTCCCGCGAGGTGCTCGGGGTGGAGCGGGAGACGACGCTCGTTCTCCTTCGCCGAGGTCCCCACCACCCCCAGGCTCAGGAGTGGCCCTGGGAGTGGCACGGTGGTGCTCAGCGCTTCTTCTCGGACAGCTTGTCCATGGAGCCCGGGGCGGCGCCGCCCGTCTTGTCGCGCTTCTCGGCGCGCTTCTCCTTGATGGACTTTCCGGTCTTTTTCGTCATTCCTTGTCGCGGCGACTTGTCGCTCATGCGGGAATCTCTCGATATGGGTTGCCTGACTGGCCCCTGTCAGCGACTCTACGCCTCCGGGTTGCGGCCCGGGGGCCGCAAGCGGCTAGCCTCCGAGCATGCTCGACAGGTTCAAGGGTTTCTGGCAGGGCGTCATGCTCGCCCCGTTCGTCAATCTCTTCATCAAGCTCGGGATCAGCCCCGACACGGTGACGTTCGTCGGCACCCTGGGGGTGTCGGCCGCAGCACTGGTCTTCTTCCCCATGGGGGAGCTGCTGATCGGCGTGCTGGTGATCACCGCCTTCGTCTTCAGCGACCTCGTCGACGGACAGATGGCGCGCCAGACGGGCCGGACCTCGAAGTTCGGCGCGTTCTGGGACTCCACGCTCGACCGCATCGGCGACGGCGCGATCTTCGGTGGCCTGGCGCTCTACTTCGCCGGTCCGGGCGACTACTACCTCTACCTGTGCCTCACGCTCTACTGCCTGGTCATGGGCTCGGTCACGTCCTACTCGCGGGCCCGTGCCGAGTCGCTGGGCATGGATGCCAAGGGCGGACTGGCCGAGCGCGCCGACCGGCTCGTGGCGATCTTGGTGATGACCGGGTTGGGCGCGATCTTCAACCTGCCGATCCTGATGTACCTCACGCTGTGGGTCCTTGCCTTCGCCAACACCTACACCGTGATCTTCCGGGTGATGAAGGTGCGTCGCCAGGCGCTGGCCGCGGATGCTCTGGTCCAGTCCGGGCCTCCCGCGCAGGAAGGTCCCGAAGCGACCTCCGCAACCTGACAGCCGTACGATGGGGGCATGTCTGAGACCACCCCCACCACTGCTGATCACGGCTCCACCACCGGCACCTCGCGCGTGAAGCGCGGCATGGCCGAGATGCTCAAGGGCGGCGTGATCATGGACGTCGTGACGGCCGAGCAGGCCAAGATCGCCGAGGACGCCGGCGCTGTCGCCGTCATGGCGCTGGAGCGGGTCCCGGCCGACATCCGGGCCCAGGGCGGGGTCTCGCGGATGAGCGACCCCGACATGATCGACTCGATCATCGCGACGGTGTCGATCCCGGTCATGGCCAAGGCGCGCATCGGTCACTTCGTCGAGGCCCAGATCCTGCAGAGCCTCGGTGTCGACTACATCGACGAGTCCGAGGTCCTGACCCCGGCCGACTACGCCAACCACATCGACAAGTGGCAGTTCACCGCTCCGTTCGTGTGTGGTGCGACCAACCTGGGCGAGGCGCTGCGCCGTATCACCGAGGGTGCGGCGATGATCCGCTCCAAGGGCGAGGCCGGCACCGGTGACGTCTCCAACGCAGTGATGCACATGCGCACCATCGGTGGTGAGCTGCGTCGGCTGCACTCGATGGAGCCCGACGAGCTCTACGTCGCGGCCAAGGAGCTCCAGGCTCCCTACGAGCTGGTCAAGGAGGTCGCCGGCACCGGCAAGCTCCCGGTGGTGCTCTTCTCCGCAGGTGGCATCGCCACCCCGGCCGACGCGGCCCTGATGATGCAGCTCGGCGCCCAGGGTGTCTTCGTGGGCTCGGGCATCTTCAAGTCCGGCAACCCCGCCGAGCGCGCCGAGGCGATCGTCAAGGCCACCACCTTCTACGACGACCCCGACGTCCTCGCCAAGGTCTCGCGCGGCCTGGGCGAGGCGATGGTCGGCATCAACGTCGACGAGATCCCGCAGCCGCACCGCCTCTCCGAGCGCGGCTGGTAACCAGTCCTCCCGACACAACTCGTCTCGACACAGCGCCCCGCGGTCTCGCCACGGGGCGCTGTGTGTGCGTGGCGGTCACCACGACAGGCTGTCGTTTTCCTCAGGTGCGGGTCCTTCCTGCCGTAGTTCCACGGGAGAGGTCTCGGGAGTCCTCGCGGATCCTGGGAGGGACCATGAAGAAGACGACCAAGGGAGCACTCGCGGCCGCGGCGGCGGCGGTGCTGCTCACGGGTGGTGCCAGCACGCTGGCGTTCTGGAGCGGAACGCAGCCGATCACGGGTGCCAACATCAATGCTGGTGATCTCGAGATCGTGGTGGATGGCGTCAACACCGGATGTGGCTCGTGGAATCTCGATAGTGGCGAGACCGTGGCGCTGACATACACCTCGGGTGACCTGCTCGTGCCGGGCGACGTACTGACGAGGGTATGCAACTACACCATTCAGGCCGACGGGAATCACCTGCGCGCGACATTGGCGGTCTCGACGCCTTCGCTGACGGCCGTAACAGGATCGTTCGGGTCCGACATGAACGTCAACGTCAGTGACATCAAGGTCAACAACGTCGCGGCGACAGAGCTGACGGACGCGAACGACGGACAGAAGCTGACCGCCACGATCGTCGTCACGTTCTCCTCGGCCTCCTTGGACGTGACCGAGGGGGCCACGGCAGTTCTCCAGGACTTGACGCTCACGGCTACCCAGGTCCACAGCTGATTCCATGAGGCAGTGGGTGTGGCGCATCGCGTGCTGGACCGTGGCTCTCTCAGGCACGGTGGTGCTGCTCGCTGCCGTCGTGGTTCCTCGCGTCGCCGGCGCCACGCCGTACACAGTGCTCACCGGTTCGATGGAGCCTGGCATCCCGCCGGGCACCCTGGTTGTCACCCGCCCCATGCCAGCTGACGAGATCGGGATCGGCTCCGTCGTGACCTACCAGCTCGAGTCGGGCAAACCCATCTTTGTCACCCACCGCGTGGTCTCGCAGGGAGTCGGGAACGACGGGACGCCGGTATTCCAGACGCAGGGAGATGCCAACGACGTACCCGACGACGAGTGGATCCGGCCTGTGCAGGTCCGCGGTGAGCTCTGGTACGTCGTGCCGTACCTCGGATACCTGAGCGATCTGATCTCGCCCCACGATCGCCAACTGGGCGTCTATGTCGTCGCTGGGCTCCTCATCCTCTATGCGCTGCGCGAATTCGTGAGCGCTCTGTGGGACCGCCGCCTGCGGGGCAGTCGTCCGGAGCACCTTCATGTCTAGCCATGCAGCGCCCCGTCGGATGCGTGTGGCGATGCTGAAGTCGCCTCGACTGCGTGCACTGCTCGGACTCGGCTTGGTCGGCGTCGTCGGGACGACCGGCACGTTCGCGTTCTGGACCGACGACGTGGTGATCAGCGGCACGACCTTCACCGCCGGCACGCTCGACCTCCAGGTCAACAACACCGATATCTCCGTGAGCACCACGACGCTCGGCATGGCGGTGATGGTGCCCGGCAACACCTCGGCCGAGGTGTTGACCCTGAAGAACAACGGGACCGCGCCGCTGAAGTGGACGATGGTGGGAGGCCTCACCGGCACCGATGCGGCGGCCTTCTCCGCCGCGGCGGCCCTCAAGCTCACCGTCTCCGCCGGCGGCACCCGGTCCGGGACAGGGAACAGCGCGACCTGCACGGGAGGCAGCACGCTGGTCAACGCCGTCGCCCTGACCGCGACGACGTCCACCGCGCTCGTCGCGACCAGACAAGGCCCGATGGCGGCGGCGGGCACGCAGACGATCTGCTTCCAGGTGAGCTTCGACAGCGCTGCACCGAGCACCCTCCAGGCCAAGACGGCGAACGCGACGTTCACCGTCACCGGTACCTCGGACGTCTCGTGAGCGGTCCACGCCTGGTGCGCTGGGTCCGCGAGCTGGTGCTGACCATGGGGGCCCTCCTGGGCGTCGTCGGGCTGGTGGTGGTGCTTGCCGGGCTGACGCTCGACGTGCGCCCCCTGGTCTTCCGCTCCGGCTCCATGGCGCCGGCCATCGACACCGGGGCGCTCGCGCTGGTGCGCACGGTCTCCGCCGCCGATCTGCAGGTCGGGGACGTGGTGTCCGTGGTGGATGCCAACGGCACGCGGGTGACGCACCGGGTCGTCAGCCTCGCCGCCCAGGGTGGGGCCCGCCAGCTGACCTTGCGAGGAGATGCGAACCGCTCGGCCGATCGCGAGGTCCCCACGGTGACCGAGGCCGACCGGGTGATCGCCAGCGTGCCGTGGGTCGGCTACGTGCTCGGCTGGATGGCGGGACGGTTCGGGATGCTGGTGCTCGGCCTCTATGCCGCCTTCCTCGCCTCGGTGCTCCTGCGTGGTCGCGCTGATGACGAATCCGATGACACGCCCGACGACACGCCCGACGACAGTCCCCACGACCGGCCCGGCGGCAGGCGACGGGCCGAGCCGGCCGCGACCGGGCGACGTGCCTCGCGAGTGCTCACGATGACGGTGGTCGGCGCCACGGCGCTGTTGCCGTCGCCGGCATCTGCCGCACCGTGGACCGACGACGTCGCCATCGCGGGCACGGGACTGACTGCCTCGTCCGTCGCGGCGCCTGCCAACTTCAGGTGCTCCGCGCTGGGAATCGCGACCGTCACCTTCGCCTGGGACTCAGTGCCGGGTGCCACCAGTTACACGTTGCGCTACGGCTCGGGCGGATCG
>Ga0136639_10000368_pt1 | contig 14725 bp, 13 predicted proteins | sample AntDrymUQ8592106_2_FD_113739 | JGI IMG/M metagenome (GOLD analysis project Ga0136639, IMG submission 113739) | Polar desert sand microbial communities from Dry Valleys, Antarctica - metaG UQ859 (21.06) | ecosystem: Environmental > Terrestrial > Soil > Desert | place: Antarctica: Dry Valley...
AGAATGTCGAGCGACACGCGGTCATACAACTGCCGCATCGATTGATAGCTCGTACACAGCACGAAGGCCCGCCCCTGGCTGCATTCGAGCAGCTTAACGATCTCTTCGGCCGCCCGCGGCATAAAGTCCAAGGCCCTTGGGTCGGGCAGATGTTGCGGCACGTACAGCAACGCCTGCTCCGGGTATTGAAACGGGCTGCTCACAATCAACTGCCGCGCGTAGGAGATTCCCAGCCGATGCTGCAGGAAATCGAACCCACCGCCCACCGCCAGCGTCGCGCTCGTGAGCGTAGCCGACGGTACTTTATCGAATAGCTTTTCCGTCAACAACCCCGACACGTCAATGGGCGTCGCCTGCAGGAAAATCGCCCGATTCCGGCGTTCAATCCAGTAAACGAAGTGCGCCACCCCGCCTTCCATCCAACTCTTCAGGTTGTCCGACAGCGCGCGTACCCGCGTCGCCAGCGGGATCACCTCGCCCAAATTCTCTTTCAGCAATTGCAACTGCACATGCACCGCTTCGAGAGCGCTCAGCACGTCCGTATACGGGTCGGCGTTGCGTTCGCGGAACTGGGCATGGTCGGCAAACCCACGCCGTCCGTCTTGCGGCGGAAACAAAGAGAAGAAGAAATTCGCCGCCTCCTCCATGCCCGCCAGCATGCGGTCCAGCTCCGGCCGTCCCATCTCTTTCCGCCGGCACAACCCGGTGATATCCCGCCGAATCTCCCCGAACTGCAAGTTGCTCACCGACAGGCCAAAGTACTGCCCGGCCACGTCCTCGATCTCGTGCGCTTCGTCGAACACCACCGCTTCATAGTCCGGAATAATGCTTCCGAACTCGCCTTCCTTGATCGCCAAATCGGCGAAGAACAAGTGGTGGTTCACGATGATGATGTCGCTCTCCGCCGCCTTCCGCTGCATCTGCGTGATGAAGCAGCGATCGAACTGCTGGCACTTCTGGCCGGTACAAAGGTCTCGCCGCGCGTCGATCTTCGTCCACGCGGAACTCGTCTCCGGCAGGGTCTTAATCTCGGCCCGGTCTCCGTGTTCGGACGTCTTCTCCCACTCGCGGATGATCTGGAAATCCGCCACCTCTTCGAGACCCGTCAGCACCGGCTCTTTCTCGGCGTCGTAGATCCGCTGCCGGCAGGCATAGTTAGACCGGCCCTTCATGTAGCAAACCCGCAGCTCCTGTTCGAAGTGCTGCTGGAGAAACGGAATGTCTTTGAAGAAAAGCTGTTCTTGCAGATTCTTCGTCCCCGTCGAAATCACGACCCGTTTTCCCGAAAAGATCGCCGGCACAAGGTAGGCGAGCGTCTTCCCTGTCCCGGTTCCCGCCTCGACGAGAAGGTGCCGCCGATCCGCCAACGCCGTCTCTACCGCCTCGGCCATCTCCAACTGCCCAGCCCGGTACTCATAGTTCGGATGCCACTGCGAAAGGGTGCCATTGCGCGAAAAAAACTTTCGCACCGACAACGACCGCGTCTTTTCCGGCGTGACGTTCAACTCTTCAGTGTATCGGCCAGCGCAGCGAACAGGGCGCGGTGCGGCGCATGCGTCGCCACCAGGTCCTCCGGATGCCACTGCACCGCCAACGCAAATCGCTTACCCGGCATCTCCGCCGCTTCAATCAAGCTGCCCGCGCGCGCCGTCACCACCAACCCCTCGCCCAACTCGTCCAACACCTGATGGTGCCGCGAGTTTACTTCGAAATTGGTCTCGCCCGTCACCTGCGCCAGCCGCGACTCCGGCTCTACATCCACCGCATGCATCCCGTTCCGATGATCGTCCACATGCTGCTTGAGCGTCCCCCCGCAAGCCACGTTCAAAAGCTGCATGCCCCGGCAAATCGCCAGAATCGGCAGATCCCGCTGCAACGCCGACCAGGCCACGTCGAGTTCGTAAACGTCTCGTGCCGGGTCCAACTCCCCTAACCGCGCGTCCGGCGCCTGGCCGTAATGCGCCGGATCGATATCGTTCCCACCGCACAAAACCACGGCGTCGTATTCGTCCGCCCCCGGCCCCACGGGCTCCAGCCCCACACTCCGCACGGCGTCGTAGTACGGCTGCACCTTGTGCGCGTAGCTGTCGCTGTAGGTGAGTAAAACGCGCTTCATTTCTCGTCCGGGGCGATGATGCTGCTCACCTCGGCATCCCGCACTCCATACACTCTTTTCACCACCCGGCAGATCTCCCGCCCCAACCGCTGGGGCTGCTCTCCTTCCGGTAGGTCCACCACCACTTTGACGTAAATCTGCAACTTGGGCATAAAGCCCATGATACTCTGGCCCTAATGCAGCGCCGAAATTTCCTTGCCGCCGCGGCCCTTGTCCCCGCCGCCCACGCAGCCCCCGCCCACCCCTATCGCCTTCGCTACGCCCCTCACGTCACCAGCCGTGATGTCTCCTACGATCGCCAGCTCGAAGTCTTCGCCGAGCAAGGCTTCACCGCCTTCGAGTTCAACGGCCTACCCAAGCTGAAAGACCCCGAAATCATCGCTCTCGCCAAAACCAAAGAGCGCCTCGGCCTCGCCATGGGCGTCTTCGTCATGAACCGCGGCGGCTGGAAGCCCAGCGCTCTGGTCGACCGCAAATTCCACCCCGACTTCCTCGCCGACGTCAAACGCGCCGTCGAAATCCATAAAATCATCGGCAACGAATGCGCCACCGCCACCAGCGGCCTCGCCATCGACTCTCTCAGCTACACCCAACAAACCACGAACTGTATCGAGGTCCTGAAACGAGCGGGTGAAATCGTCGAAAAAACGAAAATGGTCATCGTCCTCGAACCACTCAACGTCCGCGTCGACCACGCCGGCTACTTCGTCGTCACGTCCAACCACGGCGCCGAGATCGTCGCCAACGTCAACCATCCCCACGTCAAGCTGCTTTTCGACATGTATCACCAGCAGATTTCGGAAGGGAATCTCATCAACCACATCCGCCAGCACTACGACCAGATCGGCTACATGCAGGTGGGCGACGTCCCTGGCCGCAAAGAGCCCGGCACCGGCGAAATCAACTATCAAAACGTGTTCAAATCCATTCACGCGCTGGGCTACAAAGGCATCCTCGGCATGGAGCACGGCTGGACCAAGCCCGGCATCGGCGGCATGGTGGATGGCTTTGCCCAATACCGGAAAGCGGATAGCTGGACGTGAGCTGCCCCCTATGCCGCGTCCGCAAGCCCAAGCGCCCCTGCCCCGCGCTGAATGCCGATATCTGCTCCCAATGCTGCGGTGAGGGCAGGGAACACACGATCTCCTGCCCCCTCGATTGCAGCTTTCTCCTCGAAGCCCGCCAGCACGAAAAACTCGTTCCGATGACCGCCGCCGAGTCGCCGCACCCGGACGTCGAAGTGACGGAAAACTTTCTACTCGAATACCAAACCCAGCTCATTCTGATCACCAACGCGATCTTTGTCAGCGCCGTCAGCGCCGGTAACGCCTGCGACCCCGATATCCGCGCCGCCCTCAACTCGATCATCCTCGCCCGATGCGAACAACCCGTTCCCGCCACCTCCCTCGAAGCGCAAAACATCGTCGCCCACTTCGCTGAAAACCTCGAAAAGCTTCGCAAAGGCCTCACCGACGACGCCCGCGCCCGGTTTTGGAACGACGCGGTCCTGCTCCAGCTCCTGGTTTTTTTGCATCGGCTAGCCGTAGGGCGCGACAATGGAAGAAGCCGGGGACGGGCCTTTGCCGCCTTCCTCGAGGATCACTTCAAGAAGACCATGGGGGGCTGATGAACGACGTAGGAATTATTCTGTTTGGTCACGGATCGCGCGTACCCGAAGCGAACCAATCCGTGATGGCGGTTACCGAGGCCATGCGCGAGCGCGGCGGCTACCCCCTCACCGGGACGGCGTTTCTCGAACTCGCCGAACCCGATCTGCCCCAAGCCGTCGCCGCTCTCGTGGCCCAGGGTGCCCGCCGCGTCCTCGTCATCCCCTACTTCCTCACCCTCGGCATCCACCTCCGGCGCGACCTACCCCGCATCGTTGAAGACCTGGAAAGCATCCATCCCGGTGTGACCATTCAAGTCACCGAACCGCTTGATGGCCATCCTGCGCTGCTCGATATCGTCATGGCCCGCACCACCGCCGCCCTCGCCTAACCCGCCATGAAAGCTGAATTCATCAACTCCGTCGCCCTTGCCCCTGAAATTCGCCAGTTCCAGTTTGCTGTCCCTGAACTCGCCGCCATGAAGTTCGTCCCCGGCCAGTTCGTTTCCCTTTCCGAGACTTTCGGCGAGAAGAAGGTCACCCGGGCCTACTCCATCGCCTCCCTCCCGGACGGCGGCAACACCTTCTCTATCTGCCTAAACCGCGTCACTGACGGCATCTTCTCGCCCCATCTGTACGCCTTAAAGCCCGGCGAAACCGTGGATATGAAGGGGCCCCTCGGCGTCTTCGTCTGGAAGCCCGAACGGGCCGACTCCGTCATGGTCGCCACTGGCACCGGCATCGTCCCCTACCGGCCCATGCTCATCGAAGCCCTGCGCCAAGGGGCCACCGAAAAGTTCACCCTGATCTACGGCACCCGCCACCCTGAAAATCTGCTCTATGTCGATGAGTTCAGCGCCCTCGCCGAACAGCACCCGAACTTCATCTTCATCCCCACCGTAACTCGCCCCACCGGATCCTGGTCTGGTCCCACCGGGCGCGTCCAAAGCCACGTGCTGGCCGCTATCGGTGACCGCCGCGACATCCACCTCTACGCCTGCGGCCTTAAAGAAATGGTCGATAGCGTGCGGGAGATCGGCAAGGAACTCGGCTTCGACCGCAAACAGATCGTCTTCGAGAAGTACGACTAAGTAAGATAAAGGAACATGAATTCGCGCTTCGCCATGGCCGCCGGCGGCATCGGGATCGTCTTCCTGGTTACCCTCGCCCTCGCCTTTGCCGTAATGCCCGGGCCACACACCCGCACTGACTATCTCGTCATCGGTGCCATCGCGACTTTCGTCTCAATGTTCGTCCTCTTCTTCGTTCTCATCCACGGATGGGCGAAGGGTGGCCAAATCTTTTCGAAACCCCGGCCCCCCCGCAAGACCGACGACTAAGCGGACAGCACCCGCAACTCCACCCGGCTGTAGATCTGTTGGGTCTGGTGCAGGTTCGCAAACGAAATCCCCGGCAACGCCGCCGACGCCGTCCCCGCCGCCACGCCCCACCGCACCGCCTCTTCAAACGGTTTGCCTTCCGCAATCGCCCAGGTAAACGCCGCCGCCAGGGCATCGCCCGCGCCTATCGGGCAGACCGCGTCAATCAACGGCGGCACCGCTTCCACGAGTATGCTCTCCGATGCGCCCACCGCGCCCCTGCTTCCCAGCGATAGCACCACCCATTTCGCCCCCATCGCCACGATCCGCCGCGCCGCATCCTGGAAATGTTGACGCGTGATCAGCGCCCGGTTCAATAGCCGCTCCGCCTCCGCCTGATTCGGTGCCACCGCCGACGGCCCCACTTCCAGCGCATGCAGCAAAGCGTCGCCGTCGGTATCAAGCAGCGTTTGCACATTCCTCTGCTGCGCCTGCCGAATGATTCGCGCGTAAAAATCTGCCGGAACGCCCGGCGGCAAACTGCCGCAAAGCATCAGCCAGCGAGCCCCGTTCAGGTTCTCCACTACGGTCTTCTCAAACTTCGCCAACTCCGTCGCCTGAATCAGCGGACCCCGCTCATTCAACTTCACCGCCAGCCCTTGCTTGTCTACAATCGTCAGGTTGCCCCGCAGATTGTTCTTGATCTTGACGTACTCCACCGGGAAGCCTTCCTGCTGCATCAGCTCTTCAAAGCGCTTCCCGTTCTTCCCGCCCGAAGCGGTAATCGCTTTCGTCTTAGCCCCAAACGAGTGCAGCACCATCGACGCGTTGATTCCCCGTCCGCCGGCCGTCTCATTGGTCGAAAGGATGTAGGCGCGATCTTCAAAAACCAAACGGTCCGCCTGGACGTTTTGGTCAATTGCCGGATTCAATGTCAGCGTTAGAATCAAACTCCTATTCTAAGGCCTTTTCTTACCAAATTTGACAACTCCTTGACAATTTCAAGACGACTTCCCGCTCCTCCCCCCCTTACCATGGGGAGCATGCGACTTCTACTCGGATCCCTGTCGATCCTTTCCACCCTCGCCTTCGCCGCTGACCCGGCCCCGGCTATCTTCGGCGCCGCCGGCAAAGACGCGGACTCCATCCGCGCCGCCGTCATCGCTTTCCAGAGCGCCCTCGGCCCCCTCAATGCCCCCGGACCCACCGGCGATCCCAACGGCCGCCGTGAAATCAACTGGGACGCTGTTCCCGCCGGTTTCTCGTCCCCCAGCAACCTGCCCCCCGATTTTTTCAACAAAAATTCGGTTCGGGGAGCTGTCTTCAGCGTCGATAACCCCGGCTGGACCGGCTTCCAAGTCAGCGCCAACGAAGCCGACGGACCGGTTCGTTTTGACTCTCTTCTCGCCGGCAACTCCGCCCTCTTCCCGTTCTTCAGCGCCCAAAAACTCTTCACGAGCGTCGGCACCCACGACTACAACGTCGACTTCCTGGTCCCCGGCACCCAAACCAAAGGCAAAGGGAAGGGCTTCGGCGCGATCTTCGCCAACGTCGCCCTGCCCTTCACCACCTCCATCGAGTTCTACAACAGCGACGGCCTCCTCCTCGGCCGCTACTACGCCCCCGTCGCTGCCAAAGGACTCTCGTTTATCGGCATCGCCTTCCCCAATAAAATGGTCACCCGCGTCCGAGTCATCCCCGGCACCGTCGCCATCGGCACCCCCGACGACCCCGCCAACGGCCGCAACGTCGTCGTCGCCGACGACTTCATCTACGGAGAGCCAGCAAGCGACTGCGTCTCCAACTGAGCTACGGTAGAAGATGGGCTCCCGCTCTCATCTGCTCCCTTACGCCGCGCTCGGAGCCGTCTGCTTCTTCTGGGGCACCACCTATCTGGCCATTCGAATGGCCCTCGAATCGTTCCCGCCGCTCGTCCTGATGGCGTCCCGGTTCCTGCTCTCCGGCTCCATCCTCTTGTTGTGGGCCTGGTACAAAGGCCTCGCGTTCCCCACGGGCAAAGCCCTACTCCGCACCATTTGCGTAGGGCTTCTGCTCCTCGGCGTCGCCAATACCTGCCTCACCTACAGCGAAACGCTAATCCCCAGCGGCCTCGCCGCCCTCTTCCTCACCACTGCCCCTTTTTGGCTCGTCGGCCTCGAAGCGCTCGTCCCCGGCGGTGATAAGATCACCTGGGCCACCACGATCGGTCTCGCCATCGGCCTCTGCGGCACGGCGCTGTTGGTCGCCCCCGGCCCCGGAGGCCTCGCCATGTCCGCCGCCGTCGGCTCCGGCTTTCTCATTCTCCAAGTCGGAAGCTTCTTCTGGAACGCCGGGTCCATCCTGCAGCGCCGCTGGAAAACCAATACCCACCCCGTCCTCACCGGCGCCATCCAGCAAATGGCCGTCGGCCTTGTGTGCCTCGTCTTCGCCGTCGCCCTACCGCAAAAGCCCATCCACTGGACCTGGAACGGCGTCGGCGGCATCGCCTGGCTCGTCACCTTTGGCTCCATCGTCGCCTACAGCGCCTACATCTACGCGCTCGAAACCCTGCCCATCTCGCTCGTTTCCATCTATACGTACATCAACCCAGTCGTCGCCGTCAGCCTCGGCAGCCTCTTCTACGACGAACCTTTCGGCTCCAAAGAGCTAACCGCCATGCTCGTCATCTTCCTTGGCGTCGGGATAGTGAAACGTTTTAGCCATCCTTCTCAAACACCTTTGCCGCCAGCACCCCGCCCAGCGACGGAAGAATTGTCGTAACCCCGAACAAAATCGCAATCACCAGCAAAATCAGCAAAGCAAAGCTCGCCGGCTGTTTCATCACTTCCACCGCTTGATCGATCCCCGGATCGTTCCCGCCATTCAGTCGCATCTGTTCGGTCCAAGCGCTGATCAAGTCTCCATTCGAAGAAATCGCCACCATCGCCATCGTCAATACGACCAACGTCAGCACAAAGGCGAACACGCCCGTGATCCAGCCAATCCTCGCGCCGCTTTTGATGGTCATCGCCTGCCCGGTCCAACGGCGATAAAAGACCACCGAAAGAAACCCGCCCGCCACCAGAATCACGACGCGCCATAGCAGCGCCGCCGCGAACGGCAGCGGCACCGTCGAGAAAAAGAAAATCAGCGAAGAGGTGAACAGCGCAGCTCGAATCGCCTTCCCGTTATGGAAGTCAATCGGGAGCACCGCTTCCACCAAAGGAATGGGGGGTGGGGGTGGGGCTGGCTCTATCGCCTCCGCTTCCGCCTCCATCAACGCAAATAAAGGCTTGCCGCACTTGTGGCAAAACCGCGCGTCCGAGGGCAACTGCGCGCCGCAATTACAAAATTCTGGCACTGCTTTAGTTTCCGCCACATTTGCTAGATGCCGCAACCTTCATGATACGGTGTTAGATTATGTCCCCACTGACCCTGCTGGTCGTATCCAACCCGGCCGCCCCCTTCTTGAAGGTCCTGGACCAACTCCCCACCGGTATCGAAATGGTCATCGGCAATACGCTCGAAGCCTTCGCCCCGCTCGGCGACCGCGCTGATGTCGTTTTTTATTGCATGAACGCCGGCATGAAGCTCGAAACCGCCTGGCCCTTGGCCTCCAACGCCCGTTGGATCCATTCCATGTCCGCCGGCCTCGAGTCCACCCTTTTCCCCGCGCTCGTCGAAAGTTCGATTCCGATGACCAACGCCCGCGGCGTCTTCAAAGAATCGCTCGGCGAGTTCGCCATCGCTTCCATCTTTCACTTCGCCAAGGATCTCCGCCGCATGGTCCGCAATCAGGAAGCGGCCCGGTGGGAGCAGTTCGACGTCGAAATGGTGACCGGCAAAACGCTTGGGGTCGTCGGCTACGGCGAAATCGGCCGCGCCGCCGCCGTCCGGGCGCAGGCTTTGGGCATGAAGGTCCACGCCATCCGCCGCCGCCCCGAACTTTCGAATGACGATCCGGTTGTTGCAAAAAGCTTCGCGATCGCCGACCGCGCCGCCATGCTCGCCGACTGCGACTACGTCCTGCTGGCCGCCCCGCTGACCGACGAAACCCGCGGCCTTATCGGCGCGGCCGAAATCGCCGCGATGAAGCCTTCCGCCGTCGTCATCAACCTGGGCCGCGGTCCGGTCATCGACGAAGCCGCCCTGATCGCTGCACTTTCTTCCGGAAAGCTCCGCGGCGCCGCCCTCGACGTGTTTGATGTAGAGCCTTTGCCCGCCGGCCACGCGTTCTGGACCATGGAGAACGTGCTCCTTTCGCCCCACTGCGCCGACCACACGGCCACGTGGGCCGAAGAAGCCGTGGAGCTATTTGTTCAGAACTTTCATCGTTTCAGCAAGGGTGAACCGCTCCACAATCTGGTCGATAAGCGCAGCGGCTACTAATCGTGGCCAGCACCGAACCGCGCACGCCAGCAAGCGGACCATTTCCCGGTCAGCTCGTTTGCGGTCCCGGTGCGGCCTAAGTCGTTAACAGCACCGAACCGGGCGCCAGCAAGCGGATCATTTCCCGGTCCGCTCGTTTGCGGTCCCGGTGTGGCTTAAGTCGCTGACAGCACCGAACCGGGCGCCAGCAAGCGGATCATTTTCCAGTCAGCTCGTTTGCGGTCGCAGTTCGGCCTAAGTCGTTAACAGCACCGAACCGCGCGCAAGCAAGCGGACCATTAGGTGACCGAACCTTTACAAGTAAGCACTATCTTTCGAGCATGGCAACGAAGGCGGCGATGCGCCGAGCGCGCGTTTCCGCCTTTTTGGCCGTTTGTAGCTGAAACACGATCGAATAGCGATTCTGGCTCCTTAATGCCGCGTAGGCGGCGGCCGCCTTGGGGCTTGCCGCCAACGCCGCCAACCGTCCGGTCGCTCAGCTCAGCGCCTGCGGGCATATCCAGATCGTTCCCGCAGACTCCGCCATCGACCCCGGCATTATCCATCGCCACCCCGAGCCGCATGCCGATCATGGCCGCCGGACCGCCCTGCTCCCCTCCCGAACCGAACACCAGATAGTTCCCTTATCAGTAGCTCGGGCCTAGTCAATCCTGTCCTCACTCCCAACAGGCTCTGCAAAAACTCCGTCACCCGCCTGTCGTCGACACTTGCCCCCCAAATCCTTGATTTGATAGCATGACAGATCTAGGGAGTTTATTCATGTACCAAGTTGTCACGCGACTATTATTGATTCTTTGTTTCGCCGTCTCCACGGCTTTCAGCCAGGTCACCACTGGCACCATCCTCGGCTCCGTCACCGATTCCACCGGTGCCGCTGTCTCCGCCGCCACCATCACCATCACCGAAGTCAACAAAAATACCACCAGCCGCTCGCAAAGCGACGACTCCGGCTCCTTCAACGTCCCTTTCCTCGTCCCCGGCACTTACAACATCGCCGTCGAGAAGCAGGGCTTCAAGAAAGGTGTCCAAACCAATCTCCTCCTTCAAGTTGACCAAAAGGCCCGCGCCGACTTCCAACTCTCCATCGGCAACGTTTCGGAGACCGTCGAGGTCACCGCCTCCGCCCCCCTCGTGCGTTCTGACTCCGCCGAACTCGGCGAAGTCATCGGCACCCGCGCCGTTCGCGAACTCCCCCTCAACGGCCGCAACTTCGCCCAACTCGTCTATCTGAACCCCGGCGTCACCCCCGGCCAAGCCGGCGAAAACCTCTCCGGAGCCTCCACCTTCAATCCCCGCGGCCCTTCGAACTTCAACGCCCTCGGCAGTCGCGCCAACACCAACGCCTGGCTCGTCGACGGTATCGACAACAACGAGTACACCTTTAATACCGTCATCGTCGCCCCCAGCGTCGAATCCGTCCGCGAGTTCAAAACCCTCACCGGCGTCTTCTCCGCTGAGTTCGGTCGCGGTGCCGGCGTCGTCTCCATCTCCACCCAATCGGGCTCCAACGACTTCCACGGCAACGTCTTCGAGTTCCATCGCAACCACGTCCTCGACGCTCGTAACGTCTTCGCCCCCGCCAACCAGCGCAAACCCGTCTTCCGCCAAAATCAATACGGCATCGCCGTCGGCGGACCCCTCCTCATCCCAAAAATCTACAACGGCAAAAATAGGACGTTCTTTTTCTTTGACTACGCCGCACTCCGCACCGCCCGCGGCATTGCTACCGTCAACACTGTCCCCACCGCCCCGATGCGCAACGGCGACTTCAGCCAGTTGATCGCCGCTGGCGGGCCCAATCTCACCATTTTCGACCCCCGCTCCACCCGCGCCGTCGCCGGATCCGCCACCCCCGTTCGTGACCCCTTCCCCGGCAACATCATGCCCGCCTCCGCCATTAACCCGGTAGGTCGCAACGTCCTCAGTATCTATCCCACCCCCAACGCCCCCGGCCGGGTCAACGGGCTCTTCGATAATTTCACCTCCGTCCCCAATCGTCAGGTTCGGGATAACGTCTACACCGGTCGCTTCGATCACGTCGTCAGCACCAAAGACAATATTTTCTTCCGTTACACCTATAACAACTTCAACCTGACCGCTCCCCAGGGTCAGTCCAACTGCTGTCTCCCCACCCCCGCCGACGCCGCCTCCCGCTTCACGCTCGGACCGTTCGTCGCCGGCCTCCAGGACACCGTTCTTACCACCCAGGGCGCCGCCTTTAACTGGACCCGCATCCTGAAACCGAACCTGCTGCACGAGTTCCGCGCCGGCTTCGCCCGCACGAACCCCCTCACGACGCAGCAAGACATCGGCATCAACGCCGCCACCTCGCTCGGTATCCGCAATATCAATTTGAATCGCCAGTCTTCTGGTATTCCCACCATTAACATCGCCGACATCACCGGCATCTCGGGCGGACCCGCCTTCCTCCCGGTGAACCCGCTCCAGACCCACTACCAACTCGACAGCGCCTGGAACTGGACCGTCGGCAAACACACCCTCAAGTTCGGCTGGCACATCGTCCGGCGCGACGCCCAACCCTTCGTTAACGAAGCCGTCCGCGGCAACATGAACTTCAACCGCGCCTTCACCGCGAACCCGTCCAGCCCCGCCAACTCCGGCTTCGGCCCCGCCACCCTGCTCACCGGCTTCATGATCAGCGGCAACCGCTCCGGCCTCTTTGAACCCTTCTATCTCCGCATCTGGGAAAACTCGCTCTACATCCAGGACGACATCAAAATCAGTCGCCGTCTTACCCTCAATCTCGGCGTCCGCCATGAGGCCTTCCTGCCCGAGACTGAGAAATACGATCGCCTTCCGAACTTCGATCTCGGCGCCTTGAAAGTCATCTATGCCGGACAGAACGGCGTATCCCGCAGCGCCAATAAGCAGGCCAATTGGAAAAACTTCGGTCCCCGCATCGGCCTCGCCTACGACCTCACCGGCAACGGTAAGACCATCATCCGCGGCGGCTACAGCTTGGTCTACTTCCCCGACCCCGTCACCGCCAACGGCCAAATCGGCCTCAACATTCCTACCTTCTTTACCCAGTCGCTGGTTTTTCCGGACTTCCCCATCGGGATGCAGGGTGTTGCCACCATCGACAACCCGTTCCCCCTGCCCTCCGCTGTCCAGCCCCGGACCACGGCCGAACTCAACGCTCTTAACCCGTCCCCTCGCATCAACGGCCATTCGTTCCTCAACCGGACGCCGTACATGCAGACCTGGACCGCCAACCTCCAGCGCCAGCTCTCGCCGTCGCTTATGGTTGAAATCGATTACGCCGGCTCCACCGGCATGAATCTCGCTCAGGGCTATAACCCGAACGAGGTCCAGCCGGGCCCCGGTCCCTTGGCCCCGCGCCGCCTCCTCCAGCCCCTGAGCAACGTCAACAACATGAACTTCATCGAATTCCGCTCCCGCAGCTCCTTCCACAGCATGCAGTTAAAGGCCTCCAAGCGTTATGAGAACGGTCTCCAGTTCCTCGCCGCTTACACCTGGGGCAAGTCGCTTGACTACGCCGGGTCGGTCGGCTCCGGCGGCGGTGCTTCCGGCGGTCCTCAAACCGTCACGTGTCTCGATTGCAACCGCGGTCCTTCAGGCTTTGACGTTCGCCACCGCGCCGTTTTCAGCTACGTCTACGATCTGCCCTTCGGCAAGGGCAAGAAGATGGATGCGGGGAACACCGTTGTGAACAAGGTGATTGGCGGCTGGCAGATGAGCGGCATCACGACGCTGACGACCGGCCGTCCGTTTACTCCTGGCCTCGCGGCCGGTGTGAATAACGGAGCGCCCAGCTGGCCGAATCGCTTGGCCTGTTCGGGCAAGCTCGACAATCCGACGGCCGACCGTTGGTTTGATCCGGGCTGTTTTGCCGCTCCCCCGGCCTTCACGTATGGCAACGTAGGCCGCGGCATTCTCTACTCGCCGGGCAACGTGAACTTCGACACGTCGTTTGTGAAGAACAACCGTTTCGGTGCGGGCGAGCGCTTTAATGCGCAGTTCCGCTTCGAGGCCTACAACCTCTTCAACACCCCCTACTTTGGCTTCCCCAATGCCTCCATCGGGTCGCCCACCGCGGGCCGGATTACTTCCACCGTCGGCGATAACCGCAGCCTCCAGCTAGCGCTCAAGTTCGAGTTCTAGGCTCTAAAACGAACCCAGCCTCTACGGCCCGCCACCCTCACCAGGGTCGCGGGCCGTAGTTTTTTTGATCAGCCCTAAACCTTGAATAAGGCATGCGTATCCTTAACTCCTCGTCTGCGCCAGCGCCTGCGGGCAGAGCCCTATTCAGGCGCCTTCGAGCGCCCCTTCTGTCTGCTTGCCACCGGCGTAACCATCCTGTAGCATTGAGCGATCGTTTTCACGATCAGGGAGCTTCTATTTTGCGAACCAAGTACGTAGCGCATTTGTGCCTCTTTTTATGTCTGAGCCTAAGCCTCTTCGGCCAGACTTTCGGAGACCTCTCCGGCGAAATTCGTGACTCCTCTGGCGCAGCCGTCGCCGGAGCTAAGATCACGCTTATCAATTCGTCCACCGGTGCCAACCGCGACACCACGACTAGCGATTCCGGCACCTACGCTTTCCCCTCTCTCCAGCCCGGCACCTACACAATGAAGGTGGAAAAGGCTGGCTTTAAAGCCGCCACCCGCACCGCACTCGAAATCCAAGTGCAGCAAAGCCGACGCGAAGACATCGACCTCCAGATCGGCAACGTCACCGAGACCATCGACGTCGTCGCCTCCGCCATCTCCCTCGCGACGGAAAACGCGACCCTCGGCACCGTCATCGGCAACAAACAAATCGTCGAAATGCCGCTCAATGGCCGCAACTATCTGCAACTCGTCTCCCTCGCCCCGAACGTAAGCTTCGGCTTCCCCTCCGCCGGACAGGCGGGTGCCCGCCAAGGCGGCATTCGCGCTGACCAGAGCATCTCCATCGGCGGCCAGCGCGCCCAGTTCAATCGCTTCACCCTCGACGGTATCGAAAACACCGATCCGAACTTCAACACCTTCATCGCCCAACCTTCCATCGACGCCATCCAAGAGTTCAAGATTCAGAGCGGCGTCTACCCGGCCGAATTCGGTCGCTCCGCCTCCCAGATCAACGTCTTGACCAAAGGCGGCGGCAACGACTATCACGCCACTCTCTTTGAGTTCCTCCGCAACGAGAAACTCGACGCCAAGAATTATGCCTTTACGGCGAATCGGCCCCCGAAGGACCCCTTCAAGTGGAACCAGTTTGGCTTCACGCTCGCCGGTCCGGTCGTCATCCCGAAAGTGTTCAACGGCAAGAACCGCCTGTTCTTCATGACCA
>Ga0136639_10000369_pt1 | contig 14706 bp, 13 predicted proteins | sample AntDrymUQ8592106_2_FD_113739 | JGI IMG/M metagenome (GOLD analysis project Ga0136639, IMG submission 113739) | Polar desert sand microbial communities from Dry Valleys, Antarctica - metaG UQ859 (21.06) | ecosystem: Environmental > Terrestrial > Soil > Desert | place: Antarctica: Dry Valley...
CGGGACGCCCGCAGCGGGTCAGTTCCAGGTGCAGGCGCTCGCCGAATGTGGCCTGCAGTTCGGCAAGGGATTGTTCGGCCAGTTCATGCCGGCCGGAGGTGAACAATTGACCCGGTTCGGCATTAAGACCGGCCAGCGCGAACAGGCCCTTGTTGGCCTTCAGCCACGCCGGGCGCGCCACCACGCCGTCGTGGCGTTGGCCTTCCATCCACGCGCGGGTCAGCAGCTGCGACAGGCTCAGGTAGCCGTCCTGGTCGCGGCACAGCAAGGTGATGCGCGAAGCAGCGGCGGTGCCGTCAGCGGTGAGCACGTCAGCGCCGGCAATGGGTTTGATGCCGGCCTTCTCGGCGGCCTTGTAGAACTTCACCAACGCGAACAGATTGTTCTGGTCGGTCATCGCCACCGCAGGTAATTCACGGGCCACGCAGGCAGCGACGAGCTCCGGAATACGGATCGTCGAATCAACCAGCGAATACTCGCTGTGCAGGTGCAGGTGGACGAAACGGGCTGACATCGGCGTTCCGCAGGGTCAACCAGCAGGGTAGGCCGGCACCGTCGGCCGAACAAGGCTTGACAGGCTGCGCAAGCCGGTCATCAGCGCCAGTGTTGATGTTGCCGTATCGGCGGGCGATTCAGGATGTGGCGAGTGCATTGCGGACCGGAGCGAAACTGCGGCGATGTTGTGGGCATGGGCCATGCAAGGCGAGCGCCTGCAGGTGCATTGGGCTTGGATAACCTTTGTGCCGGTCGAAGCCATATTGCGGATGTTCAAGATGCAGTTCACGCATGCGTGCATCGCGCGCCACCTTGGCCAGGATCGACGCCGCCATGATCGCCGGCTCCAGTCCGTCACCACCGACAATCGCAGTTGCCGGGCAGATCAGTCCCTCGGGAATTCGGTTGCCATCGATCAAGGCATGGCCGGCGCAAGGCGACAGCCCCGCGAGCGCGCGGCGCATGCCGGTCATGGTCGCCTGCAGGATGTTCAGCGTGTCGATTTCATCGGCTTCGACAAATTCGATGCGCCATGCCAATGCGCGCGCGATGATCAGCGGATACAACGCTTCGCGTTTGTGTTCGGTGAGGCGCTTGGAATCGTCCAGGCCATTGATTGGCCGCAGCGGATCCAGGATCACTGCAGCCACGCTGACAGGGCCTGCCAGCGGGCCGCGGCCTGCTTCATCGATGCCGGCAACCAGCAATTTCATGCCACAGGTTGCAGCAGTGCCGCGATGGCGTCCGCCGCGCGCGCCGAGGCATCACGGCGTAGCGTTTCGTGAATCGCCAGGAAGCGTGGTTGTAGTGCTGCGACCGCTTCGTCATCGCGGAACCAATGCAGTAGCGCGGTGTGCAGGTTGTCTGCCGTGCAGTCGTCCTGCAGCAGTTCCGGAATCAGTGCCTCGCCGGCCAATACGTTAGGCAAGCTCACGAAATTGCTCTTGAGCAGGCCAAAGAGTTTCACGATGCGGTATGTCAGTGGCGATATGCGGTGGCCGACCACCATGGGCCGCTTGCACAGCATCGCTTCCAGCGCGGCGGTACCAGACGCCAGCAGCACCACGTCGCTGGCGAGCATTGCGCGCTGCGCGTCGCCATCAAGGATGCGCAGCGCAGGATTTCCTGAGACGAATCTTTCTATCGCCGCTCGGCATTGCGCATTCGCGGCCGGAACCAGCACGCGCAAGTCGGGAATGTCCTTCGCGAGTCGCGTTGCAGCTTCCGCGAACACCGGCAACATGCGCTCGATCTCACTCAAGCGGCTGCCCGGAAGCAGCGCAAGAATCGGCGCTTCATCGGGTTCGCCGAGTGCGGCGCGCGCAGCGTTGCGGTCTGGCTGCAAGGCGATTTCGTCCGCCATCGGATGGCCGATAAAGCTCGCATCGACACCATGGCGCGCGTAGATCGGCGGCTCCATCGGAAACAGGCACAACACGCGATCCGCGCTGGCGCCGATCTTTGCCGCGCGTGATTCGCGCCAGGCCCAGATGGATGGACTGACGTCATGCACGGTGCGCACGCCGCGCTGTTTCAGCCAGCGCTCGACGCCGAGGTTGAAGTCCGGGGCGTCGATGCCGATGAAGACATCCGGCTTCCAGTCCAGCACGCGCTGGCGGAACGCTTTTCGCAGGCGCAACAGGCGCGGCAGGTGGGCCAGCACTTCGGCAAGCCCCATGACCGCCAGTTCGCTGGCATCGAACCACGCATCCAGCCCCGCTGCGCGCATGCCGTCGCCGCCAATCCCGGCGAATTCGGCATCCGGGAAGCGCTTGCGCAGTGCGGTAATCAGGCCGGCGCCCAGCTGGTCGCCGGAAGTTTCACCGGCGCACACAGCGATACGGGTCGTCACCGCAGCAGCGGCCGCTCGCCGCGTTCAATGAAGTCCAGCATCGCGCGCACGTCGTCACTACTGATGGCAATTTCGCCCAGTTCGAGTTTCGCTTCGTCCAGCTTGGCGCCGGACACGTACAGGGCCCGGTAGGCGCGCTTGATCGCAGAGATGCGAGCTGCATCGAAGCCACGCCGTTTCAACCCCTCGCTATTGATCCCGCGTGGCTTGCTGTAGCTGACCTGCGCGACCATCAAGAACGGTGGCACGTCGCCATTGACGAATGCACCCATGCCGATGAACGCGTGCGCGCCAATTCGGCAGAATTGATGCACGCCAGTGAAACCGCTCAGGATCACGTGATCGCCTACCGTGACATGGCCCGCCAACGTCGCGTTGTTGGAGAACACGCAGTCGTTGCCGATGTTGCAGTCGTGCGCGATGTGGGTGTAGGCCAGGATCCAGTTGCGGTCGCCGACACGGGTGACGCCACCGGCCTCGAAGGTGCCACGGTTGATGGTCACGAATTCGCGAATCGCATTACCGTCGCCGATCTCCAGCGCCACGCGCTCGCCGTTGTACTTCTTGTCCTGCGGCTCGCCACCGATGGCGGACTGGCCGTGGAAGACGTTGTTGCGGCCGATTCGGGTGGGGCCGTGGATCACGCAATGCGGACCGATGCGGGTGCCAGCACCGATCTCGACCCCATCACCGATATATGCAAACGCACCAACCTGGACGCCTTCGCCCAGGCGTGCGCCCGGTTCGATGACGGCAGTCGGATGGATCAGTGAAGACGGCATCGTTGCGCCAGCGCCGCTTAGCGCGCCGCGGCGCAGAGGATTTCCGCGCAGGCGACCTGTTCTCCATCGACGCGCGCCGTTCCGATGTACTGCGCCATGTTGCGGATCTGTCGCTTGAGCACGACTTCGAGCTCAAGCTTGTCGCCCGGCACGACCATTCGGCTGAACTTCGCGTTGTCGATCTTGACCAGATAAAACGCCTGCTCGGGGTCGTCGTCTGCAGTTTTGGACAGTTGCGTCAGCAGGCCGCCGGCCTGAGCCATCGCTTCCACCACCAGTACCCCGGGCATCACCGCGCGGCCCGGGAAATGACCCTGGAAAAACGGCTCATTGATGGTGACGTGTTTGTACGCCAAGACCCGTTTGCCCGGTTCCAGCTCGACCACGCGGTCCACCAGCAGGAACGGGTAGCGGTGCGGCAACAAGCGCTGGATCTCGCTGATGCAGACGGGAAGCGTGATGGTGACGGGCATGTTGCTCATTCCTTGTCGCCGGCATTCTGCCGCCGAGCGATGCTATCGAGTTGCTTGAAGCGTGCGGCGCTCTTGCGCCAGCTGCGATTGTCCATCAATGGCGTGCCAGATGAATATTCGCCGGGCTCATGGATCGAATGGGTCACCAGGGTCATCGCGGTGATCACCACACGGTCGCACACCTCCAGATGCCCAAGAATGCCAGCACCGCCACCGACCAGACAATGCCTGCCGATGCTGGCGCTGCCAGCCACCGCCGAGCAGCCAGCCATCGCGGTATGCGCGCCGATGCGGACGTTGTGGCCAATCTGGATCTGGTTATCCAGGCGCACGTCGGCTTCCAGGACGGTATCGCCAAGTGCGCCGCGGTCTACGGTGGTGTTGGCACCGATTTCGCAATCATCGCCAACATTCACGCCACCCAGCTGCGGCACCTTGATCCAGTGGCCATGATCCATCGCGATGCCGAATCCGTCTGCGCCGAGCACTGCGCCGGGATGTATCAGCACGCGCTGGCCCAATCGCACGCGGGTGACCAGGGTGACCCGCGCGACCAGTTCGCAGTCATCACCGACCTCGCAGTCCTCGCCGATCACGCAGGCCGGTCCGATCAGTGCGCCGCTGCCGATGCGGCTGCGCGGGCCGATGCTGGCATGCGGGCCGATGCTGGCGGTGGCTGCAACCACGGCATCGTCCGCAACCACGGCGGTCGGGTGGATGCCGGCGATGCGTGCGGGCTTTACTTCAAACAGCGCGGCGATGCGCGCGAACGCGACGTAAGGATCCGCCGCGACCAATGCAATGACCTGGCAATGCGTGACGTCGTCGTCGCGCACGACCACCACGCTGGCGGTGGTCGATTCCAGTTGACTGCGGTAGCGCGGGTTGGCCAGAAAGCTCAATTGGCCAGCTGTCGCCGATGCGAGCGTACCGACGCCGGTGACGATGTGATTGCCGTCACCTTGCAGCCGCAGGCCGAAGCGTTCAGCAAGGCACGCCGCCGTGTACGTGGCGACGGGTGCGCTCATGCGGCGTTGCCTAGGTCCATGTGCCGATCAGAGCTGGCCGCCGAAGTTGAACTGCAACCTCTCGATCTGGTCGCCGTCCTTCTTGCGAAGTGGCAGTGAATAGCTGATCGACAAGGGGCCCATGGGTGAGCGCCACAGCAACGAAATGCCGGTCGACACCCGTAAATCGGAGGCCTCGAAATTGTCAAAACCGTCGTAGACGTTGCCGAAGTCGATGAATGCCGAAACGCGCGCAGACGGGCTGTCGATCAATTTCGGGAAGATTGCCTCAAATGAGCCGGCTAGCAGGAACGAACCGCCGAGCGGCTGGCGGAACCCGGAACCCGAGCTGAAAGTGGGGCCCAGGGTGTTGTCCACGAAGCCGCGGACCTTGCCGGCCGAGGAGATACCGCCGGCATAGAAGTTTTCGAAGAACGGCAGACCTGATGCAGTCACCGTCTTGTCATAGTCCGGTGACGTTGGCAGGCAAGGTTCGGTCGGAGCGGCTCCCGGCACCAGGGTGTCAGGGATCCCGTCACCGTTGCTATCCACGGCGGTCGGGGCCGTGAAGCAGAGGTTGCGGACGAAGTCCTGTCCGTAGGAATCGCCATAGCCAAAATTGACGCCGGTCCGTACCACGATCTTGGGATTCAATAGCCAGAACTTCGAGAGGTCGTACTGCAACTTGAAGTACTCGACCGTGGAGCCAGGCAGCGCGACTTCCAGAGACACGCTCTGGGTGCTGCCCACAACCGGCATGAAGTAGTCGTTGCGGGTATCGCGTGACCACCCGGTCTGGGCGCGCAACGAATGGAACGTGCGGTTGCCCACTGCACTGACGTAGTCCACCAGTGGCTGCGGGGTTGAGCCAGGGAAGGCCAGGACTTCATTGGAATCGATACCGACCATCAGCGACACGGAATCCGACTCGCTCAGCGGCAGGCTCGTGAACACCTGCGCGGCGCCGCTGTTGGTTGAATATTGCGCCACGTTGAAGCTGGAATAGTCGAATTCGCGCCACCACAAGTTGTAGCCGAGGGACAGCCCTTCCTGGGTGAAATACGGGTTGAGGAACGAGAAGTCGTAGCGCTTCTGGTAAGCGCTGCGGCTGACCGACATGGAAACGCGGTTGCCGCTACCCAGGAAGTTGTTCTCGGACAGCTGCAGTGACAGGTTCAGGCCCGATACCTGGGAAAAACCGACACCCGCAGAGATGCTGCCGGACGTGGTTTCCTTTACGGAGTACACCACGTCAACCAGGTCGTCGCTGCCCGCTACCTGCTCGTTTTCGACGTTGACCTCCTCGAAATAGCCAAGTCGCTGCAAGCGCACTTTGCTGCGGTCGATGGCTGCCTGCGAATACCAGCTGCCTTCAAACTGGCGCATCTCACGGCGTAGCACCACGTCTGCCGTGCGCGTGTTGCCCTTGAACACGATCCGTCGAACATTGACCCGCGGTCCTGGCTGCACCTGAAGGTCGATTGCGACCGTACGCTTGTCGCGGTCCAGTGTTGGGATTGGCGTGACCTGGGCGAATGCGTAGCCGATATTGCTCAGGCGGGCGGCGATGGAGTCTGTGGCCAGCTCGACCAGACGCCTGGAAAATACATTGCCGGGCACCAGGAAGGCGGCGAGCTTCTCGACTTCTTCCTTGGGCAGGATGGTGTCGCCGGACACGGTGACCGCGGAGATGTTGTAGGCCTCGCCCTCCGTGAGGCCGGCGGTCAGGTACATGTCCTTCTTGTCAGGACTGATTGCGACCTGGGTCGAATCCAGGCTGAAGTCGAGGAAGCCGCGGTTGAGGTACCAGGCGTTCAGTTTCTCGATGTCGCCAGAAAGTTTTTCGCGTGAGTACTGGTCATCCTTCTTGTACCAGCTCAGCCAATTGCTGGTGTGCGACTCCCAGCCCTCAGTGATGTCCTCATCGGAGAACAGCCCATTGCCGACCAGGTTGATATGGCGGATCTTGGCAGCCTTGCCTTCCTTGATGTTCAAGGTGACGTCGACGCGGTTGCGGTCCAGTTGGCCCACGGCCGGGTCGATCTTGACGTTGTACTTGCCGCGGTTGTTGTACTGGCGGTTGAGCTCCTGGGTCACCCGGTCAAGGTTGAGCCTGTCGAAGGTTTCACCTTCGGCCAGCCCGATGTCCTTCAGACCCTTGAGCAAGTCTTCGGACTTCAGGTCCTTGTTGCCGACCAGTGTCAGTTTGTTGATCGCGGGCCGTTCAACCACGGTAACGACCAGGATCCCGCCCTGATGGTCCAGCCGCACGTCCTCGAAGAAGCCCGTCTTGTACAAGGCGCGTAGCGCCTCGGCAGCGCTCGCCTGGTCGAGGGTGTCGCCACGCTCCACCGGCAGATAGGTGAATACGGTACCGGCGCCAATGCGCTGCAGTCCGTCGATGCGGATGTCGGTGACCGTGAAGGGTACGAGCGCCGTCTGCGCCCAGACTGGCAGTGACAACGCCGACATGAGTGCGAGGGTCAGCAGGCGGCGGGACATGGGTCGGGTCATTCTTGACATCCTGATTGCAAAACATGTTGGGTCGAACATGTTGCGTGGTCGCCGGCAAAGCCGGCAGCGGGGGTAAATAACGTCACGACACCAAGTGCAGGATGTCGTTATAGAAAGCCAGTCCCATCAGTCCCGCCAGCAAGGCGAGGCCCAGGTATTGGCCAGCGATCATCGCGCGTTCGCCCAATGGGCGGCCGATGGCCAGCTCGATAAGGTAATACAGCAGGTGACCCCCGTCCAAGACCGGGATCGGCATCAGGTTGATGATCGCAAGACTGACCGACAGCAGGGCCAGGAAGTTCAGGAACCAGGCGGCTCCCATTTGCGCCGATGCATTGGCGTACCGCGCAATGGTGATCGGTCCGGACACATTGCGCACGGAGGCGCTGCCGTTGACCATCCGCCACAGCATGCCCAGGGAATCCCGGGCTAGCCGCCAAGTGGCGCTGAACGAGGCCGGAACCGCTGCCAGCGGCCCGTAGCGCAGCACGGCATCGTGGGCTGGCGCCTCGGTGAAGCCATTACCGATACCCAGCCGCCAGCTGGTGCTGCCGTCCGGATTGTCGATTTTTTGCGGCACGATTTCCAGCGCAAGCCGCTCGCCGTCACGCTCGACCTCGACCATGCCGGGGCCGCCGCGCGCGCCCAGCCCCCGCACCAGCGGGGCGATGTCTTCGAAGCTGGCCACCGGATGCGAATCGATGGCGGTAATACGGTCGCCTTCAGCCAGTACACCCCAAGCCGGTGAGCCGTCTTCGATGGTGCCGGCAATTGACGGCAGCAGTTGATAGCGTGGAATCAGGCCCGTGGCCTCGACCGCGCGCTGCTCGTCGAATCCTGCAGGCAGTCGGTTCATGGCCAAGGTGCGGGTGACTTCGCCGCCCGTGGCATTTCGGATGATGAGCGTGGCTGGCTTGCGGTCTATCGCGGCCACCGTGAGCGCCATGGCGGCTTCGCTCCAGGTCGGGGTGTCGCGGCCATCGACCGACTGGATCACGTCACCAGTCTGCAGGCCTGACTGTGCGGCGATGCCATCGGCTTTGCCAACAACAGCGGCATAGTCGGGCCGGCCGATCACCAGCATCGCCCACAGCAGGGCAACCGCCAGCAACAGGTTGGCCAAGGGGCCAGCGGCGACTATTGCAATCCGGGCCAGCACAGGTTTGCGGTTGAATGCGTGGTCAAGCTGGGCATCGGGAACATCGCCCTCGCGTTCGTCCAGCATCTTGACGTAACCGCCCAGCGGCAGCGCGGCGATCACGTATTCCGTACCGTCTTTGCCACGGCGCGACCACAGCGTGCGGCCAAACCCGACCGAGAACTTCTGCACATGCACACCGAACCGGCGCGCGACCCAGAAATGGCCGAATTCATGAAACGTGACCAGCACACCCAGTGCGACCAGCATCCACCATAGCGAGCCGACAATCGTGCTCACGCGTGAGCGTACTTGCGTTGGGTGGCAGGCTTGTCGATGAATGCACGCGCCTGCACGCGTGCCTGGGCATCAGCGGCCAGCAAGGTGTTGAGTGAATCGGCAGACTGCATTGGCACGGCATCCAGGGTCGCGGTGACGGTGTCGGGGATGGACAGGAAACCGATCCGCCCCTGAAGAAACGCTGAAACCGCTTCTTCATTGGCAGCGTTCAGCACTGCCGGGGCGGTGCCGCCGGCCTGAAGTGCGCAAAATGCCAGTGCCAGGCAGGGGAATGCGTCCAGATCAGGTGCTTCGAAATCAAGCCTTCCGCCTTCTGTCAGCAAGTCCAGTGAGCCGACTCCCGATTCAATCCGCTGCGGCCAACCCAGACCCACGGCCAGTGCCGTGCGCATGTCCGGCAGGCCCAACTGTGCAAGCGAACTGCCATCAATGAAATCGACGATGGAATGCACCAGCGACTGCGGATGTACCAGTACGCGGATACGCTCACATGGTACGCCGAACAGGTGATGGGCCTCGATCACTTCCAGCCCCTTGTTCATCAGCGTGGCCGAATCCACTGAAATCTTCGGCCCCATCGACCACTTGGGATGCGCCACCGCCTGTGCGGGCGTGATCTGCGCCAATTCACTGCAGCTGCGGCCACGGAACGGCCCGCCGGAAGCGGTCAGGGTGATGCGGGACAGAGTGGCGGCGTCCTTGCAGCCAGCCAGGCACTGAAAGATCGCATTGTGTTCGCTGTCGATCGGGATGATGGTGGCGCCGCCTTCGCGCGCAGCAGCCATCAGCAGTTCGCCGGCCAGTACAAGCGATTCCTTGTTGGCCAGCAACAGGCGCTTGCCAGCGCGCGCTGCCGAGAGCGTAGAGGACAGTCCGGCGGCGCCGACAATGGCAGCGATCACGGTGTGGCAGGCATCGCTGGCTGCCAGGTCGTCCAATGCTTGCGAGCCGGCGTGGGCCTGGGTTGGCAGGCCGGCATCGCGCAGGCCATCACGCAACGTCGCAAAGAGGACCTCATCGGCGATCACCGCGTGGGCGGGGCGATGTTTCCGGCACAGCACAAGCAGCGCTTCGACCTGGCTGCCGGCGGCGAGCACGCTGGCTTGCAGACGGTCCGGGTGACGCGCGATCACATCCAGCGCGGATGCGCCGATGGAGCCGGTAGCGCCGAGGACTGCAACCTGCTGCATGGCTAGAAACCAAGCCAGATTTTGCCAAGCGCAAAGACAGGCAGTGCTGCCAGGACGCTGTCCACGCGGTCGAGTACGCCGCCGTGGCCGGGAATCAGGTCTCCTGAGTCCTTCACGTTGATGTGGCGCTTGAGCAGGCTTTCGAACAGGTCGCCAACCACCGAGAAACTGACGCTGGCCAAGGCGACCAATGCAACCGCCGGTAATTGGTCAACGCTGGCGCCGGCCAGCGGCGCGCCTATCATTGCCACTACCAGTGCCAGCATTAGGCCGCCAAGCAGGCCCTCGATGGACTTGTTGGGGCTGATCCGCGGAGCAAGCTTGCGGCCGCCGAACCATTTGCCCCCGAATTTCCGCCCCGTGAAATAAGCACCGGTGTCGGCTGACCAGACCAGGAACAAGGCCAGCAACAACCAGCGGTGTCCACTGGGTGAGTCGGCATGTATGAGCACGAGCGCGCACCAGGCGGGCACCACGGCCAATGTCCCGGCGGCCAGCTTGAACACACGCCCGTGAGTGTCATGGTCAGAGGCAAAGTCGTAATGCTTCAACCAGAGCATCGATAGCAGCCACCAGATCACGCCGATGACCGTAGCGAGCTGGAACAGCACAGAGCTGAAGCCGCTGGTCGATCTTGATGCCCAGACCAGCGCCACCATCAGCGCAAGGTTCAATACCAGCAGGATGGTGCGCGCCAGGGTGTCGTCGACGTCGGCGAGCTTCAGCCATTCCCAAAGCGCGGCCAGGAACATCAACGCACTCAGCGCCGCCAACATTGGCGTCGACATGAACAGGACACTGAGGATGGCGATCGGCGCCATGATCAGCGCGGCCAGCAGGCGCGTTTTTGTCATTCGGTTCCCCTGGGTGGAGTGGCCGCCAGCTGCCCGCCAGTCAGGCCGAAGCGGCGTTCGCGCCCGGCATAGTCGTCAATGGCGAGCTGCAGTGTCGCCGCATCCACGTCAGGCCACAATGTTTCGGTGAACCACAGTTCCGTGTAGGCCAGCTGCCATAGCAGGAAATTGCTGATCCGGATTTCTCCGCCAGTGCGGATGAACAGATCGGGAGCGGGCAAGTCAGCCAGAGCGACGCGGGCACTGAGTGCGGCTTCGTCGATCTGTTCGGGCCGCAGGTGACCATCCGCAACGTCCTGCGCCAGGCTGCGCGCGGCGTCGGCGATGTCCTGCCGGCCGCCGTAGCTGGCAGCAATGACCAATTGCAGCCGCGTGTTGCTTGCTGTCAGTGCCTCGGCAGCCTGCATGCGGGACAGCAGGGCGGCATCGAAACGCGAACGCTCGCCGATGAAGCGCAGCCGCGCGCCAAGCCGATGCAACTCATCGACCTCGCGTTCCAGTGCGCCCAGGAACAACTTCATCAGCCCGCCGACTTCGTCCTGTGGACGGTTCCAGTTCTCGCTGGAGAACGCGAACAGCGTCAACGCGCCGATGTCGCGGTCCAGGCAAAACTCGACGCAGCTGCGCACCGCGCGCGCACCGGCGCGATGACCGATGATCCGTGGCCGGCGCCGTTGCTGCGCCCAGCGCCCGTTGCCATCCATGATGATGGCGATATGGCGCGGGATCGACTTGGTCGTTGCCGAATTGGTCATAAAAAAACCACTGGCAGCCAATCGGGCCGTCGTGAGTGCATTGCACGATGCGGAGGCTGAGCGAGCGAAGCGCTGGCAAGGAGGAGGGCTGCGCGAAAACCGCAGCGTACAACCTGTACGTGAGGATTTTCGAGCAGGCCGAGGACGCCGCCAGCGCGAGCGCAGGCAGCCGACATCAGACTGACATCAACTCGGCTTCTTTGACCTTGACCACCTCATCCACATCGCTGATCGACGCATCCGTCAGCTTCTGGATGTCGGCCTCGCCGCGGCTGGCTTCATCCTCGGCCAGCTGCTTTTCCTTCAACAATTCCTTGACCTGCTGGTTGGCATCGCGGCGGATATTGCGAATCGCGACCTTGGCGTCCTCGCCTTCGCTGTGCAGGACCTTGGTCAGGTCACGGCGGCGTTCTTCGGTCAGCGGCGGGATGTTGAGGCGAATCACGGTGCCGGCTGTGTTCGGGGTCAAGCCAAGGTTTGAGGCCAGGATCGCTTTCTCCACCGGGCCCACCATCTGCTTTTCCCACGGTGTAATGATGATCGAGCGCGCATCGCCGATCGCCACGCTGGCGACCTGCGACAACGGCATTTCCGAGCCGTAATAGTCAACCTTGATGTGATCGACGATTGCCGTGTTGGCGCGGCCGGTGCGCAGCTTGATCAGGTTGTGCTTGAGCGCCTCGATGCTTTTGCCCATGCGGGATTCGGCGTCTTTCTTGATTTCGTTCAGCATCGCGGGCTCCATGGTCTACGGTTAACCCCGGGATTATATCCGGGAACCGTTGCGACCCGCTTCAATCTCCGGGGAGTTTGCGACGTCGCCTGCCTACGCGTGATCCGGATGCGGGTCGTGCACCCCGTGTCCACCGTGTGGCGCGCGGTCGTGCTCGTCATGTTCGCAACCGGTGCCATGCTCGATTTGCACGGTCGGGTGGTTGATCCCGAATGCCGCGTACAGCTCGTGGTTCAGGCGGTCCAGAAAGGCGTCGTGATCCGCGTCGGTTGGCCGTACCAGGTGAGCCGTCATCGCGATCTCACCCGCCCCCAGCGACCAGATATGCAGATGATGTACTGCGGAAACGCTTGGCTGGGCACTCAACCAATCACGCACCTGCTGTTGGTCGATGTTGCGTGGCACCGCGTCCATGGCGGCATTGAACGCATCGCGCAAAAGGCTGAACGAGCCCACGGCCACCACGACCGCAACCAGCAATGCTGTAGCCGGGTCCAGAACGTTCCAGCCGAAGGCCCAGATGCCGGCGCCTGCCAGAACCGCAGCGACTGACACCGCCGCGTCTGCCATCAGGTGCAGGTAGGCACCTCTGCGGTTGAGGTCGTGCTCATGGCCGCCACGCATCATCCAGGCCGCACCAAGGTTGATCACGATGCCGATACCCGCGATGACCATCACCGGCATGCCGGGAACCTCAGGTGGCGCGCTGAAGCGGCGGATTGCCTCCCAGCCAAGCGCGCCAGAAAACGTTACCAAAAGCACTGCATTAGCCAGTGGCGATAGCAGGGTGGCGCGCCGCCAGCCATAGGTGTGGCGCTCGGTGGGTGCGCGCTTGGCCAGCACCGCAGCCCCCCAGGCCAGTGCCAGGCCAAGCACATCGCCGAAGTTGTGCAGAGCGTCCGACAACAGGGCCAACGAGCCAGTCGCAAAACCATATCCGGCTTCCAGTGCCGTGTAGGCCAGGTTGATCAGGGTCACCCAGGCGAATGCGCGGGTGCCGTCATTGTGGTCGTGCGAATGCATGCCGGCATGGTGCCCGAGAAACAGGCATGGACACTATTGCGTTAAGGATCGGTCGCAGCATTCGCAGGAGCGGCCTTCAGCGCGCGATTCATTGCCACAGCGTGTTGTTCGCGCCGTAAACGGCGCTCCCGGAGAAGGCTCACGAATCTCTTTCAGCTACGGCCCTTCACCAAGGTGCCGATCTCTTCGCCGCGCAGAAGCCGCAGCAGCACGCCCGGCTGGCTCATGTCGAAGATGCGCAGTGGCAGGTCGCTGTCCCGGCATAGCGCAAACGCAGCGGTGTCCATCACCTGCAAGTTGCGGGTGATGACTTCGTCGTAGGTGAGGGTGTCCAGCTTGACCGCATCGGCATGCTTCTTCGGGTCCTTGTCGTACACGCCATCGACCTTGGTGGCCTTGACCAGGAGGTCGGCACCGATCTCGATCGCGCGCAGTGCGGCGCCGGAATCAGTGGTGAAGAACGGGTTGCCGGTGCCGGCGGCGAAGATCGCAATGCGACCCTTTTCCAGGTGACGGATCGCGCGGCGGCGGATGTAGTCCTCGCACACGTCGTTGATCTTGAGCGCGCTCATCACCCGTGCCTTGGCACCGAGTTTTTCAAGCGCATCCTGCATCGCCAATGCATTGATCACGGTGGCCAGCATGCCCATCTGGTCTCCGGTGACCCGGTCCATGCCGCCAGCGGCCAGGCCTGCGCCGCGGAAGATATTGCCGCCACCCACCACCAGCGCAATCTCCGCGCCGGCATCGCGTGCCTCGATCACTTCGCGGGCGAGGCGGTTGATCACCTTCGGGTCGATGCCGTAGTCCTCATCGCCCATCAGGGCCTCGCCGGACAGCTTCAACAGGACACGGCGATAAGCGAGGGTCGACATGCTGCAAACTCCGTGGATTGGGGCGAGGCAGGGCGTTTCGCACAAAGCGAGCGGCCAAACCACCGGAATTCTAGCCGATCCGGCGTGGCTGCCCGCCTTATTTCACGCGCGAAAAGCCGAACAGCGCGCTGAGCGCATGCTTCCTGCGCTCAATCTGCGCGCGCAAGAGTCCCGCGCCCAGCATCGAGTAGCTGATGCCATTTCCACCGTAAGCCATCGCGAACAACACGCGTGGGCCATGTTGTTCATGCGCGCCGAACCATGGCAAGCCGTCCTTCGTTTCAGCAAACGTCCCGCCCCATGCAAAGGTGGGTTCGAGAGGAATTTCAGGGAATAGCTTGGACACCTTCGCGGCCAGCTTGCGCGCCTTGCGATCAACCAGCGCGTCGCGCTTTGCGGGAATGTCGATGTTGTCATCGTCACCGCCGACAAGCAGGCGGTTGTCGGATGTCGTGCGCATGTACAGGTAAGGGCGCGCCGACTCCCAGACCATGGTGCGGGTGAGCTCACCCAACGTGGCCGCATCGATTGGATCGGTGACGAACGCATAGCTGCTTCTGTTCTGTGCGACGCGTTGATCAAGAAAGCGCTGGCTTTCGTAACCAGCAGCCATCACCAGATATTTGGCGCTGACCACGGCACCCTGTGTCGTATGGACTTCCACGCCGCGTGCGTTTGCAAGGATGCGCGCGACCGGGCTGCGGTCATGGATACG
>Ga0136639_10000370_pt1 | contig 14699 bp, 11 predicted proteins | sample AntDrymUQ8592106_2_FD_113739 | JGI IMG/M metagenome (GOLD analysis project Ga0136639, IMG submission 113739) | Polar desert sand microbial communities from Dry Valleys, Antarctica - metaG UQ859 (21.06) | ecosystem: Environmental > Terrestrial > Soil > Desert | place: Antarctica: Dry Valley...
CACTGCTGCTTGCCAGCGGACTGGCCACTGCGCAACGCACGGAGGGCGACCGGGCTTCGGCTTCGGGCGCCTACGACGCCGAAATCAGCGTGCGCAACCAGACCAACGGCGAGCGAGAGGCGGCATTCGGGCGTGCGCTTGCGCATGTGCTGGTCAAGATCACCGGTGACACCTCGGCGGCATCACGGCCGGGCGTGCGCGAAGAACTGTCCAAGGCCAGGAGCTACGTAGATGGTTACGACTATCGCCAGGACGAAGGCCTGTCGGCCAATGGATCGCCGAGCTTCAAGACCATGCTGGTTACACGTTTCAAGCGCGATGCGGTGGATGGACTGGTCGGGATGCTCGGGCTGCCCACATGGCCGCTGCCGCGCGCCAAGCCGGTGCTGTGGCTGGCGATCGACGATGGCAGCGGTCCGCGCCTGGTCGGATTGGCGCAAGCCAATGCTGCGCGTGCGGTGCTGGATCAGGCGAAGTCACGCGGTTTCGCGCTTGGTCTGCCCAGCGGAAATGCGGCCGAGCAGGCCGCGGTCGGTGCGATTTGGCGCGGTGATACCGCGGCCATTTCCAGCTTGTCGAGTCGCTACAGCCCGCCGATGCAGCTGCTTGGAAAGTTGTATCGCCAGAGCAGTGGCTGGGTGGCGGACTGGATTCTTGTCGACAAGGGCAAGGTCCTGTCGAAATGGACCACCAACAGTCCTGACGCACGGCGGGCGATGAGCGGAGGCGCCGATGGCGCTGCCAATGCGCTGTTCAAGCGCTATGGCAAGTCCGGTAGTGGCGGACCACCGGGAAGGTTCCGCGTGCGCATCCTGGGCGTGAACAGTGCGGACGATTACATGCGCCTGGCGGGCTATCTGGACGGCCTGTCGATCGTCAAGCGCGTGCAGCCGGTGTTCGCCACCGGGGATACGCTGGAGCTGGATCTCGACCTGGCGACCGGCGTGAACGGCTTTGCTCGCTACGTCGATCGCAATGGCGTCATTTCGCAAGTCGACAGCAGCAGCACGGTCGATGCCGGCGCTGGCGTGACCACCTTTCGCATGGGCCGCCGGGAAGACTGATGATCAATGGCTCGGCAAATGATCTGGGCAGCATCGCGGACTTCCTGCGTCGATTGCAGTGGGCGGCGCTCGCTTTGGCAGTGTTGTGGCTGGTCTGGCTGCTTGCGCCCATCTTGAGTCCGTTCGTGTTCGCAGCACTTTTGGGTTGGCTGGGCGATCCGCTGGTCGATCGGCTTCAGCGCGCCGGGCGCTCCCGTAATACTGCAGTGATCCTTGTATTCAGCGTGATGTGCCTGGTGTTGATCCTGGCGCTGGTGATACTGGTGCCATTGCTGGAGCGGCAGATCATTACGCTTGTGGAATCGTTGCCGGGTTATCGCGACTGGTTCGTCGCCACCGCGCTTCCGTGGATCGAGCAGAAGACCGGGTTGCAAATCCTGGCATGGCTCGATCCCACGCGCATTTTCAGCCTGGTCCGCGAACACTGGGAAGAAGCGGGTGGTTTCGCCAGCACGGTGCTGGGCTACGTCTCCCGCTCGGGGTTCGCATTGCTGGGCATGGTTGCCAACATCGTGTTGTTGCCAGTGCTGACGTTCTTCTTCCTGCGCGATTGGGACTTGATGATCGACCGAGTGGGAGCGTTGATCCCGCGTGATCAATTTCCCGTCGTGCGCAAGTTGGCGATGGAATCGGACGCGGTACTGAGCGGTTTTCTGCGCGGTCAGTTGCTGGTGATGCTGATCCTGGGCGTGATGTATGGCGTCGGCCTGTGGGCAGTTGGTCTGGACCTTGGCATCTTGATCGGCGTGATAGGCGGACTGTTGACCTTCGTGCCCTATCTGGGACCGGCGGCCGTCATCGTGCTTGGCGGGATTGCCGCGTTGGTGCAGTTTGGCGATTGGCAGCACCTGGCCGGCGTGGCAGTGGTGTTCACGATTGGCCAGATCATCGAAAGCTATTGGTTGACCCCGAAGCTGGTGGGTGATCGCATTGGGCTGCATCCGATGGCGGTGATTTTTGCGGTGCTCGCCGGCGGGCAATTGTTCGGCTTCCTTGGCATGTTGCTGGCACTGCCGGTCGCGGCCGTGACGAATGTGCTGCTGCACTATGCGCATGAACGTTACACCGCAAGCCGGCTGTACGCGGGCGACCAGCCGGCGATCCTGGTCCAGGAAAGGTTCCACGAACAGCGTGATCCTGCATCGACGGCTGCATCGATTGATGATCAGAACGACCACGAAACCCCCATCGCCTGAAATGTCGCGGAGTCAGCCATTGGTGCCGCAGTTGCCCCTGGCACTGCGCTTTCCTCAAGAGCAACGCCTGCTGACTTACATCGGCGCAGCAAGCGGCATGATTGAGCGCCTGCAGTTGCTGGCCGGCGGTGGACTGGCGGATGCGCTCTACCTGCAAGGCGGCGGTGGCAGCGGCAAGACCCACCTGCTGCTCGGAACCTGCGCTGCCGCCGAGGCAGCAGGTCGGCGCCCGCAATACCTCTCCCTTGCGCGCGTGCGTGGGCATGCCCGTGATGCGTTCGAAGGACTCGAACAGACCGCCGATCTGGTCGCATTGGACGATCTGGATGCGATCAGCGGGGTACGTGAGGACGAAGTCGCGCTATTCGATCTGCACAACCGCTTGCACGATGCCGGCGTAGGTCAGCTGTATTCGGCGGCGGCAGCCCCCGCCATGCTGGCAGTCGAGCTTCCAGACCTGCGCTCGCGGTTGGCGCAGTGCACATTGATGCCGTTGCACACGCTGGATGATGCCGGTCGCGCAGCCGTGTTGCGCCAGCGGGCGGCATCGCGCGGCTTGGCGTTTGAAGATGCCGCGCTGGATTGGTTGCTGACGCGGTGCAGTCGTGATTTGTCCGACTTGACCGCGCTGTTCGAGCAGATCGACCGCGCATCACTGGCAGCGCAGCGGCGCATTACCGTGCCATTCCTGCGTCAGTTGCTCGACGCCGCCTGAGCTTCGGTTCGCAAGGTTTCATCGAGATTCTTCAGGCGCTCTGGCGTGCCGACATCGGTCCAACGCCCGCGATGATGTTCGCCGCGTATGCCGCCGGAGTGCATGTGCGCACGCAGGATTGGTGCCAGCCGGAAGCGAGGTGGCGAATCGCTCGCGCCTGTATCGCTGCTGTGTGGACGCCAGTCGTCGAGAAGTTGCGGTCGATACACGCCGAGCCCTGCATAGGTGAGGCGATGCGTGCCGTCGCTGCGGACGTGGCCATCCTCGTCGAGCGCGAAGTCGCCTTGGGTCGCTTGCGGCGGACGGTTAACCATGACCAAGTGCGCCAACCCGTCGGGCTGACGGGGCAGCTTGGCGAAATCGAAATCCGTCCAGACGTCGCCGTTGACCAGCAAGAAAGGTTCAGTGCCCAGGAGCGGTAATGCGTGGAACATGCCGCCGCCAGTTTCGAGCGGCGTGCTGCCTTCATACGCGTAGTGAATTTGCAGGCCCCAGCGGCTGCCGTCGCCCAACGCCTGTGGAAACTGATCGGCCAACCATGAGGTGTTGATCACGACGTCATCGACGCCGATTGCTGCAAGCTTTTCCAGGTGCCATTCGATCAGGCGCTTGCCGCCGACGTTCAGCAAAGGCTTGGGCGTGCTGTCCGTCAGCGGGCGCATGCGCTCGCCTAGCCCAGCTGCAAATATCAACGCCTTCACGCCTGCGCCACTGCCTGCAACCGTTCGATTGACGGTTTCACCTTGTGCTGAATGAAGCGCTGCAACCCATGCAATTCCGGGTGGCGCGGCAGGGCCTCATCGAGATAGGTGAAAAAGCGCGGCACGTCAGCCAGGTATTTGGACTTTCCATCGCGATGCTGCAGACGGGCAAAGATGCCGATCACCTTGAGGTGCCGTTGCACGCCGATGAGTTCCGCATCGCGCATGAATCGCGCCAGCGGTGGTACCGGAAGCCCGGCTTCGGTTGCACGTGCATGGTAAAGCTCCAGCCAGATCGTGACGCGCAACGGCGGCCAGCTCAGGAACGCATCCTTGAACAAGCTCAGGGCGTCATAGGCGATCGGTCCAATGACTGCGTCCTGGAAGTCGAGTACAGCGGGGCCTTCGGAGCTGCCGTCTGGCCCTCGCCCCTGCACCGGCATCAGGTTGCGCGGCATGAAGTCGCGGTGGACCAGGACTTGCGGTTGCGCCAGCGCGCTGTCGATCAGGAACCGATATGCATCATCCAGCGTCTGCATGTCTTCCCGGTCCAGATTCATGCCGAGGTGATGGCCGCAGAACCACTCGTCGAACAAGCGCAACTCGCGCGCCAGCAATGCCTCGTCGTAGGCGCGCAATTGCGCTGGTGGGGTGATCGCCTGCAGTTTCAGTAGCTGGCTGATCGCGTGTTCGAACAGCAGGTCGGCGTTGCCGCTGTTGATCACGTGCAGATAAGTATCCGCGCCGAGGTCTTCAAGCAGCAGGAAGCCGGCTTCTACATCCTGTGCCAGCAGGCCCGGTACGCAGACGTCACCAGATTCCAGCAAGGTGCGGACCTGCAGCCATGGCCGCACATCTTCCAGGTCTGGTGGTGAGTCCATGACAATAGCGCTCGTCAACAGGCCGTTGCCGTCTGGAGTGTGCACCCGCCAATAGCTGCGAAAGCCCGCGTCCATGGATGCACGCGCCAAGGTCGCATCGGGATCGCCCAGCACCTGTCGGGTCCATGCAGTGCGCGCGTCGGCGCGTGGGTCGGGTGCGTTGGAATCTTGGATCGCTTCGGGTTCGCTCATGGGCGAAGGGTAAACTGCCGCATCGATCCGGGCGACCAGACAGGAAAAATAAAGATGCCGAAGCTGCAACCCGTCCTGCTTTCTGGTGGTTCAGGCACCCGGCTGTGGCCGCTCTCGCGCGAGGCTTATCCGAAGCAGTTCCTGGCTCTGGCTGGCGACGTCACGATGCTGCAGGCAACCTGGCAGCGGGTTGCAGCGATCGCAGATCTGGCGCCAATCGTGGTTGCTGGCGAAGACCATCGCTTCCTGGTTGCCGAACAGTTGCGCCAGATTGGCACGCGCACGCCCGACATCGTGCTGGAACCGTTGGGCCGCAACACGGCTCCGGCAATCGCGGCAGCAGCGATGCAGGCAATGCAGGGCGGCGATGATCCGCTGTTGCTAGTGCTTCCGTCCGACCATGTGGTGCGTGACGAAGCTGCATTCCGCGCCGCTGTCAGCCAGGCGATGCCTGTCGCGCAAGCAGGCGCACTCGTCACGTTCGGAATCGTCCCGGATGCGCCGGAAACCGGGTTCGGTTACATCGAGGCGGACAAGAATTCCACCGATCAAGCCGATGGCGTGCAACGCGTCCTGCGCTTCGTCGAAAAGCCCGACGCCGTCACCGCGCAAGGCTATTTGGGTGCAGGCGGCTATTACTGGAACAGCGGCATGTTCCTGTTTCGTGCTTCCCGCTATCTGGAGGAGCTGCAGCGCTTTCGGCCTGACATCGTTGACGCGGTGCGTGCGGCATTTGATGCCGCTCAACGCGATGGTGACTTCATTCGCCTGGACAAGGATGCGTTCGCCGCATGCCCGTCTGATTCCATCGACTATGCCGTCATGGAAAAGACCGACATGGCCAGCGTGCTACCGGTCGATATCGGCTGGAATGACGTGGGTTCCTGGTCGGCGCTATGGGATGTCAGCGAACAGGATGCCGACGGCAATGCCCACCACGGCGACGTGATCACGATCGACAGCCGCAACAGCTATACCTATTCTCGTCGGTTGGTGGCGCTTGTCGGGGTGGACGACCTGATCGTGGTTGAAACCGACGACGCGATCCTGGTTGCGCACAAGGACAAGGTCCAGCAGGTCAAGGACGTGGTGGCGCGGTTGAAGGTGGACAAGCGCAGCCAAGTGGCGTTGCATCGAGAAGTGCACCGCCCGTGGGGGAGTTACGACTCCATCGACATCGGCGACGGATTCCAGGTCAAGCGCATCAAGGTCAAACCGGGCGCGCGGCTGTCATTGCAATCGCACACGCAGCGCGCCGAACATTGGATCGTGGTACGCGGTAATGCGCGCGTGACCCGCGACAATGATGTGTTCGAGCTCAATGCCAACCAGTCAACCTACATTCCGATTGGTGCGAAACATCGCCTTGAAAATCCCGGCAGCGTGATGCTGGAACTGATTGAAGTGCAGTCGGGTGATTATCTGGGTGAGGACGATATTGTTCGCTACGAGGATGTCTACGGGCGGGCGTAGTTCACCCCAACGCCGCCAACCACTCGTCATCAGAGCCTTCGTTGACGCCTTCGAAAAGGAACGTGGACAGGTAGCGCTCGCCCGTATCTGGCAGCATCGCCAGCAATACCGTGCCTTCCGGTGCACTCTCCGCTACACGTAGTGCAGCGGCCACTGTGGCACCGGCTGACACGCCGACGAACAGGCCTTCTTCCTGCGCCAGCCGGCGCGATGTATCTCGGGCGAGCAGGTCGTCGACTGGAATGTTGTCGTCGAAAATCGTGCGGTCCAGCACTTCCGGGATGAAGTCCGGGGTCCAGCCCTGGATCTTGTGCGGATGCCATTCATCCCCAGCCAGCAATGCCGCGACCGCCGGCTCAGTGGTAACGATCTTCAGGCCCGGTCGCGCGGCCTTGAGCACGCGTCCGGCGCCACTCATGGTGCCGCCGGTGCCCCAGCCGCTGACGAAATAGTCCAGCCGCTTGCCGGCGAAATCGCTCAGGATTTCCGGGCCGGTGGTGGATGCGTGGTAGTCGGGATTGGCCGGGTTGCGGAATTGGTTGGCGTAGAACCAGCCATGTTTCGCCGCCAGTTCCTCGGCCTTGCGCACCATGCCGCTGCCGCGTTCGGCGGCTGGCGTCAGGATCACCTTGGCACCATAGGCGCGCATCAGTTTGCGACGCTCGATCGAGAAGCTTTCCGCCATCGTCGCCACGAACTTGTAGCCACGCGCGGCACAGACCATCGCCAGCGCCACGCCGGTATTGCCCGAGGTCGCTTCGACCACGGTGTTGCCGGGTTTGAGCAGGCCCTTGGCTTCGGCGTCGAGAATGATCGCGATCGCCAGCCGATCTTTCACCGAGCCGCCCGGATTGAATGATTCGACCTTGGCGTAAAGGCTGACGTGCTTCGGTGCGATGCGGTGCAGTCTCACGATTGGAGTAGAGCCAATCGTGTCGAGGATGCTGTCGTAAAGGCTCATGTCTGTGTCCAAAAAATGGCAGGGAAATGCGGTGATGAATGCCAATCTTTCAGGCAATTCAGGAGGATCAGGCGGCTTGGGCGATGTCGGCAATATCGATAATCGCTGGCGTGACATCGCATCCTGCGCCAGCCGTTGTTAAGGCTTCGCTACCAAACCAGTGCAAGCGCGTGGCCAGCGCCGCCACCTCACCAATGATCAGCAATGCAGGTGCGCGCACATCATGCGAACGCGCCAGTTCGGGCAATGCGGACAGTTGCCCGGCGATGACGCGTTGCTCAGGTCGGCTACCGTTTTCGATGATCGCGAATGGCGTGGATCCCGCGCGGCCGTGTGCAACCAGTTTGTCGCGGATGCGCTCCAGTCCGGACACGCCCATGTAGAACGCAAGCGTCTGGTTGCCCGTGGCCAGCGACGCCCAGTCGAGTCGATCCAGCGATGTCTGGCCATGCGCGGTCACCAGCTGCAGCGATTGCGCATGGTCGCGATGCGTCAGCGGAATGCCGGCATACGCGGCACAGGCCAGTGCAGCGGTGATTCCGGGAACCACTTCGAAGGCAATGCCTGCTGCTTGCAGTGCTTCAAGTTCTTCGCCACCACGCCCGAACACGAAGGCATCGCCACCTTTCAATCGCACCACGCGCTTGCCGGCTTTGGCGTGTTCAATCAGCAGGGCGTTGATCTGGCTCTGGCTGGTGCCGCCTTCGCCCACATTTTTACCGACGCAGATGCGTTCGGCATCGCGACGCGCGAGGGCCAGCACTTCGTCGCTGACCAGCCGGTCATGCAGGATCACGTCCGCTTCGTTCAGCACGCGCAGGCCACGCAGGGTCAGCAGGCCCGGGTCGCCCGGCCCGGCACCGACCAACACCACCGATCCCTGGATGGCCACCGGATCGTCTGCGCGCAGGGCCTGGTCGAAGGCGTGCTCGGCAGCGATGTGCTGGCGCCGACGCAGCAGCGCCTGCAACGGACCGGCCAGCAATCGTGCGAAGCCGCGACGACGCGTGCCCATCTCAGGCCAGCGATCACGGATGCGTTGGCGATGCCGGGTCAACAGATCGGCCAGTGCGCCAAATGATTCATCGAACTGGGTTTCCAGTTGTTCGCGCACCAGCCGTGCCAGCATCGGTGCGCCGCCACCGCTGGAAATCGCAATTTGCAAAGGCCCGCGGGTGATACGTGCGGGCACATGGAAGCGCGAGGCCTCGGCATCGTCCACCGCATTGGCCCAGATCTGGCGCGCATCGGCGGCAGCGACAACCGCATGGTTGATGGCCAGATCGTCGGTGGCGGCAATTGCCAGCCAAGCGTCATCCAGCCATGCGGGTGTAAATTTACCGGGTAAGTGTTCGATGCGCCCCTGCTGCACCCACTGAGACAGCGCCGGCGTCAGTTCGGGGGCACCGAGCACAACACGCGCGCCGGCATCCAGCAACGCCTCGCATTTTCGCTGGGCGACGGCGCCCCCGCCCACCACCAAAACGCGGCGGCCGCGCAGGTCCGCGAATAGGGGGAATAACGGTGACGATGTGGTTTGGGCGGTGGCAGGCATGCGATGACGCTACCTGTCGCGAGTACGTGTCCGAAAATGGTGACGATGACTGTGCTTATGCTGTCATGGCATAAGCCAGATCTGGACACGGATGCCTCGTCTGGTTATTTTTATCGCTTGATACGGATATAGCGATATAAGTGCCGCCATGACCCTGACCCAGCTCCGCTACCTTGTGGCCATCGCCGATTCCGGCCTGAACATCACCCAGGCCGCCGAGCGCGTGCACGCAACCCAGCCCGGCCTGTCCAAGCAGCTCAAGCAGCTGGAGGACGAACTGGGCTTTCAGCTGTTCATCCGAAAGGGGCGCAGCCTGGACAGCATCGCGCCGGCCGGCGGCAAGGTCATCGAGCACGCGCGACGGGTATTGGCGGAAACCGCCAACATCCGCAGCTACGCGGCCAACGAGCGCGGTGAACACAGCGGCCGCCTGCTGCTTGCGACCACACACACACAGGCGCGCTATGTACTGCCGTCGGTCATCGCGGCGATCAAGCGGGACTTTCCCCGGGTCAATGTCGATCTGCTGGCCGCCGGTGATTCGGAAGTGCTGGCTGCGCTCGATCAGGCCGACCTGGCCCTGATCAGCACCGCCGGCAGTGAACCGCAGGGCGGCGTAGCAGTGCCGCTGTTCCGCTGGCGGCGGGTGCTGCTGGTGCAGGACACCCATCCGCTTGCTGCACTTCAACGCGCACCGAGCCTGGCCGAACTCGCCTTGCATCCCCTCATCAGTTACGAATCCTCGACGCGCGCGGACTCTTCGTTGCAGCGCACGTTCACGGGTGCAGGGGTCAGCCCGCAGATCGCGATGACCGCGCGCGATGCCAATCTGATCAAGACGTATGTTCGTGCCGGTCTTGGTGCTGGGCTGCTGGCGGAAATGGCGATTGGCCAGCGTGAGGATGCGGACCTGCGCATCCTGCCCGCTCCAGTCGAATTGCCCGAGTGCATCACCTGGGCAGTGATCCCGCGTGGCCGCGTGCTGCGCGACTACGCGCTGGCGTTGCTGCACGGACTTGCCCCGCAACTGGACCGGCGCGATCTGCGCCGGGTGCTGGAAGGCAATCAGGACGCAAGCTGGCCGCAGCCGCCAAGCTGGCAGGAACTGCGCCAGCCGATTGCGGCCTGATCGCGTGCTGGTTTCGCAACTGCACGCCGCCGATCAGGCGGCGGCACTACTCTCGTTACGGCCATGGAGTCCGCATTCGCGGGTCAGCCCAAAGAACCGTGCTTGCGCCTTGTCCATGCCCGGCCGCAGCGGGCGGGTGGTGTGTATGTCGCCGACCGAGACATAGCCTTGCCTGGATAGCGGATGCTCGGGCAAGTCGTGCTGCATCGCATACGCGGCGATGTCCAAATCGTCCCAGTCGGCAATCGGATGCAGCTTCCAGCGTCCGTCGCGAAGTTCCAGGATGTCGGTGCTGGCGCGGCTCGGCGACTGCATGCGGCGCAGGCCGGCGAACCAGCAACGCACGTCCAGCTCACGCAATGCACGCTGCATCGGCTCGACCTTGTGCAATTGGTTGTAGCGCTGCAGGCCTTCGATGCCGTCTTCCCACAACTTGCCGACGCGCGCTTCCATCCAGCTGCTGCCCAGTTGCGGGCGCACCACATGCAGGTTCAGGCCGAAGCGCTCGTGCAAGGTGTCGGCATAGCGATAGGTGTCGGCAAATAGATAACCGGTATCGACCAGAATCACCGGGATGTCTGGCTTGGCTTGGGTCAGCAGGTGCAATGACACCGCCGACTGCACGCCGAAACTGGTCGACAGTGCATGCGGCCCGGACAGGCTTTCGAACGCCCAGGCGATGCGCTGCTGCGCTGAGAGGCGTTCCAGCCATCGGTTGAGGGCGGCGAGTGCCTGTGGCGACTCGGCGGCGGCGATGGGATCTGGTGCGTTCATGCAATCACCTCGATGGCGATCTCGTTGCGTGGTTTGGCCAGTGGCGTGACGATGCCGGCTTCGACCAGGAAGTCACCGAAACGATTGTCGAAAGAAGACCGATTCGATGTGCGCTCTGCGGCATAGCGTGCGAACAGGTCGTCGAGCGCCGAGAGGATCGCGGCCTCATCGATATTTTCGCGATGCAGCACGTTCAAGCGTTGCCCGCGATGGTCGGCACCGAGCATCAGGTTGTAGCGGCCGGGTGCCTTGCCGACAAGTGCGATCTCGCCCAGGTACGGACGTGAGCAACCATTCGGGCAGCCACTGATGCGCAGGTGGATCGGCGCATCCAACAGATCGTGTTTGCCCAGCAGGACCTCCGCCTTGTCCAGCAACTCCGGCAGGTAGCGTTCGGCTTCGGCCATTGCCAGTGCGCAGGTGGGCAATGCGACGCAGGCCAGAGAATTCAGTCGCAAGCCACTTGCACGCGCATGGATGTCGAGTCCGTGCGCGGCAACCAGCGCATCGATGCGCGCGCGTTGATCGGCCGGCACGCCGGCGATCACCAGGTTCTGGTTCGCGGTGAGGCGGAAATGCTGTTCAGGAGCAGCGCCTGCGAGCACCTTCGCTATTGCTCGCAGGCCAGTGAGGTGTTGCCCCTGTTCGCTATCAACAATGCGCCCGGCAGGAATGCGCAGGGTCAGGTAGCCGCGGCCATCCTCGCCTTCGACCCAGCCGAAACGATCACCGTTGTGGTCGAACGCGAACGCACGCGCCGGTTCCAGTTTGAAGCCGGCGCGCGCTTCCATTTGGGCGACGATGGCGTCCAGTCCGTGTGTGTCGATCGTGTACTTGAAGCGCGCGTGCTTGCGCTCGATGCGGTCGCCCAGATCACGCTGCACGGTGATCGCGGCTTCCGCGATACCGAGGACCTGCTCGGGGGTGACGAAGCCGATCACGTCGGCCAGTCGCGGATAGGTATCGGCATCGCCATGGCTGGCGCCCATGCCACCGCCAATGGTCACGTTGAAACCTGTCAGTTCGCCTTGTGCATCTACAATCGCGATCAGGCCGAAGTCGTTGGCGAACACATCCACGTCGTTGAGTGGCGGCACCGCTACCGCCATCTTGAATTTGCGCGGCAGATAAGTGGCGCCATACAGGGGTTCGTCGACCTTCGCGGTGTCGGCAACTTTTTCTTCGTCCAGCCAGATCTCGTAGTAGGCGCGCGTGTTCGGCAGGAATTTTTCCGATAGTCGCTGTGCCCAGTCGTGAACCTGGGCGTGCAGCCGTGACTGCAACGGATTGCTGGACGCGAGCACGTTGCGGTTGACGTCGCCGCAGGCGGAAACAGTGTCCAGCAGCGACGCATTGATCGCCTGCATGGTCGTCTTCAACTCGCGCTTGATCACCCCGTGGAACTGGAAGGTCTGGCGGGTGGTGATGCGCAGCGAGTGATTGGCATACATGGTGGCGATGGCATCCAGTTGCAGCCATTGCGCCGGGCTGAACACGCCGCCCGGCGCACGGATGCGGATCATGAACTGGTGTGCAGGTTCAAGTTTCTGGCGACGACGTTCGTCGCGGATGTCGCGGTCGTCCTGCTGGTAGGTGCCGTGGAACTTGACCAGACGCTGGTCTTCGAAAGACAGCGAGCCAGTGACCGGATCGGCCAGGCCGTACAGCAGCGTGCCACGCAGGTGATGGCTATTGGCCTTGATGTCTTCGACGGAGGGATGGTTCATGGCATGGGGTTCGCTGCAGGTGTACGTGTGGTGTTCGTGATGTGTGCGGATCAGTAGACGTCGCGTCCGTAGCGGCCCTCGGCTTGCAGACGTGAGAGATACTCGGCGGCCGCTTCGACATCACCGCCGTTATTCGCAGTGACGATGTCACGCAGTGCGACGTGGACGTCCTTGCCCATCGCGATCGAACCGCAGACATAGAAATGCGCGCCGCCCTGCAGCCAGTCGTAGACTTCGCCGCCGCGCTGACGCAGGCGATCCTGCACATAGACTTTGTGCGAATCCTTCGCAAGAACCCGCACATCCATGTGCGGACTTTCCACTTTGGCCTGGTCGCGCGAGAACGCGAGGTCGAGGCGATGCAATTCCTTGCGCTGCAACGCGTCCTGCCACTCGGTCTGGTAGAGGAAGTCGGTATTGAAATGTCGCGCGCCGAAGAACAGCCAGTTGCGGCCGGACGCGCCGGTCTCGGCACGCTCCTGCACGAAGCCGCGGAACGGCGCCACGCCGGTGCCGGGACCAACCATGATGATGTCGCGCGATGCATCCGCTGGCACCCGGAAGCGCTCGTTCGGCTCGATGTAAACCGGCACCTTGGCGTCTTCGTCCAGCGCAGCCAGGAAGCCGCTGGCCGCACCGATGTGCGCGTGGCCATGAGCCTGATAGTCGAGGATGTCCACGGTCAAATGCGCTTCGTCGCCGACGCGTTTGCGGCTGGAAGCGATCGAGTACAGGCGCTGGGCCTGCGGACGCAGGATGGCGAGCAGGCCGTCGGCATCCCAATCAGTCGGCCAGCGACGCAGCACATCGATCAATTGATGATCGGCCAGTAGCGCAGACAAGCCGCCGGTCTGGCCAGCGTCAAGCATCTGCTGCAATTCCGTGGCGTCCGCACGTTGTGCATGGGCTGTCAGGAACGGGCGCGAGAGCCGGGTCAGTTCGCGGCGGGCAGACAGCCATTCGGACAACGGCAGCGTTTCACCGCCAATACTGGCGACGGCGTCGCCATCGAGTCTGGTTGCTTGCAGCACTGATGCAACAAGTGATTCCGGATTGCGATGGCGGATGCCGAGCGCATCGCCGGGTTCGTATGCCAGACCCGAACCCTCGAGCGAGAGTTCAATGTGACGCACGTCTTTTTCGAGATCGCCATAGCGGCGGAAACCCGTGCCATTGAACTCACGGCCACTGATGCGCTGGTGAGCCAGCACCTCGGCAGGAAATGGGCGTTCGTGCGACCAGCTCGCCGGCGGACGCAGTGGGGTGACCGTTGCCAAATGTGTCGAGGCAGCTGCCGTAGGCACACTGTCATTGAGCACTTCGCGGGCTTGAACCAGTGCGGTTTCGTGCCAAGGCCCGGCAACCGTATCGATGTCGAGATCGGCCAGGCCAACATCGGCCACGCGTTGTGCACCCAGCTCGGAAAGTCGCGTGTCGATCTTGATTGCGATGCCGCAGAAGTCGGCGTAGCTGGTGTCGCCCAAACCCAGCACCGCGAACTTCAAACCCGGCAACTTCGGCGCGCGCTTGCCCGACAGGAATTCGACGAAACCGATTGCGTCATCCGGCGGATCGCCTTCGCCCTGGGTGCTGATGACGATGTAGAGCAGGCGCTCGCTGGCCAGTTCGCGGGTCGAGTACGCATCGGCACGCAGCAGGCGAGCAGGCAATCCGGCGGCTTCGAGCTTTGCGATCAGCGCTTCCGCCGCACGCCGGGCATTGCCAGTCTGGCTGCCGAACAGCACGGTCGCCGGGCGCACTGCTGCAGGCGGTGCATGGAGCGTCGCGATTTGCGCCGGTGTGCGCGCGATGCCGGCCAGATAACCGGATGCCCACAGCAGGCCCGCGTTGTCGGTGCCAGAGGCGAACTGCGCCAGCAAGGCGCTTTGTTCGCTGGACAGGGGCGTCGGCAGGGCAAGGACGGCGGACATGGACTGGGTGCTATGCAGGGAATCTGCATGCAGGCTATGACTGTGCCCGGGCATCCGGAAAGGATCGCTGGTTATGCGCTTATGCGGATCGCGCGCGCCGCGCGCATGTGCGTTGCGATAGCTTGCCGCATCCTTTCGGAGACTGTATGCCCTTCACCGAATTCCTTCCGTACGTGTTGATCGGGTTTGTCGCGCAGGTCGTCGACGGCGCCCTGGGCATGGCGTATGGCGTGACGGCATCCAGTCTGTTGCTGGGTGCCGGGGTGCCGCCTGCGGTCAGCAGCGCCACCGTGCACGCTGCCGAATGTTTCACCACGGGCAGTTCTGCGTTGTCGCATCGTGCGTTCGGGAACATTGATCGCGAGCAATTCCGGCGATTGCTGCTGCCAGGCATGCTGGG
>Ga0136639_10000371_pt1 | contig 14695 bp, 13 predicted proteins | sample AntDrymUQ8592106_2_FD_113739 | JGI IMG/M metagenome (GOLD analysis project Ga0136639, IMG submission 113739) | Polar desert sand microbial communities from Dry Valleys, Antarctica - metaG UQ859 (21.06) | ecosystem: Environmental > Terrestrial > Soil > Desert | place: Antarctica: Dry Valley...
CGCGATCGACCCACGCGAGACCGGCGTGCCCTCCACCAAGGGCCTCCTGTGACCACCCCACGGGACCCTCTTCTCACGGGGCAGGTGTGACCTCGACCCCTGGCGTCGCCGTCCTCGACTACGGGTCCGGCAACCTCCGCTCGGTCGTGCGGGCGATCGAGCGCGCCGGGGCCGCGGTCGAGCTGACCGACGACTTCGACCGGGCGCTCGAGTGCGACGGCCTCGTCGTGCCCGGGGTCGGCGCCTACGCCGCGTGCATGTCCGGACTGCTCGGCGTCAAGGGTGAGCGGATCATCGGGCGACGACTCGCCGGTGGACGACCGGTGCTCGGCATCTGCGTGGGCATGCAGATCCTCTTCGCCCGAGGCGTGGAGCACGGGGTCGAGACCGAGGGCTGCGACGAGTGGCCCGGGGTGGTCGAGCGTCTGCAGGCACCGGTCGTGCCCCACATGGGGTGGAACACCGTCGAGGTGCCGGACGACACGTCATTGTTCGCCGGGATCCGCGACGAGCGGTTCTACTTCGTGCACTCCTACGGTGTGCGTGACTGGACGCTGGTCACCAACGACCGTACGCGTGCGCCGCTGGTGACGTGGGCCGAGCACGGCGGCGACCGGTTCGTCGCGGCCGTCGAGAACGGTCCGCTGAGCGCTACCCAGTTCCACCCCGAGAAGTCCGGCGATGCGGGAGCAGCGCTGCTGCGCAACTGGGTCGGCGCGTTGTGAGCCCTCGATGAGCAAGGAGCGCCAGCACCGCCGCGAGGAGCGCGAGCACGAGTCCGCCGTACGCGCCGCGGCGCGTGCCGCCCAGGCGGAGCGCGCCGAGCGTCGGGCCTCGCGCAAGAAGTCGCTCACGTCCGTGCTGCCCCGGCCGCGTCCCCGTCCGGCGGGGGTCCTCACCCGACGCGCGCGCCGCCAGACCTGGGCGACGATCCTGCTCGTCGTCCTGATCAACCTCGTGGCATGGGCCTTCCTCGACCACTGGGCCGCACGGTTGCTGGTGATCATCGTGAGCCTGCTCGCCGCCCCCGTCCTGCATACCCTGCTGTTCCGTCGTCGCTGAGCGACGACCCCACCAAGCCCTACACCACTGGAGACGAGAAGACTGATGAGCGACTACCTCGAGCTGCTGCCCGCTGTCGACATCGCGGGCGGCCAGGCCGTGCAGCTGGTGCAGGGCGTGGCCGGGTCGGAGAAGCGCTTCGGCGACCCGATCGAGGCGGCGCTTCGCTGGCAGGGGGCCGGTGCGGAGTGGCTGCACCTGGTCGACCTCGACGCGGCGTTCGGACGCGGGCACAACCGTGAGCTGCAGGCGCAGATCGTCGGCACCCTCGACATCCAGGTCGAGATGAGCGGTGGCATCCGCGACGACGAGTCGCTGGCCGCGGCGATGGCCACCGGCTGCCGCCGGGTCAACATCGGCACCGCCGCGCTGGAGCAGCCCGCATGGTGCGCTGCCGCGATCGCACAGTACGGCGACCGCGTGGCCGTCGGGCTCGACGTACGTGGACGGACGCTGGCGGCCCGCGGCTGGACCCGCGACGGCGGCGACCTCTACGAGGTGCTGACCCGGCTGGACGCCGAGGGTTGCGCCCGCTACGTCGTGACCGACGTCAACAAGGACGGCATGCTCCAAGGCCCCAACCTGGACCTGCTGCGTGACGTGTGTGCGGTCACCGACCGTCCGGTCGTCGCCTCGGGCGGCATCACCGAGCTCACCGACCTCGAGGCGCTGATGGGCCTGGTCGACCTCGGGGTCGAGGGCGCCATCGTCGGCACCGCGCTCTACGAGGGTCGCTTCAGCCTCGAGGACGCCCTGGCCCTGACCCTGCCCCAGGACCGGGCATGAGCCTGGCCGTCCGCGTCATCCCGTGCCTCGACGTCGACGCGGGGCGGGTGGTCAAGGGCATCAACTTCCAGGAGCTGCGTGACGCCGGCGACCCGGTCGAGCTGGCTCGCACCTACGACGCCGAGGGTGCTGACGAGCTGACCTTCCTCGACATCTCCGCCTCCCACGAGGGGCGTGCGACCACGATGGAGATCGTGTCGCGCACGGCTGAGCAGGTGTTCATCCCGCTGACGGTCGGCGGGGGAGTGTCCTCGGTCGCCGACGTCGATCGGCTGCTGCGCGCCGGCGCGGACAAGGTGGCGGTCAACACCGCTGCCATCCGCCGCCCCGAGCTGGTGGCCGAGATCGCCGACCGGTTCGGCAACCAGGTGCTCGTCCTCTCCGTCGACGCGCGTCGGGCTCCCGGCACCGACTCGGGCTGGGAGGTCACCACGCACGGCGGTCGCAAGTCCGCCGGTCTCGACGCGATCGCGTGGGCTGCGCGGGCCTCCGAGCTCGGCGCGGGGGAGATCCTGCTCAACGCGATGGACGCAGACGGCACCCAGGACGGCTTCGACCTCGACCTGATCCGCGCCGTACGACGTGAGGTCAGCGTGCCCGTCATCGCCTCGGGTGGTGCCGGAGCGAGCGAGCACTTCGCACCAGCCGTCGACGCGGGCGCAGACGCGGTCCTCGCCGCCACCGTCTTCCACTTCGGCACCCTGCGGGTCAGGGACGTCAAGGACGCCCTCGCCTCGGCCGGGCACCCCGTGCGCTGACCGCTCGCCGAGTCGGCGCAATGTGATGCCCTGGCAGAGTGGGCGCCATGGAACTGCGTGTCTTCACCGAGCCCCAGCAGGGTGCTGTCTACGACGACCTCCTCGCGGTGGCGCTGGAGGCCGAGGAGCTCGGCTTCGGGGCGTTCTTCCGCTCCGACCACTACCTCGGGATGGGCACGGCTGGTCTGCCGGGACCGAGTGACGCATGGATCACGTTGGCTGCCCTGGCCCGGGAGACCAGCACGATCCGCCTCGGCACGATGATGACCAGCGCGACGTTCCGCCACCCGGGGCCCCTGGCGATCAGCGTGGCCAACGTGGACCAGATGAGCGGTGGCCGGATCGAGCTCGGCATCGGTGCGGGGTGGTTCCAGGCCGAGCACGAGAAGTACGCCATCCCCTTCCCGAGCACCCGGGAACGCTTCGACCGCTTCGAGGAGCAGCTGGCGATCATCACCGGCCTGTGGGCTGCCCCGTTGGACGGTGACGGCTTCTCCTTCCACGGCACGCACTACCAGGTCACCGACTCGCCGGGCCTGCCGAAGCCGACGCAGGCCAAGCCGCCGGTGCTGATCGGCGGGGTCGGCAAGGTGCGCACCCCCGCCCTTGCCGCGTCGTACGCCGACGAGTTCAACCTGCCCTTCGTCGACCGTGCCACCACGACCGCGCAGTTCGCCCGGGTGCGTGCAGCCTGCGAGGCGATCCAACGCGACCCCGATGACCTCGTCTACTCCAACGCGCTGGTGCTCTGCGTCGGTGCCGACGAGGCCGAGGTCGAGCGCCGGGCCGCCGCGATCGGCAGGGACACGGACGAGTTGCGTGCCAACGGCATCGCCGGCACGCCCGACGAGGTGCTCGAGCGGATCGGGCAGTACGCCGCCCTGGGCAGCGAACGCCTCTACCTCCAGGTCCTCGACCTCTCCGACCTCGACCACCTGCGCCTGGTCGCAGCCGACGTGATGCCGCACCTCTGAGGTGTCATCGGCGAGGCGTCCGCGCAGCGGGGCCCACGAGGGGCGATAGCCTGATCCCATGAGCTCGACGCCCCCTTCCTCCCCGTCAGCGCCGTTCGGCACGGTCCTCACGGCCATGGCGACCGCGTTCCACGACGACGGGTCCGTCGACCTCGAGGGCACGGCCCGAGTCGCGACCCACCTCGTCGACAACGGTCACGACGGCGTCGTCGTCTCCGGCACGACCGGCGAGTCGCCCACGACCTCGATCGCGGAGGACGGCCAGATCCTCGCCGCGGTGAAGGACGCGGTCGGTGACCGCGCCGTGGTCGTCGCCGGAGTCGGCACCAACGCGACCGCCCACTCCGTCGAGCTGGCCGTCCAGGCCGAGAAGATCGGTGCTGACGGGTTGCTGCTCGTGACGCCCTACTACAGCAAGCCCAGCCCGGCCGGGGTGCTCCACCACTTCCGCAGCGTCGTCGAGGCCTCCGGGGTGCCGGTGATGCTCTACGACGTCCCGAGCCGCACCGGCACCACCATCACGATGGAGACCTACGCCGCCGCGATCGAGTGGGAGACCGTCGTCGCGGTCAAGGACGCCGTCGGCGACTACGCGCGCGGGGTGCGCCTGATGCAGATGGGCTATGCCGTCTACTCCGGCGACGACGTCGCCAACCTCGGCTGGCTGGCGCACGGCGGCGCGGGGTTCGTGTCCGTCGCCGGCCACGCTGCCGGGCCGCTGCTGCGCGAGATGTACGACGCCTTCGCTGCCGGCGACCACGCCGCGGCCCTCCGGGTCTTCACCCGGATGCTTCCCGCGATCGATGCGGTCATGGGGGTTCCCAACTATGGAGCGACCACCGCCAAGGCGGCGCTCCAGCTGCTCGGTGTGCTCGACAACCGCAATGTCCGCGCGCCGCTCGTGCCGCTGGACGACGAGGAGGTCGCCGCGCTCCGGGTCGGACTGGCAGCCTCCGGTCTGCTCTGACTGGGTGTGTCCCTCTTGCACGGACGGTCTTCGTGGTCACTGTGCGGGATGTGACCGGCTTGCCGGTGGGTGCGCTCGTCGTGCCCGCCTCGACCCACGAGAACCGCACCAGCGAGCTGATGCTCGATCATCTGACCCGGCAGGGTGTCACCGACCGCCTCGAGTTGGTCCTGGTGGACCGTGGCGTCACCCCAGCCGCAGCCCGCACACTGTCCCGAGACCACGACCTCGAGGTGCGCCGGGTCGGGTGGGACGACAAGCAGCCGGTATTCCGGCCCATCCGGCACGCCTGGTGCGTCGAGGTCGCCGCGTGAGCGTGTCATCAAGGATGGCGGCGTGGTGGGTGCGAAGTTGCATACCCTTGTTTTCTGGAGAGTTTTCTGTACAGTTTCTGGCATGACCATCTTCGCTGACGTGCACCCCGAGCGGACCCTGTCCGTCACCGCAGCCACCGGCCGCGGCGTCGCGGGCCTGGTCAAGGACGCTGAACGCGGTGAGGACATCATCGTCGAGCGTCACGGCCGCGCGGTCGCTGCGGTCATCTCCGTGGAGCACTTCGATGAGCTCCACCGTGTCCGGACCGACCTGACCGCCGCCGCCCTCATCCTGGCACGCGAGCTCACCGATACCGGCAACCGCACCGACCTGAACGACGCGATCGCGGCCTTCGGGTTCGACCGGGCCGAGCTCGAGGCCGAGCTCGACGCGGACATCGCCGCCGTCCGCGAGTGACCCGCCACGAGCGACCGGCCTCGGGCCGGCAGTAGTGCATGGCTGAGAAACACAAGCACGCTGATGTCCCAGGGTGCGTGGTGCGCCTGACCGACGATGCAGTCGAGGACCTGCAAGACCTTTTCAAGGCTGACCCGCAGATCGTGCGCTGGGCCCTGAAGAAGATGATCCAACTCGAGCGCGACCCCAACGCCGGCGACCCTCTGCTGGGCGGACTCATCGGCTACCGCAAGATCACCGTCGGCGACCGTGACTGGCGGGTGGTGTGGCGCGTGGCGCAGGACGAAGCCGGCGACTACCTGATCGAAGTCGCGGAGGTGTGGGCGGTCGGCCACCGCAAGGCCAGCGAGGTCTATGCGGAGATCAGGCAGCGCGTCTCCAACGCCGGCTCCTCGCCCAAGACCAAGGCGCTCTCGGAGGTCCTAGAGCTCTTCGCCAAGCAGGCCCGGAACCTGACCGCGACCCCAGAGCCCGACAAGCCCGAACCGGTCCCGAAGTGGTTGACCGACGCCCTGCTCTACGTGGTCCACATACCGGCATCCCGAGTCGATGAGATGAGTCTGGAGGAGGCCGAGAAAGCGTGGGCAGACCACATCTCAGGGACGGGGACGGGCATCTAGCCTGTGGCCTCCCACGAGGATGTTGTCACCAACCGATCCGCACGCTACGCGGCAGATCCGGGCGAGCGTAGCCGCCCGCAACGCGGCATGAGCGAAGTCGTGTCAACTCCCGGAGGGGAACAAACCATCTAGATCGCGCTGCACGTGCTGGACGAGCGCCGGGTTGGCCAAGATGTCCAGTCCGGCATCTTTGGCGGACTTCACCAGTCTGCTCAGGGTGGCGTCCAAAGAGACGAACCCTTGTGGCGGCTGGAGCAGCCATAGCCGCCCGGCGGGACGCGCGGGCAGGCCGCACTCGGCGAGGAGCCCGTTGGCGTCGGACTCCATCTCGAAGTAGTCCGCTGTAGACCACCGCAGAAATCGAGCAGGTTCTCCGTCGTACGAGACCTGCATGTGCCGGACCCGTGTGTCGGGAATCCAGGCGCGCGCATGGTGCGGCCATAAAGCCGCAAGGAAGGTCCACAACGGAGCCTCAGGTGCAGGTTCGAAGCCCTGCTTGCGAGCGGCCACAACGCCGGGCATCTTCAACGGATCGTCCGCATCCGTTGGCGCGAACCTTCCGTCGGGTATCCCATGAAGATGAAGAGGCTCGGTCTCCATACCCCAGTCCACGAACGTCACGTAAGAAGTTTGCCATCTCCTGGACCCGGCCGAACGAGTGCGCGGATCTCGACACGACCGGATGCATGGCTAGGTACCAGACGCCAGTAGGCGGCGAGGATGTTAGTTGGGGTGGCGGTCGAGGTTCTTCCTGGCGCGGTCGTAGCGCATGGTGGTGCGCGGGTCGGCGTGCCGGGCGGCGATCTGTACGTCGCGGAGGTCCACGCCGGCATCGAGCATGGTGGTGACGAAGGTGTGTCGCAGCATGTGTGGGTGCATGCGTGGGAGCTTCAGGCCCGTGCTCTGGGCGAGGTCTCGCAGCCGGCGTGTTGCGCAGTGACGGTCCATTCGGGTTCCGCGACTGGTCAGCAGGATCGGTCCGGCCTGGCGTGTTCCTACTGCTCGCTCGATGGCCCTGCCTACAGCCGGTGGGAGCGGTACGAGGACGACTTTGGTGCCCTTTCCGCACACTCTCAACACTCGGTGCCCGTGCTCCTCGCCGAGGTCGTCGATGTTGCTTGCGGTGGTCTCGAAGATCCGCAGTCCGAGCATGGTTACTAGCGCGAAGTCGTTCAGGTTGCTCGAGTGCGCCGTCGATCACGCAAGTTCGGTAGAAGCCCGCCACCACTGACATCCGGCGGGACACGGTCGAGGGTCGGTACCTGCGCACCTCTTGCAGCCAGCGGACGTAGAGCTCGACGTGCGGACGTGACGCGGCCAGTGGATCTAGCCCGTGGGAGTCACACCAGGTGATGTAGACCCTGAGGTCGGACTCGGTGTGGACGCGGGCCCTTGAAGCGCGTCAGGACGCCGCGACGGCCAGGAGCAACACAGAAGGTTGGGAGACAATAACGCCGGAGACGGCCGGGCCCGCTTGAATGTTCTGCATGTCCCATTGCCGGAGAATCTGACGCGCTTCGTCAACACCACCAGATCATCGTGTGTGTGGCGTGAGCTGACGGGGGCAGCGGCTAGGCGCGCTTTGGCGGAACCTTCTGCCCGGCTCGTGTTGTCTAAGGGGTGATGGACGAGGACGGGCACGACGACTTCACGGCCTACGCGTCGGGACGCTGGGCGTCTCTGGTGCGCGCGGCGGTGCTGCTGGGGTGCTCGCACGCTGACGCTGAGGACGCCGCACAAGCGGCGTTGGTGAAGACGTGGGCGCACTGGGGCCGGGTACGTCAGGCGGGATCCATGCGTTCGTGTGACGCACGATGGCTCTGCGCAGACACCCCCATTCTGTCTTTGGCCCCTTCATCCACCACGACCGTGGACCTGACCCGCTTCAACAGGTTCCTGGCACGATGATCTCTTCGCGTGCGGGCACGCTACGCGGCAGATGAGGATGGTGCGGCTCGTACACGAACGCACATATAGGTCCGGCCCCGGCGGTGTGCGAGCGTGGATGGGCGCATCCGACGGTCACTGTGGGCAACTATGTGCGTCCGTGTACGGGGCGCCACAGTCCTGTCCTGACGCGGCGCCCGCTCATCGGCATTATGCGGACGCTTCCGGCGCCAAGAGGGACACACCCAGTCAGACCTGGGCAGAAGGCGGAGGCCCCGCCGGACGGTGTCCGACGGGGCCTCCTGATGGAGCGTGATCATCGGTCGTTCTCGATGATCAGTGGTGCTGGGTGATCACCGGGTGACGCGGACCCTGACGGCCTCACGGGAAGCCGCGAAGCGCGGCGTTCCGACGAAGACCGCCTTGAGGGCGTAGGTGCCGGACTTCAGGCCCCGGACACGGACCGCGACCCGACCCTTGTTCGCATACCCCTTGCCGACGACCTTGTCGCCCTTGAGGAGCTTGACGGCACCCCGGGGCGCGGTTCCCTTCGAGCCGTCGCGCTTGACCTCGACGACGACCTGGGCCGGCTTGCCGGCCTTCGGGGTCGCCCTGAGCGTCGTCTCGACCTTGCAGATCGTGACCTTGATGTCATCGACGTACCAGCCGTCGAGGCCACCGCACCCGTCACGACCCATGTCGAAGCGGACGCGGACCTTCTGGCCCACCTTCGCACCGAGCTTCTTCAGGTTGATCGTCGAGGTGCCCCACGAGCCGCGGTTCTCGCCGCCGTCGGTGCCGGTGAAGGCCTGCTCACCCGCGAGCGGGCTGGTGTTGTCGGGAGCAACCTCCAGCTGGGCGCCGGGTGCGTTGAAGGCGTAAGCCTGGGTGGGGATGACCTTGAACGGCTTGCCACCCACGCTGTACTTCACGTTGCCGCCGTCATAGCCGTACTCGGTGGCGACGTAGTGCTTGAACGACATCCGCTGCGAGAGTCCTGCCGGGATCTTGAAGGCAGGGCTGGTGATCGAGTTGCTGCTCGACACGTCGTCGGCCGTGCCGGAGCAGTCGCCGGCCTCGGCCGGGTCCGGGGCGTAGGCGACCTTCGAGGAGTGGTTGCCGGGTGCGTCGGCGACCGTCTTCCACGGGATGCCCGAAGCGCCCTCGAACACGACGTCCGCGCTCGTGGCCCAGCCCTTGAGGCCGTCCTCGAAGTTCTCGGACCAGACGGTCCTGGAGGTGAAGCCCTTGCCGCACAGCGACGGGGCGTTCTTGGCCAGGAGCGGCTTGAACTCGCACTGCGACGTCGGGTCGAGGTTGAGCTCGACCGCATCGCTCACCAGCGAGACCGCGGTGCAGTCCGCAGCGGTGATCGCGGCGGCCAGGACCGGAGTCGCCTCCGGTTCCAGGGTCAGCGTGTTGATGTCCTTGCCGACCAGATCGGTGCAGGAGGAGACGAGGCTCTGCGAGAGGTCGCTGAAGTCGGCGATCGGGAAGAGGTACTCGCTCTGTGAGCGCCAGAAGATGGCCGCCGCCTTGTCGCGACCGATGGCCGGGACGGTGACGCCGTTGTAGGTGCCGCCGTCGACGAGCAGGGCGAAGGCGTGGTTGACGATGCCGGAGTTGCTGTGGACGCCGCCGCTGTCTTCCTCGGAGCACTTGTACTCCGCGTCCGAGACCTTGCCCGGGTCGCCGTAGCAGGTCGGGTTCCACATGTCGCGGATCGCGCCGCCGAAGGCGGGGTCGGCCTCGCCGGAGAGCCAGCGGTAGGAGTTGTCCTTGTCGGCCTGGTCGATGTCCTTCACCGTGACGTTCACCGTGGTGGCGGCCGACTTGATCTTGACGCCGGTGTCCTGGCCGACCATCACGCCGTAGATGTCCGCGTCACCGGAGGGGGAGAACGGTGCACCTTCGACGTTGTTACCGATGATGATGCCCTCGGCGCCCGCGGCCTCGGCCGCTTGGGCCTTGGAGCCGAACGTGCAGGAGCCGCGGTCGACGTAGACGAACGTGCCGGCCATGGCGGCGGCGTTGGTGAACGGCGCGCAACCGTCCACGGGGGCGCCGACCACCACATCAGCCGTCACGCCGGTCTTGTCGAAGACCGGACCGAACGCTGCCGGTGCTGCGTCGCAGTCGCCCGCGACGTTTGCCGGGGTGTTGATGGTCAGGCCCACCGCTCCGCGGGTGAACTGCGAGCACAGCCCGTCCGTGCGCGGGGTGTTGGGCTCCTCGTTGTAGCGGTCGTTGAGCTGGTCGACCGTCTCGCCCCAGATATCGGAGAACGCCTCGTTCATCGCGCCGGACTGCCACTGGTAGATCAGGCCCGAGGTGTACTCGGTGTAGGCATGGCCCCACTCGTGGGCGACGGTGTCGTCGGAGCTGACGCCCGCGCAGTAGTTGGTCGTCGACCCGTTCCAGTTGGCGTTGGGGCAGTTGATGGACGGCTCGTTGTTGACCGTGATCATCGTGGCGCCGGCGTTGTCGTAGGAGTCGCGGCCGAAGGCGTTCTTGAAGAGCCAGTAGGCCTCGCCGGTGCCCTGGACCTCGCTGAGCTGGTCGACGTCCAGGTCACCGGGGAGGGCGTCGCCCTCCTGGAAGACCAGCTCGCGGTCCGTGGTGTCGTCGCTCGGGTCCTCGGGGGTGCCCCCGTCGTTGAGCGAAGCCTCGTAGAGCTTGCGGTCCAGCGCGTGGGCCATCATCGAGTAGCGGTTGACGATCTTGCCGCTGTCGGCGTCGAGGAAGATCATGTCGCGCACGGTGTCTTCGTTGGTGACTTCGAGGACGTAGACCAGGACGGCGTCGCCGGTCTCGCCGCGGGTCGAGCCCATCCGGTAGATCATCAGCTCGTTGCTGGCGACCTCGAGGCCGGCGGTGCTGAGACTGGCGTCGGGCGTCGCCGACTTGACCTTCACGATCGCCAGGGCGCGGCTGGCGGCCTCGTCGGCGGTGAGGCGCGGGGTGACGCGGAGGTCCAGGCCGGGGGCCGCGTAGCCGTTGACCGCGGTCAGGTCGCCGTCCTTGTCGACGTGGGCGCGCAGCTGGGAGCCGAAGACCTCGACGCCGCGGTAGCGCTGGGTGTAGTCGACCGTCCAGCCGTAGCGGTCGGCGTTGACACCTGACTGCTGGAGCTGGGCGGGCACGGCCCCGAAGGCGGCGGCGTACTCGTCGAGGTAGGCACGAGCCTTCGTGGTGGCGGCGCGGGCCGAGGAGCCGTCCAGGTCGGGGAGCAGGTCCCCCTTGCCGCCGGTCGCACGGGCGAACGCGACCTTGCCGGTCGCCCGGTCTGCCGTGATCTGCACGGCCCCCGTCGCCTCGCCCTTCATCCGCTGGACGAGCGACTCCCCGGCGGGGGCCGGGGGAGCGGCTGAGGCCTGGAGCCCGGGTGCGGCGGCGAGGCCGGCCCCGAGCAGGGCCAGGCTCAGCCCTGTGGTGATGATCTTCACGTGTTGTTCCCTCCGAGTGGAATCACAAATGGCGCGGCCCTGTGATCTGGCCCACCAGCAGCCGACCTTAGGTAAAGAAAGCCCGATGGTCCAGCACTGCCGCGGCCTCGCGGGCAATTTCTGTGTCAATTCGACTCCGGGCCGCAGGATCTGCTGTCGGACCCGGAGGCTCACGTACTCCGTCGGCGACACGCTCCCTGTGATGCAAGTGACGGGTGGGACTGTGGCCTAGTTTGGTCGTATGGCGACCCGTACGTCTTCCCCGCCGGGGTCGCGGAGCAAGAGCACGTCCTCGTCCAGGTCGAGCAGTAGTGGACGAAGTGGCTCGAGCACCCGATCCAGCAGCGCCCGGAAGTCACCCAGCAAGGCACCCAGCAAGGCGCCGTCGAGGACCGCGAGCAAGTCCGCGGCCAAGCGACCCAGCAAGCGCAAGCCGGCAGCGCGGCCGGCACCACGCGCCGTCCGTAGTGGGACCGGGCCGGTCGCCCGGGTGTTCCTCGCCCTCATCCGCGGGCTGGCTGCCGTCTGGCTGGGCATCGCCCACGGCATCGGTGCCACGACACGAGGCATCGGCCACACCGCCAGCGAGCTCGAGCCCGAGCAGCGTCGTGACGGCGCCGGGCTGTTCCTCCTCGCGGTCTCGGTCGTGGTGGCCGCAGCCGTGTGGTTCCAGCTGCCCGGTGGCGCCATGGAGCTCACGCGCACGATCGTCGAGGGTTCGGTCGGCAAGGTCGGCTGGTTCGTGCCGTTGCTCATCGTGCTCGCCGGCTGGCGCCTGATGCGGGACCCCGTCAGCACGGGACCCGCGGGCCGCCAGGTCATCGGCTGGGCCGCCTTCGCCTTCGGTGTCCTCGGCATCGTCCACATCGCGAACGGCAGTCCGCAGCCCGCGATCGGCGACAGCAGCAACCTGCAGCAGGCCGGAGGAGCCGTCGGCTTCGTGGTGTCCTCGCTGCTGCTCGACCTCCTGCAGTCGGCCTACGTCGTCGTACCGGTGCTCGCCCTGCTCGCCTTCTTCGGTTTGCTGGTCATCACCGGGACGCCCCTCTATCGCTTGCCGCAGGCGCTCAGGGACAGCCGGGACCACCTCCTCGGTCGCCACCTCGACGAGGACGGCGACCTCGGCGCCACGCAGCCGATGCGCCGCGTGCGCAAGGACGACGACCTCGAGCCCGGGGGCGACCCTGCCTACGACAGTCCGGTGATCGAGGAGAAGCCCAAGCGCCGCCGCAGGGCCGGCGCCCCTGATGCCCTCGACGTCGCGCTCGAGGATGATGCGGGTCTCGACATCGTCCGGCCCGCGCCGATGAGCAGCGACGTGCCCGAGGTCGCCGATGTCCAGGACAAGGTCGGCCTCGAGCCACCCCTGCACACGCCGATCCCGCAACGGGTCGAGCAGCTGTCCTTCTCGGGCGACATCACCTACTCGCTGCCGGGCAACGAGGTCCTCAAGCACGGTTCGGTCCACAAGGCGCGCTCGAAGGCCAGCGACGACGTCGTCGGCCGTCTCACCCAGGTGATGGACGAGTTCGGCATCGACGCGCAGGTCACGGGCTACACCCGGGGTCCGACCGTCACCCGCTACGAGGTCGAGGTCGGCCCCGCGGTGAAGGTCGAGAAGGTCACGGCGCTGTCGAAGAACATCGCCTACGCCGTTGCGTCGGCCGATGTGCGCATCCTGAGCCCGATCCCCGGCAAGTCCGCGATCGGCATCGAGATCCCCAACCTCGACAAGGAGATCGTCTCCCTCGGTGACGTCCTCCGCTCCAACGTGGCCCGCTCCGACCACCACCCGATGGTGGCCGGACTGGGCAAGGACGTCGAGGGCGGCTTCGTGGTCGCCAACCTCGCCAAGATGCCGCACCTGTTGGTCGCCGGCGCGACCGGATCGGGCAAGTCGAGCTTCATCAACTCGATGATCACCTCGATCCTGATGCGCTCCACGCCCGACGAGGTCCGGATGATCATGGTCGACCCCAAGCGGGTCGAGCTCAACGCCTACGAGGGTGTGCCCCACCTGATCACCCCGATCATCACCAACCCCAAGAAAGCCGCCGAGGCGCTGCAGTGGGTCGTGCGCGAGATGGACATGCGCTACGACGACCTGGCCAACTTCGGCTTCCGTCACATCGACGACTTCAACAAGGCGGTGCGCGCAGGGAAGGTCGAGGTGCCGCCGGGCAGCGAGCGCACGCTGTCGCCGTACCCCTACCTGCTGGTGATCGTCGATGAGCTCGCCGACCTGATGATGGTCTCGCCGCGTGACGTGGAGGACTCGATCGTCCGCATCACCCAGCTCGCGCGGGCCGCCGGTATCCACCTGGTGCTAGCCACCCAGCGCCCCTCGGTCGACGTCGTCACCGGACTCATCAAGGCCAACGTGCCCTCGCGCCTCGCGTTCGCGACCTCGTCGCTGGCCGACAGCCGGGTCATCCTCGACCAGCCGGGGGCCGAGAAGCTGGTCGGTCAGGGTGACGGCCTGTTTCTGCCCATGGGCGCCTCGAAGGCCGTGCGTGTGCAGGGCTCCTGGGTCACCGAGGCCGAGATCCACCAGGTGGTCAAGCACTGCAAGGGTCAGCTCGAGCCGACCTATCGCGAGGACGTCACCGCTCCTGCGGCGGCCAAGCGCGAGATCGACAACGACATCGGCGATGACATGGATCTGGTCATCCAGGCGATCGAGCTCGTCGTGTCGACCCAGTTCGGCTCGACGTCGATGTTGCAGCGCAAGCTGCGTGTCGGCTTCGCCAAGGCCGGACGCCTGATGGACATCATGGAGAGCAGGGGAGTGGTCGGACCGAGCGAGGGCTCCAAGGCCCGCGACGTCCTGGTCAAGCCCGACGAGATCGACGCCGTGATCATGACCCTGCAGGGGGAGCTGTGAGCGAGACGAGGGACCACATCGGTCTGAGGACCGACGCCAACGGTGGCGCCGATGGTGAGGATGCGGTCGAGGCGAGCGTGTCCGAGGCCGACCACCCCACCCCCATGACCGACCTCGAGGTCCGCCGGCATGTGCCCCTCGCTGCCGCGCTGGGCATCAGCGCCTCGGTCCTGGCGATCGCCTACCTGGTGCGTGCTTCGGGCACGGGGGCCCCACTGGACTGGGCGCTGTGTGCGCTCATGACCGTCGTGGGCGGGCTCAACCTGGCTGCCCTGCTCGATGCCCGCTCGCCGTTGCTGGTCGCCGACGCCCAGGGTCTGCGCGTGCGGCGTGGTCGCGTCTGGCACGGGTTGCCGTGGTCGGACGTCGACCGCGTCGAGCACCTGGCCCGCCGAGGGCTGCTGCGCGACGGGCGCCTGGACGTCATCGGCATCGACGGCTCTGACTGGGCGGTGCGGCTGGGTCTGGCCACTCGCGTGGTCGGTGCGGGCGACGACCTCGCGGGGTCGCTGCTGGAGCGCTCTGACTGGACCGCCGACGTCGTCGAGATCGACCTGGTCCCGGCCGGCGCCCTGTCCG
>Ga0136639_10000372_pt1 | contig 14664 bp, 19 predicted proteins | sample AntDrymUQ8592106_2_FD_113739 | JGI IMG/M metagenome (GOLD analysis project Ga0136639, IMG submission 113739) | Polar desert sand microbial communities from Dry Valleys, Antarctica - metaG UQ859 (21.06) | ecosystem: Environmental > Terrestrial > Soil > Desert | place: Antarctica: Dry Valley...
GCCGAGCTGTGCATCAAGGCCGTCGACGAGGACACCATCGCCCAGCTCAACGAGCAGTGGATGGAGAAGGAGGGCCCGACCGACGTGCTTGCCTTCCCCATGGACGAGCTGCGCCCCGGACTGGTCAACGAGGAGCCCGAAGAGGGCGTCCTCGGTGACCTGATGCTCTGCCCCGCGATCGCGGAGCGCCAGGGCGCTGAGGCCGGACACGGCACCGTCGCGGAGGTCGAGCTGCTCACGGTGCACGGCATCCTGCACCTGCTCGGCTACGACCACGCCGAGCCCGAGGAGCACGCCGAGATGTTCGCTCTCCAGGACCGGCTCCTGGCGGCGTGGCGCGCCCCCGTGCCCGCGTCGGCACCCGACCCGACCCCCGAGCCATGAGCCCCGCGTCATGACCTCCGGCGACTTCTGGCTGCTGCTCGCAGCGGCGCTCCTGGTCTTCCTTGCGGGCGTGTTCACCGCCGCTGACGCCGCGCTCGCGTCGTTCTCCAAGGCCCGGGCCCTCGAGCTCGCCGCCGAGGAGCGGGCGGGCTCGCAGCGGCTGGTCACGCTGCTCGAGGACGCCCCCCGCTACCTCAACACCGCACTGCTGCTGCGGCTGCTGTGCGAGATATCTGCCATCGTCCTGGTCACCCTGCAGATCGACGAGCTCGTCGACGGCTCCTGGATCCTCGCGGTACTGGCGGCGATCGGCTCGATGCTGGTCGTGTCGTTCGTGGTCATCGGGGTCGCTCCCCGCACCCTGGGGCGCCAGCACTCCGAGACGGTGGCGTTGCTCTCGGCCGGACCCCTCGCGCTGTTCACCACCGTGCTCGGCCCGCTCTCCCAGGTGCTGATCGTGGTCGGCAACGCCATCACCCCCGGGCGCGGCTTTCGCGAGGGTCCGTTCTCCAGTGAGACCGAGCTGCGCGAGATGGTCGACATGGCCGAGGCCTCGGCGCTGATCGAGGCCGGCGAGCGCAAGATGATCCACTCGGTCTTCGAGCTCGGCGACACCTCCGTCCGGGAGGTCATGGTCCCGCGCAACGACGTGGTCTACATCGAGCACTTCAAGAACCTGCGTCAGACGATGTCGCTGTTCCTGCGCAGTGGCTTCTCCCGCGTCCCCGTGATCGGGGAGAACCTCGACGACATCCGGGGCTTCGCCTACCTCAAGGACATCGTCCGTCGTGACTTCGAGGCGCCTGACGTGGAGTTCACCGAGCGCATCGAGGAGGTCATGCGGCCGGTGCACTGGGTGCCGGACTCCAAGCCCGTCGACGACCTCCTGCGCGAGATGCAGGCCCGGCGCCAGCACGTCGCGATCGTCGTCGACGAGTACGGCGGGACTGCCGGCCTGATCACCATCGAGGACCTCCTCGAGGAGATCGTCGGTGAGATCACCGATGAGTACGACGAGGAGGAGATCGAGATCGAGACGCTGAGCAACGGTGTCGTGCGGGTCTCGTCGCGCTATCCCGTCGACGACCTCGACGAGCTTTTCGGCTTCGACGTCGAGGAGGAGGACATCGACAGCGTCGGTGGCCTGATGGCCAAGCACCTCGGTCGGGTCCCGATCTCCGGCTCCTCCGTCGAGGCACACGGCCTGCGGTTCCTGGCCGAGGACGCCTCGGGGCGACGCAACCAGGTGGGCACCGTCCTGATCACCCTGGTGGACCCGACGCCCGAGATCTCCGCCACGACCCTCGATCCCGCATCCGCATCCGCCACTGCCGAGATGGAGCCCGTCCATGAGTGACCTCAGCGCCGAGGACGCCAAGCTGGTCACCCTGGCCCGTGCCACCCGGGCGCGCACCGGAGCGGCCGAGGGCGCCGCCGTCCGCGACGCCGACGGCCGCACCTACGCAGCCGCGTCGGTGGCACTGCCGTCCCTGGCGCTGTCGGCGCTCCAGGTCTGCGTCGCCATGGCGGTTGCCTCGGGGTCGCGAGGACTCGAGGCCGCCGTCGTCCTGGGCGAGGCCGACCAGGTCGCCACCGCCGATCTCGCCGTCCTGCGTGACCTCGGCGGCTCCGGTGTCCTGGTCCACCGCACGGACGCGCGCGGCGGTGTGGCCGACACCTGCACCACCTGATCGACCCCCGACCCGAAGCTCCTACCCGCATGCCGAGGCGACGCTGGAGGAGGCGCAAGGCCGAATCCGCCCCTCTGCCATCACGACGCCATGATGGTGCGCGACCGGGGGGCTCAACCGGGTCGACAACGGGGAGGCGGCCGTCGACGCGCTCGGCATCGGCACTGCCCGGGTGTGGGGTCTCCACTGACCGGCTCACGGCACGTCTTGGAGTGGAACAAGATGCGGCTGTACCAGGTGCTGGCGGTCCGCACTCCCGACGATGGCCACGGCGGCTTCCCCCTCCGCCCCTCGTGGTGACCAGCGACCACTAGAGTCCTGGGGTGAGCACCAAGGCCCGGCAGTACGACGCGCAGGTGCTGCGTCGCGCCCGGGTCTCGGACCACCTGACCCGGATCGTGCTGGGCGGGCCCGGGCTGGCGGACTTCACCTCCACCGGGATCCCCGACGAGTGGGTGGGTCTGGTCGTTCCCGGGCAGTTCCAGAGCCGCTACTACACCGTGCGCTCCTGGGCTGCTGGTGAGCTCGTGATCGACGTCGTCGTGCACGACACCGGTCTCGTGACCGAGTGGGTGCAGGGCGACTGCGTAGGGCAGAGCGTGATGATCACCGAGGCGAAGGGGTCCTTCGCGATGTCAGCCGACGCGGCGTGGGTGATCCTCGTCGGAGACCTGACCGCGATGCCCGCGATGGCTCGGATCGCGGGCGCGGTCAGTGTCCCGACCCAGGTCTGGGCCGAGGTGCCCGACGACCTGTCGGACTACCTCCCGGCCCACAGCCCGGTGCACTGGCTGGACGCCCCCCACGACGGCGAGAGCCGGTTGGCCTCGGTCGTGGAGTCGATCGACTGGCCCGAGGGTGACGGCTACTTCTGGATGGCGGGGGAGTCCGCCCAGATGCGGGCCGTTCGCAAGCACCTGATGCGCGAGCTCCGGTTGCCCAGCACGGCCTACGACGTCATGGGCTACTGGCGCGGTGTCAACGCCCGCCAACCGCGCGCGGTCGATCCCGGACCGATCTGGCGCGCGGGCAAGGCGATGGGCAAGAGCGACGATGAGATCTGGGCCGACTACGACAAGGTGCGAGATGCCTGACCCCGAGCACGACCAGCCCCAGACCACCGAGCCGGCCCAGCCGGGCCAGCCGAGCCAGCCCGGGGAGCCGGCGGCGCACAAGAGTGGGTTCGTGTCGTTCGTGGGACGCCCCAACGCCGGCAAGTCGACGCTCACCAACGCCCTCGTCGGCAGCAAGGTGGTGATCACGTCCTCGAAGCCGCAGACGACGCGCACCGTCGTACGCGGGATCGTGCACCGGCCCGACGCCCAGCTGATCCTTGTCGACACCCCGGGCTTGCACCGCCCGCGCACGTTGCTCGGCGAGCGGCTCAACGACCTGGTGAAGACCACGCTCGGCGAGGTCGACGTGGTCGCTGTCTGCCTGCCGGCCAACGAGAAGATCGGCCCGGGCGACCGCTTCATCATCGCCGAGATGGCCAAGGTCAAGCGCACCATCAAGGTGGCCATCGCCACCAAGACCGACCTCGCGACCGGTGAGCGGATCGGCGAGCACTTGCTCGACATCCAGAAGGCCGGCGCCGGGGCGGGCATCGAGTGGGCCGAGATCGTGCCGGTCTCCGCGCAGGCGGGTGACCAGGTCTCCCTCCTCCAGGACCTCCTCGTGGGGCTGCTTCCCGACGGCCCCCAGCTCTATCCCGACGGTGACCTCAGCGACGCGCCCGAGGAGGCGATCGTCGCCGAGCTGATCCGCGAGGCCGCCCTCGAAGGTGTCCGCGACGAGCTCCCGCACTCGATCGCCGTGGTCGTCGAGGAGATGGGGTTGCGCGAGGGGCGCGACGCCAACCGGCCCCTGCTCGACATCCACGCCAACCTCTACGTCGAGCGTGACTCCCAGAAGGGCATCATGATCGGCCACAAGGGTGCCCGCCTCCGCGACGTCGGCAAGGCCGCCCGACTGCAGATCGAAGCGCTCTTCGGCACCCCGGTCTACCTCGACCTGCACATCAAGATCGCCAAGGACTGGCAGCGCGACCCCCGCCAGCTGCGCAAGCTCGGCTTCTAGCCTCATTCTGCGTCGGCCATGTTGCCAGCCTTGTCGTCGGGTCTTCGACCCTGCGGTTTGGTCACCAACGGCAGGCGCCGGTCCCCAGAACGTGCGGATGGTGACCAAACCGCAGGCCTCAGCCCGGCGCCCAGCACCGTCCATAGGTCTGACCGGCCGCCCACTGCTCGGCACTGGGGCCTTCGTAGCCCCACTGAAAGTTGAGGGCGTCGTCGGCGACAGCGCGACCGGCGTCCTCACAGGGCGTCTGGCCGGCGTCGCGCACGGCCTTGACGCCGGGGTAGCGGCCCTGTTCGAACGGCACGACCTCGATCGCGCGCCAGGAGTGCGGCTTCGAGCACAGCACCCGTTCGAAGTCGGGGGAGTCGGGGTCATCGGTGCCGCACATCGCCCAGCGCTCGCGCCCTCCGGGCTTCTCCAGTACGCCGGAGAGGCGGCCGCTCAGCGCAGCAAGGGCGTCCCGGCCGGCCACGGCGATGACGTCACAACGGAACCAGTCAGCGCCGGCGTCGGACTCCTCGACGCTCGGTGTGAACCACACCGAGCGCAGCATGCTGAGTCGTCGGTCGCGCAGGGTGCCACCCACGAGGTCGGCGAGGCGCGCGGGGCAGGTCGCGGCGACCTGGTCCATGATCCGATCGGAGTCGACCGCGAGCAGGTGTCCGTCGACCACGGTGTCGAGCGTGCCGACCGAGAACGTCATCGAGGTGTGCCGCGAGTCGCAGTCGGTGACCTCGGCAGTGGTCGTCGGGGCGAGTGCGTCGTCGAAGGAGAGCTCGTAGCACGCCCGGTCGTCCGGCCCAGGGACCGCCGTCGCCGTGGGTCGTTCGACCGGCGCGACGGAGGGGGCTGCGGACGGGGGATCCGCGGGCGACGGGTCGCCACTGCAGGCACCCAGCAGACCCAGCAGGACGACGAGGCCCCCGAGGGGGAGCAGGCGACGTACCGCCATCACTCGGTGGTCTTCGCCCAGCAGACCGAGCGGCGGTTGCCCGCCTCCCACTCCGCCTCGTGGAACCAGGTGTAGCCGAAGTCGTAGTCGACCGGGTAGTTCAGCCAGGCGCCCACGGAGTCGGAGCAGAAGTCACGGGTGGTCACCTCGGCGACACGGTCGCCTGGGTAGGGGTCGGCGGGCTCACCCAGCTTGATCGTGGTGACGGCGCGCCAGTCGTGCTTCTCGCTGCACGGGATCTTCAACGCGCCACTCACGGAGGGCCCTGCGACGCAGACCATCCAACGATCGGCGGGACGCCCGAGCAGCAGGCCCTCGGCGGTGTCGGGCAGGTCGACATAGGTCTCGCTCTGCTCGCCGCCGCCCACGACGTCACAGCGATACCAGCGGGCGCCGTCGTCCCACGCCTTCTCGGAGGGGCGGAACCAGGCCCAGCTCACGACCGTGCGCATCACCAGGCTCTCGTCGGCGCCGAGGAACTTCTCGAAGGCCGTCGAGCAGGTGTCGTAGGAGAAGGCCCCCAGCGCGTCGGCGTCCCAGTCGGCGTCGTCGAACTCGTCGGGGAGGTCACCGACCGCATAGGTCTGGGCGGTGTGGCGCTCGGTGCACTCGACGACCGCTGTTGCGTTGCTGGCCATCGCGACGTCGTCGGGGGTGAGCTGACGGCACGCGCCGAGCTCGGGAACCTCGACGGAGTCGACCTGATCGGGGTCGGTGTTGCGACCCTGCGCCTTCTCGGCGCAGCCGGCCAGCGCGACGACACAGGCGAGGACGACCAGGGAGATCAGTCCCCGTCGGAGCCAGGGGTGGACCACCGCGTTCCCTCCCTGGAGCTGCGACCTGTTCGACGCCCGCGATCCTACCTCCGAGGACCGACCGGCTCAGCACACGGTGATGACCCGGACGCTCCGGCTCCCGCTCCTGGCGACCAGGACCAGCGTGGCACGGTCGACGCGGCCGGCGCGCAACGCCGCAGCGGCGCCACTTCGTGCCGTCAGTCGTATGACGTGCCGTCCGGCCGCGACCCTGCTCACGCCCTGCGCCGGGACGGCTCCCTTGTGCAGGCCCGTGCCCTGCACCCGGGAGGTGGCCACCAGTCGCAGGGTGAAGGTGCGGGCCTTCACGGTCGTCAGCAGCGCGGTCACGCCGGTGCGGCTACCCACCGTGTTGGCCACCATGGCCGAGGCGCTGTCGGCGACCTTGGCGGTCAGGGCATCGGACCTGGTGCAGGTCACGGTGCCCGCCGACTGCGAGCAGCTCCAGCCGGTGCCGGTGGCGCTGACGTAGGGGAGGCCGGTCGGCAGCGTGTCGCTGATGGTCACGAGGCCCTGCGACGCGGCGGGTCCGACGTTGCTGACACCGATCGTGTAGGTCACGTCGGCTCCCAGCACCAGCGAGCCGGTGTGGGTCTTGGTCACCGCTAGATCGGGCCCCGCCACGGTCGTCGTGGCAGACGACGTCGCGGTCAGGGCAGTGTCGAGGGTCTGGGAGTTGAAGGTGGCGGTGGCGGTGGCGGTGTTGGTGATGGTGGTCGCGTTGGCCGCGGCCGGCACCGGAGCGTTGACGATGACGTCGAGGACCAGCGCGTAGGTCTTGCCCACACCGATCGCGCCCCCGGCGGTGGCGCTCGCACCGGTGCCGAGTCGCACGACGATGCGGTCGTTGGCGGCGTCGTGCTCGGCCACGTCGTCGCCGCCCACGTCAGTCCTGGCCGTTGTTGACCCCGGACACGGTGTAGCGCAGCGTGTCGAATCATGGGGCTGCCCGAGTCGAACCTGAGCGCTCGTTGCCCGTCTGTGGCAGGGCCGTGGAGAAAGGCAACGGCGCCCCGGCGTCGTGTTGCCGATCCGTGGCGCACCGGGCGGGGATGACTACGCGGGTGGCTCCACCAGCGCTGCCAACGTCCCGCCGAGCTCGTACGCCGCGTCCCGCGCGTCCTGGCCCACCTCGCCGAGGACCTCGAGGACCGGCGCTGCCTGGACCCAGGGCAGCGCCTGGACGATCGCCCGCACCGACCGGACTGCGCCGGTGGTGTCGTAGCGCCCGTGCACCCACAGTCCGTAGGGCAGCCTGCCGCCGCCGGAGTCGCCTGCGGCACCGCTGTCGCCCAGCGCCCCGCCGGCCTCGAGGAAGACGGTGTCGAAGAAGTGCTTCATCGCCCCGGACATGTAGCCGAAGTTCGCGGGTGTGCCCAGCAGGATCCCGTCGGCGCCCAGCACGTCAGCGGCGCTCGCCTCCAGGGCCTGGCGCACGACGACCTCGACCCCGTGGAGCGCGTCGTCACGGGTGCCCGCGAGCACGGCTTCGGTGAGCTTCCGCACGTTGGAGGTCGGGGAGTGGTGGACCACCAGCAGGCGCGCCGTCACCGTGCTCAGGTGGCCATGAAGAGGATCGAGTCCCGGTCGTAGTCGCGTCCCGGGTGCTCCGCGGCCAGGTGGGCCTGGGCGTGCTCGACGAGGTCGTCCTCATCGGTGCCACGGATGATCGTGCCGCACGGGCAGGCGAGCCTCGTCTTCATGCGATCAGTGTGCCACCGGCTCCGGTGACGCGGGCGTCTGCGGCACCTTCACCCCATCAGGTGAGCCGTGCCGCGAGCATCGGGCCGCCAGTCCTGCCAGGGTTGGGTCGTGCACGATCACCCCCCCACCACGACGCCACCGGTGTCTCAGCACGTCCCCCCGGCCAGTGCATCGGGGGCGGCCACTACGGCCCTGTCGGCTCGCGAGGCCCAGGCCGTCGCGCTGATCGTGCAGGGGCTGTCCAACGGTGAGATCGCAGCCTCGGCGTTCCTCAGCATCAACTCCGTCAAGACCTACATCCGCACGGCCTCAAGATCGGGGTCACCCGACGCGCTCAGGCGGGGGCCTGGGGCATGACGCACGGCTTCGGTTCCGACGACGGTCGCAGCGGCGCCGCCGGCGGACAGCAGCAGTCGTCCGGCACGGGGGGTGTGACCACAGCCAGAGTAGGTTGGGGCGGCTCCGAGGGGGTGAGTCGATGACCGATGCCGTGGTGTTCCTCGTGGCGGGCCTGTGCCTGCTGCTGGCGGTCGTGCTGCCCCAGGCGTTGCGCCGGATCGCCGTCTCGGCACCCATGGTGCTCGTCGGTGTCGGGCTCCTCATCGGGCTCTTCCCGATCCCCGGGCACCTCGCGCTCGACCCCGAGGCCGACCGTGAGCTGATCCTGCATGTCACCGAGCTCACGGTCCTGGTCGCGCTCATGGGTGTGGGCCTGGCTCTCGACCGACCGCTGCGTCCCCGGATCCGTCGCTCGTGGGCGACCTGGTCGGCGACGTGGAGGATGCTCGCCATCGCGATGCCGGTCACGATCGGCCTGGTCGCTCTCTTGGGCTGGGCCTACGCGGGACTGGCCCCGGCTGCCGCGCTGCTCCTGGGTGCGGTGCTTGCTCCGACCGACCCGGTGCTCGCCTCCGATGTCCAGGTGGGTGGTCCGATGATGCCCGACGAGATCGAGTCGCTCCTGGCCGGCCTCGACGACGACGAGAGCGACACCGCCCATCGCCTCGACGAGGTGCGGTTCACTCTCACCTCCGAGGCCGGGCTCAACGACGGCCTGGCCTTCCCCTTCGTGCATCTGGCGATCCTCCTGGCCGCAGGCAGCCTCACGCTGACCGAGGTGGGCACGTGGATCGGGTGGTACGTCGTCGGCAAGATCGTCCTGGGTGTGGCGGTCGGCCTGCTGGCCGGGTGGGCTCTTGCCAAGGTCGCGTTCCGCTCCCGTCGACCGTCCCTCCGCCTCGCCGAGCAAGGAGAGCCCCTCCTGGCGCTGGCCGCGCTCCTCGCGTCATACGGCGCCGCCGAGCTCGTGGGTGGCTACGGCTTCCTCGCGGTGTTCACCTGCGCGATGGCCATGCGCGCCTCTGAGCGTGCGCACGACTACCACCGGGCCATGCATGAGGTCGTGGAGCGTCTCGAGCGGCTCTTCACCTCGGTGGTGCTGCTCTTCCTCGGCATCGCGACGACCAACGGACTGCTGGAGGGCCTCGAGGTCTCGGGCGTTGTCGTGGCGCTGGCGCTGATCTTCGTGATCCGCCCGGTGGCGGGGCTGCTCTCACTCGGTGTCCTGCCCAAGACCCCGAGTCGACCCGGCGGTCTGGAGCGGGGGGACCGGCTCGCGGTGGCGTTCTTCGGCGTGCGCGGTGTCGGCTCGCTCTTCTACCTCGCCTACGCCGCCGGCGAGGCCGAGTTCGCTGACCTCCCGTGGCTGTGGTCGACCGTGGCATTCACGATCGTGGCGTCGGTGCTCGTGCACGGCATCGCCTCCAAGCCATGGCTCGAACGGGTGGACCGTCGTCGCGGGGCCAGCGGGCCCGGCCTGGCCGCACCCCGCGACGTGCTCGAGGACCGCTCGGAGTAGCCCGCCCGGGTGCTTCGTCGCCCTTCGAGCGGGTACTGGTCCGCATGGACAACGACACAGCACAAGCAGCCCAGGCGGTCGTCGACCGCGTCACCGCCTACCAGGCGAGCGCCCCCGAGGGCACGGTCGGCAAGGAGCTCCGCAGCGGCCTCGGTGAGGCAGGCGTGGAGCTCGGCGACGACGACGTACGCTGACTCGTCACCGCCATCGAGCAGGTGGATGAGGGCGACGGGCAGGTCTCGGTGAGCGAGGTCCTGGGCTGAGGGAGGCCTCAGGCCACGAAAGGAAGCTCGACCCCGAGCTCGTCGCGCAGCCTGGCGAGGATCTTCGCCAGGCGGCGCGAGATCGTCATCTGGGTCACGCCGAGCACCTGGCCGATCTGCTGCTGGGTGAGACCCTCGGAGTAGGTCATCTGCAACAGGCGACGATCTTCGGGCGCGAGGTGCCGCAGCGGGTTGGCCAGCACCGAGCGGGCGTCGACGGCATCGACCGCCCGGTCGTCATCGGTCATCAGGAAGTCGCTGAGGGACTCCAGACTGTCGGCCTCCACGGCCTGGTCGATCGAGATCGGGCGGAAGCACACGTTGGCGCCGAGTGCCTCCACCACATCGTCGAGCTTGAGGTCGAGTCGCTGGGAGATCTCCAGGGGCGTCGGCGGCCGGCCGTTCGTGGTGCCCTGCTTGTAGGCCTCGAGCACGCGCGACTGGATCTCCTGGATCCGGCGAGGCGGGCGGATGGTCCAGCCGTGGTCGCGGAAGTAGCGCTTGACCTCGCCGCTCATCGTGGGCACGGCGTAGGACAGGAAGTCACGGTCACGCGCGCAGTCGAATCGTTGGGCAGCGCGCACGAGGGCCAGGCAGGCGACCTGCTCGAGGTCCTCGATGGCGATCCCGCGATTCTGGTAGCGACGCGCGATCGCGTGGGCCACCTGGATGTTCAGGACGACGATCTGGTCGAGGATGTCGGTGCGCTCCGCGCCCTCCTCCTCGGGGAGAAGTGCGAAGAGGCGGGTGGTCTCGCTGCTCCGTACGTCCCGGGGGATGCTGCGGCTGTGCATGGTGCTGGTCATGGAAACCTCGCTCTCCAGCCCAGCGTGACGGAGACGGCAGCGGTGGCGACACACCCGCGCGGGTGAAACGGAGCGGGGTCAGCGATCGAAGCGGGCGACCATGGCCTGCTCGCCGGTGCGCACCTCGACCAGCGTCAGATCGGTCGTCTCGGCGAGCTGGTAGACCCGGTCGAGGCAGTCGAGACGGATGAGCACGTGTCCACCGTCAGCCACGTGACCGGCCGCAGCCGCCAGGCAGTCGCGAGCCAGGGCGAGAGTCCGCGCCGACCAGTCTGCGACCGGGGGCTCGTCCGGATCTGCGATCACGACGGCGAAGGTCTCGTAGTCCCGCTGCGCGTCCAGCTGTGAGCACCGCACCTCGGCGTCGCCGGTCAGGCCGGCCAGGTCGGCGTCGAGCATCGTAGTCTCCCGCGCGTCGGAATCGTCGTCCACGCACAGGAGCGGTCGGTTGGCCAGGGTGATGGCCACGAGCCCGAGGTGGAGCACCGCCGGCGAGAGGTCCAGGAGGCGACCGACCGGAGCATCGGGGATCAGCTCCGCGGCCCACCGTGACTGGAGTGCCGCCCAAGCGAGGGCATCATGCTGGTCGGTGCCCATTCGCCCGAGGCGCATGCGCCGACGACGCGCTCGTCGTACGGCGGTCCGCTCGCGGGCCAGCGGTCAGCGACGGTTGCGCAGTATGCCCACGCCGGCCCAGACGGCCAGCGGAACGCCGATCAGAAGGATCAACAGGACCAGCCAGTCCGACTCAGACATCGGCGGGCTGCTGGTCGAGCGACCGGGCCACCGACTGGCGGAGCGACTGGTTGAGGCGACGCTCGGAGCCGATGACGGCGAGACGTGCGGAGAGGTAGCCGCCGACGACACCGACGAGGACGGCGAGTGCGGTGGCGACCACAATGGTCAGCGGCCAGTCGATGATCAACATGTGCTCTCCTCAGGACGACGGTGGAGACTTCCTCCCCCCTCGCGAGTGCACCTAAACGGACGGCTGCCACAAACACCCGTTGGGGTGAAGGCCGCGCAGGTCACCCCCAGACGGTCTGCTGCACGAGCACCGCGTTCAGCGTGATGATCACCACCGCGATGAGGGACGCGACGACCGTGGTGAGTCGACGGTTGACCAGGGTGCCCATGACGTCGGCGCGCCGGGTGAGGAGCACCAGGGGCACCAGCGCGAAGGGGATGCCGAAGGACAGCACCACCTGAGAGACCACCAGCGCACGCGTCGGGTCCACCCCGAGGGCGAGGATGACGAGCGCCGGCGCCAGGGTCACCAGTCTGCGCACGATGAGCGGGACCCGCAGGCGGAGGAACCCTTCCATGACGACCTGTCCCGCGTAGGTGCCGACGCTCGAGGCCGCGAAGCCGGAGGCCAGGAGCGCGAGGGCGAACAGTAGGGCGGCACCCGGCCCGAGCGCGTCGCCGAGGCCCGCGTGGGCGCCCTCGATCGTGTTTACGGCCGGACCCGGTCCCGAGAGGACCTTCGCTGCGACGACGAGGAGCGAGAGGTTCATCAGGCCCGCGATGGTCATGGCGACCACGACGTCGGTGCGCTGGCTGGTGAGCAGGGATCGCCGCTGAGCCTCGGTGGTGCGGACGTAGCGGTCCCGGGTGAGGGCGCTGTGCAGGTAGATGGCGTGAGGCATGACGGTCGCGCCGAGCATGCCCGTGGCGAGGAGCAGGCTCTCGGTGCCGTCGAAGCGGGGGATCGTGCCGGACGCGATGGCCAGCGGCTCCAGGCCACTCATGGCCACGTCGTAGGCGAAACCCACCAGGATGACGCCGAGCAGTCCCGTGATCGCGACCTCGAAGGGACGGTGCCCGCGCGTCTGGAGGCCCAGCAGCGCGAAGGCCACCACCGCCGTGATGAGACCGCCCGTGACCAGGGGCAGCCCGAAGAGGAGCTTCAGCGCCAGGGCTCCGCCCACCACCTCGGCGAGGTCCGTCGCGATCGCGACGATCTCGCCCTGGACCCACAGGCCTCGGGTGACGGGCCGCGGGAAGTGGCGTCGGCACAGGGCCGGGAGGCTCTCACCCGTCGCGATGCCGACCTTCGCCGAGAGGTACTGGATCAGCATCGCCATCAGGTTGCTGACCACGACCACCCAGACCAACAGGTAGCCGAACGTCGAGCCGGCGGTGATGTTCGTGGCGAAGTTGCCCGGGTCGACGTAGGCGATGGCGGTGACGAAGGCCGGCCCCAACAGGGGCAGTGGTCCCCGCACCCTGGCCCGGGGAAGGGACGACTTGGCTTCCTGATACATCCGGCACACTCCGTGTCCGTGGGCTGCAGATCGGTGTCTGCCTAATTCGGCATATGGGGTTCGTAGCCCGGTCCAGACCGGATTTCTCACGCCTTGATCCAAGGTCGATGAATTGTGTCCTCCGACCGTGACAAAAGCTAGTTCATCTGCTTAACGTGGTCATCGTCAAGCACCATCCGGGTTGGTCATGCACGATTGTCCTCTCGGCCCAGGAAGCCTTACAAACATGGGGTCTGAACCGGTTCTCACTCGCGTCGCCTTCACATTCAAGACGTGAGGCGCGACATACTTTGCCGCGCCAGGAATCGATGCGCACAAGTTTATTGAGAATGCACTCAGACATCCTAGAATTGGAGTTCCACATGTTCGGAAAAGCTGTCGTTCGCGACATGATTGAGCGCAGTGCCGAGAGCCCTGCTGACCGCCGGATCTTCCTGAAGTCGGCCGGCGTCGCCGGACTGGGCGTCGTCGGCGCCGGAGCCGTCGGGTCGATGGAGAGTGCATCGGCGGCGGGTCCCAGTGACAGTGCCATCTTGAACTTCGCCCTGAACCTGGAGTACCTCGAGGCGGAGTTCTATCAGCAGGCCGCCTTCGGCAAGAGCCTCCCCGACAACCTCACGTCCGGCCGGGGCGACAAGGGCGGTGTCGTCGGTGGACGCAAGGTCCGGTTCGACTCTCCCGTCATCGAGAAGTACGCGCGAGAGATCGCCATTGACGAGCTGGACCACGTCAAGTTCCTGCGCACCGCGCTCGGCGGTGCCAAGGTGGCGCGGCCCAAGATTGACCTGAAGAACAGCTTCACCTCGGCTGCGCGAGCAGCGGGGCTCATCGGCCCCAACCAGAAGTTCGACCCGTTCGCCAACGAGAACAACTTCCTGCTCGCCGCGTTCATCTTCGAGGACGTCGGCGTCACGGCCTACAAGGGAGCCGCGCCGCTGATCAACAACAAGACGTTCCTGGACGCAGCCGCCGGCATCTTGGCGGTGGAGGCCTACCACGCGGGCATCATCAGGACGGTCGCCTACTCCAAGAACCTCAACAACGCGGTCCGCAAGATCTCGAACGCGCGCGACAGCCTCGACGGCAAGACGCAGCTCGACCAGGGCATCGGCACGCGCAAGCGGGCCAACCTCGTCCCGACCGACCGCAACGGGCTCGCCTTCAGCAGGTCGGCCGACCGGGTGCTCAACATCGTCTACCTCAACCCGGGCAAGACCAACAAGGGCGGGTTCTTCCCGGCCGGCGTCAACGGCGCGATCCGCACCAGCGGACCGAAGCCCTCCTGAGGACGACGGTCATGGACATGATGCAGGCGATCGCGGCACTCATCTGGGCGGTGGTCATCGCCCGCGCCCTCTTCCTCATGGCCAGGACCGGGCGGAGCCACGCGCCGGACGTGGCCCGCGTCTGATCTCGCACGTCCCCGACGGAGCCCGTGAGCACCAGCTCGCGGGCTCCGTCCCACGTCGGCTAGAGTCAGGGCATCATGATGCGCCAGCTGCTTCTTCGCTGCCGCAGCGAGGTCTGAGCCAGAGCCGGACCCCCCTCGCTGCGGAGTGAGTGCGTGCGCCCGGCCGCCCAGCCCGATCCCGCGAGGAAATCATGACCACCGCAGACCAGCACCCCCACCAGGTCGACCCGCAGCAGCCCAGCGGCATGCCGTTCGGACGCTACGAGCCCTTCACCCCTGTCGTCCTCGCTGACCGCACCTGGCCCGACCAGAGGATCACCCAGGCCCCGCGCTAGTGCGCGGTCGACCTGCGCGACGGCAACCAGGCACTCATCGACCCGATGTCGCCCGCGCGCAAGCTGACGATGTTCAAGCTGCTCGTCGACATGGGCTAC
>Ga0136639_10000373_pt1 | contig 14654 bp, 9 predicted proteins | sample AntDrymUQ8592106_2_FD_113739 | JGI IMG/M metagenome (GOLD analysis project Ga0136639, IMG submission 113739) | Polar desert sand microbial communities from Dry Valleys, Antarctica - metaG UQ859 (21.06) | ecosystem: Environmental > Terrestrial > Soil > Desert | place: Antarctica: Dry Valley...
CCCGATCGGTCTCGATCGCGATGAGAGTGGTCCCCTCCGACCAGTTGCGTCGCTCGCGAATCCCGGCCGGCAGCACAACCCGACCTCGATCTCCCACACGCATTGACTCTGTCCCACTCATGCGCATACGGTACCACCGCAGCCCTTCGTGCGGGAGAGTCTGGGCGAAGAACCAAATGCGGTCTGCCCCGCCCCGGGGCTTCGAGCGACCAACATGGGCGTCGGGTCGTTCCTCGGCAATGTCGTCTGGGTGCTGCTGGCCGGCTGGTGGATCGCCCTTCGCCCGCGACCCTCCGAGCCCGCGTGGCCCTGGCACGCCGACGCCGATGCCCACAACGTCACCACGGGCCTTGCCGAGCCGGTCGAGCATGTGGTCGAAGACCTGGCCGGCCCAATCGAAGATCTCCGCCGGCCCTTCGCTCAGGCCGATGTCGGCCTCGTCTTCGCTCAGGATGGTGGACACCAGGTCAGTGATGGCCAGCCGGGTATGCGATCCGCCGATGTCCACGGCCAACAGCAGGCCGGCATCCGGGTTCACGGCAAACTCTTCGGGCGGCCGGCCGCCACGGGAATCGAGTTGCCCCACGCTCATCACGATGGAGGCGTGCAGAAGTTCGTCGAGGCGCCGGGCGAGGGTAACGCGCGACCAGCCGAGCTGCTCGATCAGGTCAGTGCGAGTGGTGGCACGGCCGGAACGGATAAGGTCAAGCACCACACCCGAACCGGTGGACAAAGCGTGTGCCATGGAATCCCCATCCTTCTGACGCATCCGCACGTATTGCGGACGTCGCCGATCCAACTGTTTGACTTAAGTATATTTCTATACCAAAGTTTCTTGTATGGCTCCCGAATCCACGAATCCCACGTCAAAGACGACGCACACCAAGCTCGACACCCGTGCTGTCGCGAGTGCCCAAGCCCTGGCCGCCCACGTAGTGCAGGCCAAAGGACACGGACACGGCGGCACCGCCATGGCATTGGCGCCATTGTCCCACGTGTTGTTCTCCCGAGTTCTGCGTCACGCCCCCGCCCACCCCGACTGGCCCGCCCGCGACCGCTTCGTTCTTTCCGCCGGTCACGCCAGCCTTCTGCTCTACACGCAGCTGTTCCTCACCGGCTACGGCCTCACCCTCGACGACCTCGCCAAGAGCCGCACCCTCGGGTCGAAGACACCGGGACACCCCGAGGTGCACCACACCGTTGGCGTGGAGATGAGCACCGGCCCGCTCGGCCAGGGCGTCGCATCCGCGGTGGGCATGGCCATGGCCGCCCGGCACGAGAGCGCCGTGTTCACCCCCGGCTCGACGCTGCTCGACCACACCACGTGGGTGGTGGCGGGCGACGGATGCCTGCAGGAGGGCGTCTCGGGTGAGGCCTCGAGCCTGGCCGGAACCCTCGGCCTCGACAACCTGGTGCTGATCTGGGACGACAACGGGATCACCATCGACTCCGGCACCGACGAGACCTTCTCCGAAGACGTGCGAGCCCGGTACCGGGCCTATGGCTGGCGCGTGCTCGAGATCGACACCCCCGACGACCTCGACGCTATTGAGGCCACCCTCCGCGACGCGGCGGACCGCACCGGCCGCCCGACCCTCGTCGTTCTCCGCACCGTCATCGGCGCCCCCTCCGTTCGGTTCGGCGGCACGTCGGCCGCACACGCGGGCGGCTTCGGCGCCGACGAACTCGCGGCCGTCAAGACCACGCTGGGCTTCGCCCCCGACGCTCCCCTCAAGGACCTCGTCACGCCCGAGACCCTCGAGCACACTCGGGGCGCGCTCGCCCGCGGCGAGCAGTTGCACCGAGATTGGGAGGCCGATCTCCGCGAGTGGAGCACCCGCGAGCCGGAGGCCGCGGCGCGCTGGCGTGCCTTCCGCGGTGGCGAGTTCAGCACCGCCGCCCTCGACACCGTCGGCGTGGGCAACGCCGGCGACATGATCGCCACCCGCAAGACCAACGGCGCCGTGCTGCGCGCCCTGCAGGGCGAGGCTCCCCTCTGGGGCGGTTCCGCCGACCTCGCCGGCTCCACCACGGTGGAGGTCGACGGCGAACGCTTCTCGGCTGCCAACCCCGGCGGCGAGTTCATCCGGTTCGGCATCCGCGAACACGCCATGGCAGCCATCCTCAACGGCATCGCGCTGCAGGGACCGTGGCGCCCGTTCGCGTCTACCTACCTGGTGTTCAGCGACTACATGCGGCCGAGCATCCGTCTCGGCGCGCTGATGGGACTCGGCGTGGTGTACGTCTACACCCACGACTCCGTCGCCGTCGGCGAAGACGGCCCCACCCACCAGCCGGTCGAACAGATCGCGTCGCTCCGCACCGTTCCTGGGCTGGACGTGGTGCGTCCCGCCGATTCCGTCGAGGTGGTCGCGGCCTGGCGCCGCATCCTCTCCTCCCCCGACCGGCCTGTCGCGCTCATCCTCAGCCGGCAGGACCTGCCCGTGCTGGACAGCACCGACACCACCCCCGTGGGCGTGACCGCTGGCGGCTACGTGCGCTGGCAGCACGGCGACGGCAGCGACCTGGCGATCCTCGCCACCGGCAGTGAGGTTCACCTCGCGATCGAGGCCGCCGCCCACCTCGCCGAGCAGGGCATCTCCGCCCGCGTGGTCTCCATGCCCTGCCTGGAGTGGTTCGCCGAGCAGACCGCCGACTATCGCGAGTCCGTGCTGCCGGCAGCGCTGCGTGCCCGGGTCGCGGTCGAGGCCGGCCGCGGCGACGCCTGGTTCCGCTGGGTGGGTCTGGACGGACGGGTGGTGTCCATCGAGGAGTTCGGCGAGTCGGGCAGCGGCCCCGAGGTCATGCGCCGCCGCGGTGTCCACCTCGACGCGGTGGTCGCGGCAGCGCATGCGACCCTGGCCACACGCGCCGGCGACCCTACGACGCCGCGCGGCACCCCCGCACGCGTCACTAGCTACTCGTCACTAGCTAGGGGATGAGACGTTGTCGGCACGCAGAAGCCGCTCGGTGGCATTCGTTTCGACGAGGTATGGAGCGGTGGGCCTGACTCAGAGCGGACACGGTCAGGTCCCGTTCGGCACGGGAACAGGCACCCCGGGTTGATCATGCCGCGTGCCGGATACCAACCCCAATTGGGCGGCGCGGTGGCCCTCGATGCCGCGAAAATGGATACCAAGAAAGGATATTGAGGCTCCCGCGCGCTACTCCTCCCGAAGGTCGTCGAGCAGATCCGCGAGCACTGACTCTTCCTCCACCCGCAGCCGCAGTTCTTCCATCGCGCCGGAGAGCCGGCCGTCCCAGGGGGTATCGCCGACAGCTCCCGAGAACACCGATGTTGCGAGGCTCGACTCGCACGCGACGCGGTAGTCGGCCTCGCCGAAGCGCCACGGCGCCCACGGCACGCTGCGAGCGACCGTGCGTGCGATCGCCACCCCGCCCGCGTCGAAATCGCCGTGGTAGCGCAAGTGCGCGCCGCCCTGCACGAGCTGGGTGAGCAAACGGATGACCGCCGCTCCCGGCTGCCCGTTCACACAAATGAGCGGCACCGCACTAGCGCCGGCGCCGAACCGGTCGGCCGCCGCAGCGATCACCGCCGGGTTCTCACACACCGACACGAGCGCTGGCGCGCGGCCGATATCGTCAACCGCCAATTGCCGATAGGTGAGCACCGCAGGCTGACCTGCCTCTCCAAGAGACGCCAGCGCGCGGGCCGTCGGGGAGGTCAAACCGCCCGGCAATCCCAGCGCCAGCACCGTCGAGGACAGCTCGTCCACGACCACTCCACAGGACTGCCAGGCGTCGCGCCTCCACCGAGCGCCGTTCCCCGCGGGCTGGCCGGTTGTGGCCGCCGCAAGTCCCACGGCGATCGAACCAAGCGGGGTCTTCGGGTCGAGCGCATGCGCATCGCCGAACAAGCGTGCGGCGAGTACGCCGAGGGCTTCCCCCGCAGCCGGCAAGGTTCGCGCGAGCGCACCGAGTTGGAGAGACATCTCCCGGGCTTCTGAGGCGGATGCAGTCGCTCGCTTCAGTGCACCCGACCTGTTCACGTTCTCCACCCACCCGGCGAGCTGGGGCCGATCGTTGGCGATTAAGCGCAATGTGTCGGCTACCTGTTGCCAGCCCGCCCGTTCCGCCCGACGCACGTCGGGACCATCGACGGGACCGACGAGCGCAACGACCGCGGACGCCAGCCCAGCGGGCCACGCATCACGACGCAGCATCACGTCGAGCTGATCAAGCGACACCGATGCCGATGTGCCCGACCGAACGGGTCGTCCGACGAGTCGGCCTGCCGCCATTCGCTCTGCCGTGCTCGCGCCCTGCTTCGTCACGGTTCCCTCAAGCGCGCCCTTCTGCTCCAGCCGGGAGCGCATTCGTTCCAGCAGCCAGGCCGTCTCCGGGGTGCCCAACAGGCGCCGGATGCGCGAGGCCGCATCGATTCCTCCCCCGGCAGGCTCGCTCACCACAGCCCCCCGTCGGCAGCTGCGGCTTCGACGGCGACCGAATCGACAACGGCGGTCCGCCGGCGTCCATCCCAGTTCCACCTTTGGACATGAACCGCGTCACTGCCGTCGAATCTCGTCAGCTGGGAAATGGCCAATCCGGGCACTTCCGCGTAACAACCCCACTCACGTTCGCTCGTCATCACCACGTCGAGGTCGAACTCCGCCAGCAGACCGAGGCAGCCCGCCCGTGAGTTGTCATCCACGCCCGCGAAGGCTTCGTCGAGCATGATCATGCGAGGGGCATGCGGGTTCGTGGCCGTGCGGTAGTGCGATGAGGCGGCGGCGAAGAGCGGGATGCTCGCCGCGAGCACCCGCTCACCGCCGGACGCCGGGCCGGTGGCGGACTTCCACGAACCGCCCTGCTGGCGCTCGACGGTGAATCGGTGCCACCGACGATAGTCGAGCGCTTCGCCGAGGTGGTCATACCAGTTCCCCGCCTCGTCGGCGTCGCGCACCTCCCCGATGCGAGCCTGAAGGAACGCACCCAGCGCCGCCCGGTCGTCCTTGTCCCACACGTCGGCGCTCGTCGCCAGCAGCCGACGCGTCTCGACGAGTCCTGCGGGCCCGTCCGGTCGCGGTTTCCACAGCACGCGGAGGATCATGCCGGTTGTGGTGGGCCGCGCACGCAACTCATCGTTGAGCTGCACGATCTGCCGGTCGGCGTCCCCGATGAGCTCGGACAGCTGCGCCCCGACCTCGGTCACGAGGTGGGACTCGATGATGTCGCGCTCCTTGCTACTGAGCAACAGCAAATGCTGCGCGATCTGGCCTCCGAGTTGCTCGGCGAGTTCCACGAGCAGCATCTCCCGGCCGCGGAAGGTGACCACCACTCGCACTCCGTCGTCGCTCGGGTAATACGCCGCCTCATGGCCGTGCCGGCCGAGCGACCGCTGCAGATCGGCGAACTCGGTGAATACCTGCGACTGTAGCCGGGCGTAGCGTTCGTCGGACGCGTCGAGATCCGGCACTGCCGCCTCAATCGCGCGGGCGAACTGCACGCCCCGGGTCACGGTCCAGTCCGCCTCACCGCTCGCGTCCGGGTCGACCACACCGAGAGCGGCGAGGTCGGCGACCTGTACCAACCCCAGGGCGGTGGTGCGCCGCAGGGCAGCCACCGCATCAACCCGAGCAGAATGAGCACGGTCCTGATCGCCACGAATTCCGCGCAGCCTCTCCAGGAGACCCGCCTGGCGTTGCCCGTCGGCTTTCTCCGTTTCGCCCAGGCGGTGCAGCTCGGTGCCGATCGACTTCAAGCGTTTGATCACCCGGGCGACCCGGTCACGGTAGCCCTGTACGTCGGCACCAAGCTGCCCGCGCAGCGTGTCCAGATAGCTCCGGCTGCGGGTCAGCTCGGCGGTCGCCGCCTCCCGCTCCACCGACGAGAACACGTGTTCGGCGAGCGCTGCGGCGAGACGGATCTCGGCACGCTCGAGCAGACGAGCCGCGTCTGCGAGACGCTCGACCTCTCGCCACAGCTCTGCGGCCCGTCGCTCGTACTCGGTCAGGGCCGCACCGAGTCCCCTAATCGTGTCGATGTCCCTGGGAAGCTGCAGCAACGCGGCATCCGCTGCCAGCTCCGCAGCGGCGTCGTCGCGCTCTCGGCCGGTCGCAGTGCTCCGTTCTCGTGCCTCCTCGCGTTCGACCGTGCACCGCGCAAACTGATCGGCCGCACGCACGGCCGCGCGGTCGGCTGCCTCAAGCGCCGTCGGATGCGGCAACGAGGTCTGCTCCCGCTCTACGACCATTGCCCTCGCCGCGAGGCGCTCGAGTTCAGCAGTGAGGCCACCCTGCCGCGCCGCGATCAGGTCGATCTCGGCCTGCGCCTCTCGCAACCGCCGTTCACGCGCCGCTGCCCGCGCGCTCTCCCCCACGTACCGGGCCGACTCAGCCGACCAGGCGCCGTGTGCCGACCCCAGACGATATCGGCCGGTGAGTCCCACCCAGACGGGAGCCGCGTCGCCTTCTTCATCGCTGTCGGCCACCGCGATGGCGCGCAGCACCGCCTCGATCGCCTCGACCGTGACGCCTGACCCTGCCGGCGGCTCAGCCACGAGCACCGAATCCAGAGTGCGAGCGGTTGCCGCGCCCTCCGACGGTCGCAGCAGCAGCTGCCCGTCGAGGGGTTCGCGCACGTCGCCGCCGGGCATCACCACTGCCGTAAGCAGCCCGCTGCCCTCAAGGGCCGCTTCCAGGCCGGCCCGGGATCCGGGGTCGAGGTCTTCGCGGAAACTGACCGCGCGCCAGAGCGGAATCGACCCCTCGGGTGCGATCGTGCGGGCACGCGGAAGGGCCGGCTCCACCGACTTACCCTGCTCGAGTCCGGCGATCTCGGCGATCAACACCGCGTGCTGGGCTGCGAGGGCGGCCAACTGGTGCCGCGCGGCGGCGCGCTGAAGCTGAAGGTCGGACTGCACGCGCAGGGCGTCCAACCGCAGGGCGCTGATCGCGGGGTTCTCCCCCGCGCGGAGGCGCACCCAGTCGGTGAAGGCGACGAACGCATCATCGGCCACGGCGAGCTCGATCAGCCCGGCGAGCACGATCTCGACCTCAGAAGTATGGGAGTCGACGGCAATCTCAACCGCGGCATCCGCGAGCGTGCGGACGTCGCTCGCCTCGGCGAGGCGCGTCTCGGTCTCGGCCTCGCGTGCGGCTGCGGCCGCGGTGCGCGCCTCCGCCTCCTTCAAAGCAGCGATCAATGCGACCACCCTCTCGAGCGCGTCGCGCAGTCGAGCGACGCGCTCGGCAGCCGCGGCACGTTCGTGCTCGAGCGCCGCCTCGAATCCCTCAGCAGGCAGCCCGTCGATGGCCCCCTGATCGTGCTCGAGTCGCGCGTCGAGGGCGGCAGCCGTCGCGGCTGCCCCTGCCTTGCGCAGCCTCGCCCCGGCTGCCGCGACCGCGGCGCGGTCTTCCTCGGCCTCGGTCTCGGACGTTCCGAATGCGGCACTCGCATTGTCGAAACGCTGCTCGGCAGAATCGGCCCTGTCCCCGGCGGTCAGTACCGCAGCATCCGCCCGCTCAAGGAGAACCTCGGCTTGGGCATGCTCACTGTCCCGCAGCGCCACCTGCTCGGCCTCGAGTGTGCCGCGTTCGGTGCGGAGCATCTTGCTTGCTGAGACGATGTCGGCCAGAGACTCGCGCAGCCGTTCCAACTCACCAGTGACCTCGAGGATCGCGCGACCGTGCTTGTCGTGCTCCGATTGCTCGCGGCGGGGGCCCACGGCCTGCCGTTTCAGCATCACCTGCGCGTAGCCGCGGTAGTGCTGCAGGAAACCCTGCACTGCCTTCTGAGCGGCCGCGAGCTGCTGCACCTCGTCGCGCTCCTCATCGAGGGATCGCAATCCGTCGGCCACCGACTTGATGACGTCGTCGCTGACCGGGGTCAGCGCGCGTGTCAGAGCCTCAGACAGCGCGGCCTCGCTGGGTTTCTTGGACAGCTGCGGGGCCCGGATCTGGAGCAGCAGCTCGATCAGCTCCGCGTAACGCCGCTCGCCGAGGCCGAATAGCTGCGCGTCTACCGCCTGCCGATATTCCGCCTTAGTGTCGTAAACGCGCCCGGTGTCGCCCAGTGCCAGGGCGAGGCGATCGCGCCCGAGCGCGAGACGGCTCCCATCGATCAGATCGAGGGTCTCCCCCACGCGTTGCTGAGTGACGAAGAACCAGTGTTTGGTGATGCCCCGGCCGCGCACAGCCTTGAGGCCGGCGCCGATCGTCACGAATTGCGGCTCGCCGGCATCGTCGATGCGGCCGAATTCCAGCCAGCTGTAACCGAGCCGTTCGCTGTTGGGATGCTCATCGCCGAGCAGCAAGTTCCACTCCATGCGTTTCTGCCGGTCGCCGTCGGGTTCGACCCGTTGCGGTGACAGGTCGCCGTCGAGCAGGAACGGCAAGGTCAGTGCGAGCACCTTGGACTTGCCCGCGCCGTTGTTGCCTCGGAGCAACAACCGGCCGTCGACGAAGGGAAACTCTTCGTTGTCGTAGTAGAACAGGTCTACCAGGCCGAGTCGCTGTGGCTGCCACCGCGTGCTGGTCGGAATCGGCGGCGACGTGGTCGCGCGCTCCGGGCCGCTCTCGCCGGCGCTGGGTGATGTTGCGATGTCGAGGGTCACTGCTTTCGGGCTCCAATTATCGTTGGTGCAGCCAGGGTGTATCGGGCGAGGGCGGGGAGCACGCGGATGACGTCACCGTCGCGAGCCACGAGGCGAAGAGCCCGGAGCCGACCGAGCGCCGTCTCGACCAGGTCGGCCGCGGTTTCCACCGCACCCTTCCGCCAGTACTTGACGTAATCGGGGGCAATGGAGCGAACATGCGCCACAAGGGTGTCGACAGGGAGCTCCGACGCCCCCGACTGGGCCAGGAACTCCGCCAGCAGCAAGGTGACATGGCCTTCGGTGCCCTTTTCCGGCATCCGCACGTCACTGAAATCGTCATCGAAGTCGACCATGGCGATCCCCTCCTGACGGATCTCAGCGACCAGCCCGGTGCATTCCGTGATCCGGCGGCAGATCAGTGCACGTTGGCTGCGCAGGTAGGCGGCCTCTTCGTCGGTGAGCTCGTCGAGGTAGAGCACGGGATCATCGAGCAGGCGCCGGGTGAGGGTGTGGCGCAGGCGCAGATTGCGCAGCTCGGCGGTCGGGGCCGTTCCCCGGTCGCGTATGCCCGCGGTGCGTTCGCTGAACGACGTCGCGGCGATGGTCGACGGGCCCCGCCGGGTGATCAGCAGCTGTGAGAGCACCCGCCGCGACACGTCATAGAGCGCATCGCCCGCGTTCCGCACGAATTCTTCTTCGTCGCCGGCGACCCGGGCGAGCACGCCCCACTCCAGGAGCAGTTGCACGGCGGCGACGAGGTCGCTGCGCTCCTCCCTGGTGCCCAGCTCGAACGCGAAGCCCGCGGCCACGAGTTCGGGGGCGGTTGCGATCACCATCACCTGTTCCGCCAGGCGCCCGAGGGCGATTTGGGTGTCACTGCGTTCGAGCACCGACAGGCAGAGCATGAGGAGCACATACCGGCGGCGCGAGAAGGGCACGCCGCCGCGGCGGGCGGCGAACGGATGCGTCGCGTCCTGCAGCGAGGCCGGCTCGCGTTCGAGCCGCACCACCTCACTGTCGATGTGCAGCGCCCACCCCGTGTTGATCTCGAACCATTCCGTGAGGTCGCTCGCGTGCCGGCGCACGAGGCGATATCGTTCCTCGTCCGTTGACCGAACGAGCGGATAGCGCAAGAGGATGCGTGCCGCTCTCTGCTGGTCGTCTACGGCCGAAACGCTCATGACACCTCTACGAAGGCAGCGGCGGCGTGCGCGCCCCGGGCACGCTCATCGCGCTCTCCCTCGATGTCGGAGGTGAGATCGTCATCGCCCGCCATCAGGTCTGTGATGCGCACGAGGTGATCGGGTCCCCACAGAGTGCCTCGCTCCGTTTCAAGCGCGACGAAGCCGGCATCGGGCATCGGGGTCAGCTCGATTCGCATGGTGCCATCGCTCGAGGCGGTGCGAATCGGGCCGCCATCCGGTGGCCGGGCTACGAGCGCGTCGCCGAGGAGGGAGAGGAATAGTCCGAACGCCGTGCTATCCAGCCCCGCGAGCGCGCTCAACTCGACCGTGCCGTTGGTCGCAAGCCTCCGGCGCGCGGCGGTGATCTGTTCGGACTGCTGCCGGACTTGGAGGGCGATCAGGGCCCGCGCGGCCGAACGGTCGACGACCTGGTTCGGGCGGCCCTTCCGTTCATAGCTGCCGGTCTTGCGCAGCTGCGGCGAGATTTCGATCGGCGGGGCATCCGCCCAGGGTGCACCGACGAGTGCGGCGTCATCGCTCCAGTGCTGCCAGGTTTCGGAGTCGACGGTCAGATGACGCGCGGAATAGAGTCCGAATGCTGCCCGCGCGAGCCGGTGTCGGTGGGCGTCGGTGGGGGCCTCCTGAAACCACTGCGCGAGCCGAAGGTAGTCGGTTGACCGGTCTGAACGCCCCGAGCGTCGGGCGTTGACCGCTCGCACGGCGTCGAGTAGTGCGGGGATGGCGGCGAGGGCCGCCATCCGCAGGAGCTTCGCCTGGCTGTCGCGGCCGTTGCGCGAGAGGAACCACGATCGCAGGCCCTCCCAACGATTGGTCCAGACGGCGTAGTGACGGGCTGCCTCGATCACCGAGTCAGGATCGTCGGGATCGGGGGCTTCGGCGGTCGCGTCGCGGTCAGCCAGAGCAAGGAAGGCACGATCGACCTTCCCGCTGTCGGCTCCTTCCAGTAGTTTGGCGATTTGCGGTCCGCGGACCGTGAGGTCCTGGATGAATCGCTCGAGGTAGTCGACCAGTCGTGACTTGTAGGCCACGAAGGCAGCCTCGTCGGTGTCAGTCAGGTCGATGGTGCGCTGCAGCGAAGCCATGAATGCGCTCGCGTTGTCCGCGAGTTCGGTGAACCGCATGGTCAGCGCGGCCAGGGTCTGCTGGAGCATGCCCAGGTCGAGGGCATCGGCCCCGATGAGCATCACGAATTGGTGGAGCGTCACCGCGATGTCCTCGAGGGCGACGCTCTGCAAGGCTCCTCGGCGCCCGAGGGTCTCCTCGAAACGTTCCAGGGCGCGCTCGGCTGCCTCGCCGGCCTGGCTGAGCTGGAAGAGGTGGCGCTTGCGATAGAAGTCCTCGACGTGGACTACTCGCCCGGTGTCGGGGGACGCCAGGAGGTTTCCCCAGTCGACCAACGAGTCGAGGGCGGCGGTAACAGCCTCGACGGTCAGCGCGTCACCCGGGTCTGAGGCATCCGCGAGGGCGTTTCGCCGAAGTTGGCTGAGCACGTCGTCTGGCCGCAGGTGAACCTGAAAGCGCTCCTTGGCCGTCACGAAGGCACTGAGCACCCGGCGATAGGCCTCGCTGTTCTGCGCGTTCAGGTGGCTGAACACGCTGAAGTCCGGTGCGGTCTGGCCCTGAGCGGACACGTCGCTCACCTCCCCTTGACTCGGCGTTGAACAGAACAACTCACGGCCCGTGACTCGTCACGGGCAATGCCCCCCCCGATTCATCATGCAGCATTCCCCCGACATGAATGGCCCCGCACACCTAACCAGCGAGCGGGAGCACCTCCGGCCGTGGCTTCTGCTTCTCGTTCCACAGGTCGTACGCTGTCTGCATTCCCAGCCAGAGCTCCGCGCTCGTTCCAAGAAGCAAGCTCAGGCGCACTGCCATGTCCGCGGTCACGGCAGAGTGTCCATGTCGGATGCGAGACAGCGTCGCCCGAGTAACGCCGAGGCGTCGCGCGGCCTCGGCAAGGCTGACGTCCCCGAGATAGTCCTCGAGGAGCAGGCCTGGGTGCGGAGGGTTATGCATTCCGGTCATAGTCGCTCAGTCCTTCCTGGTCGATTTGGTTCAGTGGTAATCCATGTAGTCGAGGAGCACGACATCAGTGCCCTCGAACGCGAAGGTGAGGCGCCAATTCCCAGAGACCCAGATCGCGTAGTGACCGTCAACATTGCGGCCCGATTCGCCCTCCCCGTGCAGCACATGCGGTCGCCATGAGGACGGAATATCATCGACCGACACGGCATGGTCGAGAACGGCGAGTTGCCGTTGCAGCTTTGCGGCGTGATCTGGGCGGATGCCCGCTTTACTTCCCGACGCATAGAACCGAGCAAGTCCCTTGTGTCGAAATGATTTGATCACACAGCAAGCGTATCTTTACGCTATACGTATAGCAAGGAAATACGACGCACCGCGTCGCCTCTGCTTCTAGAAGTCCCTAGCGAACCGGCCGCAACCGGATCGGACCCTTCGCCGTCGACGGATCGACCACGGTCCCGCCCTGCGTGATCTGCAGTTCACCGCGGGCGGCCAGGCGGCGTGCGGCGCGCCGGGCCGGCTCCATCAGGTCGATCCACCCCTCACCGCCGATGACTTTCGCGGCCTCGGACGGGCAGATCGTGGCATCCTTCGCCCGCGCACTGAGCAGTGCGGCGATGGTCTCTTCCAGCTTGAGGTCGGTCGCGGTGACCCCATGCGAACGGCAGCCGGCCCCGCAGTACTTCACCGCATCCCAGTTGTCAGCCCACTTCGCGCGCCACTCGATGCGCCGCCCGCACGAGGCGCACGTCTTCTCCGCCCGGCCGGCTGTGGCGTCAGAATCGGCGGGTTTGCGTTGACGGTGGGCCATGTCTTCAATCATGCCGTGACGAATCCGGCGCGCCCCCGTCTTATCCGTGACGGATGTCCCGGCCCCCTGACCGCCCGGCCCGCCCAACAGTGCCGGGCGCTAGGCTTCCCGCACATGAACCCGAAGGAAACCCCGTGACGAGCACCGACCGCGCGAGCGCCGAACACCGGCGCGCACCCGCCGTGACGACCCGTGGCATCCCTGACATCCACGGCCGCAACGTCGAGGTGGACGGGTATCAATTCACCGTGCACTCCCTGGCCAGCACCGCACCGGAGCCGGACCGGGACCAGCCGACCTACCTGCTGGTGCACGGCATCGGGGCGTCGCACCGCTACTACCGCCGCGTGCAGCGGAGCCTGGCCGCGACCGGACACACCCATTCGGTCGACCTGCCCGGATTCGGCGGCACCCGCCGGCCAGACCGGCCCATCACGGTCGAGGAATACGGCACCCTCCTCGGCAAGCTTCTGGATCAGCTCGAGGTGCCCCGGGTGGTCGCGGTCGGCCATTCGATGGGCGCCCAGCTCGTGACGGAGCTGGCCCGGCAGCGACCGGATGCAGTCTCCCACCTGGTTCTGATCGGTCCCGTCACCGATCCCCGCCGGGCGACGGCCGTGCAGCAGGCGATGGGCCTGACCCGGGATGTGGGCAAGGAGTCCCCGTCAGGCAACCTGATCGTGTTCCAGGACTACCTCGAGTGCGGCCCGCGCTGGTTCTCCACCGAGCTCGCCCGCATGCTCGACTACCGCACCGACCTGGCCCTCCGCGACGTGCTCTCCCCCACCCTCGTGACGCGCGGCTCGAATGATCCCGTCTCGGGCAGCTCCTGGTGTGCGTCGCTGGCTGCCGCCGCGCCCGACGGGCACCTTTTCGAGGTCGCGGGGCACCGCCACCTGATGCATCACAGCGCCGCCGTGCAGACCGCCGCCATGATCGAGGGGCACGCCCTGCGGCATCCGTCGGTCGCGCACCCGGAACAAACCGCGCACCCGGAACAATGATCCGCCGCCTGCTGAGCCCCCGTCTGCTGACCCGTCGCCTGCGCGGGGCCCGGTGGTGGCTGCTCGACTACGTCTACGCCGCAACGCAGCAGTCCCGCGCCGTCCTCTCCCGCGCCCGGCCGGCGGACTTCCGGTCCGGCGCCAAAGCCCCGATCGTGATCATCCCCGGGGTGTACGAATCCTGGCAGTTCATGCGGCCGCTGATCCAGATTCTGCACGACCACGGGCATCCGGTGCACGTGGTGGCGGCGCTCGGCCGCAACCGGCGTTCCCTGACGGATGCCGCCGCGACCGTGGCCACCTACCTCAAGCGGGAGAACCTGACCGGCGTGATCATCGTGGCGCACAGCAAGGGCGGCCTGATCGGCAAACGGCTGATGACGACGGATGACCCGGGCCGTCGGGTGAGCGGAATGGTCGCGATCAGTGTTCCCTTCGGCGGCTCCCGCTATGCGCGCTACTGGGTCGTGCCGAGCATCCGCGCCTTCGCCCCCGCCAACGTCGCCCTGCACGACCTCGGCCTGGACCACCGGGTCAACCACCGCATCGTCTCCATCTACGGGGTGTTCGACCCGCACATCCCCGAAGGCAGTGAACTGGTCGGCGCCCGCAACATCCAGCTCCGGGTCGGCGGGCATTTCCGCATCCTCGCCGATCCGAGGACCGTGCGGGCCGTGCTCGACGCGGTGACGGATGCCGCGGCGCCGCCGGTCTGACTCCACCGGGTAGCTCGTCGGCCGGCCTGGATGCGTCCGATTCGGCCCGACGAACCGGCCGACCTGCGAGAGAATAGAACCATCATGTCGACCCTCCTCAACGTCATCTGGCTCGTGTTCTCGGGCTTCTGGCTGTTCCTCGGCTACATGCTGGCGGCAGTGATCATGTTCGTGCTGATCATCACCATCCCCTGGGGAATCGCGGCGACGCGGATCGGCGTCTACGCGCTCTGGCCGTTCGGCAAGACCGTGGTCGACAAGCCGAACGCGGGCGTCGGGTCCTTCCTCGGCAACGTCGTGTGGGTGATTCTGGCCGGCTTCTGGATCGCCCTC
>Ga0136639_10000374_pt1 | contig 14644 bp, 14 predicted proteins | sample AntDrymUQ8592106_2_FD_113739 | JGI IMG/M metagenome (GOLD analysis project Ga0136639, IMG submission 113739) | Polar desert sand microbial communities from Dry Valleys, Antarctica - metaG UQ859 (21.06) | ecosystem: Environmental > Terrestrial > Soil > Desert | place: Antarctica: Dry Valley...
GTCGGTGATGCCCTCGATCGCCATGATCGTGGCATCCACACCCGGGTCAGCGGCGCCAGCGAACAGCTCGGCGTTGTCGCCGGCCCAGGTGCTGACGCCGTTGAGGTAGCACCCTTCGCAGTCGAAGCCGTCGGGGAACTGCTCATCCATGACCGAGCCGTCACGAAAGGGGAAGTTGGCCATGTTGCGCGGCAGGCCGATCAGGACGGTACGTCCGGTGTCGGCGTCGATCGAGGCGATCGTCATGGAGTCGGGGCGAAGGCCCCAGCGACCGGCTCCGGAGTCGCCGCCGAGCAGCAGCACGTTGTAGCGACCGTCGTGGGCCGAGGTGGCCTCGCCGTTGCCGAACATCGTGATGATGAAGTCGCGCTGGACGCCGACCAGGTGTGCCCCGAAGAGCAGCACGCTCGCGACGCCGAAGCAGAGCACGCCGTTGAAGCCCACCACGGCACGACGGTGAGCGAGCCCCAGGGAGAGCGGCTGACCCAACCGCCACGCGTCCACCAGCAGCGCGGCCCAGCTGATGGCGCCCACCATCAGACCCAGCCGCAGCAGCAGCAGCAGCGTCGTGTTGGAGACCATCCAGAACACCAGCTCGCGGTCGATGAGCACCGCGAGCAGCACCAGGGCGAACAGGCCGAGCAGGCCCAGCCAGATGCGCAGCGCGACCCTGCCGACCTGGCGGTTGCCCGCCACCAGCTGAGCGGATCCGGGGACGACCAGTGTCATCACCATCAAGGACATGGCTCGACGGAACCTGACGCGGGCAGCGCGTTCGACCGTGGAGGACATCGGACGCCTCTTTCCGTCACCGGGGGGAAGAACAGTGACGCGAGCAAGTATCACCAGTCCCACGCGTCACACGCTTCGCGACGCGCCGACACGGTGCAGGTGGGGTCAGTCGCTGTTGCGCCCCTGGTCGATCTCGGTCTTCTTCGCCAACCGGTGGGCCCGCCGGATCTGGGCCTCGCGCAGGCGGCGCACCTCGTCGGGGGTCTCCGGGACCAGGGCAGGCACCGACCTGGCGACCCCATCGGCGTCGATCGCCACGAAGACGAAGTACGCCGAGGCAACGTGCAGCCCCTCGGCCGTCGGGTCGTTCCAGGGCTGGGTCTCGACGCGCACCCCGATCTCCATCGAGGACCGACCCGCCCAGTTGACCTGGCCGAAGGTGCGCACGATGTCGCCGACGTGGACCGGTTGGAGGAACGCCATCTCGTCCAGGGCAGCCGTCACCGACGGCCCGCCGCTGTGCCGCTGGGCGACCGCGCCGGCGGTGGAGTCAGCGAGCTTGACGATCTCCCCGCCGTGGATGTTGCCGAGGAGGTTGGCCTCCTTGCTCGACATCATCACCGCCAGCGAGACGCGTGCGTAGGACGGGGACAGCGGCGCGGTGTCCTGGCTCATCGTGCTGACGCTAGTCGCTCGTCCGAGCCTGGCCTGGTGCGCCCATCCAGCTCGGCGGATCCCAGGGTCCGTGGTCCCACGAAGTGGAGTCCTTCGCCCGTACGACGGGCGCGTGCGGAGGACGAGACTCGAGCGGTCGGCACCACGCCGGCCTGACCGCGACGGAGCCACGCATGACGCTCACCACCCACCGTCTGACGCCGCTGTCGGCTGCCTTCTTCGACCTCGAGGACGTCGACGAGTCGGCATCGCTGGCGATCGGCTCGTTCGCGATCTTCGAGGGGCCGGCACCCGCCTTCGAGGAGGTCGTCGCCACGATCAGGGGTCGACTCCCCCTGATCCCGCGCTACCGGCAGCGGGTGCGCTGGACCCCCCTGGGCATCGCTGCCCCCTTCTGGGAGGACGTGGCCGCCTTCGACATCCACGACCACGTACGCCGTGCGGCCCTGCCCCGACCGGGCGGACGCGACGAGATCGCCCAGCTGGTCAGCCAGGAGATGTCGGTGCGCATGGACCGCACCAAGCCGCTCTGGGAGTACGTCGTGGTCGAGGGCGTCTCCGGTGGGCGCTGGGGATTGCTGTCCAAGGTCCACCACGCGATGGTCGACGGTGTCTCCGGAACCGATCTCTACCGACTCATCCTGGACCCGTCCCCGGAGCCGGGTGATGCCGTCCCCGACGGCTGGGAGCCGCAGGCGCCACGCTCCCTGGCCAGGACGACGTTGCAGGCGGTCGGTGACCTCGCGGTGGCCCCCCTGCGCCTGACCGCGGCGGCCGCGGGCGCGGCACGCCGACCACGCTCGGCCGTGCGGGACGCCTGGCACCTGGCCCAGGGCGCCGCCGCGCTCGCGGGAGCACTCGTCCCGACGCGGCACACGTCCCTGGGTGGTCCGCTCGCCGGCGCCAGTCGCTACACCTGGACCACGGTCGACCTCGCCGACGTGCGCCTCATCCAGGAGCAGCTCCCCGGGGGCCTGCGCCCCAGCATCAACGACGTCGCGCTCGCCGCCGTTGCCGGCGGCCTGAGGCGACTGCTGCTGGCGCGGGGAGAGACACCGCGCGAACACTCCGTGCGCACCCTGGTGCCGGTCTCGACCCGCACGCCGGGTGCGACGCCGGCACCGGGCAACGAGGTCTCGCTCCTCCTGCCCTTCCTGCCCGTGGACCTGGAGGACCCTCAGGCACGTCTGCTCGCGGTCCACGAGCGGATCCGTGATCTGCATGAGCGGCACGAGGACGAAGCCGGTGGACGACTGACCAACCTGGCTGCGCTGAGCGCCTTCCTCCCCGTCGATGCCGGCATCAGGATCGGGCTGCGCCTGCCCCAGCAGACCATCACCACCGTGACCACCAATGTCCCGGGACCGCGTGAGCCGCTGTTCTGCCTCGGCCGAGAGGCCCTCGAGCTGCTGCCCTACGTGCCGATCGCCGACCGCGTGCGCGTCAGCATCGTGATGTTCTCCTACGCCGGCACGTTGACGTTCGGTCTCACCGGCGACCTCGCGACCACTGCGGACCTGGACGGTCTGGCCGACGCCATCAGCGCCTCCCTGGACGAGCTCGTGGTGGCGTCGGGGTAGGTTCTGCGCCATGGCAGATCGTCCTGGGAAGGGCGGTCCCGACGACGGGACCAACTACGGCTGGCTCTACGGCGGCAAGGCCGGCAAGGAGCCGCCACCCGACGCGACCCGTGCGATCCCCCGCCAGCCACGGCCTGACGAGACGCGGGTGATGCCCACGCAGACTCCCCCGACCCCACCACGCCCCGCCCCTGGTCCGAGCAGACCCGGCGCGCCGCCACCCCTGCGCGGTCGCAGCCGCGGAGCCGGCGGTGGGCGGTCCCGTCCGCCGTGGCTTCGCATCGTCCTGCTGCTCTTCATCCTGTGGTTCGTCTACACCGCGGCCGTGCCGTTCTTCGCGTGGACCAAGGTCGACAAGGTCGCCTTCGAGCCCGACGGCGACCGGCCCGGCGACCAGCCCGGCACGACGTACCTGCTGGTCGGCAGCGACTCGCGCAAGGGCCTCAGCGCCGAGGAGCGCAAGAAGCTCAGCACCGGCAACGCCACCAGCGAGCTGACCGACACGATCATGCTGCTCCACACCGGCGACGGCCCCGACGTGCTCCTCTCGATCCCGCGCGACTCCTTCGTCGAGATTCCGGGCTTCGGCCAGAGCAAGGTCAACTCCGCCTACGCTCGCGGCGGACCGGAGCTGCTCGTGAAGACGCTCGAGAACGAGACCGGCATCCGGATCGACGAGTACGTCGAGATCGGCCTCGGCGGCGTCGCCGGCGTCGTCGACGCGGTCGGCGGCATCGAGGTCTGCCCGAAGGAGGCCATCAAGGACAAGCTGGCCGGCCTCGACATCAGCAAGGGCTGCCAGGAGGTCGACGGCACCGTCGCCCTGGCCTATTCGCGCTCCCGCAAGCAGTCGGCGTACGGCGACCTCGACCGGGTGCAGCGCCAGCGCGAGGTCGTGGCCGCGATCGGCGACAAGGTCGTCTCCCCGTGGACCGTGCTCAACCCGGTCCGGTGGTGGCGCCTGAACAACTCGGTCCCCGGCTTCTTCGGCTTCGGCGAGTCGACGAGCACGATCGATGCCGCGAAGTGGGCCCTGGCGATGACGAAGGTCGGTGGCGCCGACGGCCTCACCTGCACCATGCCGGTCACCGACAGCTCGGCCGAGACGTGGGACCGCGACCGGGCCGAGGTGATCTTCCAGGCCTTCATCGAGGACAAGACCGACATCATCACCAAGAAGCAGTGCACCCCCACCGGACTAGCAGGAGTGACGTGAGCTACGAGACCCTCGACTGGGCAGTGGACGACGACGGCGTCGCCACGTTGACCATCAACCGGCCCGACTCGCTCAACGCCTTCGACCTCACCATGGCCCGCGAGCTCGAGCAGGTGTTCCTCACCGATGCGCGTGCCGAGGAGGTACGCGCGGTCGTCGTGACCGGTGCCGGTCGCGCCTTCTGCGCGGGCATGGACCTCTCGGCCGAGGGCAACGTGTTCGGTCTCGACGAGTCGATGACCCCGACGCCGGAGGACCTGCGCGCCCACCTCACCGAGGCGCCCTACCACGACAGCATCCGCGACACCGGCGGTCGCGTGACGCTGGCGATCCATGCCCTGCCCAAGCCGGTCATCGGAGCGATCAACGGGCCCGCGGTCGGCATCGGTGCCACGATGACCCTGGCGATGGACCTGCGCCTGGCCTCCACCAAGGCCCGCATCGGTTTCGTCTTCGGGCGGCTCGGCATCGTCCCCGAGGCGTGCTCGTCGTGGTTCCTGCCGAGGATCGTGGGCATCCAGCAGGCTCTGGAGTGGGTCTACTCCGCCGACATCCTCACCGCCGAGCAGGCGCTCGCCGGCCGGCTGGTGCGCAGCGTCCACGAGCCCGACGAGCTGCTGCCCGCGGCCCAGGAGCTGGCCCGTTCGTTCGTGGTGGACCGCTCGCCCGTGGCACTGGCGCTGGCCAAGCAGCTGCTCTACCGCAACGGGGCCGCTGCCGACCCGCTCGAGGCGCACCTGTCCGACTCGCTCGCGATGTTCTACAGCTCGATCGGCGACGGCAAGGAGGGGGTCGCTGCGTTCAAGGAGAAGCGGACCCCGCGTTTCACCGGCTCGGCCGAGAGCCTGCCCCGGATCTTCGGCTGATCCGCGAGCCCTCGAGTCAGGCCGCGAGACTGCGGCGCAGCTTGAGCAGGATGCCGCTGAGCAACCGGGACACCTGCTCCTGGGTGACCCCGACGTCAGCGCCGATCTGGGCCTGCGTGCGGTTCTCGAAGTAGCGCAGCTCGATGATGCGCCGATCACGCGGGCTCAGCGCACCCATGAGGGGCTGCAGGGCGAGCCTGGCCTCGGTGCTGGCGAAGGCCGGGTCCAGCTCGCCGAGGCGCTCGTGGGGCGCCTCGGCTTCGTCGTCGGAGCGCGGGGCGTCGAGGGAGACCGGGGAGAAGCAGCCGGTCGCGTTGAGCGAGTCCATGACCAGCGCCAGCGGCACGTCGAGGTGCACCGCGAGCTCCGAGGCTCGCGGCGTACGGCCCAGGTGCTGGCAGAGCTCACCCTCGGCTGCCGTCACCCGGGCCTGGAGCTCCTGCACCGAGCGCGGCGGACGTACCGTCCAGCCGGCGTCGCGGAAGTAGCGGCGGATCTCTCCGCGCAACGTCGGTACGGCATAGCTCAGGAAGTCATCGCCCCGCGTGGGGTCGAAACCACGCACCGCCTTGACGAGCCCGAGGTAGGCCACCTGGTCGATGTCCTCGTCGGCGATACCGCGGCCGCGGTAGCGCCGCGCCACGTCACCGGCCACCCCCATGTTGAGCTGGACGACGTCGTTCTCGTAGCGCTCGCGTGCCTCACCCTGACTGGCCCGAGACCGTGCCAGCAACCGGGCGGTCTCGACGCGGCGGCGCGCGTCGCTCAGGCCAGGAACTCCCCGATGATCGTCGGGAGAACTCACGCTCGGTCCCATGGTGAACACCCCTGTGCGGTCGGTGCGCCGTGAGCGCGCGCTGACATCACCCTGATCGTCGCATGAGCCACAGGAGGTCACCCCGAAACGCCCACCGGCGGTCTGGACCAGCGCGGGGGTCAGCTCATGGGTCGAGGCCGCCGAAATGGGGGGAAAACGGCGGCCTCGACCTGGAGAGTCGTACCCGACACAGGGTCGTCTATGCCACCGCGTCGGAATCTTTACTTTGCTCGACGCGTGGAGGGACGCACTAGATTCGCAGCCATGACCAGTTGGCAGGAGACCGAGGCCGTCCGATTCATGCTGGACGACTGCGAGACCTGGGCAGTCGTGGGCCTGTCCGGCGACCCCAGCCGCACCGCCTACTCCATCGCGACGTTGCTGCAGGAGCGCGGCAAGCGGATCGTGCCCATCCACCCCAGCGCTGCCGACGGCACGCTGGTGGTGCTCGGCGAGCAGGCGTACCCCGCCCTCGACCAGGTGCCGTTCCCCGTCGACGTGGTCGACGTCTTCCGCCGCTCCGAGTCGGCCGGGGAGTTCGCCGACCAGGCCGTGGCCGTGGGCGCCAAGGCGGTGTGGTTCCAGCTCGGCGTGATCGACGAGGCCGCGTTCGAACGCACCACCGCCGCCGGGGTTCCGATGGTCATGGACACCTGCCCCGCGATCGAGTGGCGCACCCGCTGAGGCGCACCGTCGGCGGGGTGCTGCTGCTGACGCAGCCGCTCGTCATCGCGGTGCAGCTCCTCGTGGCGACCCGGTGGAGTGCCGGCGACTACGACCTGCGCGTCAACACGATCAGCGACCTGGGCGCCGTCTCGTGCACGACCATCGGCGCGGCCTACGGCCCGGTCGCGGTGTGTTCGCCGTGGCACGCGCTGATGAACGCCGCCTTCGTCGTCATCGGCGCCTTCCTGGCCCTCGGCGCCGTGCTGGTCTCGCGCGACCTGGCCGGACGTCGGACCACCTGGATCGCGAGCCTGCTCCTCGTCGTGTCGGGCATCAGCTCACTGGCGGTCGGACTGGCCCCGCTGGACAGCGCTCCGGAAGCACACACGGCAGTGGCACTTCCGGTCTTCGTCGCCCAGCCGATCGCGCTGCTGCTGCTCGCGTCCGGCTGGCGGCACGTGCTTCCCCGCGTGTCACGGGGGCTGCTGCTGGCCGGCATCCTCGCGGTCGCAGGCGGGATCGCCTTCGGCGTCACGCTGGTCCTCGGAGAGCCCGGCGGTCTCTACGAGCGCATCTCGTTGTGGAGCTGCCACGTCGGGGTCGCACTGCTGGGCGCCGCGATGACGAGAGGTCTCGTCCTCGAGGACCAGTGATCGGCACCTGCGAGGTGCCCTCACCCGCCACCCATGGTGAAGCGTCCCGCATGGTCAGTCGATGGGCCAACAGGCTCTTGTGGCCACACGTGTGACCACCCCGAAGACGAGAGGCCGGAACGGAACCGGCCTACGGTCCATGCACCAGCGCGGACGCCCGCTCAGAAGCCGCGCCGACCAACCGCTCCAGCGGCCCGCGGCACCCGACGCCCACGAACACCGCGCCGATGGCAAGCAGCACCAACGCGTGCTGGGCGTAGGCACCCTCGTCGGGTGGCCACAGCAGGTCGGTGCGCAGCAGCACGTGCAGGCTGTAGAGCGTCAGCGTCATCGTGCCTGCGCCGAAGACGATCGAGACCACCCGCACCGCGAACGACGGGAGTGCGGCCACCACCAGCAGGCAGACCCCGATCACCGCCAGGGCCGAACCCATCGTCTGGGCCAGGTCGAACGGCGTGGTGCTGTGCGGCGCGACGACGAGCAGCCAGTCCCAGCTGCCTGCCGTGGGGGTGTTGCCGAACATCCCTCCCTCGACCTGGCGCTGCAGCTCCGCGGCATCGACACCGCGCAGGCCGAGATCGCGGCCGAGCTCTCGCGCGACACCAGGACGCCCCAGGAGTGCCCGCGACACGAGCGTAGCGAGGACCGCCAGCCCCAGCCCGACGCAGACCATCCGCAGCTGCACGGTCCGTCGCCGCAGGTCGAGGCGTCCGATCCCCAGGCCGAGCAGGAGGTAGCCCAGCCAGGGCACGACAGGGTAGTAGCCGGTGAAGGTCAGCTCGCTGAGCAGCTGCAGCGGGTCGGCGAGCTGCCCGAGCGTGGGGCTGTCGTAGCCCCGCTCCGGCAGCAGGGGGCGCACGACCTGGGACAGGACCGGCGCGAGGACTGCCCAGGCGGCGGCCAGGATGAGCAGCGCTGGTGCGCGCAGTCCCACGAAGGCCAGCGCCAGGAGGAACAGCAGGCCGTAGTGGGTGAGGATCACCGCCAGGCCGGAGTCCAGCTCACCGAGCAGGAGTCCGAAGGACGCGATCAGCAGCGCCCGCACGGCGAGCCCGGCGCAGCGCGCCCACCGCTCCTGACCAGCGACGGGGTCACGGCGCCCGGTCATCAGCCCCAGGCTGACCCCGGCGAGCACCGCGAAGAGGGCGGACGCGCGGCCACCGGCGAGCGCGTGGGCAAAGCTCAGCTCGCCGTCAGGTGCGACGGTCGCCACGACGTGCGTCGCCACCATGCCCAACAACGCCAAGCACCGGGCGACGTCCAGGCCGACGAGGCGCCGAGGGCTCAGAAGCCGAGCCTCCGGGCGCCGCCGCCGCGGACGGCCTCGCCCTTGGTCTTGGCCGTCCTCTTGAGGTCGGCCTGGAAGTCGACCATCTTCTGCTGCAGGTCGGGGTCGCTGGTCGCGAGGATCCGCACGGCGAGCAGCGCAGCGTTGCGGGCGTTGCCGATCGCGACGGTCGCCACCGGCACACCGGCCGGCATCTGCACGATGGAGAGCAAGGAGTCCATGCCGTCCAGGTGCTTCAGCGCCACGGGGACGCCGATGACCGGGAGCGGGGTGACCGCGGCGAGCATCCCGGGCAGGTGCGCTGCTCCCCCGGCCCCGGCGATGATCACCAAGAGACCGCGACCCGCGGCGTCCTTGCCGTAGGCGATCATCTCCTCCGGCATCCGGTGCGCGGAGACCACATCGGCCTCGAACGAAATGCCGAACTCCGCCAGCGCCTCACCGGCCTGCTTCATCACCGGCCAGTCGGAGTCGGACCCCATCACGATGCCGACGCGGGGTTGCTCACTCATGGATCACTCACTCTCGTCTCTATGGAGAGCTCGCAGCTCGACCGCAGTCTCGCCGCCCAGCCCTGGTGTGCTGATCACCGCGGTCTCACACTTCGCTCTCGTTACCGAGGTCGCCCCGGAACCACGCAGCCGCATGCCGCGCGCGCTCCAGGCACTCCGCGAGATCGTCGCCGTAGGCGTTGACGTGGCCGACCTTGCGGCCGGGGCGCAGCTCCTTGCCGTAGAGGTGCACCCGCAGGTGGGGATCGCGCGCCATGGCGTGCGGGAAGCCGTCGTAGAGACGCCCGACCTGGTCGTCGGGTCCGCCCAGGATGTTGACCATCACCGTCCAGCGCGCCCGAGGAGCCGGCGAGCCGAGGGGCAGGTCCATGACGGCACGGAGGTGGTTCTCGAACTGCGAGGTGACCGCTCCGTCCTGGGTCCAGTGACCCGTGTTGTGCGGCCGCATCGCGAGCTCGTTGACGAGCACGTGGCCGTCGGTCGTCTCGAAGAGCTCGACCGCCAGGATGCCGGTGACGTCGAGGGCGCCGGCGAGCCGCAGGGCAACCTGCTGGGCATAGGCCGCGAGCTCAGGGTCGAGGTCGGGCGCCGGGGCGACCACCTCGTGGCAGATGCCGTCCTTCTGCGTGGAGGCGACGACCGGGTAGGCCGCGGCCTGTCCGCTCGGCGAGCGTGCCACCAGAGCCGACAGCTCGCGGCGGAACGCGACCCGCTCCTCGGCCAAGAGCCTGACCCCGCTCTCGCCGGCGACCCGCAGGGGCTCGGCGCAGTCCTCGACCGTGTCGACGAACCACACCCCCTTGCCGTCGTAGCCGCCGCGCGTGGTCTTGAGGACGCACGGCAGCCCGAACGCCTCGACGTCGGCGAGCGAGGAGACCATCGCGTTGCGCGGGCACGGCACACCCAGCTCGGCCAGACGGGCCCGCATGACGCCCTTGTCCTGCGCGTGCACGAGCGCCTCCGGCCCGGGCCGTACGGCGTGCCCGGCCGCCGCGAGGGCGTGCAGGTGGTCGGTGGGCACGTGCTCGTGGTCGAAGGTGACCACCGCACAGCCGTCGGTGACGCGCAGCAGGGTGTCGAGGTCGGTGTAGTCGCCCACGAGATGGTCAGGGATGACCTGGGCGGCAGAGACGCCCTCGGCCTCGGCCAGCAGACGCAGCGGCAGCCCGAGCGCGATCGCGGGCTGGGCCATCATCCGGGCGAGCTGACCACCGCCGATCACGGCAAGGGTCGGCGCGAGCTCTGGCACGCCGAAACCCTAGCCCCCGCGCGGGTGCCGCTAGACCGAAGCCCCTCCGTGCACGGGCGCCGTGACCTCGAAGCGGAGTCCGCGTCCACGGATCGTCGTGATCAAGGTCGGGTGTCGGGTGTCGTCACCGAGCTTGCGACGGACCCAGCCGAGGTGCACGTCGATGGTCTTCGAGGAGCTCCAGAAGCTGGTCTGCCAGACCTCGCGCATCAGCTCGTCGCGCGTCACGATGTCACCGGCCCGCGAGATCAGGGCGTGCACCAGGTCGAACTCTTTGCGGGACAGGGCGACCTCGTCAGCCCCCCTCCACACACGACGGACCGTCGGGTCGAGCCGCACGTCCTGGATCTCGAACACGAGTTCTAACCTACGCGTTGCTGGCCCTTCGTCCGGGGGCGATTCAACGAACTGGCCTGGGCGGACTAGCCCGCATTCGCTCCGGGAACACCGGTCCGAAACGGGCACGCACGCGGTCTGCTGGCGATCAGTGCCGTCGCACGGCGACCGGCTCGACCAGACCGAAGCCGCGCACCGGACGGGCGGGGAGCCGCCGTGTCTCGAACTGGTCGACGGGCAGGAGCGTCGCGGTCGCGGCGTCGATGATGATCCGGTTGCGTCGAGCCACCGCGGTCAGGCGAGCGGCCATGTTGACCGGCGGGCCGAAGACATCGCCCAGGCGCATGATCACCGAGCCGCTCGCGAGCCCCACCCGCACGTCGGGCATGCGCGGGTCGCGTCCGATCACGTTGATGATCCCCTCGGCGGTGTCATAGGCCGCGATCGGGTCGTCGTTGACGAAGAGCACCGAGTCGCCGAGGCTCTTGATGACGCGGCCTCGCTGCGTGGCGATCACGTCGGCGCAGCGCGACTCGAAGAGCTCGACGAGGTCGCCGACCTTCTCCCGGGAGATCTCGTTGGACAGCGCGGTGAAGCTGACGATGTCCGCGAAGCCCACGCTCACCTTGGTGGTGTGCAGGTCCTCCTCGCCCGCGCTCATCGCCTGCATGCGCACCACCGCGGCAGCAAGATGGCGACGCCAGGCGTAGATGAGCAGCGACTCGAACGGCTCGCTCAGGTCCTCGATCATCCGCAGCGCAGAGCCGACCCGGGTGCCGGTGGCCTGGTCGCCGGCCTCGAGCTCCTCGACGCGGTGGACCAGGGCGCCCACCTCCCAGTCAGCGAGGCGCGCCATGGTCTGCCCGACGCCGCGGGTGAGGTTGACGGCCAGGTCGAAGTCGAAGAGGCCGGAGTCGACCGCGCCGACGAGGGTCGCGACCGCGCCGACATCGGCGCTGGTGAAGGCCCGCTCGCTACCGTGCTCGGGAAAGCCGAGCGCACGCCAGAGCCGCCGCGTCTCGTCGAGGGTGAGGCCGGACTCCTCGGCCACGTCCACAGCGCTGTAGAGCGGGTCCTCACGCAGGATCGCCCGCTCCAGGGAGTCCTCCTCAGCGCCTGCCATGCCAGCTCCGACCGGCGGACCCGGTGATCAATGTCCTTCGTCGCTGTTGGCAGCGCCGCCGTGCAGCTCGTGGAGCAGCTCGTTGAGTCGCCGCTGGCTCTGCTCGACCCGCGGGATGTCGGGAAGCAGGACCTGGCCGTGGGTGCTGGCGTCACTGATGACCAGCGTGCCGCAACCCAGCATCCGGTCGACGATGCCCAGCTCGTAGGCGACGTCGCTGATGCGCGAGAGCGGGATGTCGTGGCCGCGGCGCGTCAGGATGCCGTGACGGGTGATGAGGCGACGGTTGGTGAAGGTGTAGGACGCGAAGTACCAGTCGAGCGTCGGCCACACGGTGAACCACATGATCGCGACCACCATCAGGCCCCACACGACCAGCTGGGCCGTGGAGTTGTCCACGAAGACCTGGAACGCCACACCCCCGGCGAGGAAGACGATGAGGGCCAGGAGGGGCACGAGGAGTGCCTTGGGGTGCGTGCGGGTGCTGACGACGATGTGCTCGCCGTTGTTCAACAGCTTCTGCGAGAGGGCCACGGGCGAATCATGTCACTGATCGAGCGCTCTCACGTGGACCACGTCGCCGGCGGCCACCGGCGTCGGACCCTCGGGGCCGTCCACCACCAGCCGGCCTCCAGGGTCGATGCCCGAGGCGCGACCGGTGAGCACCGAGCCGTCGGGCAGGTCGACGCGCACGTCCTGGCCGACGGTGACGCAGGCGCTGGCGTAGGACTGCGCCAACCTGAGCCCGGTGTGGTCACCCCCGGCCTGCCATGCGTCGTAGGCCTCACGGAGCGTGCTGAGCACCGAGAGCAGCACGCTCGTGCGGTCGGGCTCGCTGCCCGACTCGATGGCCAGCGAGGTGGCCGTGGGCACGGGCAGCTCATCGGCACGCATGCCGACGTTGAGGCCGACCCCGATGACAGCGGCGGGACCCTCGCTGGTCTCGATCCGCTCGATGAGGATGCCGGCGACCTTCTTGTCCCCGATCAGCACGTCGTTGGGCCACTTCACCCCGACCTCGTAGCCCTGCGCCGTCAGGGCCTTGGCCACGGCGTAGCCGGTCAGCAGCGGCAGCCACGGCCACGACCGCGTGGGTACGGCGGGCCGCAGGACCAGGGAGAAAGTCAGGGCGGTGCCGCGCGGGGTCTCCCAGGTCCGGTCGAGTCGTCCCCGCCCGGCGCTCTGGTGGTCGGCCACGATGACCAGCCCGTCAGGCGCCCCCTCCTGGGCCCGCTGGACGGCCAGCGCATTGGTCGAGGGGGCGGAGTCGACCACCTCGATGGTGACGTCGGGGATCTCGTCCGAGCCGATGCTGGTCAGGCGGGACTTGTCGAGGGGTGGGCGCGCAGCCGGGTCCGAGGTCACGGGCACTACCCTGTCGCAGCAGACGCACTGAGGCCAGCACCGCAGGGCCGAAACCAGGAGAGATACGCGTGAGCGCACAGCCAGGAGAAGGCACCGAGGTCTCGCACGACCTCGACATCCACACGACGGCCGGCAAGTTGGCCGACCTCGATCGACGGCTCGACGAGGCGGTCCACGCCGGCTCGGCGAAGGCGGTCGAGAAGCAGCACGCCAAGGGCCGCTGGACCGCCCGCGAGCGCATCGAGCACCTCTTCGACGAAGGTTCCTTCGTCGAGCTCGACGAGCTCGCGCGGCACCGTTCGGTCGCCTTCGGACTGGAGAAGAACCGTCCCTACGGCGATGGCGTCATCACCGGCTACGGCACCATCGACGGCCGCCAGGTCTGCGTCTTCTCCCAGGACTTCACCGTTTTCGGCGGCTCCCTGGGCGAGGTCTACGGCGAGAAGATCACCAAGGTCATGGACCTGGCGATCAAGACCGGGTGCCCGATCATCGGCATCAACGAGGGCGCCGGCGCCCGCATCCAGGAGGGCGTCGTCTCCCTGGGCCTCTACGGCGAGATCTTCCGCCGCAACGTGCACGCATCGGGCGTCATCCCACAGATCAGCCTGATCATGGGCAACTGCGCTGGTGGCCACGTCTACTCCCCCGCGGTCACCGACTTCACGATCATGGTGGACAAGACCTCGGCGATGTTCATCACCGGTCCCGACGTCATCAAGACCGTCACCGGCGAGGACGTCTCCATGGAGGACCTCGGTGGCGCGCGCACCCACAACACCAAGTCGGGCAACGCCCACTACATGGGTGCCGACGAGGAGGACGCGCTGGAGTACACCAAGTCGCTGTTGTCCTACCTGCCCCAGAACAACCTCGACGAGTCGCCGATCTACGACGACGCCGCCGACATGGACTTCACCGACCTCGACCGCTCGCTGGACGTCTTGATCCCGGACTCCCCCAACCAGCCCTACGACATGCACGACGTGCTCACCGCGGTGCTCGACACTGAAGGCGGTGAGCGGGGGGAGTTCCTCGAGGTCATGCCGCTGTTCGCGCCCAACCTGATCATCGGCTACGGCCGGGTCGAGGGCCGTTCGGTCGGCATCGTGGCCAACCAGCCGATGCAGTTCGCCGGGACGCTGGACATCGACGCCTCCGAGAAGGCGGCGCGCTTCGTGCGCACCTGCGACGCGTTCAACATCCCGGTCCTGACCTTCGTCGACGTGCCCGGCTTCCTCCCCGGCACCGACCAGGAGTGGAACGGCATCATCCGCCGCGGCGCCAAGCTCATCTACGCCTACTCCGAGGCCACCGTCCCGCTGGTCACGGTGATCACCCGCAAGGCCTACGGCGGTGCCTACGACGTCATGGGGTCCAAGCACCTCGGCGCCGACATCAACGTCGCCTGGCCGACCGCGCAGATCGCCGTCATGGGCGCCCAGGGCGCGGCCAACATCGTGCACCGCAAGGAGCTCGCGCAGGTCGAGGCGGACGGCGGAGACGTCGAGGCGCGGCGGGCCGAGCTGATCGACGAGTACGAGACCACGCTCGCCAACCCCTACA
>Ga0136639_10000375_pt1 | contig 14617 bp, 12 predicted proteins | sample AntDrymUQ8592106_2_FD_113739 | JGI IMG/M metagenome (GOLD analysis project Ga0136639, IMG submission 113739) | Polar desert sand microbial communities from Dry Valleys, Antarctica - metaG UQ859 (21.06) | ecosystem: Environmental > Terrestrial > Soil > Desert | place: Antarctica: Dry Valley...
TTAAAAAGTTACTAGTCGAACCCGCGAGAGTATAAGTAATAATACTATTAAAACTCGCCGCTACATACCGATCGTAAAAAGTTTGCCACTGATTGCGACTGCGCCGTTCCATGCTTTGAGCTTTAACTGTATAAATCCCACTCAGGGCTTCGACTAGATAGGATTGGTTCTGAGCGTTACATTCAGCTTTAACCCGCAGTTGACGGCGAACGATCGGGGAAACGATAAAGCTGAGGATGACAAATAATGGCAACGTAGACAGGGCTACAGCAGTCAGGAAGGGACTGTAGAGCAACATTACGCCGATATACATCACCGAGAAGACGGCATCCAGAATCGTCGTTAAGGCGGTGCTGGTGAAGAATTGGCGGATCTTATCGATTTCGACAATCCGAGTGGAGAGTTCGCCGACTGCTCTGCGGTCGAAGTAACTCAGGGGGAGATGGAATAAATGGTCGATGATTTTAGCGGCTAAGTTGAGGTCGATCCGATTGGTAGCATTAGCAAACGCGATCGTCCGAATGCTGGTGAGGATATTTTCAAATAAGGCAACGACGATGAGAAGAATACCGAAGATTGCCAGCGTTGGCGCACTATTTTGTCCTAAGACTCGATCGATAATTACTTGGACTAGTAAGGGGTTTGCCAAACCTAAGAGTTGAACGAAGAAGGAAGCGATTAAGACTTCAACTAATACTTTAGATTCGGGTTTGAGGTAAGGAATAAACCAAGCCAAGTCGAATTTCTGGCGTTGGATATTCTTAGTTTCGATCAGGAGTAAGACTTGAACGGAGGTTTGAGCATCACCGAGCAGGGAAATAAAGCGATCGATCTTAATCTTTTCCACCCCAGTTTGGGGGGTACCCAGGACGATCTCTTTATCGTTAACTTGATAAATAACGGCAAAACTATCTTCCCAAGCAATCATCGCCGGATTCTGAATCCGACTGATTTGATTGGCGGGGATGTCCATCAATCTTCCCATTAAGCCCAAGACTTCGGCAATCGCCGCACAGAGTTGGAGAGTGGCGCGATTATTGCGTTCGAGCTGCATATCGACGATCCGTTGGACGGTTTCACGACGATATTTGATGCCTAAATAGAGACTAATCATTTGGAAACAAGCAAGGATGCCTGGACTAACGCCTTCGCCCAACACGGCGGGGAATTTACCATCGCTATAAGCAACGGCAAGTTGACTGGGTGGGGTGGCAAATTCGCTGTTGGTGACTTGGAAGTCTAATTCTGGGGCATAGTCTACAAAGATAGCAGAGACAGCCGAAGTTTCTGCCCAAGTATCATCGATAGCATTGGTTACATTCAGGAGGTGGGCACTGAGTCCGATTAATCTTGCGGGGACTGAAGACTCTAATACGTTGAGGACTGGACGATCCAATCGCAGGGGAATGCCGAATTCTTTGGCTGGGGCGAGACTATCGAACCAAAATCGCTCTGTTGCCAATGAATCTGGTAATTCTCGCGCGATTGTCGCATCTTGCCAGACGCGAACGGTTAATTGAGCTAAAGCTTTACCTTTGGGTAAAGCTAAGTTTCGCTGTTGGAAATAGCGGGTAATCAGGTCGAATACTTCCGATCTGTGGGGAGTATCGAAGATAGCAGCGACAGCGGGATACTGTTGGAGTAAATTGGTGAAATCTGCTGCTGGTAATACGAAACAAACAGTTTCTTCAGAAGCGAGGGCAGTCTCACAGGGGATATTGCGAAGGAGACTAATCCCACCCAGGAGTGCCCCTGGTTCCAAAACTTGAAGAGACACTGGCTTGCTAGTACTAGACTCGATCCCAATTAGGCGAACTTTACCGGAGTAGATAACCACTATGTGGTGAGGTAATTGGGTATTAATCAGGATCTTCTGACCCATCCGAAACCGCAACGGCTTCATCTTCCCAACCCAATATTGCAAGTCAGTCGGCGATAACCTGTCGAATGGGGCGATGTGTTCGAGGAAGGTTTGGATATCTTCGTGAGTCAGAGTTTGTTGGTCGATCATGGCTGAGGGGAAAGGGGAAGGGGTAAAGGGTAAAGGGGGATGAGGGGCAAGATACACCCCGATACTAATTACTTGAGAATGCCAGAGCGGGTTGTTGTGACGCTAGTGGTGTGGAGAGGAGCTTCTGGACTTCTTCGTAGATCCATTGATTGAATAACTCTTCGGTGAGGTACTGGCGCATTTCCTCATCAAGTTGGGCAGGAATGATAGTTTCTAGTTGCAAGACTACCCACCATTCGCCAATTAGCAGGGGTGGGAGGACTTCGGAGGGTTGGAGGGTAATGAGGGCGTTAGCGAGGATGGGATCTAGTTTACCGAGTTCCACTGGGCCACTAATGCCTTTGGTTTTGGCTTCGATCCCTTCGGAGTAGAGGGGTGCGAGTTCGACGAAGGAGGCTTCTTCAGACACCAATCGGAAATAGATCTCTTCGGCAACATCGATTTCTTTCACCCGAATCATTGAAAACACCACTCGATCGATCTGGGATTTCCGTTGGCAAAAGTGAGACTCTACTTGGGTGAACCACTTACTCGTCTTGAATTTTCGCAGTTGTAATTCGCGGTTAATTAGCTCTTTTAGATCGTCACGTCCCAACTGCTGCTGTTGGAGCCAAGTATCTAAATCTTTGTCATTACCCAGTTGTTGCTGTTGGCAAAACCTTTGGCGGGCATCTTGATGTTCTGTTTCAGTAATCTCATAGTCTTTAGTTGCTGCTTCGATGAGCATCTCCTTGGCGAGTTGGGGCACTAACCGATATTTGCTAATTAATGGGAGTAATTGTTCGGCGGTTAAAGATGTATCCCCGATTTGCAAAACAGCAGACATAGATCGTTTCCTAAATAATTGAGATTGAGTCGGATGGAACTAGCGGAGATTCTTAATCCCGTCGGACTGTTTCGAGAACATATCAGTAAACAAACTCATCACCGTGCGATCTCGCAGTTTGATATTTGCCTTGACTGACATCCCTGGTTTGAGTTGAATGTCAGATCCTTTGACGGTTAACGTTTGTTGAGAGAGCTTAATCTTGGCTGGGAACCGAGCAAAAGGGTAAACCTGATCTGGGGGTAATGCGTCAGAACCAATCCATTCAATCGTCCCTTTAACATCCCCAAACTCGCTAAAGTTAAAGGTGTCGATCCGCACGTCTACCTGTTGACCAATTTTGACAAAACCGATATCTTTATTAGTGATATAGACTTTAGCGAGCGCATCTTTACTGGGTACGATCTGGACTAGAGCATCGGGAGAGTTACTGTTGACTACTCCTTGTTTAAATGCTTTCAATTCAAAGACTTCACCAGCGACAGGGGAGCGAATCTCTTGATATTTGAGACTTTGATTGGCTTGAGCGATCTGGTTGGTGATTTCGGTGATTTTCTTTTCGTTTTCGACGATTGATTTATTGAGCTGGCTGTCGATTTCGGCGATGCGTTTGTCGTTTTCAGCCAGTCGGGAATATAAGTCTTTGCGGTTGACGGCTTTGTTATTGTCTAATTTTGAGGTGCTTTGACGGGCACTAAGCTGGAGTCTGGCATGTTCTTCGTCTAGTTGAGCGATCTCGGAGTCATGTTGTTTGAGAGTCTGCTGTTGTTCTTGAATTCGTTGCTGTTGGCGTTGGGTATCGGCTTTACTAGTGGAGACTAGTCGATTCTTTTCTAATTGAAGGCGACTTTGTTCTTGAATCTGTTGCTCTAGTTCGCTCTTCCGGGTGACGACTTCTTGTTCTTGTCGATCGATCTGTGTTCTGGCAATGGCTCCGGCAGCTCCAGCGGGACGCAAGTCGGTGAGGATCTGTTGGTTGATGGTTAACGTTTTTTGACTGGCACTAATTTTGGCTTGATTTTGAGATAATTGTCGATCGATCTGACTGAGGGCGGTGGCGATAGTCTCGCCACCGCTGGTGATTTCACTGTTGATGCTGGTGATATTGGATTGAATCCCGGCTTGTTGATTGACTAGCCCCTGACGGCGGACGCGGTTTTCACTCAGTTGCTTTTGGACTTGCCCGATTTCGGATTTACCTGCGTCGATGCGGGTATTAAGTTCGTTTACGCTTGATGCTAACCGTCGTTGCTGTTCGGGAGTTAAGCTGGCACTACCTTTACCGCTCATCTCAGCACGGTAGAGCTGATTTTCGGCAATTAGGGCACTACGGCTTTGAGTCAGAGCCAGGATTTCAGGAGCAATTTTAACCTTTACCCTTTCCCCTTTACCCTTTCCCCCATCTGGATTCATCTGCACCCGATAAAAACTATTCTCAGCGATGAGGGACTCTTTGGTGCTAGCGAGGTAGGTGAGCTGGGATTCGGGGACGGTTGATTCTAGTCTCAGCAGTAAGGCTCCAGCTCGAACTTTGTCACCGTTTTTGACGTAGATCTGCTTGACGACTCCACTCATGGGAGCTTGAATCTTCTTGGCATCGTCGATGGGTTCGAGTTTGCCGTCGGCGGGGATGGCTTCGTCGATGTGGGCGATGAGTGCCCAGGTGATGACGGCGACGATTAAGCCCATGATGCCCCAGCCGATGGCTCTCGACCAGATTTGCGATTGTTGGAAGATGACTGATTGGCTAGTGTTGTCGCGATGCTTGAGGGCTGTGGATTTGCTGGTAGTTTTCAGCTCGGAGTTACTAGTTTTGACGATCTCCACGTCCCGATCTTTAAGCATTAGAACTACCCATTAGAACTACCAATTCTCTTAACAGCACAGCAATGGAGCAAACCGCTCGATCTCAATCGAGCGAACAGTAACCGTTGCCATCCTATTGTTCCCCGTATGGACAGACATAGTTCCAAAACTCGAACTCGCGTGGATTTAAGCACTAGAGCATCATCAGTCATCAATCATCTAATGGTTTAATACCTTTATAGTAATAGGTATTAACGGTTTAAGCTTTATTACTATTAAGTCTTTTAGGTATAATAATTATATATAATTAACTCTTAAACACTTAAAGGGTAAAATCCTTTAAGTGTTTAAGCTATCTACCGTCGCTCACATGCTGAAAATAGCCGTTTTTAACTTCAAAGGCGGGACGGGGAAAAGTACCAGTGCCCTGAATTTGGGCGCAGTTCTCGCCCAGTTTGGCATCAAAACCTTAGCGATCGATCTCGACGGACAACGTACTCTATCTTTTGGTTTGGGCGTTGAAGGACTCGAACCGACTGCCTATCAGTGGCTTACCAGCACCAACCACAACACACCAACCGCTACTAGCCTCAAACATCTAGCAGTATTGCCAGGGGACATTAAGATGTTCCGGTTAATATCGTCGGCTGAGGATATCTTTGCCAGTCCGCTTAAAGGGTTAATACCTTTAAAGTATCAGGTGGTATTGATGGATTGCCCCCCAGGACTGGGGGTAGCCTCGGTGCAAGCGATTTTAAACAGCGATCGGGTATTGGTGCCAACGTTATGCGAACCCGCCGCGCTCAAGGGATTGTCGGAGGCGATCGATCTAATTCGCTCTGAGAATCAAAACCTCCCGATCGATGTGCTGCGGAATCGGTATAAGCCGCGTCTAGTCTTAACTCGCGAATCGGACGATCTGTTAATTAGCAGTGCGGAGGACTTAAATTATCGTCTGTTGCACACGACTATTCCTGACAATATCCAAGTGGCAGAATCGATCGCGAGTCAACAGCCTGTCATTACTTATGCCAGTAAATCGGCGGGGGCAATCGCTTATAAATCGTTAGGCAAGGAATTAATCAAAATTTGGGGGTTAAAATCATGAGTCGGATGGGCAAAATGGGCAAACTCAGCGATTTTGGGCAGTCTCCTTCAGCACCAGCACCACCAGTTGTGGAAACTGTCGTTACCCCAGTGGCAGTAACAGAGTCAGTTCCCACACAGATTGCGGTCGAATTACCAACGGACACACAGTTAAGGGCAAGTAACCAGCTCGAAATCATGGTCAATGTCAATATCAAAATGTCCCAGAGTCAGCAGGAATGGTTAGCTGCTACAGCTAAGACAGTTCGCCGCAATAATTCTTTACCCGTGCCAGCCAAGGAGCGCGTTTATCCCCAGCATTTAATTAGTTTGGCAGTGGAATTACTGCAATCTGCCAATGTGGATTGGGAGGAGGTGAAAACGAGATCCGATTTAAGGGAGCGGCTCGCGCTCCTCGGCAAAGCCGTTCGCGAAGCGTCTCGTTAGAGAGGGTTTAGCGAGACAAGACAGCGATTAACATAAGTTGTCAGTTGTAGATTAAATGTAGTTTCAGGCGGTTTGAGCATACATTTCGTAATACCAGGATCTGTATTACCACCAACTGTAAAGCAAAAAGATAGCAATTCGGTAGTTAGAGCCGATAGCACTCATAACTAACGCCGAGAACCCTGACAGGGAGTGGATTTTAAAATCAAGGATGTGATCATACATGTTTGACCACTCCCGCTCGCGGAAGGGCGGATCGCTCTCAATTCAACCCCAGAAGTGACTGCTTGCCAAACAACTTTGAGCTTGAAAGAAATCTCAACCGGAGCGGCAAGCAGTCGCTGGCGGGGTTGTTTCCGATGATGCCAGCGAACATAACGAGCTAGACTAACTTACCATTAGTTTTCTCATCCGCTCCAGCCTCGTCAGTCCAATCATCCAGCCAGTCACCTTCAACTTCTTCCACATACTGCTCGACCCGATTCAAACCAAGAGTAAGCTTATCCTGCTGGTATCTGCGATTAGCTTTTAACGTTTCCAAAGCACTATCGACTTTTTTGCTCTGACTCAAGATCGCCTGTTCGAGATTCATATTATCCTCTTTTAGTTTTGGCAAGTGAGATGACTGATGGTGTATTAGTTATTTGTAGATATATCTACAACGTAGCAGCCATCATTTAAACTGTCACTACGTTCGAGCAGAGATTTTACGGATTCCTCAATCGGATGGTCTGGAGACTGGCTGAACAACACTCCCCGCTTAATATCCCAATATATAAGTGTTTCTCTCCAATTATTTTGTTTTTCGTCTAGCACTTTTGGATTGCTGATGGTCAGTTGGATTGCTAATGACTTCTTCAACTGACCGCTAATCATCAAATCGGTTGCCATCGACAGGTCTAGAATGTACCTATAAAAAGTTGGTGCCTCAAGATTGTCAAATTCATTAGCAAATTTTGCGATTGTGGAGCGATCGCTATTTGGAAATTCTTCAGCCATCAGTTTCTTAGTCCAGATAGTTAATTTTGGATCTGGAGTTTTAAACCATGTGGGGAAGAGTGTTTCATACCAATACCTTTCTGGTGGTGTTAATTGGGCTTGGCGATCGAATGCGATTTTTTCATCAGGAGCGAGTTCTTTAATTTTGAGCCAAAATTTGGCATCCTGCATCACCTCAATTATCAGATCCATTACCAATCGCTTTTTAGTCAGTAATCCTGGTTTCTTATCCTTGATCCAACGTGATAGCTGGCGCAGTTTTTGGGCTAGTTGCGGCTCAGTATTGTCAGCATCTGCAATAACACGCTCGAGTTCGGCTTTAATTTGATTGGCGTTGATGCGGCTTGACATTAGAACAAGGTCGGGAATAGCAGTGGCGCGATCGATTTATGAAAGATGGTCGGTGTTTGCTAAGGCTAAATTACACTATTCCTATTATATCACTGGGTAGTAATTCGGCTAATTCGCGCTGTTTTTATCATCTAGAATCTAGTTCTAGCTAGCGGCAAGAATCCACACCTTCTGCCCATGAAGATCGCGGTCGATCTTCACACTCTCAGTAGGGCAGGGTGCCAGATTTTTACCTCAATCCTCACCTGTGCGGATTTTAGCAGTCGCGACACAGATCGCCAACGATCGCAGCTAATTAGCTTCGCCGTGTCTGCTGTCAAAAACCTGCTGCCTCCTGTCAAGGTACGCGTCGTCGATCTTGATCAGGAATGAGCAAATGTGATGTCAGATTTTCACAGGCTCATCCCACCGTAAGATTGCTCTGGTTTATCTTCAATTTCTAGTTGATGCAATCTTTCCGGTGCTAGAGATTTCAGTTGTTCTATAGCAATCTTTTCTTCCTCTAATCGCTCCTGCACGATCGTCTGTTCCTGTTCTTCTGTTACCCGCTGCCACTCCTCAAAACTGGGGAAGGGTTCTACTTGAAATTCTTTTATTTCCGAGCGCTGTTGTTCTCTCAATTTATCTCGCTCTTGCTCCTGTTCTTTGGCGATTGCTGCTCTCAAAATGTTCAATGATTTACCCTGACCTCTCCAACTGATACTAGTCAGATCTTCGCGTCTGATGCACTGCTCTGATTTCAGTTTTCGCCACTCTTCGATGTGCCGATCTTTTACCTCGGTGCTCGGTCTTTTTTTGCTGTTGTGTTTCAATTTCTGCTCGAAATACTCTCGTCGCTCTGGTGGCAAGTTATCCATCAGTTGGGGTTGGATCGCTTGAATATTTAATCCTCTGGGGGGTTGTTGATATGTTCCGAGTCGCTTTTGGACTTGGGGTAAGCTACAATCGCGTCCGGCACTGGAGGCTTTGAGTTTGGTTTCGCCGACGTACAGATAGGCACCTGTGCCATATTGCTCGTAGCGCATTCCTCGGTCGGCGAGGCTGTCGTGTAAGTCGTTCCAGTCGTGGGCGGCACGAATCAGATCGGCTCCGGTCTCAATCGCCATTCGTTCGGCTGATTTGATGCCTTGGTGACTTTCGATCTGTTGGGCTATTTGCCCTGGTGATGGGGTGAGTTTGGGTGAATGTTGGACGCGTTTGGTCTGTCCGTCTACAACCTGATATCGTCCGTGTTCCTCCCGTTGCCATCCCTGTACATCTTCAATTTTAGCGATCGCTCTTTTGGCAATGTCTATATCAAATCCGCCACCGGATTTAATTACTTTGAGGGTATCGGGATGGACGCGATTGACTGCTAGGTGAAGATGGATATTATCAGTGTCTTGGTGGAGGGCGTAGATTGTCTGGTGGTCTTCGAGTTCGAGTTCTTCGAGGAGGATATCGATCGCTTGTTCTACTTGTGCGGGTGATGGTTTTTCTCCTTGTTTCCAACTCATCATCCAGTGGGTAATTGGGTTGGTACTCCTGGTGGCATCTTCGGCGAGGGCGGTCATTTCTGCTTGGTGGCAGATGAAGCTATCGCCGATAAATCCTCGACTGCCAGTGTAGGCGATTTTATCTTTATCTTTACTTTTGCCTTTGGCATCGGTGATATAATCGGTTAAACCTTTCACTCTGGCGGCTTTGGATTTGCCACCTGTGGACTTGACTCTTTTAATAATCATGACGACTTTGTTCGTTCTAACTTTTGCGGCGACTATGATGTTCGTGGGCTAGGGTTTCGAGGTATTGTTTGATTGCGAGCAGGGCGGGGGCGATTTCGGTATTATAAGTGGCTCCGCTTTCAGTCCAGATATGTTTGAGTAAGCCGCCTAAGCGTCGCAATTCTCGGATCGTTTGGGCATCGGTGGCGGCGACGATTGGTTTGCCAAAGTAACGCCTGCGGATTAGTTCGGAGACTGTTAAACCTGCAAGGTTGGCATCCTCGGCGAGGAGAGTTTTTTCGAGCTTAGTGAGGCGGATCGTGATCCGTTGGTCTAGGGGTTGTTGGGTTAACATGGGGTTAGCGATCTTAGATCGATCGATCGGGCTGAGTGGGTGGGGGGATTGTCCCCATAGGTAGAGACCTACGAGCGGTATTGAGTTTCTTCAATTAGATCGATCGGATGGGGGGTTAGGGGGCTTGCCCCCACAGGAAGAGACCTATGAGCGGTAGCGAATGGGTCGTTCCTTTGGCGACACCGCAGGTGTCAGACAAAGGACATCCTGCATCCTATGGTTTAAGATAGCAAAATCGATGTGGTATGTGGCATGGATCGGGGTTTGGGTGCAGCAGGTCGGTATTACTCTGACAAGTATGGCTAAAGTGCGAGGATATTCGAGCTGAATGAAAATATTGAAAGAGCGATCTAATTGAGATAGTAATTTCGGACACAATTGGGTGGATAATTCTAGAGAATCAGGATACTTGAGATAGTAGCTTAGTGCGAAATTGAGGAGGTTGGAGTGATATCGATCGCAGTAGTAATGCAGAACTTGAGTTTAACTATAGATAGAGGATAAATTTCTGATGATATTATAGCAATATCATTTATGGCTATTTTGTTATGCCTAGTCGCGTTCCTAATCGAAATATCAAGAAGAGTACGATTGAAGAAAATCGCCAACGGTTGTTAAATGCTCCGGTTAAGGAGAAGGAAGATTTCTCACTCCAAGAAGCAATCCATAATATGGCGAGTGAGATTAATCAGATTCTAGAGCGGGGCTATTCTTATGAGGAGATTGCTACAATGTTGTCAGATGGTGGGATTGATGTTAAGCCTACTACTCTGCGTCAATATTTCACTCAGGTGACTAAGGTTGCTCCTAAGACTAAATCGAAGAAAAGCCCTAAGATCGAGACCGATGAAGTCAAAAGTGATCGAGTTAAATCTTCGGAGGTTGTTGGGAATAATAAAAATAAGGATAAGGATCGAGCCGCTCCAGTTAACACTACGGCGGTTAAGACCGATCCTGTTGAGGTAGATACAAAACCTGATAAGTCTGCGGCTAAGGTCGATAAAAAAGCTAGTTCTGGTTTTGTCGAGATGCCGGATAAATTATAGTGATGTTAGGGGTTTATGGCTCAAGTTAAAACGAAGGATTTAGCTGAAGATAAGTCGAGTTCGATGCTTTTTAAGCTACTAATTTTCATGGTCTCCGATAAGGGTGGTACTGGAAAATCTACTCTTACACGAGCTTATGTTGATATCCTCCACGCTCGTAATATCGATTATCTAGCTTACGATGGTGATAAGCGTAATTCACAACTTTACCGTCATTACCATAATGTTGGCAAGAGTGTTAACAAGTTAAACTTTAGCATTGAGGGTGGTGCAGATGAGTTAATTGAGGCGATGGATCGCTGAGATGCTCCAGTGATGGTGGTCGATCTTCCTGGCGGTGGTGTGGAGCTGTTGGAGCAATTAAATGCTCAGACGAATTTCCTTGCTGATGCTGCTGATATGGGTTATGCGGTGACGATGGTTTCGGTGCTGTCTCGGATTAAGGATTCTGTGAATGCACTTCGGCTCCTGATGGATTTAACTGGTGATTCAGCGCGGCATATTGCGGTTAAGAATTTATATTGGGGTGACGAGCAGAAGTTTTCTTTATTTGATGGTTCTGCAACTAAGCAGCGGTTACTGGATGCTGGTGGGTTAGTGATGACGATGCCGGATCTATTCGACGATACTTATTCGATTATCGACGAGCATAGTCTTTCTTTCCGTGCTGCTGTTGAGGATACGCGGTTGACTCGTCCCCATCGGTCGCGGGTCAATCAATGGCTCCGGCAATTAGAATCTCAAATCGAGCTTGCCGATAAATTCTTAGGCGTAAGAGGTATAGATAATGGATAAGTTTGGAGCTAAAGAAAGTCTATTAGATCGTCTCTTGGCTCGTGAAGATCCTGAGTTTAGATCGACAGTTGAGGAGTTGGTTAGGAAACAGGGCTGGGATGAGAATGACCCTAATTTTCTCATTGGCATTGCTACTGGTCAAATTCAGCTCTTACTGAAGGAGATGCCTACTGCGATGGATACTACGTTCGATAAGGGTCTAGCAAAGCTCTCACTCAAGTTAGCTGAACTCCAAAAATGGCAGACTCTTCAGCAAACGATTATTAATGATGCTGTTAAAAAGTTCTCTACGGTTAGCGATAAGTTTATTCAGCAGTTAGATACTTGTACTGATACGCTCACAGCAGAGGTTAGAGCTGCTACTAGAGAAGTTAAGGATGCTCGCTCTGATATTCAGCAGCAGCGGGATGAGACGGTCTCCAGTATTAAAGGTTTTAAGGATAGTCACACCAACAGAACTAAGAGTATCGAGGATAAATATACCAGTTTAGAGCAGACGATCGCTGCTCTTGATGTCAAAATGAGATCGATGATGTTTCAGGCTAATCGAATTGGTACTTTGGGTATTCTCGGCTCGGTTTCAGTTTTAGGTTTTTGTATGGGTGTGGCTTTTCTTACTGGTAGTTCGGTTTACTCCATGTACCAAGCTAACAAGATTACTAGTGTTTTCTTCTGGGAACTTGTCAGATGGGGTCTGACTTCGGGCTTTGTTGTTTCAGCTTTCATTTTGGGCGGGATTTTTGTTCGCAAAATTGATGATTATGATTGGAATAAAGTCGGCTATATCCTGATCGTCATTGGTGTTGGGCTGGGTTTGGTTTTACCTTTAAAGACGATTGGGATTATCCCGCTGCATTGGTTTGGCACTTAGTTGGCTGGCGGTTAAATTAGCCGTCGCCACAAGATTTTTTGGGCACAGAACCGACACATTTTCCACTGCTCTAGTTCGACTGTGGGGGTCGCTATGGAACATTCAGGGCAGATATCCCCTTGAGTATGCTGTTGGGGCTGGTATGCCTTTATGGTGGCATGGGGTGTGGGTGCTGGTGGGCTGGAGAGTGTAGGCTCTGGCTCTGGTTCGGGTGGCTGAGGTTCTACTCGTACTCGCTCGACAATTTTTGAGATCGACTCGTTTGGACGATTGATGGTGACGTTGGCTGGTACGGTGTGAGTCGGTGAAAATTGCTGACGCAAGTGTTCTGCATTGGCACTATTCGGATCTAGCATCTGCTGTCCGGTAAAGGTTAACCAATGGCTATTGATCCCTCGCTCTTTGATGTTTTTGATGGATTTAACCGCCCATGCCCACGGATTTTGGATGGTTTTATCCTGTTTGGCTACGATAAATAGGTATCCCAAGAATTTATGGAATTCTTCGGCGGTATTCCAGGGTACGCCGATTTGATTGGGATTGTATTGGACGAAGTACATCGGTGAAATGCGCGGATCGTCGCACGGACGCAGTACAGTTTCACCGGAGGGTAAGTTTGGATCAATCTCTGGTTCGGTTTGGCTGGCGGTAGTTGTGGTGGTGGCGGTGGTGGTGATGGTGGTCTGAATCGGCGTTGGGGTTGAGCTAGTTTCGTCAACAGCGGGTTCGGCATCGATTATTCCGGCTGTGACCCCAATGTTCAGGACGATTGCTGCTACTGCGATGATTTTCGCTAGTGCCCCTGCCAATACCGCGAATTTACCTGGGGTTTGAGGTGGGTTGGTAGTATTGTATGTATCTACGACGTTGTGGTGCGATGCGCGAGGGGGGGTGGGGGTGTTGATATTTGGCAGGCTAGCACTAGCGGAACATATCATAGGCGATTTAGCCTGGGGAAAACCTTTCACTGTCTCGGTTTGACTGTTTAATTTGCTGTGTTTTTGTGCGGAGGGACAATCGCTGTGCTCGTCTGTGGGTCTCGGTTGTGGCTCTTTTTCGGAGTTTTTACTTAGGGTGGGGGAAATGTCCCAATATTTAGGGTTCCAAATGGTTTTGTATTTGGTTAGAGTACTGTTACTACACGCACGGTCGAATAATTTCTTCATCTGTTCGCGGATCGTTTTTTCCCATTCGCCGATTTTTAGCTCTGGGGTAAATTTATGTAATACGCTCCGTACTGCTATTGTGAGCTGCTTGATTACTGTCTCTGCTCTTTTTTGATTCTCTAGGTTGGGTTGTCGTTGCTGTTTTTCGACTAACTTGGGATCTCCAAATGGGAATGGCTGTGGTCGGATTGGCTCGGATCTATATGGGGTATAGTATTTGGTGCGGTTGTTGGTCTTAATCCACGACCGAATGATTTTCTCGATTTCGTGTTTGTGTTGGCAATATTGCCAGTAGCCTGGGGCGTTGGTGATGAATTCGTACATCCAGTTGTATAGTTCTTCTCCTTGGAGTTGGAGGAAGACTACGGCTTTGGCTAGGAATTTGGGCAGGAGGAAATATGTTTTTCCGGTATTTGTCCAACCAATCTCGATGTCTTTATCTAGGGCTGTTTCCCATGCTCTAGCTCTTTTCGACTGTTGTTCTGTTGGTCGATATTTGAATTGGTTTTTCTGCTGTTTATATTTTTCGTAGAGTTTTGGCAGTTGTTTGTCGAGGAGGTCTATGTCTTGCCCTGCTGCTGCCATGTCCCATTGATTCAAGAATGCTGCTAGTTGCGCTGCTGTGGTGTTGAGGATTGGCTGTGGGTTGAGTCCGTCGTCTTGAAGCAGGTATGAGCCACTTGCTGGTTGGAGGGGAAGTCTATGCCGTTTATAATGGCTATATTCTTCGCCTTCTTTACTGGCATATGTTTTGCAGTTGGGGAAGATTTCAATCTTTCCGTTCCCTAGTCCAAATCCTGCGTCGATCAGGGTGACTTGGACGGCGGCGGCGACATGATAGGTTGGATAATGTTTGGGTAGGGGAATATAAACATGGATTCCCTGGCTCGAACTACTTTGCAGGACTATGTACCGGACGATGCCGATCTTTTCTAGGGCGTTGAGTAGTTGTTTAAATAGCTCGATGTTGTAATGCGGATGTACTGGGCTTTTTTGATAATCGATGTCTAGCAGTAGGTAGTTTGTGGTGCTGCCAAATCCTACGCCGATTAATTCTGTGGGGTCTTCATATAACCGGATCAGCTCTCCTGTTGATAGTGGATATGCTGTGTTGGTTGTCCAGTTGGGTTTGGGTTGGTTGGCTGCTGTGATGAA
>Ga0136639_10000376_pt1 | contig 14573 bp, 13 predicted proteins | sample AntDrymUQ8592106_2_FD_113739 | JGI IMG/M metagenome (GOLD analysis project Ga0136639, IMG submission 113739) | Polar desert sand microbial communities from Dry Valleys, Antarctica - metaG UQ859 (21.06) | ecosystem: Environmental > Terrestrial > Soil > Desert | place: Antarctica: Dry Valley...
CATCGCGTTCGGCGAAGTCGGGCTGAGCGGGGAAATCCGTCCCGTGCCCAATGGCGAGGAGCGACTGCGCGAAGCGGCCACGCATGGCTTCAAGCGCGCCATTGTTCCCAAGGCAAATGCACCCAAGGTGTCGCCGAAAGGCATCGAGGTGATCGCGGTAGAGCGATTGTCGGAAGCGCTGGAACAGGCATGATTGGACAGGCACGTCGGCGACGCCTGTTTACGTGTTTGGCGCGATCAAACCGCGCGATGCAGGACCATTTCCAGCACGAACTTGCTGCCGAAGAACGCCAGTATCAGCAAGGTCATCGCGGCTAGCGTCCAGCGCACGGCAATCGTGCCGCGCCAGCCGAACCGCCAGCGGCCCAGCAGCAATGCGCCGAATGCGAGCCACGACAACACGCTGAGTACAGTCTTGTGGACCAGGTGCTGGTCCAGCAGGTTGTCCACAAACAGCACGCCGGTCAGCAGGGTACCGCCCAGCAGGACGAAGCCGACCGCAATCGTGCGGAACAACAACATCTCGAGTTCGGTCAACGGCGGTAGCGCGCGCAACCAGCGGTGGAACTCGCGACGGCGCAAGGCGCGTTCCTGCAGCCACAGGAAGACAGCCACCACCGCAGCCACGGCCAGTGTTGCGTACGCCAGCAGTGCCAGCCAGGCATGCATCAGCAAGCGCCAGTCCAGTGGCTCGGGTTGTGTGGAATGGCCAAAAAGTGCGTAAACCAGCAGGACCAGCGCGGATAGCGGAAACACCACCACACCGAGCGCGCGCATGCGTCCTGAAGCACCGACGAGTGCGGTCAACGTGCTCATTCCAAGCCCGACCAGTGACAACGCGGCGAAGAAATGCAGGTCGGTCACGCCGCTTGTCCGCCACGCCAGGTAGTGCGCAAGACCGTGCAGCAGCAGTGCCAGGTTGGCTGGAATCAGCCAGCCGCGCGGGCCTGTGGTGCCACCGCGCTGGGCAGCGATGGCGTTCTCGCCGGCAAAAGCAAGCCAGCCGCTGGCGAACAGGTACGACGCGACGGCGATGAGAACGATTGTCATCAGGTCAGTTTCGCATAAAGGCTGCCGGCAAGCGGGCAATGGGCTGCAGGCTATACTTCGTGCCCCGAAACACACGCATCACAGGCCGTCCGCATCATGTTCGAATCCCTGACCCAACGACTGTCCGGTACCGTCGAACGACTGCGCGGCCGTGGCCGGCTGAGCGAATCCAACATCAGCGAGGCCGTGCGAGAGGTCCGCATCGCGCTGCTGGAAGCCGACGTGGCGTTGCCGGTCGTGCAGGCGCTGATCCAGCGCATCAAGGTGCGCGCGGTTGGCCAGGAAGTCATGCGCTCGCTGACCCCGGGCCAGGTCCTGGTGCGGATCGTGCGTGATGAGCTGACCGCGGTGATGGGTTCGCAGGCAACGGAGTTGAACCTCAACGTGCCAGCGCCGGCGGTCATCCTGATGGCCGGCTTGCAGGGCGCGGGCAAGACGACGACGGTTGCGAAGCTTGCCAAGCACCTGAAGGACAAGCGCAAGAAAAAAGTGATGGTGGTCAGCGCCGACGTCTACCGTCCGGCCGCGATCGAGCAATTGCAGGCACTGGCAGGCCAGGTCGATGCGATGTTTTTCCCGTCGGATGCATCGCAGAAACCCGAGGCGATTGTCAGGGCCGCGATCGATGCGGCCCGCAAGTCATTCGTCGATGTCTTGATCGTCGATACCGCCGGCCGCACCAGTATCGACGACGCGATGATGGCCGAGATCAAGGCCTTGCACGCTGCGGTCAATCCGGTCGAAACCCTGTTCGTGGTCGACTCGATGACCGGTCAGGATGCGGCAGTTACGGCCAAGCATTTCGGTGAAGCGCTGCCGCTGACCGGCGTGGTGCTGACCAAGACCGATGGCGACGCCCGTGGCGGCGCGGCGCTGAGCGTGCGTTACATCACCGGCAAGCCGATCAAGTTCATTGGCATCAGCGAAAAGCCCGAGGGCCTGGACGTCTTCCACCCGGACCGCGTGGCCAGCCGCATCCTCGACATGGGCGACGTGCTGTCGCTGGTCGAACAGGTCGAGCAGGGCGTTGATCAGGACAAGGCCAGGAAACTTGCCGAGAAGGTCGCCAAGGGCAAGAAGTTCGACCTCAACGACATGCGCGACCAGCTTGAACAGATGCAGAACATGGGCGGCCTGTCCGGCCTGATGGACAAGCTGCCCGGCGTCGGTGCGTTGCCCGAGCACGTCAAGCAGCAGGTCACTGGCAAGGAAGTGCCGCGGATGATCGCGATCATCAATTCCATGACCAAGAAGGAGCGTCGCAATCCTGAATTGCTCAAGGGCTCTCGCCGCGCGCGCGTGGCGCGTGGCAGCGGCCTGACCCCGGCCGACGTCAACAAGTTGCTCAAGCAGTACCAGCAGATGGAAAAGATGATGAGCAAGCTGGGCCGAGGCGGCATGAAGGGCATGATGCGCGGGCTGAGCGGGATGATGGGTGGCCGCGGCGGCATGCCGCCGATGCGTTGATGCTTGCTTGCTGAAGCTTGCGGCGTTTGATCAAGAACTACTTGTTCCACAGGCATCGAACACGCAAGAAGCCTGTGGGGACTACTTCTCTACGCTATCAACGATCTGCTGCACCAGATCGTTCAATCGGATTGCCGTGGGCGTTTCGTCATAGGCGCCAGCGGTAGTGACGATGGCCATGTCGAGCTTGGGGATGATGTAAAGCCGTTGCCCGCCGTTGCCGAAGCCGGCATGCCATTGAATCGGTTGTCCATGCCATTGCGCGGTGCCGGTCCACCATTGGCGGCCGTATCGGTAATCACGCACATCGGTTTTGAAGACAGGGATCATGGATTCAGCGAGCCACGTGGCCGGAACGATTCGCTTTCCCTGCCACATGCCTTGGTCAAGCATCAGGCGGCCAATCTTGAGCAGGTCGCGTGGGCGCATGCGCAAGCCGTTGAAGGCCATGGGCCGGCCATGGATATCCGATACCCACGTCCAATCGTGGATGCCGAGCGGTTCGAACAGGCGGCTGCGGGCGTATTCGTCTAGATCCTGTCCGGTGCCACGCGTGATCAGATCCGCGAGGATCGCCGTACCTCCGCCGTTATAGTTGAACGCGCTGTTCGGGGCTGTTGAGAGATCGTGTCCCAGCACGTAACGCGGTATTTCTTTTCTCCAAAAAAGGTGCAGTTCGTCGTTGATGACGCCATCGCCCTCGCGCCAGGTTAGGCCGTTCGCCATGTTCAACAGATCGTTGACGGTGATGCGTTGTTTGTCCGCTGTCGCGATGTCCACGAGTTGCGGATATGCAGCCAATACCGGGGTTGAGACGGGAGGGACTTTGCCTTCGCGCAACGCTATCCCATAGAGCAGGCTCGTCACGCTCTTGCCGATCGAACGGATGTCCTGTTTTACTTCGGGGCCAAAACTGCGCCGCGTCGACACAAGCGAATATACCGATCGATCCATGCCGCCTTGGTAGTACTCGGCGACGAGGTTGCCATGACGTTCGACCAAGACGCTATGTACGTTCAAGGGCGCGTCGAACAGCGAAGTAATGGTCTGCTGCAGCGCCGTGCCGTCGATGCCTTGGCTGGCAGCCGGGCTTGCGCCCCAACCGTCGTTGAGGGCTGCAGGTGTTGGCCCAGTGCGTGGCGAAACGGGGCGCAGGAAACAGGCCCAGGTTGCGAACAGCGCGCACAGAATCAGCAACGTTCGCCAAAGGGTCCTGATCGGTCTGGTTCGCCACGGTGCATTCACGCGAGGATCCTCTTCAGGTCAATCGATACGGGTAAGAATAACGATCATGGCATTGGCCCGGAATGCTCCGAGCTCCACGGTTTGCCTGAGAAGGCTGCGCCCCGCTATACTTGTCGGCTTACCCGGCCACTCCGGCCGCTGGGCAACACAGAGAAACTGCAATGGTCAAGATTCGCCTTACCCGTGGCGGCGCCAAGAAGCGCCCCTTCTACCATGTCATCGTCACCGACAGCCGCAGCGCCCGTGATGGCCGCAACATCGAGCGCGTGGGTTTCTACAACCCGGTCGCCACCGGTGGTGAGAAGCGCGTCGAGCTCAACCTTGAGCGCATCAAGCACTGGATGGACAATGGTGCGCAGCTGACCGACAAGGTTGCTGATCTCTACAAGCAGACCGTCAAGGCTGCTGCCTGATACGTCGCGGGGGACGCCGAACCGGCATCGCCCGCAACGGTTACTTGTTGGCGCCTAGGCGCTAGGCAGGGTGAGTTTCATGACTGATGCACTTGGCACCGGCCAGCGGATGATCACCGTAGGAAGGCTGCACGGTGCATTTGGCGTGCGCGGCGAACTTAAGCTGGAAAGTTTCACCGTTCCGGCCCACGCCATCGGCAGATACCAGCCGTGGCAGGTGCGCGATGCGCGTGGCAACACCCGTTCGTGCGACGGCGTGCAGGTGCGCGTTGGCGGCAAGGGTTTGATCGCGACGATTCCCGGTATTGCTGATCGGGATTCCGCAGAAGCGACCAAAGGTCAGGATGTGCTGGTACCACGGTCGGCACTGCCACCACCGGCGCCGGGCGAGTATTACTGGGTCGATCTTGAAGGCCTGCGTGTCGTAAATATCGAGGGCGTTGCATTCGGCACCGTTTCACACTTGTTCTCGACCGGCGCCAATGATGTGTTGGTGGCTCAGGGTGAGCGTGAGCGCATGATCCCATTCCTCACCCCGGACTACGTGAAGTCGGTGGATTTCGATGTTGGCCTGGTTACGGTCGACTGGGATGCCGATTTCTAGAACAACCTGCTTGGCCCGCCTGGAAGTGATTCCGATGCGTTTCGACATCATCAGCTTGTTCCCCGAATTCGTCGCCCAGGTCGCCGCACACGGTGTGGTCGGGCGAGCGGGCGAGCGTGGCCTGCTGTCGATCCATGGCTGGAACCCGCGTGACCATGCCGAAGGCAGTTACCGGCGCGTGGACGACCGTCCGTTCGGTGGCGGGCCAGGCATGGTGATGCTGGTCGATCCGCTGCGTGCGGCGATCTGCGCAGCGCGCGATGCTGATCCTGAGCCGGCCAAGGTCATTTATCTGAGCCCGCAGGGTACGCGCCTGACCCAGGCCAAGGTTCGCGAGCTTGCAGCGCTCCCAAGACTGGTCTTGTTATGTGGCCGCTACGAAGGCGTGGATGAGCGCTTGATACAGGCCGAGGTGGACGAGGAGCTGTCGATAGGCGACTACGTGCTGTCCGGTGGCGAACTGGCCGCAGCGGTTTTGATCGATGCCGTGGCGCGGCTGCAGGATGGTGCGCTGAACGATGCCGAATCCGCAGTGCAGGATAGTTTCGAGGGCGACGGCATGTTGGATTGCCCGCATTACACACGACCCGTGGAGCATGCGCTGGGGCCGGTGCCCGAGGTGCTGCTGTCCGGTAACCATGCGCATATCGCGCACTGGCGTCGGATGCAGTCGCTGGGCCGGACCTGGTTGCGCCGCCCGGATCTGCTGGACGAATCACGCCTGTCGAAGGCAGACCGTACGCTGCTGCAGACATTTCGTGATGACCACGAGGATGCGCGCGGAAGTTCCGGTAAACACGACTAAGCCCTTAGCCACGTAAGCGCCTAGCCACACAGGGAAAATTGCCGCTATAATGCGCGGCTTCGTCTCAATTGTTTGCTTCATGAGGCGTGCTTCACCAATGCCATGACGCGGGTCCACGTGCACTCGCGCATACAACTACTCCAACAGGCGCGTGCCAAGGCACGCAAGAAAGGTGCTTCATGAACAAGCCATCGATCCACACTCTGCTCCAGGAATTCGAAACCGCGCAAGTTACCCGTGAAATGCCGATCTTCGGCCCGGGCGACACCGTCATCGTCAACGTCAAGGTCAAGGAAGGCACCCGCGAGCGTCTGCAGGCCTATGAAGGCGTGGTGATTGCAATGAAGAATGGCGGCCTCAACTCCGCGTTCACCGTGCGCAAGATCTCGCATGGCTTCGGCGTCGAGCGTGTGTTCCAGACCCATAGCGCCGCGATCGATTCGGTCACGGTCAAGCGTCGCGGCGACGTTCGCGCCGCCAAGCTTTATTACCTCCGCGGCCTGCAAGGCAAGAAAGCGCGCATCAAGGAAGATCTGGCTGGCAACGCGAAGGCCAAGGCACTTGCCGCCGCTGCTGCTGCTAATACTGCTGCTGCCGAGTAAGGCAAAGCAGGCACCAAGCGAACGGCCACCTCCGGGTGGCCGTTCGCGTTTCTGGCAGGATCAATCCATGCAATCAACCATTCAGCCTGATAGTTCGGTAGCAAGCGTGCGCCTTGACCTGTGGCTGTGGGCGGCCCGCTTTTTCAAGACGCGTGCGCTCGCCAAGCACGCTGTTGAAACCGGCAAGGTCGATCTTGGTGGCCAGCGCGCGAAGCCTTCGCGCGGAGTACGCACGGGTGATGCACTGGTCATCGCGCAGGGTGAGGAACATTTCGAGGTCGAGGTGTTGGCGCTCAGCAGCAAGCGTGGACCAGCCAGCATCGCGCAGGGGCTTTATCGTGAATCGGATGTATCGCGACTCGCGCGCGAACGCGCGCGCGCGCTGCGCGCGGCAGAGCGCGCCGGCTTCCGGGCGCCCGAGACCAAGCCGGACAAGCGTGCGCGCCGTTTGATCCGTGCGTTGGGTGACCTCGACGCGCTGTGACACCAGGGGCGTCTGTGGCTTAAAGCACAACGGCCGCATGTGCGGCCGCTGGTAATCCTGCTGCGCTTTAGTGGCTCAGCGCTTGCCACCCATCATCCCAGCGCCGACCTTGAGCAGGTCGCCCAGCCCCAATTGGCCATCGCCGTCCTGGTCCAGCACCGCTCCCAGCAGGCCACCGCCAAGGCCACCCTGCTGCTGCACCTGCCGGCGTTCCTGGCCCAGGATATCGCCCAGCGCCTGTGATGAACCTTGCTGCTGGCCGCCACCGAACATCCGTTTGGCCAAGTAGGCCATCACAATCGGCGCCAGGATTTTCATCAACATCTGTGCCTTGTCGCTGCCAAGGCCGGTGGCTTGGCCAAGGCCGGTCTCGGCGGTTTGCTGCTTGCCACCGAAGATATGGCCGAGCTGACCTAGGCCATCGGTCTGGCGACTCTGCTGTCCACCCAGAACTGCGCCCAGAATGTCGGCAATGCCGCCACCCCCTGCTGGTGCAGCATGGTCGCGGCTGAGTGCGCCGAACAATGCATCCGCGCCCTGCGGTTGACTGGCCTTGCTACCCATCGCCCCAAGGATCATCGGCAGCGCAGCGGCAACCGCTCCGGCGGTCTGCGCCTGGCCAGTGCCGAGTTGCTGGCTGATCTGCTGCAAAGCCGAGCCAGAAAGCTGGGAGAAGATGTCATCGGTAATGCTCATGGGTGTGGCCTGCATAGACGAATTGGTGCCACATCGTATCCGCGGAAATGTTAGGGCGACGCATCCTGCGCCGGCCCGTCAATCAGCCGGCTCCAGTCTTCGACCTCGCACAGTTGCAGGCGGCGCTCAACCAGCTTTCGCCAGGACGGTACCAATGGCAGCTGCAAGGCTGGCTCCAGAGCCGCCGGGTCAAGCAGGCGTTTGAAAAGCAAGGTGCCGAGTCGGCGCAGCGTCCAGTCCGGATGTGGGCGCGACGTCAGCTGCATCATGTCACCGACAGTGGCGGTACCCGCCTGCAATACGCGGTAATACCAGCCCGTGCGGCCGGTGCTTTGCACCCGGCGTGCCATGTCCGGCACTTCGAAGCGGTCGTTGAGTTTCCAGCACGGCTGGCGGCCCTGGCTGACTTCCAATTGCGCCTCGCCCAACGCGAACGTGTCGCCGATGCACACGCCGGCCTCATCCAGCCCAAGCGTGCTGATGTTTTCCCCGAACGCACCGGGTGCCTGCAGCAGGGGCAACCGTCCGAGCTGTTTCCGCCAATCCGCGTAATGCTCGAATGGGTAGTGATGCACGGCTTTGTCTGGCCCGCCGTGTACGCGCGGATCACCCTGTTCATCGCCGCTCAAGCCAAGCTCGCTGATATAGATGCTGCCGTTGAGCGGGTGTTTGTCGATGCCGCTGAAGCTGCCAGTGCGTGTGTAGGGTATTGCACAGCCGGTCAGCAGCGCATCCACGCGTACGCTGAGCAACGCCGTCATCCCAGCGCCTTCAAGCGGTACAGCGCTTCCAGCGCCTGCTTGGGTGTCAGCTCATCCGGGTCGAGCCCGGCGAGTGCATCCAGTGCAGCAGAGTTGGGTGCGAACAGGCCAAACTGCTGCGGTGAATCCATTGCCTGTGCAGTCATCGGCGTCGACGGTGCGTCACGGTTCTGGTGTTCCAATTCGGCCAGGCGCGCGCGGGCTTGCCTCACGACCCCCTGTGGCAATCCCGCCAGCGCCGCAACCTGCAGGCCGAAGCTGCGATCGGCCGGCCCTTCCTTGACTGCATGCATGAACACCAGGGTTTCGTTGCCCGCACTGTCGCGGTGCTCGACTGCATCCAGATGCACGTTGGCAATCCCGCTTCCAGGTTCGGCCAGCGTGGTGAGCTCGAAGTAATGCGTGGCGAACAAGGTGTGACTGCGATTGACTGACGCAAGGTGGCGCGCGCAGGCATCGGCGAGTGCAAGCCCGTCGTAGGTCGAAGTGCCGCGCCCGATCTCGTCCATCAGCACCAGTGACTGTTCGGTGGCGTGGTGCAGGATGTAACTGGTCTCGCTCATCTCGACCATGAACGTCGATTGTCCGCGCGCGAGGTCGTCACCGGCGCCGATTCGGGTCAGGATGCGGTCGATCGGGCCGACCACCGCGCGCGCTGCCGGCACGAAACTGCCGATATGCGCCAGCAGCACGATCAGCGCGTTCTGGCGCATGTAGGTACTCTTGCCGCCCATGTTCGGGCCGGTCACCACATACATCCGCGTGCTGGCATCGAACAGCAAATCATTCGGTTCGAACGGCGCATCGCGCAGCGCTTCAACGACAGGGTGGCGTCCGCGTTCGATGTGGATGCCGGGTTCGTCGACGAGTTCTGGCGCATTCCAATCGAGCGTCTGCGCGCGTTCTCCGAAACCCGCCAGTACATCGAGTTCGCTCAACGCAGACGCACAGCGGCGCAGCGGTTCAAGCGATGTATTCAACGCATCCAGCAGACCTTCGTACAGCAGTTTCTCGCGTGACAGCGCGCGTTCACGCGCCGAAAGGACCTTGTCTTCGAATCCTTTCAGTTCCTCAGTGATGTAACGCTCGGCGCCGGTCAGGGTTTGCCGGCGGGTGTAATGAACCGGCGCCTTGGCAATCTGGCCCTTGCTGATCTCCAGGAAATACCCGTGCACGCGGTTGTAGCCGACTTTGAGCGTTGGAATACCGGTGGCGGCGCGTTCGCGCGCTTCCAGATCGATCAGGAACTGGTCGGCTGTGCTGGACAGGTTGCGAAGCTCATCCAACTCGGCGTCGTACCCTTCGGCGAAGATGCCGCCGTCGCGCGCCATGACCGGCGGCTGTTCGACCACGGCGGTGCGCAACAGGTGTGCGTCGGCCGCATGTTCGCCGAGTTCGTCGGCAAGCGCCTGCAGGCGCGGAGAGTCCAGCGGCGTCAAGATCTCGCGCAGGGCAGGGAGCATCGCCAGCCCATCGCGCAAGGTTGACAGGTCGCGTGGGCGTGCGCTGCGCAACGCGATCCGCGACAGAATGCGTTCGAGGTCGCCGAGCGCGCGGAATTCGCCGCGCAACGCATCCTCCGCGCGGGCATCGATCAGCGTGCTGACGGCATGGTGGCGCTCGCCCAGTACGCGCCGGTCGCGCAATGGCCGATGCAACCAGCGCCGCAACAGGCGGCCGCCCATCGGGGTAATGGTGGAGTCCAGCACGCCCAGCAACGTCGCCTTGAGATCGCCATCGACGCGGCTATCGAGTTCAAGATGGCGGCGAGTGGCCGCGTTCATCGCAATCGCTTCGTCGGATTGTTCCAGCGAAATCGCGCGCAGATGCGGCAGGCGTTGCTTCTGGGTTTCCTCGATGTAGCCCAGTAGCGCAGCGGCAGCAGCAATCGCGCGAGGTTTGTCGTCGATGCCGAAGGCGATCAGGTCATGCACTGCGAAGAATTTGAGTAGCTGGCGGCGGCCGCTGTCGGCGTCGAACAGCCACGGCGCACGTCGGCGCAGGCCACGCGCTTCGAGCACAGCAGGCAGCCAGCCATCTTCATCGGCAATCAAGACTTCAGCGGGCTGCAAACGCGCGAGTTCGGCGTCCAGTGCATCGTCGCCATCGACTTCATTCGCGCGCAGGCGGCCACTGGCGAGATCAGCCCATGCAAGTCCGTATCCGCTTTTGTGCCGGCTGATTGCCAATAGCAGCGTGTCGCGGCGTTCGTCGAGTAAGGCTTCGTCGGTCACCGTGCCGGGGGTGACGATGCGCACCACCTTGCGTTCGACCAGGCCCTTGCTGGTGGCCGGATCGCCAATTTGCTCGCAGATTGCGACGGATTCGCCGAGTGCAACGAGCCGTGCCAGATAGCCTTCGGCGGCGTGGTGCGGCACGCCTGCCATCGGGATTGGCTGGCCGGCCGAACTGCCGCGCTGGGTCAAGGTGATGTCGAGGAGCTTTGCAGCCTTGCGCGCGTCGTCATGGAACAACTCGTAGAAGTCGCCCATGCGGAAAAACAGCAACACGTCGGGGTGCTCCGCCTTGGCAGCAAAAAACTGCTTCATCAGCGGCGTGTGCTGTTCGTTGGACATCCGGGCCGGGGACTTTTGCAGGGGCATGTAGTGTGACCGATCCTGCCAAGGACGCTTTCGTGCCCGGAAACATACGCAGGCGTTCGGTTGTGTGTTAGCTTTTGGTTAACGCGGTCAAATAAGCCGCGCTCGCGATGCCAACCCCACGTGGCGCGCGCATAATCGAACGATGTCACGGCACGTGCCGTGTCACAAAATTTTGGTGTCCACTTCGAGGGGGAAAACATGCAACACAAGCAACTGCAACCCAAGCCGCTCGCGCTCGCCTTGCTGACCGCGATGATGTCCATGGCTGCCATGCCAGCACTTGCCCAAGACAGCGCGCCTCAGGATCCGACCCAGGAAGAAGCCAAGACCCTTGATGCGATCGTGGTTACCGCGCAGAAGCGCGAAGAGCGTTTGCAGGATGTGCCGATCGTGGTGACGGCGCTGTCGCAGGAAGCGCTGCAGGACGCCGGAGTTCGCGACATCAAGGACCTGCAGATGCTGGTGCCTGGCCTGACCGTGACCAGTACGCAAAGTGAGGCCATCACCACTGCGCGTATTCGTGGCGTGGGCACGGTGGGCGACAACATCGGCCTTGAATCCTCGGTCGGCGTTGTGATCGACGGGGTTTATCGTCCGCGCAACAGCGTTGGCTTCGGAGATCTCGGCGAGTTGGAACGCATTGAAGTGCTGAAGGGGCCGCAAGGCACCCTGTTCGGCAAGAACACCTCGGCTGGCGTGATCAATGTCGTCACCAAGCGACCGGACTTTGTCAGGAGTGCCGACTTTGAACTCACTGCTGGCACTCCAGGTGCGTTTGGGTTCGCTGCATCATTCAACACGCCGGTAGGCGAGCGGAACGCATTCCGCATCTTCGCCACCCAGCGGTCCCGCGACGGCTTCATGGATGTGAAAACGGGCGCAGGGCCGCGCTCGAAACGCGAAGATAACAACCAGGAATACAACTCCGTGCGCGCCCAGTGGCGGATGGAAGTCAGCGATACCCTTGACATCAACTTCATCGCGGATGGCACGAACCGCGACGAGACCTGCTGCGCCGCAGTGACCACGGTGCGCGGCCTGACGGGCGATATTGTCAACCGGCTGTCAGTGGATGAAGGGGTGGTGCTGGTCGCCGATCCGGAAGCACGCGTGGCTTATGGCAATCGCGAGACCGATCAAAGGATCCGGGACAAGGGTCTGAGCGCTGAAGTGAACTGGATCTCGCCCTGGTTGGGTGGCGCTACGTTGACCTCAATCACCGCGGCGCGCGACTGGAAGACCGTAAACGGGCTGGACTTCGACTATTCCACCGCAGACATCCTCTATCGCCCTTCCATCGGCGACGAGTCGTTTTCCGGCTTGAAGCAGTTCAGCCAGGAATTCAGGCTGACCGGTTCGACCGATCGCGTGGACTGGATGGTAGGGCTGTTCTATGCGAACGAGGACATCGAACGCAACGAGTCGTACCGGATCGGCAGGGACTACGGTGCGTACCTTTCCTCGGCCATCCTCACCAGCATCAATCCTGCGTTCCGCAACGCGCCGTCCTCCAACACCTTCCTGCAGGAAGTGACGGGCCTCCCGTACAGCGTCGGTTTCGGCGACCTGGCTGCGCTCGATCGCTATGATCAGAACGCCAAGAGCCTGGCGCTTTTCACCAACAATACGTTCCATGTCACCGAAGCGTTTGACGTCGTGCTGGGCTTGCGCTACACCAATGAAGACAAGGAAATCGACTCCCAGTACAGCAATCCGTCGGGTGGTGCTGCCTGCGGGACCTTGCTGACGTTGGCACGTACCAACCCGGCGTTGCTGGCTGGGCGCATCGCGGGTTCACTCACCGCGCGGGGCGTCCCGTTCGCATTGTTGCCGCCATGGACTCAGGGCACCATCATCACCAACGTGGTGGGGTTCACCTGCCTGCCGTGGGTCAACCCGCTGCACAATGCGCCGTCGCGTGACACGCATCAGGAGCGCGAAGAGAAAGAGTGGTCCGGCACGCTCAAGTTCGTCTGGCGGCCCACCGACAACGTGATGACCTACCTGTCCGGTGCGCGTGGCTACAAGGCGGGCGGCTTCAACTTCGACCGGGTGCAGTCCTCCAATGGGCTGAGCAGCGGTGGTGCCGGTCCGTTAGTAGTGCTCGATACATCGTTCCCCGGTGAATTCGTCGACAGCTATGAGCTGGGTGCCAAGACCACATGGGCTGGCGGCAACCTGCTCTTGAATGCGGCCCTGTTTCACCAGACCTTCAGCGATTTCCAGCTCAACAGCTTCCTGGGTACCAGCTTCGTGGTGAAGTCCATTCCAGAGGTTACTTCGCGCGGCATCGATACCGAGGTCCAGTGGCAGTCGGCGGGCGTGAAGGGTCTGATGCTGCAGGGTGGCGTGACCTATGCGAAAACGGAGTACGGCTACATTCCACCGGTCGGAGACTTCCTGCCACCGCCAGTGACGCTGCCCCAGACCGTTGGTGCTCTTTACAAGCTGCCGTTCAGCCAGGTCAGCTTCGCACCTGAAGTGTCGGCGTCGGCTGCGGTCACCTATGAGTGGGAGCTGGACCAGGACGTCATGGCGCGCTTCAACATTGGCGCCAAATACATGTCTGACTTCAACACGGGCTCTGATCTTGATCCCGAGAAGCAGCAGGACGCCTATACGGTCGTGAACGCGCGCATCGGTGTTGGGTCAAGCAATCGCAGCTGGTCGCTGGAGTTGTGGGGCCTGAACATCTTCAACAAGTACTACAACCAGGTCGGGTTCGATGCGCCACTGCAGAACCTTTCTCCGCTGCCAAACAACCCGATAAATTCCTTCAATGCGTTCCCGGGCGCGCCAGCGACCTATGGAATCACCTATCGGAAGCGGTTCTGATCCACTACGACTGATCATTGCGTGTGATCCTGCCGGCCCGCATCGCGGGCCGGTTTTGTTTTCGGCCCGCATGCGCTACAACGCCTGCACAACCCCATGCGGACGGCCAATGACCACCCCTACTACCGATGTTGAGCTCGATTTCCTGGCACAGGCCACTGGCGCACGCCTGTTGGCCGAGCGGCAGATGCTGGTCACTGCAGAGAGCTGCACTGGCGGCTGGATCGCGAAAGCGGTGACTGACGTGGCAGGTTCGTCAGGGTGGTTCGACTGCGGGCTGGTCGCTTACAGCTATGAAGCCAAACAGGGCCTGCTTGGCGTGCAGCCACAGACCCTGGAGATCCACGGCGCGGTCAGTCGCGAGACGGTGGTGGAGATGGTCTCCGGGGCACTGGTGCATTCCGGCGCGAGCATTGCGGTTGCAGTGACCGGTATCGCTGGGCCAGGCGGTGGCATCGAGGACAAGCCCGTCGGCACGATCTGGATTGCCTGGAAGCGGCGTGGCGGATATCCGCGCGCCGAAATGTTCCTGTTCGAGGGCAATCGCGATGCCGTGCGCCGGCAGACTGTTGCAGCGGCCTTGCGTGGGCTGGAGTACCAGTTGGCGGGTTGAATTTAGGCATGACCGTCGAAATCGTTGACAGCTTAAATCGTTAGTAGTAATACTACTAACCATGAATCTGACCGATACCCAGCGCGCCATCCATTCCTTCATCGCCGACCGCATCGAGGCCGAAGGCGTACCGCCGTCACAATCGGAAATCGCTCGTGCCTTCGGCTTCAGCGGCGTGCGTGCGGCCCAATACCACCTGGAAGCTCTGGAAACTGCCGGCGTAGTCGAACGCACGCCCGGGCGAGCGCGTGGCTTGCGCCTGCTCCAGTTCCCCGACACGCCCCGCCAGCTTCCGCTTCCGGCAGATGACGACGTGTTGCGACTGCCAGTGCTGGGGCAGGTAGCAGCGGGTGTGCCGATTGGCGCCGACATTGGTTCCGAACATGTCGTGTTGA